>Ga0105047_10000010_pt1 | contig 193177 bp, 154 predicted proteins | sample MAT04_FD_78384 | JGI IMG/M metagenome (GOLD analysis project Ga0105047, IMG submission 78384) | Freshwater microbial communities from Lake Fryxell liftoff mats and glacier meltwater in Antarctica - MAT-04 (megahit assembly) | ecosystem: Environmental > Aquatic > Freshwater > Ice > Liftoff...
ACAGGCCGCTGGCATGCTGACTGAGTTGCTTCAGGTCGCAGGAAACATCCGGGTTGGCATTTTCAGCTTCAGGGCGGCTGCTCAGCCACATTGCGCTGCTCAGGCGGCAGAGCGAGCCCCACCCCTCCAGATTTGTGGCAAAGAGAGACAGCCGCCCGGTTTGGCTGGAACTCTTCTGTGTGGGCTGGTTCCAGTGTAGATCAATTTCCAACCCCAACAGGGGCTGAATGCCGGCCTGGTTGCAGGCGCTTACAAACTCCACCGCGCCAGATAACATGTGATGATCCGTCAGGCCGAGCGCGGGCATGCCGCAGGCAGCCGCAGTTTGTACCAACTCGGACGGCAGGCATAACCCTTCTAACAGCGAATATGCCGAATGAGTGGTTAATAGCAACATGTGAAATTCACAGAAATAACATCACAGACTGGGGCCGGCGTTCAAAATCTCAGGTGTGACCGCGGCGGCAAACTGTTTAAAATTGGCGACAAACATGCTTGCTAATTTTTGCGCTTGCTCGTCGTAGGCATTTGGATCGGGCCAGGTCAGGCGCGGGTTCAGCACTTCCGCGGGTACGCCCGGGCAGGACTGCGGTATGGAGAGAGTAAACACCGGATCGGTAACATAGGCAACGTCATCGAGTTCCCTATTGAGCAGGGCGGTCACCATGGCGCGAGTGTAGGCAATTTTCATGCGCTGGCCGACACCATAGGCCCCGCCGGTCCAGCCGGTGTTTACCAACCAGCAATGTGCTTGATGTTTGCGGATTTTTTCTCCCAGCAGATTGGCATAAACCATCGGATGGTGAACCATGAACGGCCCGCCAAAACAGGTGCTGAAGGTGGCCTGCGGCGATTTTACGCCTTTTTCGGTGCCGGCGACCTTGGCGGTATAGCCCGAAAGGAAATGGTACATGGCCTGGTCCGGGCTTAACCGCGAAATGGGGGGTAATACCCCAAATGCGTCGGCCGTTAGAAAAATGATGTTTTGGGGGTGGTTGCCCATGCCGGATGGCTCAAAGTTTCCAATTTCGCTAAGTAAATAAGAGGCTCGCGTGTTTTCCGTGATAGTTTCGTCGTTGAGATCAATCTTGCGCGTGACTGGGTCGATGACCACATTCTCTAAAATAGTGCCAAAACGCCGGGTCATTGCGAATATCTGCGGCTCATCTTTGGCTGAAAGGCGAATTACTTTGGCATAACAGCCGCCTTCGAAATTGAAGACGCCGCTGTCGCTCCAACCGTGTTCATCATCTCCGATTAAGCGGCGGGTTGGGTCGGCGGAAAGGGTGGTTTTTCCGGTGCCGCTCAACCCAAAGAACAAGGCGGTGTCTTCACTGGCGCCAATATTTGCCGCACAGTGCATGGGCAGAATCTGCTGCAAGGGGAACAAATAGTTGAGCACCGTGAATACTGTTTTCTTAATTTCACCGGCATAGCGCGTACCGGCGATCAGCGCAATTTTTTGCCCCAGATGAATGGCGACCACCACATCAGAGCGGGTGCCGTCTATTTCCGGTTCGGCCTCAAAACCGGTGGCGACCAGTATGGTGAATTCGGGTAGAAAATCTTTCGGGGAAACATTTTCAGCATGACGGAACATATTGAAAGCAAACAAGCTTTCCCAGGCTGTATCGGTGATAATGCGGGCGGGAAAGCGGTAATTCGGGTCAGCGCCGCCATAGCAATCTTGCACGAACAGTTCACGATGGCTGAAATAATCCAAAATGCGGGCTTTCAGGCGCTCAAATTTTTCTGGGTCAAAGGGTTTGTTAGCTTTTTCCCACCAGACATGGCTTTGGCTGGAAGGTTCCTGCACAAAAAATTTATCATTGGGCGATCTTCCGGTAGATTTGCCCGTATAGATTACCAGAGCACCTTTTTCCGCGATCATCGCTTCACCGCGTCTGATAACTTCCTCATATAAAAGAGGCGGCGTGAGATTCCAATGGATTTTTTTGGTTTGAATGACAGTTTTCGTGACCAGGTCGAAACGGGTATTGGGGTTCTCAAACATCTCAAGTCTCCTTTGGAGTTATTCACAGCCGGTGACCAGTGCAATGATTGCCATTCGGATGGGCACCCCATTGGCTGCCTGTCTGAAATAGGCGGCGCCGTCATACTCATCCACTTCTCTGGCGATTTCATCGACGCGCGGTAAGGGATGCATGATGGTAATGGCCGATTTGGCGCGTTGGATGAAGTCTTTATTGACTACATACAATCCTTTCAGCCGGTCATATTGCGCCGAATCGGTGAAGCGTTCTTTCTGAATACGGGTCATGTACAATACATCGCTTTTGGCAGCAGCTTCAGCCAAATCGGTGGTTTCGATGATCTCTATGCCATCGTCGCGCAGTGCCTGGGTGATTTCGGCAGGCATTTTCAATTCTTCCGGGGCCACAAAATAAAAGCGGGCGCCATATTTGCCCAGCACCCACGAAAGAGAATGCACCGTACGGCCATTTTTTAAGTCCCCGGCCAGGGTGACGGTCAAGTTGTTTAAGCGGCCTTTTTCCTTTTCGATGGTGTATAAATCCATCAAGGCCTGGGTCGGGTGCTGGCCCGAGCCGTCGCCGCCATTAATCACCGGAACACTGGCTCCATCGGCCAATTCTTTGGCGCTGCCCACAGCCATGTGGCGAATGATGGCCACATCGGCATACCCGCTGATCATCTTACCAGTATCGAACAGGGTTTCCCCTTTGACTGCGGAACTGGAGGCTTTGGCATCTGTAACCGAGACGACATGCCCACCCAGGCGCAGCATGGCAGTTTCGAAGGTGAGGCGTGTTTGGGTGGATGATTCAAAAAAAAGTGTAGCCAGAACTTTTCCTGACATATTGGTTAAACTTCCGCCAGAGGCCATCACGTTTTCATAACGAGCTGCCGTCTCCAAGATCAGGCTGATCTGCTCGAGCTTGATATCTTTGACATGTAGAATATCTTTGCCCTTTAAGACTGTAGCCATTTTTTGCGCTCCTATGGGCTCTTGGGGTGGGGGTATTTTGGCTGAATTCAAAATAAAAGAGATATTTTACCTAACATAAGGAAGTATAGGATAAAAGCAGCAAAATCTCCAGTTAAAACCGAAAATGTGGCAGCGATAAATTATGATATGCTATCCGATACAGAACAGGCTGTTTGGGTAGGCCTGCTCACAAACGAACCAAAAGGCAAAATAAGAATGGGATCCATATCTGAAACCATCGTGCTTGACGGCGCAAGCCTGACATTTGACCAGGTGCTGGCCGCCGCTTATGGGCAGCCCGGCAACCCACGTGTGGTGTTAAGCGAAGAGGCCAAAGCCAAGGTGGTGCGAGCGGCTGAAGCCGTACAGACTTTGCTGGCACGCGGAACGGTGGCGTATGGCATCACCACCGGATTTGGAGCGTTCAAAGACCGCACCATTGCTTTTGACCAGGTAGAACAGTTGCAGCGCAATATCATCCTCAGTCACGCCGTGGGGGTTGGCGCTCCTTTTGAGGCTGACATGACGCGGGCTATCATGCTGATTCGTGCCAATACCCTGGCACGTGGACACTCCGGCATTCGGTTGGAAACCCTGCAATTATTGCTCGATCTGTTGAATGCTGGCATTCACCCAGTGATCCCCTCTAAAGGCTCGCTTGGGGCGAGCGGAGACCTGGCGCCGCTGGCCCATATGAGTCTGGTGATGATCGGTGAAGGCATGGCAGTCGTGAGTGGGACTTTGATATCTGGGGCCGAAGCACTGCGCCAGGCTGGGCTGCAGCCCGCAGTGCTGGCAGCCAAAGAAGGGCTGGCATTAACGAACGGCACCTCGGTGATGTGCTCGTTGGGTGTGCTGCAAACGGCTCGCGCTGAACGCTTCAGCCAGACGGCCGATATCGCGGGCTGCCTGAGCCTGGAAGCATTGAATGGCACAGAACTGGCCTATGACAAACGCATCCATGCGTTGCGACCGTTTCCACGCCAGATCGATTGTGCCTGTTATTTGCGCCGCTTGCTGGCAGGCAGCCAGTTTACCCGCGAACGCAGTTCTCTTAATGTGCAGGATGCTTATACGCTGCGCTGTATTCCGCAGGTGCATGGGGCAGTGCGGGACGCGATCGCGTATTCGCGCTGGGTTTTTGAAATTGAACTAAATGCGGTCACGGATAATCCGCTCATTTTTATTGATGATGAGAGCGGAGAGATCACTGTGTTATCGGGTGGCAATTTTCACGGTGAGCCGTTGGCGATCGCGATGGATTACCTGGCGCTCGCGGTGAGCGAATTAGGCAACATGGCAGAACGGCGCATCATGCGCCTGACGGATGAATGTTCGAATACGCATGTGCTACCGCCATTCCTGACCCTGGAAGGCGGGTTGAATTCCGGTTTTATGATTCTGCAATACACGGCGGCCGCACTGGCGACTGAAAATAAGGTGCTGGCGCATCCGGCGAGTGTGGATACGATTCCGACCTCGGCGAATGTCGAGGACCACGTCAGCATGGGGGTTACCGCCGGATTAAAGCTGGGAATGGTATTGGATAACGTGGAGTGCATTCTCAGTATTGAATTAATGGCGGCGGCTCAAGGTATTGATTTTCGCAAGCAGGTGGTGGGCGGGCAGGCTCGTCTGGGGCAAGGTACTCAGGAAGCCTACCGCCTGATTCGCCAGCGGGTGCCGTTTATTGCAGCTGATACCTTTATGGCTGGATATGTCGAGGCAGTTCGCAGCCTGGTAGCAGATTGCACAATTTTGGATGAGGTTAACAAGGCTTTGGGCCCGGGGTAAATACAAAAATACGAGGATTATGTGAATGAAAACATTAATTGTGGAGCATATTCATTCTGCCGGAGAAACGCTGCTGGCAGGTGAAACAGAACTATATTTTCCCGCGCAACAAACGCCCGAGGAAATTGTGGCAGCGATAGGCGATTGCGACGCGCTGGTTGTGCGCAATACGAAGATTACCCGCTGCATACTGGAGGCTGCGCCACGCTTGAAAGTAATTGGACGGCACGGGGTGGGATATGACACTGTGGATATCGCGGCAGCCAGCGAGTTGGGCGTTCCGGTGGTGTACACGCCGGCTTCCAACACCGAGAGTGTAGCTGAAATTGCGGTCGGTTTTATTCTGGGGCTGGGGCGCAAGATCTTTCTGGCGCACGCGGCCATGCAAACCGAAGAACTGCTCACCGAGAATTATTCGTTGTCGGTGATGGCACAGCGCCGCGGACTGACGAATTTTGACATTTGGGGAAAGACGCTGGGAGTGGTGGGCGTGGGGCGCATCGGTTCCAGCGTTGCCAGAAAAATGGTCGCGGCGTTTCAGATGAAGATACTGGGGTATGACCCCTATGTGGATGCCACCACTCTGGCAGGGTATGGGGTTGAGAAGGTCAATCATCTCGAAGACCTGCTGCCGCAGTGTGACTTTGTCACCCTGCACTGCCCTGGGGGGTCAGAAACACGGCATATGATCAACGCCGCTGCGCTGCAGCGTATGAAACCGAGCGCTTATCTGATCAACACAGCCCGCGGCAGTGTGGTGGATGAAGCTGCGCTGGTAGATGCCTTGCGCGAAAAGAAAATTGCCGGGGCGGCAGTTGATGTGTATGACCCGGAGCCGCCGCTAAAAGGCAGCCCGCTGCTGCGTCTAGAAAATGCAATAGTCACGCCGCACTTTTGCGCGATGACTGAAGAAAGCTTGTTCAATATGGGCACGATGGTGGCCCGCGGCGTGTTGGATGTGCTGGCGGGTGTGCGTCCGCGGTTCCTGGTCAACCCGGCCATCTGGGAACGCCGCCGCCAGTAACCGTAATAGCGTCAGATATTATAATAACAAGGTCAGCAGGATCTGGGCTATCAGAATTTTGCCAATCAGAGCGGTTGGATAAACGTTAGCATAACCGACATTCGGTAGATCGTTACCGGTTTGTTCAAGGGCGTAACTCAGTACTGCCGGCTGAGTCTGAATGCCCGCGACCATGCCAATCAGAATTGACATGGGAATTTTCAGCACCCGGTATCCAATCCACAGGCTGATCAGCGAAACTGAGAGGGTGATGAACGCACCGGCCAGAAACAGGGGCAAAGTGCTGGATTGGTTTACGGTGTTGAAAAAAGCAAAACCGGCGCGAGTACCCACCCCTGCCAGGAAAAGGATCAGCCCAAACTGACGTAAAACCAGGTTGACGCTGTACGGCAAATTCCAGATAATCGGGCCAGTGCGTCCTTTCGTACCCAAGAACAGCGCCAGGATCAAAGGACCTCCGGCAAAACCGAGACGGAGGGTGATACCACCGGGCAGTGGAAAGGGAATAATACCGATCAAGAGCCCCATCGCTACTCCCAGGCTGAAGGTGAGAATATCAATTTCACTGATTGCCCGATAAGAATCACCAAAGAAGCTACTGAGGGCGGTCATATTATCGCGCCGGGTGACCACGCGCACCCGGTCGCCCAGTTCGAGCACGGTATCACCGTGAGGGACGATTTCTACATCGCCGCGGCGAATGCGGGTGACCACAGCGCCACGCTGTTGGGGTAGATTTAATTCCTTGAGGCGGCGCCCGGCCACCTTGGAGCTAGAAACAAAAATGCGGCGAAAGTCAAATTCACTGCGATCAAGATCTAGCCTTTCTTCGGCGACCTCACCCAGATGCGCTGAAACCGCATCCAAATCCTCAGCGCGGCCGACAACACTGACCAGGTCTCCGACCATCAGAAGATCGCTGCCGCTGACGATGAACATGCTGGTATTGCGCTTGACGCGCCCGATGATAATATCCCAGGAATGATTATGGATCAGTTGGTGAACCGTCTCTTGCACTGCGGCGGGGCGCGTAATGCGGATGGTGCGGTTGCTGACAGTTGCTGAAGCGCCTGATTTGCGTAATTTTTTTGCCTCTTGCGCATAGTCTATTTTCAAGATCCGGCGCATGAGATTAATGGCAAGGATAGTACCGACCACGCCCATCGGGTATGTAATTGAAAAACCGATTATGGTCTCGTTGAGCAGGGTATCCTGACCCGCCAGTGGGGTGTAGGATTTGATAAATTCCAAAATAGCTGCCAGGGCGGCGGTGTTATTCAGGCTGCCCACAAAAAGACCAGCAGACTGAGTTGCGCTAATTTGGAGCAGGTTGTAAGCCAGAACCGAAAGCCCGGCTGCAAAAAGCAGAATCGCGATCACAATCAAATTGTCGCGCAGGCCGCTGCCGCGGAAGGATGCGAAGAACACCGGACCATTGCTTAATCCCACGGTATAAACAAACAACACCAGTCCCAAATTTGCGACAATCTCTGGAAGCTTTAAATTGGGGTGTAGCCCGCCAACGGCAATGCCCACAAACAAGACCGCGGCAATACCCAGCCGCAGACCGCCCAGATTGATGCGACCCAGCAAATATCCGACTGCGGCGACCAGAAACAATAATAAAAGAGGATTTTCGATGAGCAACTGGATCAAAGGGAATCACTCCGGCACCATAAGGTTGCGTTCTCCACCTATTAATTTTACCAGCACTTCGGTGAGCTATCTTACGCGATATTGGGGGGTGTGAGGGGCAAACTGTATTGCTGAGTAAGAATAGGTGCTAATTTAATACTTGCGCTGAGCGTACCCAGTAGGAACTGATCATTCCCGACGTTGGCATTGATTGGGAATCTGAGTGGAAATTCGACAAACCCTATCGATAAAAATTTGAATATGGTAAATTTCAGCAAGTTGAATGTGGTTGAGGCTAAAAAAGGTAGTTCACTAATTGAATATAATAGTCGAATAAGTTTACTGGCAGGATGGAATGTGATGGAAATTTCGGAAACGATTCATATTTTGGGCGATCTGCTGGGTCAAGTGTTGCTCGAGCAGGAATCGCAAGAATTATTTAATGTTGAAGAACGGATTCGCCGCCTTTCAATTTTGTGCCGTTCGGCTGATGCGGCCAGAGCAGGTGAAGCAGAGAAGGAACTGCTTGAGGAAATACGAGGTTTGAACCTGGCTCAGGCGCGGGCTGTAGCCAGCGCCTTTGCGCTTTATTTTGACATGGTGAATACCTCGGAGGATCTTTCGCGCATTCAATCGCTTCGTCGGGAGGCATTGGAAAAGAGTCCTGCCCCGGTACACGATTCGATTGAGGAAGCCGTGGCCCAGCTAAAGGCGACGGGCATGACGCGCGAACAAATGCAAGCGCTGTTGGCAAATTTACAGGTTGAATTGGTGCTGACCGCACACCCTACGGAATCGCGTCGCCGGACCGTGCTTTCGAAAATCCAACGTATTTCTGAAACACTGCAGGTGATGAGCAGCGCGGCTCAACTGCCGCAAGAATTTGAACAAAGTCGGCAGGCCCTGCACAACGAGATCACCACATTATGGCTGACCGACCGGGCGCGCCTGGCCAAGCCCACACCGATTGATGAAGTGAAGACGACGCTTTATTTTGTAGGAGAGATCTTCTGGACGGCGCTGCCGGAAATCTATCAACGGCTAGAAATAGCATTGGAAAAATATTATCCTGGACTGTCGGTAAACCACTCGTGGTTTCGTCTGGCATCATGGATTGGGGGCGACCGTGATGGCAACCCAAATGTGACGACAGAAGTGACCGCAGAAACATTGCATCTACACCGCGGCCTGGCGATTGAAAATCACCGGCGGGCGATGCAAGACCTGGCTCGCCGGCTCAGTCTGAGTGTGCGGCGGATACCACTGACTGAGGCGCTGAGCGCCTGGTTGAAGCAGCGCCGGCCGTTTCCGGCGCATGCCGCCCATATCGAAGAACGTTACCCAAACGAACCGTATCGTTTGATTCTATCGCTATTGGCAGCAGACCTGGCCGAGGCTTCGCAGGATGACATGAAATCGCGCCTGCTGGCGCGCACCCCGCATAACGCGCGAATTCGCAAGCAGGACCTTGCTGAACGTCTGGAGGCAGTGGCGGCTGTATTGCCGCCGGAGGTGGCATCCGGCGCTTTAAAAACCGCCCGGAGCCAGGTGGAGATTTTTGATCTGTTTGGAGCCCGGTTGGATATTCGCGAAGATTCGGCGCGGATCAATTCCGCGTTGGGTGAAGTTTTACGCGCTCTGAATATCACTTCGAATTTCGAAGCCCAGGATGATCAAAGTCGCCGAGATTTGCTGCTGGCGCTTTTGAGCCAACCCTTGCAGCAGCTTGCCGCTCACCCGGGTGTTTCGCCCAAGGCGGCGGAAACCTGGGCGATGTTTGAGTTGATGCGGCGAACCCGCGACATTTACGGCGCAGCGTTGCTGGGGCCGGTGATTATTTCAATGGCACACGGAGCAGCGGATGTGCTGGCGGTGTTGTTGATGGCGCAATGGTGCAATTGCGCCGATGGGTTGCAGATTGTGCCCTTATTTGAGACGATTCAAGACCTGGCAGTTGCACCACGGGTGATGAATGACCTTTTTACAATGGATATTTACGCCAATCATTTACGAGCCTGTCCGGATGGGCAGATGGTCATGGTCGGTTACTCCGATTCGAATAAGGATGGCGGTTTTTTGATGTCGAATTGGGCGTTGTATCAGGCGCAGGAGGCCGTGGCAGCGGTGTGCCGGGAACATGGCATAAAGCTGATGTTGTTCCATGGGCGCGGTGGTACGGCGGCGCGTGGTGGTGGCCCGGTCAATCGGGGCATACTGGCCCAACCGGGCGGTTCGGTCAAAGGACGCTACCGGTTGACCGAGCAAGGAGAAATTTTATCTTCGCGCTATTCGAATAAGTCCCTGGCTTTGCGCAACCTGGAGCAAATTGTCAATGCTGTGCTGCTTTCTTCAGCGCCGGGTGAAATTGAAGCGCCTGCTCTGGCGGCAATCCAAGGGTATCCGCCGCTGCATTTTAAGCTGTTATCTCCGCACAATTTGCCTGAGGTTTGGCGAGGGGCGATGAACCGAATGGCCGCAACGGCCCAGGCGACTTACCACCACCTGGTGTATGAGACGCCGGGTTTTATGGATTATTGGAATGATGCCACCCCGATTGACCCGATCAAAAACCTGCGAATTGGCTCACGGCCGGCCTCACGTAAACCTGGCAGCGAACAGGTAGGCCAAATCCGCGCCATCCCCTGGGTATTTTCATGGATGCAAAGCCGTTTTAATCTGCCGGGATGGTATGGGCTGGGTAGTGGGTTGGAGACCATCCTGGACGGGGAGCAGGGAGGGCTGGCGTTTTTGCGGGAGATGCATGCGTCCTGGTCGTTTTTTCGCATCCTGTTGGAGACGGCGGAACTATCTTTGATGAAAGCCGATATGCAAATCGCCCGACTGTATTCGGAACTGGTGACCGACCGGGAACTGGGCGAAAAGTTCTTTGGCATTATTGAGGCAGAATACCAGCGCACGGTACGGGCTGTGCTCGTCATTAAGAATCAGCAGCAGTTGATGGAAAGCGAACCTGTGATTCAACGCTCGGTGCAACTACGAAATCCGTATGTGGATCCGCTAAATCACCTGCAGGTTGAAATGCTGCGGCGCCTGCGCGCCTTAGCGGATGCCAACGGCGCAGAGGCGCAGGCTTTGCGCGAAGTGATTGAACTGACGATTAATGGCATTGCTGCCGGGTTGCGCAATACGGGGTAGGCCCGATGGAACCATACTGGGCGAATGCGCACGGCACTCACCCCGCATATTTCGGTTCGACCTGACCGCGAATGTCGGTATGAAGCAGGAAAATATCGCCGGATAAGGGTTGGAGCTTTTGATGGTCTGCGCCCAATTCTGTCCAGGCGCTGGTAATGTAGATATCCGTGAGATCCGCACCCCCGAAGGCGCAACAGGTGGGGAACTCTGCCGGCACGGCAACTTCCCGTTCTTTTCTGCCGGTCGGGTCGTAACGATTGATCTTCCAACCGCCCCAACGGGCGCTCCAGAAAAAGCCTTCGCTATCAACGATCAGCCCGTCGGGAAAACCGGGTTCATTGGGCGTGTGAATGAAGGGACGGCGATTTTCAATGCTGCCTGTCTGTGGATCAAAATCGTACGCATAAATCATTTTGAGCGGGCTATCTGTGAAATACAGGGTACGGCCATCCAGGCTCCAGGCGATCCCGTTGGAGGTGCCGATGCCAGAATCCATCTGGTGCAGAGTATGGTCAGGGTCCAGGCGGTAGAGGCTGCTGCTGGGGCTGCCGGGGGCCATGGTGCCTGCCCAAAAGCGCCCCTGCGGATCGACGGCGCCGTCGTTAAAACGGGCATTGGGTTTGTCTTTTTCCGGATTGGCCAGCGGGGTCAATTGGCGTGTGGCCGTATCCCATAGCTGAATGCCGGCGCTGGTAGCCATGACCAGACCACCCGATGCGCGAAAACGGAGCACACCTAACATCACGCCAATCTCAATTCGCTCCAGTGCTCCACTGGAGGGAATGTAGCGCTGGAAAGCCTGTCCTTCGATATCGACCCAATAAAGTGCCTGTTCTTCAACATTCCAAACCGGGCCTTCGCCCAGACGATTTTGTACGGGAAGTAAATGGATGAGTGAGTTCATAGCCCCTATTATACGGTTCTTTTGGTTTATGGAAATTCACAGGTAGTTCTTTCAACATTATTTTGTGTTGACGGGTAAAATGGTCATCATTTGTTTGAAGAGTAAAAGGCAAATCATTGTATGAATCAGAAACCAGGCGAATCACCTTACCGCTGGTATGTTTTGGCCCTGGCGGCTCTTACCAATACCGTCACAATCGCTATTCCAGGCATGTGCATGTCTGTGCTTTTTAAGGAAATTTCAACAACGCTCGATTTGAGCCTGGTGCAGGTTGGGTTGGTGTGGGGGATTGGCTCACTGCCGGGGGTAGTTACGGTGTTGTTGGGTGGTATGATCGGGGACCGGTTTGGCCCGAAGTGGATATTGATAATCAGTTGTGTGCTGGCTGGTCTGGCGGGTGCGCTGCGCGGGTTTTCGGATGATTTTTATACATTGGCGGCCGCCGTGTTAATTTTTGGCTTTTTAACTCCGGCAATTTCGATGAACACGCTCAAGACTTGTGGTATGTGGTTCTCGCGGCGTCAGTTGGGAATGGCCAATGGGGCGTTATCAATGGGGATGGCCCTTGGTTTTATGATCGGATCATTGATCAGTGCAACTTTCCTATCACCGTGGCTGGGTGGATGGCGCAATGTGCTGATATTTTATGGTTTGATCGCGATGGTTTTTAGTATACCTTGGTATTTTGTGCGTGTTCCGGCGATTGCTACAGTGACTACGGGAGAACCACGAAAGGTCTTCTCTTTTCGGCGCGCCATGGTGGAAGTGGTTCATATCCGCAACGTTTGGCTGTTGGGGCTGACGATTTTTGGGGTGAGCGGTGGTATTCAAGGTACCCTGGGATACTTACCTGCTTACCTGCGAGATCAGGGCTGGCCCCAGGCCAGCGCTGATGGAGCCCTGGCCAGTTTTCACATGATCAGCCTGTTGTGCGTGATCCCGATTGCGCTGTTTTCAGATCGGGTGGGTTCGCGTAGAAAGGTATTGTTGTTTGCCACCCTCTCCATCGCAACGGGCATCAGCCTTTTATCTGTTGTAAGCGGTGGATGGGTCTGGATGGCAGTGCTTATGGCAGGCATGTTTCGGGATGGTTTCATGGCGCTCTTCATGACGATGATCTTCGAAACCGAGGGTGTGGGTTTCGCTCTGGCTGGAACAGCGACCGGTTTTGCCATGGTGTTTTCAGGTTTAGGCAATTTGTTGGCGCCACCGATTGGCAACAGCCTGGCCGGAACGGACGCAGGCCTGTCCTTTGTTTTCTGGGCGATCATGACCGGTTTAGGGCTGTTGGGGTTAGGCCTGGCCCGCGAGAAGCCCTCTCACAAGGTGTTGGCCGAGGTTCAGTAATATTTACAAAGGATCCGCTTTCATTTGGGGAAACAAAAAACAGGCGCGCATTGCGCGCCTGTTTTTTGACCATTCTAACTTGGTTAATTTGTGCACTTGATTTCGCCAGCAGTGGGCGTTTCACCAATCCCGTAAACCTTCTTAAATTCCTGTTCATATAATGCCGCGACGGCAGCGGAGTGGATTACCAGAATGTTATCGTCGTTGACATTATCCGCGGATTTTGTGAAATTGTAGGAACCGGTAATCACAGTTTCACCGTCGATAATGATCACCTTGTGGTGCATGGTGTATTTATTGCCGTCGGTCTTGACCGGTAATTTGGCGCAGTACAAATCAACCAACGAGCCCTGGGAAGCACCGCGATTCTCGATGACCACTTGCACCTGTACCCCGGCTTTGCCCCGGGTAATCATGGCAGAAGATAAATCGTCATGGGTGAAGGTGAAAATCATGGAGTGGATCGATTTTTTGGCACCCTGTACGTATTTGGTCAGTTTTGCCATCACTTCATCTTTGGGTGAGAAATAATTCTCGACCTGAATGCCATCAATGGTCAGGTTGGGGTTGGGCACTTTAACCTGGGCTTTGGTGCCAAAGCGCTTATCCACAAAAAGTTCGTTAAATTTGGCCTGATAATTTTCAATCAATTTGGGATCGGTGATGCGCAGCAGATTGTTGTTGTTGCGGTAGGTGTCGTTATAGGCCATATTCCACGACCCCATAAAAAGAAGTTTGCTGTCGATGATGACCATTTTATTGTGCATTAAGCCATTAGAGCGACCGCCATCCACAAGCCCCACTTTGGCATTGGTTAAGGTCTTGATGGCGTCAAAGGGTTTATTACCCGTTGATGCATTGTCGACATCCAGGTTGCCGTTGGCGCCGTCGTACACCACGCGCACTATGACACCGCGCTTACTGGCATCTACCAAGGCATTAATCGCGCTGGGCAAATTAAGATCGAAGGAGGTTACATCAATTGAGCGCGCAGCGGATTGAATAGCTGAAACTACATATTGGTCGATGCCTTGTCCCAGGTTGTCTGGGGGATTGGGGTCGGAAAAATACACAGCCAGCCAGGCCGGCAGACTTTTTTGATCCGCGGCGTTGGGGATGGTGGCGGTGAGGTCCGTGGACGGAGTAGTGGAGGGCGGCGTTGGCTTTTCGCCATACGTAATAATCGCCCACGCGATCAATAAAATGGCAATGACGAAGACGGTATCAATCGAAGAGCGATTCTTGCGGAAAAAGGTAAACATTCGTTGCTATCCTTTATGCAGCGCTTTGTTGGGTTGTTCAGACGGTAGAACCTTCAAGCTCCCAAAGGAGAAACAGGAGGGTGCCCCCAACTGGTTAAAAATTCCAGTGCCTGGGTCGTTGTTTGGATGCTAGCCAATCGAACTGCTGCTGCTTCACACTCGTTGGGATTGGGCAGTGAGGCATCTTTGAAAGCGACCGCGAAGAGGCCAGACAACTTTTCCAGATCGAGGGCCAGTTCTGTAACGCTTTTTGACTGGCGCCCTCCGCAAATACGATTGATTTTCCGCATCACCGCCATCAGTGCATTGACAACTTCGCCGGCTGTTTCTTCATCTTCAACATTTAATAGCAACGGATCTAATAAGCTTATGCCCCAATTAATCAACCAATTTGCGTCCGAATCTTCGAGCTCATCGGTCAGATTTTCGCTTTCAAGTATCCGATCTTTGAAAATCTTTATATCCATAGCTCCAGCTTTAGGCTTGAAAATTCGAAACCAAAGTGATTTTACCATGTTCATGGCGCTCCATAATGGGTGGCTGCGAATTAATCCCCAATCAATAAACAGGCTCCGTTCCAGAAAAGCGGAGCGGAGCCTGTTTTGCATGATAGGTTCTAGGTTAAAATCTGATCGATCCTGGATAATTCTTCGCCAGAAAAAGCAAGATTCTGTAATGCGCCCACACAATCCTCAATTTGCTGTGGCCGGCTGGCGCCAATCAGGGCTGAGGTCATACCGGGATGACGCAATACCCAGGCGATGGCCATTTGCGCCAGGGTTTGCCCGCGGTTGGCAGCCACCTGATGGAGAGCCTGAATTTTTGTCAGCTTATCTTCTGTGATCTGCTCTGGTTTCAGAAAGACGCCCGATTTCACTGCGCGTGAATCTGTGGGCAGGCCGCTCAGATAACGATTAGTGAGCAGCCCCTGGGCTAATGGTGAGAACACGATGCAGCCCATGTTTTCATCCGAAAGCGTATCCAGCAAGGCGGGCTCGATCCAACGATTAAACATATTGTAGACAGGTTGGTGGATGAGGCAGGGAGTGCCTAAGCCGCGCAAAATTTGAGCAGCGTGTTGAGTCTGCTCTGGTTTGTAATTTGAAATGCCCACATATAATGCTTTGCCACTGCGAACCGCCTGATCTAGAGCGCCCATGGTTTCTTCCAACGGGGTTTCAGGGTCAGGACGATGGGAGTAGAAAATATCTACATACTCCAGACCCATGCGTTTGAGGCTTTGGTCAAGGCTGGCAAGTAGATATTTCCTGGAACCCCATTCACCGTAAGGTCCAGGCCACATATAATAACCTGCCTTGGATGAAATGAGCATTTCATCGCGGTAAGCCGCCAGGTCTTTTTTGAGGATACGACCAAAATTTTCCTCGGCAGAGCCTGGAATGGGGCCGTAATTGTTAGCCAGGTCAAAATGGATAATGCCCAGGTCAAATGCCTTCCAAACCATGGCTCGCGCATTTTCGTACGAATCCCCACTACCAAAGTTGTGCCAAAAACCGAGGGAAATTGCAGGAAGTTTTACCCCACTGCGCCCGCAGCGATTATATCGCATGGAACCATATCGTTTTTCATCGGGTGTATAAGCCATTTTATCCTCCACCCCCATTATATCTGTGAATTCCACTCGAAAGTAAATTCTACTGAGTATGATCAGCGATTAATGAGAAATTATAAAAAATTGGTGGGCTGATGGAAATATTGTTAAGAAGATTCCGCTTGACTAAACAAGCCATAAAATGTTAAACTAATCTAAAATATAATGTGGGGTGGCAACAAATTGACGGGGCGCAAGGGGTAATTACCGATAATCGGAAAAGTTCCAAGCTTGGCAAATTATTGGGTGAGTCGCTCTATATCGAAAGGGTTCCTTGATCAGGAACAGGGTATGATTAAAAAAACAGGTTATTCTATTGCTTACTGTGCAGCTGGATTCTTCCTGGGGGCAGCGTTTTCTGCCATAGGAATAGCTGTGTGGTATTTTTCATTGAGTTATGCCGGGGTGATCACTGCCCCTTCCTTTTCCATTGTGCAATTAGCGCTTTTGGTTGGCAGCCCGCTGCCGATTGGGCTGGGAGCCAGTGGGTGGTTGATTGGGCGGCGACAGGATCAGCTAGAACAGCTCAATTCGAAACAGGCTCAGACCAATGAACAGTTAGAGAAACGCGAGCTGGAAATGCAAGTAGAAAACAGCGAGCGATTGCGGCTGGAAAAGGTGTTGGAGCGTGGCAAAAGGGAATGGGAAGGAATATTTGATGCTGTTCAGGATGCGCTTATCGTAACTGATGCCAATGGCATTGTGATCCGCTGTAACCGTTCCGCAATTATCCAGTTAGGTACTTCATTTGAACAATTAGTCAACACGCCCATCGATCGTATCGCATTAGGTGGAGCGGAAAATGTATTTCTATCCGCCCCAGGCCGCCAACAGGAGGTCTTCTATTCCGAACAGGATCGATGGTACGATCTGGCGGAATATCAGCTCTATTTTGGCGATGATCGCAGTGGCAAAATTTTCATTTTGCGTGACATCACCCAGCGGAAGAAGTCTGAGGCCATCATCCGGCATCAAAAGGATTATCTTGAAGCGCTGATTAAAATTACTCCCGTTGCCATCATCACACTAAACCAGGCGCATCGCATCGAATCTTCCAACCCGGCTTTTGAGCGTATGTTTGGATATTCGCATGGCGAAGTGATTGGGCGCGATCTGGATGAACTGTTATCTGATGAATCTGTGCGTGAAGAAGCAAGTATACAAACCCAGCGGGTATTAGCGGGTGAGTCGACCAAAAGCATCGTGCAGCGCAAGTGTAAAGATGGCGCTCTTATTGATGTGGAATTTTTGGGTGTGCCTTTGCATCTCGAGGAAAATCCCATCGGGGGACTTTTACTCTACCACGATATTACGGAATTGATGCAGGCCAGGCGGGCCGCGGAACAGGCTGATCGAGCAAAGAGTGAATTTTTAGCGAACATGAGCCATGAAATTCGCACACCGATGAATGGCATTATCGGAATGATCGATTTAAGCCTGGCTACAAGCCTGACGGATGAACAATATGAATTTTTATCCGGTGCCAAAGATAGCGCAGAGGCACTACTGAGCTTGCTCAATAGTATTTTGGATTTTTCAAAAATCGAAGCCGGGCAACTGCAGTTAGAAAGCATCGCATTTGATGTGACGGAAGTGGTCGAAGGCGTAGCACAAACCATGTCTGCGCGCGCCGAGCTGAAAGGGTTGGAACTGCTCGTTCAGGAAGACCCACAAATTTCGGCGATGGTGAGGGGGGATCCGGGGCGGCTGCGCCAGATTTTGGTGAATCTGATTGAGAACGCTATCAAATTTACCGAAAATGGTGAAATTTTTGTAAAAGATGAGCTGCGTCAGATTGATGACGATTTTCTGGTCGTGCGCTTTTTTGTAAAGGATACGGGGATTGGCATCCAAACTGACCGGCAGCGTATGATTTTTGAGCGTTTTGTCCAGGCGGATGGGTCTACGACGCGCCGGTTTGGTGGAACCGGATTAGGTTTGACCATATCCAAGCAACTTGCTGAAATGATGGGTGGAAGTATCGGGGTGATCAGTGAACCAGGAAAGGGCAGTACATTCTGGTTTGATATCCGGCTGGGATTGGTTTCGTCGCCGTTAAGTGAATCGCCTGTCTTAGGTAGTTTGAATCATCTGCGGGTACTGGTGGTGGATGATAACGCCAGCAACCTGACCATTCTATCGACTATGTTGGATGGATTTGGCTGCCGGTGTACCCTGGTCACATCGGGAATGGAAGTGATCCCTGAGTTTTTGCGCGGGCTGATTGCCAATGATCCATACCAACTGGCTATTCTGGATATGCAAATGCCAGGGATGGATGGGGAACAGACGTTGCGCATGATCCGGCAGGAAGCCCTGGTTAAGGATATGAAAGTGATTCTGCTCACTTCGATTGCCCGGCGGAGTGAGATTAATAAGATCAAGGATCTGGGTTTTACGGGATATTTGTTAAAACCTATTCGTCAGAGCAGTTTGCGTGAACTGCTTGAGGTGGCTTTTGGTTTGCGGAAGAAGGAAGACCGGCGCAATCGGGGCAAGACCGGCCCGTTGAGTGGTGAGCAGTTCTCATCACCGCTAAAAATCCTGGTGGTTGAAGATAACCTGTTGAATCAAAAAATGATTCGCACTTTCCTCACCCGCCAAACCCATTCGGTGGCCATGGCATCGAATGGGGTAGAAGCAATTCAGGCGGTGAAAACAGGTTCTTATGACCTGATTTTTATGGATGTGCAAATGCCGATCATGGACGGATTGGAAGCATCATGGCGAATACGCGAATTGGAAGGGGCGCAGAAGCATACACCCATAATTGCAATGACGGCGTATGCCTTACAGGGAGATAGCCAGCGCTGCCTGGATGCCGGCATGGATGATTATGTTTCAAAACCGGTGGATATTCGCCGTTTAACACAAGTGATGCAGCAATGGACCGGTAAAAAGGCTTCCGAAATAGCGCTGCCGGCACCCGCAAGTGAAGAAAAGATCGATGAAGGGGCGATATTGGATGTTGATTCAGCCTTGCCGCGTTTCAGCAATGATGTAAAATTCTATAAGAGTCTTTTGGATGAATTCATCGAGTCATTGCCGGGTAGGGTGGAAGAGTTAAAAGAATTTCTGCGTGAAGAACAATGGAATAGACTGGCCGATCAGGCGCATAACTTGAAAGGTGTTTCCGCAAATTTTGGAGCGAAGAGAATATCTAACCTTTCGCGGGAAATCGACGGATATGCTCAGGGTGCTCAGGCGACGCCTGTGCGTGAGAGAATTACGAAGATAGAATACCTGATAACCGAGTTGATTGAGGCCAGACAAAAATTGGATCAAGAGCAATAATTTGGGGTGGAAGAATGAGAGGAACCTATGGCAAAAGTTCTATTTATCGATGATGAGCCCGTCTATTTTCGAATGATTCAGGCAGTCTTCAAAGAACAAAACCATGAATTACGGTATGCGAAGAATGGCGTAGAAGGGCTGGCTGAAGCTCCATTATTTGTTCCGGATGTGATTATCACAGATGTGCGCCTGCCGGATATCTCTGGCTATGAAATTGCCGAACGGTTACGTTGGGATCCGCGTTTCAGCCGGATCCCGATTATCTTTGTCACCGGACAAACCGATTTAAAAGATAAACTGAAGGCGTTTGAGTTGGGTGCAGATGATTATTTGGTGAAGCCGTTTCAACCGGAAGAACTGGTCGCCCGCATGAATATTTTGTTGCGGCGTGCGGAAGGCCAAAAAGGCGCCGTGAGCCAGGAAGAGGATTATAAACAGACGTCGACTATCATCGTGGTGCATAGTCTGCGGGGGGGGGGAGGGTGTTCGACCATCGCTGTAAACCTGGCAGAGGCATTAAAACAACTTTGGTTAAAGCCTACCTTGTTGATGGATGGCGTGCTGGTAGCAGGGCAGGTGGCTTTAATGTTGAATTCTTCACCGCAAGTGACCTGGGCAGAATTTGCGGGTTTAAAGCCTGAATATATTGATAAAAATTCCATTTCGAAGCTGGTTCAAACCCATAGTTCTGGGATCCGTTATATTGCTTCGCCTGGAACACCGATTGCACTCGATTCATTCTCTGATGAGTTTTGGCCTGCCATTATTGATGGGTTGAATGAATTGAACGATTTCATCATAATCGACGCGGCGCATGATTTTCATAATATGACCATTCATATGCTGGATGCAGCATCGCATATTATCCTGGTCATCACCCCAGAAATGGCATCACTGCATTCTGCGGTATGCGCGCTCGATATCTACGGACGTCTTGGATTTCCGCCGGAACGGGTATTTGTGGTGGTCAATCAGACGTTTGAAGGAAGCCCGGTCAAACAGGCGCAAATAGAAAAAGTGATTCGGCGTCCGGTCGATATGATGATCCCTTATGTACCTTTTGATTTTGTTCGGGCGATCAATTTTGGTGAGCCTTTCATTCTTAAAAATCCAGAATCACCCCTCACCGGTCTTTATGAAGATGCAGCTTTTTGGCTGAGTAACGATATTCATAAAAACATACCTCCATTGGCCCCCACACAAGCGTGGAGAAGAGTGAACAGCAGGCTTCAGTCCAGAAAATAGTTGTTTAGTAGGCGGGGTTTTAATGAAACATGTACGCGGGGTGGTGTTTTTCGGCATATTAGGCGGAGTGCTGGCGTTATTGCTTGTGGGGCTGTGGCCTGGTCAGCCTGTTCGAGCGCAGGATGGTAACACGGGCCGGTATAAATCAGTAGAAGTTCAAACCGTCCAATATGTCTGGGATTTAATCGATCAGGCCACCGGAAAAGAGATTTGCCAGGTTATTCTGGATCGAGAGGGCATACCGACCCACCAAGATGCGTTGGGTGTTTGTTCTGAAAAAATAATTCCGCTCACGCCCACGCCAGGCGGATCAGGTGTGGGGTCAAAACCAACCCCGCCGCCATTTAATATTAACCAGTTCTTTGCTAAGACGATTTGGCGGTTCAATATCAAGCGAGAATTTACGCGTATTGTGAAGATGCCGCTGCCTGAGATGGTTTTGAATATTACTGTGCCAGTCGCGCCTACGGATAAACCTTATGTCACTTTATCGGCTTTTGAACCGGTAAAAGAGTATTCTATCCTTTCGATTCAAGGAAAAATCAACCAAAACGAATTTTTTTGCGAGGGAAACCAGTGCAATATCCCGATCCGGCAGACTACGCAAATCTCGTTTCGGAGCTATTCCAGTTTCGGAGATCGCAGCCAGGAAATTAGTGCAACCATACAATTGGTGGTGCGCTCTGATGGTTATTCACTGGCGTTAACTTCTCTGATCCCATTCACCATGTTTCAGGATATGTGCGCCGAGGATTGGCAGACACCGGTTTACCAGGCGCCAAAATGGGCTGAGTTTCCGCAATTGCCTGATGGCCTGTACACGAATAAATCGCTTTATTTCCTGGCAAGCCGTTTGTTATATACTGGAATTGTGGACGCTAAAGACTGCCCTGGCCAGGGATTCTTAGGGGAGGCATCTCCGAATGGATGTGGAATGGAGCGGGCCAAAGATGCACTGGTGAGCTGGCAAAACCAATACAACCCGGTTATTTGGTCCAATGCGCGTAAACTTGGAGTTCCACCAAAAATCATTAAAACATTAATTGAAAAAGAATCGCAGTATTGGCCAGGCAATTCACGGCTTTTTACCCAGGAATATGGTTTGGCTCAAATCAACCAGTTCGGGGCCGATGTGGCGTTGCGTTGGAATAATGACTTATTTAAACAAGCATGTAACGGGGTAGTGGCAAACTGTGGAGCGCAGTACGGCAGCCTGCCATCGTGGCAGCAAGATATGGTGCGCGGAAACTTGATGAATTTAATTAATTCCGAATGTCCGGGCTGTGTCAATGGTGTGGATCTGACCATGGCAAACTCCAGTGTCGCGGTAATTGGCAGCGTTTTGAAGGCGAACTGCAGCCAGGCCGGGTACATTATCAAAGAGAATTTTGGAAGAGCTGCTTACGAGGATATGTGGAAGTTTACGCTGCTTTCGTATCACGCCGGGTACCAATGCTTATATGACGTGGCTGAGCGAACATTCAGAGCGGGAATGCCGCTGACTTGGGATAATGTCTCATCGCAACAAAATTGCCCAGGCGCAGTGGAATATGTAAATGATTTTTGGAGCAATCTATTGAGCCTTGATCAATACATCAGCCCGCCGCCGGTCGCGCTAAAGGCAGCCAGCCAGCCCACTTTTGCACCGACCCGCACGCCTGTTCCAACGGCGGTACCTGTCTTTTCGAAAAATGTTATAAGGGTGTTTGTTTATCTGGATGTGGCTGGGAAAGAGTACCCGAACGATATTGAACTGATTAGCGGCGTGCCTGTGCAGGTAAGGGTTCCCGATGGATCGATTTACTTGAAAACAGTGACAGATGGGCAGGTAACTTTTGACATGTCTTCTCATCCCATAGGCACTGAGGTTACAATTAGTTTGCCTGGTTTCTATCGCAGCTATATCGCGCGTTTAACCGAACAGGGTGAAATTATGGTACCCTTCCGTTTGAGCCAGCCCGTTTTACCACCTTCATTGCCTTGAGAAGAGAGTTTTTATGAGTGATCTGACTGATAATGAGCATCCAGACGAATCTGGGGATCTGAGGTTGCCAATTGATTATTCGTCCGATTTTCCGCAAGAAACTGGGAATCAAGCGGACGAAATTGAAATTCAGCCAGTGGAAGACCCGTTAGCCGAACTCCGCAAGAGATTTCTGGCTGAGGACCAGCAGCAGGCAGAACCTCAACCTAAGCCAGATTTATTGCAGCGCATGACCGGCACGCTGGCATCCAAAAAGGTGCCCACTCGCCCCAGAACTCAGGCGAATTCGGATCAGGGTTTTGGTGTGATCAGCCCCCGTCCGGCATCGTCTGACAGCTCCAGCCAACCGCGTCCAGCGTCTTTTGATGCTGCCAGTCAACCGCGCGCAACTTCAAACGGTGATGAAATTCAAGATGATTTTTTGGAAAAGCGCCTGGGACCGGACTCTGCCATACCGCGCTGGAATCGTCCTCATTTGGGAAAAAATAAAGCCGATTCGGTTGAGGATCTCACTGCTGAGAATCCCGGTTTGCCATCATCGCAAAATTTCGAATCGGATGATCGAGATTGGGAGTCAAAAGTCGGGCCGCCGGCCGGACGGCGCCTGGATCCATTGTACGATGGCGCGGAATCCGAAGAGCAGTCACCGGTGATTGGTAAGCAACGCGGCAGGTTCTTCGAACTACCCTCTCGACCAGGAGAGGAGCGGAAAATGCTCGGTGCTGGACTGGAACGGCAGTATGAGGTGAACCGCTATCTTTCCTATAATCCAAAACAATCGTGGTGGGGGCAGTTCCGTGGTCTATCGGTTGTAGAACAATGGTTGGTGATGACCCTGTTTGCGGCGGTATTGGTGGTGGGCGGCCTAATTATTTTCCTGTATATAGACAGCCGTCGTCCGGTTGTGGGGCAAATTCCTGCGGTTGTTCCGCCTGAGGCTGGGCAGGTCACTAAAATTCCTGGGATACTTACTGAGGTTTCTCCAGCAGTAATGCCAATACCGGTGGAATTAGAACTCCCTGGAGGATGGAAGTTTACTTTAAAAACATCCACGCCGGGTAACTTATGGGCGCCAACTACCAGTGAATGGCTGAGGGATACTGAAATCAGGCGGGTGATTGGCATTCCGTGGAATAAACAAATCGAGGCTGTCATTCATACTTTTGGAGCGGATGATGTGATTCGTCTGATGATGAATAACGGCGATAAGCTGGTTTATAAAGTGGCCACTATTTCACAAGTGGATGTTCAGGATGCAAGTGTCTTGCGGGATACCCGGCCTTCGCTTGCTATTGTTTTGTTCAATGCGGCGGATAATAAGCGCTGGGTGGTGGTCGCCTTTCCATAAGCCCGGTTCGCGAAAAACAATAAGCCCTTCGGGTGAAGGGTTTATTGTTTTTAATATTTCCGGCAGATGGGCGGTGTAGTTCGGGGGAAAATTGAGTTTGAGCGGTAGTATAATCGTTTCGATTACAATTTATTAAAAGAGGAAGAATTGAAACCATTCCAGCTCGTTTTTCGATTTGCGCGTAGTTATAAGATGGCGCTAGCGCTGACTATTTCTAGTATGTTATTGTTAGTAGGAGCACAGTTAGTCATTCCCTGGGTAATCAAAGTTTTGATCACCACTGTGACCGATGGCAGCGCGGCCGGCCCTGCTCAGACGATTATTTTTCAGCTAAGCCTGGGGGTTCTGGCTATTTACATTCTTCGAGGTGGACTACAGTTTCTACGCAGTTATATGGCACATGTTGCAGGTTGGGGCGTGGTTGCGGATATGCGTAAATATTTGTATGACCATCTCCAGCGGCTTTCTCTGCGGTTTTATGAAGATAAACAGACCGGACAATTAATGTCGCGGGTGATCAACGACACTGACCTGTTTGAACAAATGATTGCCCATGCAGTCCCCGACGTCTTTGTGAATGCCATTACCCTGATCGGGGTCAGCCTGGTTTTATTCAGTTTAAATTGGCGCCTGGCACTGCTCAGTCTGATCCCCATCCCGCTGGTAATTCTAGCTCTACAGATTTTTTCCAAGTATGTCCGACCGGCTTTCCGGGCTCGGCAGCGAGAACTTGGGGAATTAAATGCCATTTTAAATGATAACCTGCATGGTATACGTGAAATTAAAGCCTTTAACCAGGAGGGAGACCAGCTTCTACGGGTAGGTAACAGGGTCGATCGATACTTACAAGTAAATCTCAAAGCGCTGCGCTTGATGGCGACTGTGCAGCCATTTATTGATTTCGCCAGTTCGCTCGGCACTTTAATTGTGATTTACTTCGGCGGTCAACTGGCGTATCAGCAGGTGTTGTCTGTATCGGATCTGGTAGCTTTTTTCTTGTATTTGGAAATGTTTTATCAACCAGTGCGCAACTTGAGCAATGCCTGGGAAGCGATTCAGAATGCAATCGCCGGCGCAGACCGGGTGGCCGATTTGCTGGGGGAACAGCAAGAACCGCTTGAGCGCAAGGGAGCGATCAAACTTGAGGAGCGCGCAAAGGGAGCGTTACGGCTTGAGAATATCAGCTTCCGCTACCTGCAGGGTGATTCTGTGCTGGAAAATATTTCTCTGAATATTCCAGCCAAAAATGTTGTGGCCCTGGTAGGACCTACAGGGGTAGGAAAATCGACCCTCGCCAGTTTAATTCCACGCTTTCATGATGTAGTGGAGGGTGCCATTGTGCTGGATGGGACGGATATTCGAGATTTAACGCTCGAAAGTTTGCGAAGTCAGATCAGCATGGTGCTTCAGGATGTGTTTTTATTTCACGGCAGCGTGCGAGAGAACATATTGTTTGGGCGCCCAAGTGCGACAGATGCGGAAATGTTGGCTGCTGCCCAGGTGGCAAACGCACATGAATTCATTATGAATTTGCCAGATGGCTATGACACCTTGATTGGTGAACGCGGAATTAAACTTTCGGGCGGACAAAAACAGCGCCTTTCGATTGCCAGAGCGGTTTTGAAGGATGCGCCGATCTTGATTTTGGATGAGGCCACTTCCGCGGTCGATACGGAAACAGAACTATTGATTCAACAGGCGCTGGAACGTTTGATGGTTGGAAAGACCACTTTGATCATCGCACACCGTCTTTCAACCGTGCGCAACGCCGATTTAATAGTGGTACTGGAAGGCAAACAGATTAAAGAGATGGGGACGCACGCAGAATTATTGGTCAAGCAGGGTCTTTATCATCGCCTGTACAATGTTCAGCAAAAGGTCGACGCTCCGATCGACCTTCTGGCACAGGCAAATTGAAGCCTGAAAGTCGAAAAATAAGAACCGGCCGTTATCGGCCGGTTCTGTGTTTTTTATAGCAGTCCCATTTTGCGGATGACCGCAACCACTTTCCCTTGAATATGAACTTGCTCTGGCTGGGGCACGACAATCGGCTGGTAAGCCGGATTGGCAGGTTTTAAAGTGATGCCGGCAGCATCGCGGTGGAAATATTTCAGCGTGGTGGTGTTTTCTTCCGAAAGCCACACGGCTACCATTTCGCCATTGTTGGCATCCTGGGCCGGCTTAAAAATGACTGTGTCGCCATCACTGATGTTCGCGTCGACCATGGAATCGCCTTTTACCGTGAGGGCAAAGAGCTTTTCCGGATCATGGGGTCCCAGCATGCTCAGCAGCACCGATACCACCTGGTCGGGATAGGCAGAAAAATCGGCCTGGTTGGGTACCGAAATAGGCCGGCCTCCGGCGACGTATCCCCACCAGCGAATAGGAACGACCTGTTCGGCCACCCGGCTGGAGATAACCTGAATACTGCGTGACATATTCCGGGTCCAGGTAAGACGACCCTGACTCTGCAAGGCTTTCAGGTAGTGCTTAACGTGTGACGTAGAGGCGAGCCCCAGGCTTTTGCCAATTTCACGGATGGTTGGCGATAAACCGCGGCGCCCGCGGTAGTCACTGATGAAAACCACAATTTTTTCCAGGCGCTCCGGCATGGTTTCGGATGTCCGCGGCATAGAATACCTTCCTTTCTCACAACGCGGTAAATAGAACAAATGTTTTATAAACTATACCATGCCGAGCGCAAATTGTCAAGAACAAGTTTTCTGTTATTCGTTTTTACGCCAGCTGCGAATCGCCGCGAGCAGCGCCCGGGCAGCCTGTTCTGGGCCTTTATGTTCCATGCCCGCGATGCCCAGTTGGGTGCGCAATTGCCCCACAAAGAGCCTTTGATTAAAGAATTGGCTAAAAAATCGAAGGGAGATTTCTTCTTGCAGTTCGGGATACGCCGGCGGGCCAAAAATATTGGCATAGAACGAATTTACCAGGCCAGTGGTGGTGGTGGTGCCTTTGCTCATCACTGCACCCGCACGGAACACATCCAGCGCTTCATCTACCGTTGCGAAGGGTTGAATGACCTTGTGAACCGCGTTCACAGCCTCGTAATTATTGGCATACAAGACAAAATCGACCGGGTAGCCTTTGATTACATCGGAGAATTTAGTGACCGGAAGAATCACACGGGCGTTGACTTCGTCCGGGTTCATCAGGATAGCACGGTCGATCTGACCAAAAGCGTAGCCGGATTGAAGATCGTCCAACCGTACGAATGCCCCCATCTCGGTGCCATAACCGATAATTGAGCCATCCGCTGCAATTTCCAATGATCCCATATCGTCGGCGATGATCACCAGATTTTCAACATCATCTTTGATAATGCCACGCATAGCCTCCAACGTTTCGGACTTGCCGGCGCCGGTATCGCCAACCACCAGGAAAGTAGTCTTGATGCCTCCACGCAGTTCCAAATGGAACATGGCGCCGTGGTAGGGCATGCGCCCGCGTTTGAGCATAATGATATTGTGGAGGGTGAGCGCCATTTTTTTCAAATAGCCAAAGTAACCAAATTGGTCACGGTAAGGAATCGTACCGATCAGCATTTGATTTTCTTCATCGTCAAAGAAAACCGTTTCATTTACGCCAGCTTTTGTTTCTCCAATAGGCGGAATACCGAAGAGAAAGACTGCATCGGGCTTACGACGGAAATCGGCTTCATCTGCCAGTTCAAACAGGTTGCACAGAGAAAAACCCAACTCAAAGAACGGCATTGAGAAATAAATCATGATGAGCAGGCTGCCAACGCGGGCCGGGTAGCATAACCATTCGTTGGAGGGCAGATCGAGGTTATCCAGCGGGTTAGTATCAATCTTGTGGAACATACCGCTGCGCTTGTTGGTGGAGGTGTTGAAAATCATCGGCGGGTAAATTAAAACCTGGCTGATGATGGAAATGTTGTTGAGCTTTTTGTAGGCGGCAGGATAATGGATGTTGATCGGGCGGGCGATGGCGCCAATTTCTGCACCGGCACTGACCTGGCGGTAGATGTGGGGATGATCTCCGGTGATATTTTCTTGAATATCACGGTAAGTGCTGCGCACCACGTGCATGAGGGTTTCGACGGTGTCGTTAAACGTGCGGTACGGCCGTTTGTCGTATCGGTCGCCACCAGAATCGCATACTATCAGGCGGTGCAGGGTGCGCCAATAGTTATAAAGCTGCTCTACGAAATCACCAAGCAAAATGGGGTCGCGGGTAAAGATCTCGGAACCTGGCAAAATCTGCGGAACAAGCTTGAGCGGCAGATTGACCAGGTAATTGAAAGTCTCTACCAGCAGCCGGATATCGGCGGACTTGATGGTCTTCTCGTTTGGAAAGATTCGCAACAGGCGAGATTGCTGGTGCGAGAGCGAATGAATGAAATGATGCAAGACATCCAGGAAGATGGGGCTGGCCAACAACTCGGTAGGTGTATCGCAAATTGTGTTGCGCAAGCGAATAACGATTTTTCTATCGAACAACTGGTAGGACGATCTCATACGACCTCTAATTCTGGTAAAGGATGAATATGAGGGCGAATTATATCTAATATCTTGTGTTTATACAAAGTCAATCTGAAATGCAAAGAAATCTGCTTTCATGTATAATTTAGATTGATCTTTGTATCAATCAATGGAGGCAAAAAAAATGGAATACACGCATTTAGGACGAACCGGGATGCAGGTGAGCCGATTATGTCTGGGCACGATGAATTTTGGCCCACTGACCAGCGAAGAGGAAAGTTTTGCCATTATGGACCAGGCATTGGATTTTGGCATTAATTTCTTTGATAGTGCCAATGTCTATGGTTGGAAGCAAGGTGAAGGAATTACCGAGCAGATCGTGGGACGTTGGTTTGCTCAGGGCGGCGGTCGGCGCGAGAAGGTGGTGATTGCGACCAAGGTTTATGGAAAGATGGGCGATTGGCCCAACGAACGTGGCGTTTCGGCGCACCATATTCGCCGGGCCTGCGAAGAGAGTCTGCGCCGGATGCAAACCGATCATATCGACCTGTACCAGATGCATCATATCGACCGCGATACCCCCTGGGAAGAGGTCTGGCAGGCCATGGAAACGCTGGTGCAGCAAGGGAAGATATTGTATGTGGGTAGCAGTAATTTTGCCGGCTGGAATATTGCTCAGGCCGTGGAGACGGCACGAACACGTCACTTTATGGGGCTGGTGTGCGAGCAGAGCCTGTATAACTTGAATGCGCGCATGGTCGAGTTGGAAGTTATCCCGGCTTGTAAGAATTATGGCCTGGGTCTGATCCCCTGGAGCCCGTTGGCTGGCGGATTGTTGGGTGGTGTGCTGCAAAAGGCCGAAGGGGGACGGCGAGCGAGCGAACGATTGCAGCAGAATATCGAACAACACCGGGCAAAATTGGAGGCGTACGAAGGTTTGTGCAAGGAGCTGGGCGAGAAACCCGCCGATGTATCCCTGGCCTGGTTGATCAACAACCCGATTGTGACGGCTCCGATCATTGGTCCGCGTACGAATGACCAATTAAAAGGCAGCCTGCACAGCCTGGAAATTAAGTTTACCCCCGAGCTTCTAAAGAAATTAGATGAAATTTTCCCGGGACCTGGCGGGCAGGCCCCTGAGGCTTATGCCTGGTAAGGACGGCTAACCGTTGTGTACGAGGGTATGGGCAACGCCCATACCCTTTTTTATTGCCCGCGCTTCCAAAAGGCGAATAAGCCAAAGCCAACCAGGCGAATGCACCCCGCTATGATTAATCCGGTGCCTATTCCAAAAGTGCCGGCGATGGTTGAGCCGATGATGGGTGAAACCACGCTGGAAAAATATTGAATACTTTGGGCAAAGGCCACAAAGGTGGCGGAATATTCTGGTGGGACGGTGCGCATCAGTTCATCAAAAAAGACCAGATCAAGCCCCGCCTGAAAAATACCGGCAAACCCGGCAAGAATTGCGATTTGCCAGGTTTGTGTGAGCATGGCAACGATGATGGGGTGGAGCGCCAGACCCAACGTAGTTAATACCAACACCCGGTAGGAGCCATGCCGGCGGCTTTGGCGGCTCCAGAAGAAATAACCGAAAATCAAGACGACGGTTTGCGAGGTATTGATCGCTGAAATCCAGCTATCGGAAGCCTGGATGGTGCGGACGTAATACAAGGGAAACAGAGGCGCCGTCATGGCGATGCCCGTGAGGAAGACAAACCGTTTGGTGAGGAAATTCATGAACGGTTTTTCAGTGGTCACCTGGCGCGTGTAATTCATCACCATTTCGCCGATGCCGTGGACCGGCTGTTCCGGTTTCGGTTCGACCGGAGGGATGCGTATGTGACTGGAGAAGTAATAGCTGATTAATCCCCCCAGTGAGAGGGTAATAAATACAATCTGGTAATTGAGCGGGAAAACAATCCGGTCCAAAATCTGGCCGATGATCAGTACTGTAACCGCAGTGGTAGCACCGAGAATTGACCAACGGTGCGTCATTAATTCGTAACGACCTTCCGGCCCGGCTACGGCATTCATCACCACCGAAAAAGAGATGTTGACAATGGTTTGGGGTAAGGTGGCAAAGGCCCAGATTACCAACACCGCCGGCACGACATAGGCAGAGGGGACAATCAATGAAATGATGCCGGTGAGGGCATAGCACATGATTACCACGAGGCGGGCGCCTGAAAACCAGGGGATGACACTGCGCTTGCGCTGTAAAAACCGGCCCAAAATTAGGGCAAGGAACATGCCCGTTATAGCAGGCATGGTGGTCAACAGGCTGATCTGTAACGGGCTGGCATTCATGCGCGCCAGATAAACAGGCAAAAATTGTGCAGCAGCACCAGCCAAAGCGACGCCCATGCCATCAATCTGCACGTTTATAAAATTTCTTTTATCGATGTTGGGCGAACTTTTAGGGTTGGATACCCAATCTACGAGTCGAGCAATCACATTTAGGCCTCAAGCGGAGATGTTAAACGATTTTACTACGGTTTAAAGCTCAATATCGAATTCTCCCACTGAAATGACCTGGTGAGTTTCTTCAACTTCGACGTCGAAGCGCTGGCGCCAGCGGATGAGTTCGGCAATGAACTGCAGCCAATTGCGCTCTTCTGGTTTCTGTGTCGCCTGGCGCGTGCGTTGTTCAATTTGAGCCAAAGTTTGCGAGCGGTTACTGCCAATGGGGGTGCGTGACCAGGTAAAGACCTGCAGGTCCCATATCGAGAGGGTGCCGTCCACGCTGGCAGTGTAGGCCTGCTGTCCATCCGGTGCAATCAACAGACCGGCGACCGGATTGCGGTGAGCGGAAAGCCCGTCGATTTTCTTGCTGGTGGAAATATTCCAGATGGTGATATTACCCTGAGCCGTGGCCCCCAGGATGAATTGTTCGTTGGGATGAAAGGCCAGCGCGGTTACCTGGCCTTCGGAGGGTAGGCGGCTGATGGCGCGGCCGGCGATATAGTTCCACAAAATGATCGCGCCATCGCGGCCGGCGGTGGCACACAATTGACCGCGTGGAACGGCAACCAACGAGGTGATGGTGTTGGTGTGACCGGCCAGATCCCAGAGTAGATCGCCATCGGGCCAGCGGTGAATGGTGAGTTTCTGGCCTGCGCCGGCTGTGAGGAGTATCTGGCCATCCGGACTGACCGCAAGACCGAAAAGCTCGGATTTGCCAGGATCGATGCGTTTGATTTCGGGTCCCTGTGGGAAGCGCCAGGCACGCAGTGTCGCATCGAAACTGACTGAAAACAAGGTCCGGCCATCCGGGGCGAAGGCCAACGAACGAATTAATCCGCTGTGGCCCTCAAAAGTTTTGACCATTTTTCCGTCAGAAAGGCGAAAGGCGCGCACATTATGATCGCCGTTGGCGACTGCCAGGTATTCGCCATCCGGAGAGAACGCCATGGCACGGGTTTGCGAAACCGGTCCTATCAGAGGCGGCAAGGGAGAAGGCGATTTATATATTCCCCATAGATGCACGGTGGAATTGGAACCAGCCACTGCCAGGTAGGAGCCATCATTGCTGAGCGCCAGACAGGCGATATCTGGTGAAGGAGAGGGCCAGGATTGCTGGTGTGAAACAGGCGGGGCGGTGTTTTCCAGCGCAGCCTGAAAACCCTGGAGACGGCTGTAGCCCTCCTTTTCTTCCGGCGCATCGGGCTGCCAGTTGGCCGTGGTCAGCAAAGCCAGAATATGCGCGCTCCAAACTGGGGCAGCCAATTGAGCCAGATGCCAGAGATCACGATATTGGCCTGAAGCGTTTAAATTGCGGATCGCCAAATCCCAATCGGCATCATTCATATCCCACAACCAGCGCTGGCGCGAGGTGCTGGAAAGTCCGTTCATCCATTCTGTGCGCCCCGAATAGCGGCTGAGGTACAGAATACGCTTGCGCAAGTTGCTTCCGGCAGCTTCGTAGGCTGATGCCAACAGGTTCTGATTAAAATCCAGATATTCGTAAATTTGCCATTGTTCTGCCAGGAAGTAGAACAGCGCGGTTTGTACAGCTGTAGAAGGGGTATAGCCCTGGCTGATGGCCAGGGTGCGGGCTGGCACATATTCGTAGTCGATGAAAAGCTGGCAGATTGCCTCGCGAGCCAGGATAGCCCCCGTTTTCGCGGCGCGCTCGAGCACATCCAGTGCCAACTGTCGTTCGAGTTCCGGCATGCTGCTGAATTGGGATTGGAGCGCCAGAAGCGCGGGAGCAGACGGAACCATGCCTGCCAGCACAATGATGCGCCAGGCGGCCATGCCAAGTACAGCCGCGGCAGCCAGGATACGCTCTTGCAGATCGGGTGCTGCTTCTTCAAAAAGGAAACGGGTGAGCAACCGGAAATCCGGGTCAAGCTGGCGATATTCTGGGTGGCGCCAGGCCAACAGGAAAAAAACGGCGTGAAGATCTGTGCGCGATGCCGGGATGGGGTTATTTTGCACGAATTGTCCCGCGGGAATACTGCCATCATGCACCGCGAGAGCATAGAGCGCATCACCGGCGGCCTGGTTTTGAGTGAGTGCAAGCCGGCCCAGCGTGAGCAAAACCAGGCCGCGAATGCTTGCCTGAGGGCAATGACGAGCGGCTTCAAGCAAGATGCCCACTGCTTGTGCAGACCCATCCTGTTCGAGGGTGAACAACGCACCACGCAAGAGCAGCTCGGTAGCCATGGCACCGGGCATTTGCTTGAGTAAGTCCGGTTGTTGGAAGAGCGCCGGCAGATCTTCCAGCGTTACCGGCTCACTGGCCGAACTGGATTGGATTGATTCCGCTGAAGATAATTTCGCCATTTGATTTAAGAATAATTTCCGCTTCGGGAATTTCATCCAAATCTGCTGCTGAATACAGTGAACTTAAGAAGTGGACTGTTTTATTGTTTGACCCCAACAGACCGCGCGCTATCCGCTGTGAAGCGGCATAACGACCTGCCAACAGCACATCGACCAGCGGCAGCAGCCGGTTGGAAAGGGGCATGTGCAACACCTCTTCCCAGGAGTAACCGCTAAACAGGATTACCGAAAGACGGCTGGCACTGCGCAGGCTTTCGAGAAAATCGACCAGCGCCGGCAGTTGTTGGAGTGGTTCGCCCCCGCTGAGGGTGATGCCCTCAATTGAAGAACCCAACGCAGTAACCTGCGCACTCAGAGCCGCTGTACTTTGCCAGACCCCGGCATTTGGTGTGTGGGTGTCTGGATTGAAGCAGCCCGGGCAGCCCAGTGTGCAACCTTGCAGCCAGATCACCGCCCGCCATCCCGGTCCGTTGGCACGGCTGGCAGGCTCGAAATGGTGAATGCGCAGGCGAGAAGCAGCGGCTGTCAAATTACTTTTTGACCTGGATCGTTTCGTCGATGCGAAGTCCTGAACCTGCGTCCTGGGCTTCTGAGGTGAATTCGCGATCGATGACCGCGGCACCCAATGCCTGCTCCAATTCGCGGGTCAGGTCCAGACATTTTTTCCCTTTGGCGCCGCGGACCTGGATCTGTACCTGGCCGTTTTTGCCGATTGTCACTTCGATCTCCTGAATTTCCATGGGTTCATCTCCTCAAGCCATGCGGCGAAGGGTCAGGTGGATCTGGCCATCTTTGGCGGTCTCTTCGACCAGGTTAAACCCCTGGGCCTCCAATTTAGCCCGGGTGGTGTGGTAGGCATAGCGCTGGAGCAGGTGGGTGGTGAAATCTTTCTGATTCACGCCCCGCACACCCCACCAATCGGCCACAATTTCATACCCCTGAGGTGTTTTGCGAAAGCCGATATCAAAACTCATGCGCAGCAGGACTTTGATCTGAACGTTGGTTTTTTCGCCGCCAACACTGCTGAGGACAAGATCGCCTTCTTCATAACGGTATCCCAAATCTTCCAGCGCGCTTAGAAGTTGTTCTTTTTCGACTATTTGCGTCTTAATACGAGTCACGTGAGACAATCCAAACCTCCCATCCGAATAGAGGAAAGAAAACCGTAAGCAGGATGTTGACCTGCTTTGTAACGATTAGGTTAACTTTACCACAGGATAGTCTTTATGGGTCAACTGCCCGGAGATCAGGTCGCGGGCGGTGAGTGTGAGCCGTTTGTTGGCGTCAATGCAAAATTCTACTTCAAAGCGAGCTTCTCCGCGCTGCGCAGGTGGGTCGACAGCTAAAAAGGTAGGGCTGGCCTCATTCATCCAGAACAAACTGCGCTGTTCGGCTTCGTTGGGTGTGATCTGCATGACTCGGGCTGCGCCACTGGGGTCGAAGACAATCTCCACGCCGTTCTCAGCCGCGGTGTGCGCTTCCGCGATTTCAAAAATGGCGATGCCCAATTGATTTTGCTGGTCGAAGGAGGCCTTGACTGCCAGGCGAGCCACAGCGGCAGGGGTGGGATAGGGCGTACCACGCTTGACGATCACGCGATAATCGTATTGGTGCGTGACCGGGTTGACAAAACGAATGGCGTAATCATGCTGGATATGGTCGTAAAAATCAGCTCCAGCCACAAAAGCGGCCGCGCCGCGTACCACGGCATCAAATGGCCGGTGGAAGCTGACACGTTCTTTGCCAAAGAACTGGCGTAAGGTGCGCTGAACGGCCGGAATCGTGCTTGATCCGCCCACCATCAGGACTGCTTTGATATTTTCCTCGTTAAATCCCCGTTCGCGTGCGCCATTTAAGGCACTGCGCACCGTGCGATTAATCTCGGTGAACAGATCGTGTTGGTCGAGCAGTTCTTCGAATTTAGCGCGGGTCAGTTCGGCCGAGAGGGCTGCGCCGCTCGCCGGGTCGGCGACAAGGATTGGTGCGGTTTCGGCAGTAGAGAGTTGTTCTTTGGCACTTTCACAGGCCACCAGCAAGGCATTGCTCAGCAAGCGCACGGGTTCCTCAAAATCCTGGCGGCCGTTCTGTCGAAGAACTTCCTGGAAGATCCATTGATCAATCGTTGAACCGCCGATGAATTTGCCGGCTTTGCCTAAAACCCGGCAGCGCCGGCCAGAATTGTTGGAGGGCGTATCTTCCATCAGCACGACCGAGGCATGCAGAGTACCGCCGCCAAAATCGAAAACCAGGTAGACATTGCCCGGTTGAATTTGGGCGCCGTAGCCTAAGGCAGCGGCAGAGGGTTCATCAATCAGGCGAAAACGCGGCAGGCCGGCCGCTTCTGTGACCGATGCCAGCCAATTTTCGTAATGTTCAAAGGTCTCTACCGGCACGGAAAGAGCGATTTCCTCGCCACGCAGGTCTACCTGGCTGGAAGCAAAGAGCAGCAGGGTAGAAAGAAAATCGCGCCCGGCAGTGAAAGGAGTGATATCCCGCCCATTGATATGAACCTTAATGGGGCTGCGCTGGCTGATATAACGCTTCATCCAACGAAAGGTGTGTCGCGAGTGGTACAGACCCCGCTGCAGCACCTGGCTGCCGATCCAGCGGGTGTTATCGTCGGCGTAGTGGATCAGTGAAGGAACGACCGAGATCGTTTCATCGGCCTGCAGGTAGGTATGGCTATATTCTGGAATGTGGAGCGAAAAGGCGTCATTGCGCTGTTCATCCCAGACGGCCAGAAGCGTGTTGGAGGTTCCAAAATCAATTGCCAGGCGGCCAGACATTCCCCGATTTTACTCTTTAATCCAGTAGAATGTCAAATTCGCCGGGTTGAATTTTTGGCAGATCATCCAAGTGGATATCGAAGCGGAATCGCCGCAGCAACAGGGCCTTGAGCAGCTCCAGTGGGCGCAGCAGCGCGATGGGCAGGCCAGGGGAACTCAGCAGGCCGGTCACCGCTGCCAGGTGCTCTGGCGTGGCTTTGGACAGCGGCAGGTCCACCAGATCTGGGAGATCCAGTGCGCGCAGGTCCCAAAGCAGCATGCTGGATTCGCTGGTGCCGGTGGCCATAAAAGCTCCATCTGCGGAAATTTGCAGGGAAGTGAGGTGACCCTGTGGGGCGGTGACATATCCAACAGGCAAAAGACTCGGCCATGAATGGAACCTGACCATGCCGTTTTGAACCGCCGAAACCAATAAATGCTGCCTGGCAAGGTATGCCAGTTCGATGATTGGAGCTTTCTCCCAAAGAATAGCCTTGCGGACGATTTTCCGCCCGGTACGGGAGGGTTCACAGTGCACCACCTGGCCATTGCGCTGGCCGATTAAAAAACCGGAATAGTTGGGAGGAAAGAGGGCGCATTGGGCCATGGCGCGCTGCGTATTCGAACTGCTGCGCGTCCAGAAGGGTTGGATAGCGACCTCGGCCAGGTTGGGGAGTTGGAGCAGGGTGATGGAGGAATGCAGTAAGGCTACCTGCTGCTGGTCTGGCAGCAGCAAAGCGCTTCGCGGCCATTCAGGAACCGTCTGACGATGAATTTCCTGCCGGGATGCCAGATTCCAGAGGATAACGGCACCGTCACGCCCGGTGGAAAGCAGGTTGTTCTCCGCGACGGGCAGCAGAGCGGTGACGGCGCCAATGTGGCCCGGCAAGACGAAAGCCTCATCTTGCTGCCAGCCGTAGATCAGGCAGGCCGCATCGGTGTTGGAGCGCACCCCGCACAATAAAAAATCGCTGCCAGCATACGCCACGCGGCTGATGGAGTGGTTGAAGCCCTGGCGCACCTGTTTTAATTTGGCCTGTTGAAAGTTCCAGACGGCCAATTTGCGCGAGCCCGTGCCGATGACAATCAACGGTTCTTTGGGCGCGAAACAGATATCGTTGACGCGTCCCTGAACCTTGACCACAGCACTGGGCACGGCGGGTGGCAAGGACTGCGAAAATGAGGTACGGGTGGGAAGATCCATGCCCGATGAGTACTGGAGTAAGTGCTCCAGTTCGGAACATTCTGATGCTGTGTCCGGTCGCCAGCCGGCAGATTGCAGTGCCTGTAGAATGCGAACGCTCCAGGCAAAGGAAAAGGTTTGGATGAACGACCAGAGACGCGGCCATTCCTGATTACTGAGCAGCAGATCCGCCACGAGTTCGGTTTCACCGGCAGAAAGTTGGTGGGCACGGGAACGCAGGTCTGGACCTGCCAGAATGGTCAGATAATCGGTTTGCCCAGAGCGTTGCACCTGCAGCGCAATCCGCTGGCGCAGTTCGGGCGAGCTGGCTGAAAATACTGCTTGCAGCAGCCGGTGATCAAAATCGAGCGAATTGTATTCAGTCCAAAGCCCGCTGAGAAACAGGAATAGGGCACGCTGCTGCGGCAATTCTGGGCGGTAACCGGCCTGGAGAGCGATTTCAAACGCTGCGGTTTCGTTTTGCTGGATGGCCACCAGGCATAGCTCGCTGCGGGTTTTTGGATGGGTGAGGTTTAATAAAGCAGAGCGGGCCGCGGCGGCAAGGTGTGGGTCGCGGTCAGTTGCGGCCTTGAGCAGGGTCGGAATGCCTTGCGGAACGGCCTGGGCGGCAAGTTCAGGGTGCCCGAGTAATGCAGTAAGCAGCCTGAGTTCATAGGGTTGGGTAGCTAATAAACCGCCCTGTAGCAGAATTTCTTTGATGCGGGGGGATCGATCTCCTTGCCAAATTTCGGCCAGATGGTTAATCGCCGCCTCATTTTGTAAGTAGGGCAGGCAGCGCAGCGCCTGGGTGGCGATCTCGGGGTCGGGGTCGGTGATTGCGGCAACCAGACCGGGTACCCAACAGGCAGAGGAGTGCAACAAGACGTCCACAGCTGCGGTTTTGAGATAAAAAAGGGCTACCACCCCAGGTGGGGTGGTAGGAATGTAACCGGCAGCTGATAGGATCTGCCAGAGGCGGATGGACCTGCTTTCGGCCCACAAACGCGCCAGTTCGTCGCGGCTTTCTGAAAGCGAAAGTGCAGCCAGGGCGGCCAGGGCGGTGTCGGAAATTTGTGGGTCATTATCATCCAACAAGGCGGTCAGCGCAGCGATGCGCGCCGGCGCGGCGCCTTTCAACGGCCCCAGGCGCCCCAAAAAGGCCTGGCTGAGCACCCAGGTAGATGAATGTGGCCGCGCGGTTATGCCGCGCCGGGAGAGGCAGGCTGCTAAGCCAGGCCGGCGGGTGGCGGACCAGTATTCCCATAAATGGTCAGACACCATGGGAGGCAGTTCTGCGGAAAGCGCCTGCTCGATTTCGATGCGCAGGGCGGCGGTTTGAGCCAGATCGAGGGCCGATCCCAGGGTGGTGGCAGCCGCCAGGTCTCCGGCCTGCGCCGTTTTTCTCAGTTGTGCGAGGGCCTGGCGTTGCAGCGCCTGGCCTACCCAAGGGATGGGCGAAAGCAACAGCCAGGACCAGAGCATAACACCGGCGGAGGCGGGCTGGGCTGCGGGTGCTTGGGGCATGCCGGGTGCGCGCGCCTAGCGCGTGCGTGGATTAACGAAACTGGAAGCAGCATCTTCCGCTTCTGCAAAGGAAGCCGAGCGAGCACGGCCATCGGTTAACCAACTGCGCAAAGCGCCGATATTTTCACGCTGCGAAACCGAAAGGGGTACCTGGCGGCGCAGTGATTTTATAATATCATCGGTGGTAAACTCGCGTTGTTGATCATCAAACCCCAGGTACATGGCATCAATAATGGCCTGTTCAATTTCGGAGCCGACATAGCCTTCTGAGGCTGCCACGATTTCATCCAGGTTGTAATCTTCTGCGATGCGGCGGCGTTTGAGCAGATGTACGGTAAAAATTTCGCGGCGTTCTTCGGCTGTGGGCAGATCCAGGAAGAAGATTTCATCAAACCGGCCTTTGCGCAGTAGTTCGGGCGGCAGGCTGAAAATGTCATTGGCGGTGGCCACCACAAAAACCGGAACCTTCTTCTCCTGCATCCAGGTCAATATAGATCCGAATACACGCATGCTGGTGCCCGAATCGGATCCACCGTGGGAAAGCGATTTTTCCAATTCGTCGATCCAGAGGATGCAAGGGGCTACGGTTTCGGCCAAATGCAGGGCGCGTCGGGTACGTTCTTCCGATTCGCCCACCAGGCTGCCGTAGAGCGCGCCCACGTCGAGGCGCAGCAACGGCAGATGCCATAAACCACCGATCATTTTTGCCGTGAGCGATTTCCCCGTGCCGGGAATGCCGATCAGGGCAATACCTTTGGGGGCAGGCAAACCATATTCGCGGGCTTCTTTGCTGAAAGCCCGTTCGCGCAAACGTAACCATTCTTTGAGCACACCCAGGCCGCCGACATCATCGGGGGTTTCGGAAACCGGGTAAAACTCAAGCGCCTCGCTCTCGCGGATAATTTGTTTCTTTTCTTCGGTAACCAGGTCGATATCGCGATCATCGATGGGCCTGCCACTGACACTCGCCTTGTCAAAAACCCGCCGGGCCTGGGCTACTGTGAGCCCCAGCGCGGCCTGCACCATTTTCTCGCGACCTAAAGGGGTGAGGCTTACTTTGATGCCGGGTCTGTTGATTTGCGAGAGCAGCACTTCTTCCATCTCATCAAATTGAGGTAATAACAATTCGATCAAGACGGTTTCATCGCGCAGTTCATCCGGCACTTTTGAGAGGGGCGAAATTACCAAAATGGATTTAGTGCCATTCCGAAGACGTTGGCAGACGGAACGTAGTTTGCGCTTGACCTGGGGATTGCTCCAGCCTTCGTGGAAATCTTTTAAAACAAAAACCGATTTAGGCGTGGCAAAGGCTTCTATTTGTTCGAGGGCCGTCAGCGGATCGCGGGCGTTGGGCGGATTGGCGATACCGCTGCTGATAGCGCGAAACCCCTCGGCTGCATCCCAGGTGATTAAAGCCCGCTGGGTACGTTCGCAAAGATTCTTGAGGATTTGCATGCAACGCTCTTCTTCCTGGGTTACGACCAGGATGAGAGGAATGCGGGCGCGAAAGAAGGTATCTATCTGTTCGTCAAATTTCATGGGGTCAGGCGGGGGTTGTTTCCTGGTCCTTACTGCCAATTTCCACTACCTGGATCTGCATCTGGTAACGTTTACCGTCAATTTCGAGCTTTTGATTGGTGTAGAAGCCACGCGAGCCAGTCTTAAATTGCTTGGGCATGACGTTGATGAGCGCAACGCGCTGGTCGGTATCGGTTTTGATATCCGCGATTAAGAACATGGTTTGCTCCTCCTGGGCAATTGCTTGTTTCTCAAGAACGGAGCTTTGGGTAACAGGTGTGCCTTCAGCATGTCTTTGAAACCGTTTGCTTTCCGCATTGAGTTCGTATCTATGCTAAATTATACCGGAAATTTCAGGTATAATCACTTAAATGCGGAATCGGAAGGAGGGTACCCAAAAAAGTTAAACGGCTTGGGAGAGTGAAGCGCATGGCCCCGGGTGGCAAAATGCCGGGATGACGAGGATGAGGGTTCTCCTCCGCGAGGAGGAGCTAATTGCCGAAGACAGGCTGCGAAACCTGGATGGCAAGAAAATCGAAAGATCAGCGGAAGCCCTCCTGAACCTGATGGTTTTGTCTCTTTCCCCAAAAACTAAAAAATTGTATTCGATTATAGATTGGCTGGGTGTTGCTATCGCAAGGAGGCTGCACGATGTGTGGTATTGTGGGATATATTGGTGAAAAAAATGCGACACCGCTCATTTTGGCGGGGTTAAAACGTCTGGAATATCGCGGCTATGATTCGGCGGGGATCGCCGTGTTGACAAATTCTCATATTGAACTGCGGCGCGAGTTGGGCAAGCTGGATCAACTGGTAGCCCTGGTGCAAGAGCAGCCACTGACCGGCAAAGTGGGGATCGGGCATACGCGTTGGGCTACACACGGTGAGCCGAGCGCGCGTAATGCGCATCCGCACTTCGGCATGACCCAAGAAGTGGTGGTGGTGCATAATGGGATTGTTGAAAATTTTCTGGAACTGCGCGAAGAATTAACCGCGGAAGGTGCGGTATTCGGTTCGGAAACGGATACGGAGACGATTCCCCACCTGGTGGAACGCTACCTGGCGCTGGGTCACCCGCTGGTTGAGGCGGTGCGTCAGGCCCTGCTGCAACTCAGGGGTGCACACGGCGTGGTGGTGATGTCTTCACGCGAACCGGATAAGATCATCGCGGCGCGCATTGGCAACGCGGGCGGGGTGGTGATTGGGATTGGCGAAGGCGAACTGTTTGTGGCATCGGATATTCCGGCCATTTTGGAGCATACCCGGCGGGTGGTGTTCCTGGAATCGCGCCAGATGGCGGTGATGGAACGCAACCGGCTGACCGTGCAAACCCTGGAAGGGACGCCGGTGCAATACCAGATTCACAACGTGGCCTGGGACGCGGTGGCGGCGGAGAAAGGTGAATTCCGGCATTTTATGCAGAAAGAGATTCACGAGCAGGTGCGCTCGCTCAATGATACCCTGGCTGGCCGGGTGGACTTTGAGGCGGGTAAGATCCGCCTGCCGCAGTTAAATCTGAGCGAAAGCCTGGCAAAGCGTATCAAGAAAATTACGATCACGGCCTGTGGCACGGCAGCCCACGCCGGGATGATTGGCAAAATATTAATCGAACGCATCGCGCGCATTCCGGTGGAAGTGGATATTGCATCGGAATTTCGTTACCGCGACCCGATTGTGGATGCCGATACGGTGGTGTTGGCGATCAGCCAAAGCGGCGAGACGGCTGACACCCTGGCAGCCATGGAAGAAGGACGCAAGCGCGGAGCGGTGCTGTGGTCGATTGTGAATGCGATTGGTTCACAGGCGATGCGCTTGGCTGACGGTTACATATCGATGCAAACCGGCCCTGAGATTGGCGTGGCTTCCACCAAAGCCTTCACGGCTCCACTGGTGGACCTGTATATGCTGGCGGTCTTATTGGCCGATTTGCGCGGGCAGTTGAGCGAGAAACAGCGCAAAAGCTATGTGGCCGATCTGCGCCTGGTGCCAGACCTGGTGGGGCGCTGCCTGGACCGTGAAGCGGAAGTGGTGGTAGTGGCCAGAGCGATCAAGCATGTACGCGACGCGCTGTACCTGGGGCGTGGCATTCAAATGCCTATCGCGTATGAAGGCGCATTAAAATTAAAAGAGATTTCGTATATCCATGCCGAAGCGTATCCAGCAGGAGAAATGAAGCACGGTCCAATTGCGCTGGTGGATAAGGAGATGCCGGTGGTGGCGATTGCGCCGCGTGACCCGTGGTACGAAAAGATGATTAGCCAGATTGAGCAGGCCAAGGCGCGCGGCGGCAATGTGATCGCGGTGGCGACTGAGGGAGATGAACGGGCCAGGAGACTGGCAGATCATGTGCTGTGGGTTCCAGAGAGCCCCTGGTTGCTCAGCCCGGTGGTTACGGTGATTCCGCTGCAAATACTGGCCTACCAGATTGCCTCAGAACGGGGGCTGGATGTAGATCAGCCGCGCAACCTGGCAAAGAGCGTGACGGTGGAGTGATAAAGGGCAAGGGAGAAATTCGTTCTGGTATTACGGAATAAAGTTTGATACCTCACCCCGGAAAGGATAATCTGAGGTGAGGTATTTCGAGTGGGTGCATTCAGGTTTTGGGGCATAGACAGAACCCAGGATTAAAATGCACCCCTCGTTAAATTTAATACTTGACATATGCGATCAATTTAGGTATATTAACGATAGAACATGTGTCCCAGACTGACCCGCGAAGATGTATCCGTTGGATATTACTCGGGAGGGGCATCGGGCCGAGATCAGAGCGAATTGCACTAAGGATCTGAAAATGAGTGGAGTACGGGTATTGGTTGGTACGCGCAAGGGCGCGTTTGTTCTGACCGCGGATGCCAAACGCAAGCAATGGGATATCAGCGGCCCGCATTTTGCGGGTTGGGAAATTTACCATCTCAACGGTTCACCGGCAGATCCAAACCGGCTGTACGCTTCACAATCCAGCGGTTGGTTTGGGCAGGTGATTCAACGCTCCAACGATGGGGGTAAGACGTGGGAACCGGTGGGGAATAATTTTGCGTATGAAGGTGTTCCGGGCACCCACCAATTTTATGACGGCACACAGCACCCCTGGGAATTCAAGCGGGTCTGGCGGCTCGAACCTTCGCTGACCGATGCGGAAACGGTCTATGCTGGCGTGGAAGATGCGGCACTTTTCTGCTCCACCGATGGCGGGCAAACCTGGCAGGAACTTGCCGGACTGCGCGCTGCCAAGGGCCATCTCTGGCAACCGGGGGCCGGGGGGATGTGTTTGCATACCATTCTGTTGGATCCGAGCGACCCCCAACGGTTGTTTGTTGCGATCTCAGCAGCAGGCGCGTTTCGCACCGATGATGGTGGCCAGACCTGGCTGCCAATCAATCGCGGCCTGATCTCGCCTTTTGAACTTCCAGATAAAGAGGCTGAGGTAGGCCACTGCGTACACAACCTGGCTATGCATCCATCGCGGCCCGGCGTGTTATTTATGCAGAAACATTGGGATATTATGCGCAGCGATGACGCGGGTGATCTGTGGCATGAAGTTAGTGGAAACTTGCCGAGTGACTTTGGCTTTCCGATTGCTGTGCATGCGCATGAGCCAGAAACAATTTATGTAGTGCCCATCAAGAGCGACTCCGAACATTTTCCTCCGGAAGGGAAACTGCGCGTATATCGCAGCCGGACGGGCGGGAACGAGTGGGAGGCACTCACCAATGGTTTACCGCAAAGCGACTGCTATGTAAATGTGCTGCGCAGCGCGTTGGCAGTGGACTCCCTTGATTCTTGCGGTGTATATTTCGGCACCACGGGCGGGCAGGTATACGCCTCGGCCGATTCGGGCGATCATTGGGCGCCCATTGTGCGTGACTTACCCGCTGTGCTGTCGGTTGAAGTTCAGACCTTGCCATGATCCGAGTCGTGCTCCCCACCCACCTGTGGCGGCTGGCCAATGTCAACCGCGAAATTAAGATTGAGGTTGAAAGCCCCATCACGCTGGGCGCGGTGCTGGATGCGTTGGAAGCCCAGTACCCCATGCTGCGCGGAACGATACGTGACCATTCCACGCAACAACGGCGCAACTTCATCCGCTTCTTTGCCTGCGGGCAGGATTGGTCGCATGAGCCGTATGAGGCCCTGTTACCCGAGGCAATCGTTTCGGGTTCCGAGCCTATTCGGGTGGTGGGCGCCATGGCTGGCGGGTAACCCGAAGCGAATTGCTATCTGTAAGCCAGAGAGGTCAGTCGCTCAGGATATGCTCTAATTCTTCCCAGCGTTGAAAGGCAACTGCCAACTGCGCTTCCAAGGCTTTGAGACGGTCGACGGAGCGGGAGATGGTCAGGCTGTCTTGCTGGTAAAAGGCTGGGCCGGCCAGGGCGGCTGAGAGTTGATGTTGTTCACTCTCAAGCTGCTCGATGAGCTGGGGCAGGTCTTCCAGTTCGCGTTTTTGGGCTTCCAGAGTGCGCTGCTCTTTATAGGTAAGTTTGCGGGGAGAATCAGTGGAGGGGGAACCGCCTGGGCGAGCAAAGGGGATGCCCGGTTTGCGTCCGGCTTCGCGTGCTGCGATTTCAGCCAATTCGGTCTGGCTCTGGCGCAGCCAATCTTCATAGCCGCCGATGTATTCTTTAACCCCGCCCTGCCCATCCATCACCAGGGTACTGGTGGCCAGATTGTTGAGGAAAGCCCGGTCATGGCTGACCAGCAGCAGCGTCCCGCTGAAATCCAGAAGCATATCTTCCAGCAGTTCCAGCGTTTCGATATCCAGATCGTTGGTGGGTTCATCCAAAACCAGCAGGTTGGCAGGTTGAGCAAAAAGGCGTGCCAGCAGCAGGCGGTTGCGCTCACCGCCGGAAAGGGTGGAAATGGGGGCGCTGACGCGATCGGATGAAAACAGAAAATCTTCCAGGTAACCGATCAGGCTGCGCGTGCGGCCGTTGATGGTGATCGTGTCGCGGCCCTGTCCGACATTATCCAAAACGGATTGGTTTTCATTCAATTGAGCGCGCAATTGATCGAAGTAAGCCATTTCCAGGTTGGTTCCCCAACGGATTGCACCGGTTTGTGGGGCAAGTTCGCCCATCAGAATGCGCAGCAGGGTAGTTTTGCCCGAGCCGTTTGGGCCAAGAATACCGATTTTGTCGCCGCGCAGCACGGTAAGCGAAAAATCGGTCACAACCGGATGATTTTCAAAGGAAAAGCTGATGTTTTCGGCATCGATCACCAGCCTTCCGGAACGGCGGTCTTCCTGAATCTGCATACGCACTTTACCGGCTTGTTCGCGGCGTTCGCGACGGACATCGCGCAGGCGTTTGAGTGCGCGCACCCGTCCTTCGTTGCGAGTGCGGCGAGCTTCAATCCCACGCCGGATCCAGGCTTCCTCCTGGGCCAGTTTTTTATCGAAGAGCGTGTTTTGATCCTGTTCAGCGGAGAGCATGGCTTCTTTGCGCTGTAGAAAGGTGGGGTAGTTGCAATTCCAATCGAATAAACGTCCACGATCCAATTCGATGATGCGCGTAGCCATTCTCTGTAGAAAAGAACGGTCATGAGTGACGAATAGCAGCGTGCCGCCCCAGCGCTGTAGGAAATCCTCCAGCCAGCCAATGGAGTCGATATCGAGGTGGTTAGTGGGTTCGTCCAGCAGCAACAAGTCCGGATTCTTGACCAGGCCCCTGGCCAGCATCACGCGGCGTTTCAAGCCGGCGGAAAGGGTTTCAAACTGGATTCCAGACTCAAGCTGCATGCGAGAAAGGATCTTCTCTACGTCAAGTTGTTGTCGCCATGAATCATCGGTATGATTTGATGAAGTAGGGGCATCCAGACCCCCGGCTACGATGTCAAATATCGTGCCAGTTAACCCACTGGGCACTTCCTGTGGAAGAAAGGCTACCTTCAGGTTCTGCTGCCAGGCCAGTGTACCACTGTCGGGGCTCAACTCACCGAAGACCAGTTTTAAAAGGGAAGATTTTCCCATTCCATTGCGGCCCAACAGACCCACATTTTCGCCGCGTTCTATTTGTAAATTTACTTTTTCCAAAAGCAGCGGTCCGCCAAACCCCAAACTGGCTTCCTGCAAACTGATCAACGCCATACGTTCACTTCCTTATGAAAAATCACCACGGAGATAGGGTGGTCACGGAGAAAAGAGAAAAATATGTGTATTCCCCAATGTATACTTGACTTATTGATAGTGCACTGCGAAGGCAAGGCGTGTAGAGAGAATAATCGCTTCAGACTAACCAGCGCATGATGTTCGTGGGGCTGAGTGGTTTATTTGCGGTTCACCCAGCGGTCCAGGTTCTCAGGGTGTTCAAATTGGTTTAAACGGGTTAGCAAGGCTTCCGGGGTGCGGTCATGGATCAGCAGCATGCGGTGCTCGGCATAAATGAACCCTTCTGTATGCGCAAGTTGAATCATACTGAGCAGCGGATCAAAATAATTCCGTGTATTTAGCAACCCAACCGGCTTCTGGTGCAGACCAATTTGCGCCCAGGTAAGGGTTTCAAACAGTTCATCCAGCGTGCCGTAGCCACCGGGCAGCGCGATGAAAGCATCTGCCATGGCAGACATGCGCGCTTTACGGAGCTGGATATCTGGAACCACTTCCAATTGGGTCAGCCCGGCATGGATCAGTTGTGCGGTGTTGAGGTTTTCTGGAACAACCCCCACCACATTGCCGCCGGCAGCCAGCGCGCCATCTGCCACGGCGCCCATCAGGCCGGTTTTACCCGCGCCATAGATCAGGCGGATACCCGAACGAGCCAGTAGGCCGCCCATTTCAGTGGCGGCGGCAAAATACTCAGGGTGAAGGTGGTCAGCCGACCCGCAGTAAACACAAATCGAACGGTAGGATGGGTTCATTTTTCTGGGTAAAGATCCGGATTTTTAAATGGGATCAGCGCAAGCATCACCCCGACTTCGTATAATTGCACACGGTTGAGGGCATCGGCGGTTAATATTCCTACGGCGCCGTTTTTCTGTTTGGAATTTGACCGATTAAAAACCAGATCGTCTGCCACCCCCAGTTCCTTACCCTGCCGCACCCAATAGGTAACTTCAGGGGGCAAGAAAAACGTGCCGGTGCGGCTTTTGCCAATTCGGTTGGCCGTTTGAATGACGACCCAGGCAAAGGCAGCCAGTTCACCGTCATTTTCTTCGACGCCGCCTTCGATTCCAATCCAGTAATCCGCTGCAGGGATCATTGTGGAAGCATTGGTGGAGCGATTGTAGGCACCCCGTAGGGTTTCATCTGAAGAAAATGGCTGTTCAGCGACGTTAGAAGGAACACTGACGGGCGTGACCTGGAAAATTTCTTCCGGGAATATGGATTTAAAACCGTTTAAAGCCGCTTGAACTTTGACGGGATTATTGGAGGCGACGACGATCGTTTTCATTCAGAACGATTATATCTTGATCCGTTGAATCAGGGCCTCTAAATAATGCGACTTCATCTGACGTGAAGCCATCGCCTGCTTCAAGGGGGGCAAGCGCAAGATCACACCTAGTATTGCCGCCATTGCGCGATGATTCCACATCGCCTGATTATCGAAGAGCAACTGTTGTAAATTGCCGCGCTCGACCGCCATTACGACCACACGATGCACCGAATTCAGCGGAGTGAGGACGCGTTCGGGACGCAGGCTGAGCTGGATACCGCTGTTTGGGCAACTGCGCAGGCATACCCCACAGCCCAGGCAAATGTTTTCGTCGATTTTGGCCATTTTTCGGTTCGGGCGATGGGCATCGTTGGCTGATACCAGGGTCATCCCTTCTACCGGGCAAACCGCCACACATTTGCCGCAGCCGGTGCAGGCGGCACTATCAATCTGCGGTAGAAAATTGGTGGTGTGGATGGGGTGCATTATCCCAAACCGGCGCTGCGCGATCATGGCTTCGCAGCAGCAGCCGCAGCAGTTGCAAATGAAATTTACCCCTTCGCGAACATTTTCGCCAAACTGAACCAGGTTGTTCTCGATCGCCTGTTGGAGCAGATCCAACCCTTCTTTTACATCCACTTCACGGGCATACTGGTGGCGAATGAGCGAATCGGCGGCAGCGTTGAACGTCATGCAAATATCCATCGGGGCGCTGCAGGCGCGATCCACATGTTGCATCTTGTGGCGGCAATAACATACCCCAATGCCGCGATGGGTGGAGGTGCGAATCACTTCGCTGGCGCGCTCATAATCGAGCACGTGGAGGGTGTTTTCTGGAGTTAGCACCGTTTCATTTACAAAGGCACGCCCCAATTGCGTTTCACCATTGGCAAACAGACTGCGAATGAAATCTTCCTCCACATTCATGTACTGGTAGAACAACTCGCCCAGCATTTTCTGATCCACGTCACACCGCAAGCGCATCATGGAGAACTCAAAGAAACCTGCCATGGGCGGTGGGAGGGTGTAACTAATCTCTCCGTTAACTTCAGCATCGACCAAAATGGCACGGCTGGCGAGTTCATCCAGAATTTTGCGGGCTTCGTTCGGGTCTGTATGCCAGATTTGGGCGGCCTGATGGGCGTTGAAAGGCTTGATCGGCAATAGGGCTACCAAACGGGCTTCTTTTTCGCTAAACAGGATCTGCAATATTTTATAGAGGGTTTCGGATGGCGGGGCGCCCTGTGGGAAGCGGTTGAGCCGGTCTACCAGGTTAACGTAGCCAGATTTAACGACTTCATGTGCCATGATGCGTTCTCCAATCCAAGAATCCCATAATCGCCTCCAGAATGGAATATTTTAATTCTCTACTGAATGTAGAGGTCTTTTAAAAAATTATAATTCCTGAATATCCAAAGCAAATTGGACTGCTCCAAGGGCGTGTAAACGGGTTGTATCGAAGACTGGAACCGCGGCATCTTCCGGTTTCACTAACAACCCGATTTCCGTGCAGCCCAGGATGATCCCTTGCGCACCCTGGGAAGACAATTTAGAAATGATCTGGCGGTATGCCTGGCGCGATTCAGGAAGAATGATGCCGTGGACCAATTCATCATAGATGATACGGTGGATGATAAGACGGTCCTGAGGACCGGGAATCAATACTCGCAGCCCGTGTTGACGGGTCAACCGGCCTTTATAAAAATCTTCCTCCATGGTGAAACGGGTACCCAGCAGCCCGACCGTGAAAATTCCCTGGCCTCGAATGGCCTGTGCGGTGGCATCGGCAATATGGTAGAACGGAATAGAAACCGCGTTTTGGATGGCCGGGGCGGAGATGTGCATGGTATTGGTACACAATACGATCACATCTGCACCTGCGTGTTCCAACTGGCGGGCTGCTGCCACCAGCATTTGGGCAGCCGCAGCCCAGCGCCCCAGGCGCTGGTGTTCTTCGATTTCGGCAAAATCGACTGAGACCAAGACGCATTTTGCCGAATGGTAGCCGCCCAGTTTTTCATGAACGGCAAGGTTAATCAGCCGGTAATATTCAAGGGTAGATTCCCAACTCATACCGCCAATCATTCCAATGGTTTTCACAATACCTCTTTGGCTTGCTTTTGCTGAAATATGGGATAAGAAAACGTTATTCGATGATCATCGTTGGCGTATTAGCCGCTTGTGACGCGCTGTGAGAACCGGCACGCCGAAATTCCGGGAAGTTGGATGCGGGTGGTTTGGGTCATTGGCTGCCCTATCTGGTCAGACAGAAGCAAGCTATCCATCTGGCAAAGCTCTGGGTGACCGGGCAGAAGTGCGGCATAGGGGCAATTGCGAAAAACAATTTCCGGGCCCGCCGCATGGGCTTCCCAGCGGGCCTGGTAGCCGTGGTTGGATAATTCGCGCACCAGCCGATTCAGGCGCGATGTAATTGTAACCGGAGTATTGGAATGCTTGATTATTTTTTGTGCAATTTGAGTGAACAGATCTGCCTGCGCCTGTGGAGAACCAGGTGAAAGCTTTACAAAATCAAGCAGAGCCTCGGCCAACAACGCCAGGTTATTGGGCCGTTCGGCCTGGGAGAGGGAAAAATAACGCCGTGGGCGGCCCCGTTCACTGGCAGTGGAGCGGGGAAGAACGGCAGTGATCTTACCTGCCTGTTCCAGGTGATGCAAATGATATTGGATGTTGGCGCGGGTTTTTGCCAGAACCTGCGCCAGGTCTTCTGCGTTAGCATAGGTATTTTTTGAGAGTTGCTCGAGGATCTGCTGGCGCGTGTTCACGAGGATATTATAGCAAAACCAGGCATTTTAGCAAAGGAAAATTTGCTAAAATGCAGCGCTTGACACATTAGCCAGCCGTGCTAAAATTATCATACCCAACCTGTCTCATTTAGAAAGGCGGTAATAACGTGAGTGCTGATGAATTAAACCTTCCTGGGGTGAATGTGCCCCCCGAACTGCGCCAGGCAGTAACCCTGACCACAATTGACCGGATTTATAACTGGAGCCGGCGCAATTCCATTTGGCCGTTAATGTCTGGTCTGGCATGCTGCGCGATTGAAATGATTTGTACAGCCGCCAGCCGGTATGATTTCTCGCGGTTTGGTATGGAAGTGATGCGCCCCAGCCCCCGGCAAGCTGATATGATGATTGTCTCGGGAACGGTCACCAAAAAAATGATCCCCCAAATTGTGCGCTTGTATAACCAGATGAGCGAGCCCAAGTATGTGATTGCCATGGGCGCGTGTGCCTCGGGTGGGGGACCGTTTAAAGAGGGATATAACGTGGTATCGGGAGTCGACAAATATATTCCGGTGGATGTGTATATCCCCGGCTGCCCGCCAACGCCGCAATCTTTGATGAACGGGCTGATTGCACTGCAAAAGAAAATTGATGGGGAGTCACTGAAAACGGTACGCTGGTATTCCAAGGTGCCGGCGCCGGAACTGCCTGTGCCTGTACTGGGTCCTGACCTGATGGAACCCGGTAAGTATGCTTTGATCAAATCTCAACTGGCAGCCAGAAACCAAATCCCCGCATCCGATGCTGAGCAGGCAGAATAAGGAGCATGCTTTGAGTGAACAAACCATAATCCCAGTGATCACTGACCTGACCACGCGCTTTCCGGAATGGGTGAAGAAGGACCCGCGGCCCAACTACACAGGATTTATTGTCGATACGGCTCATTTGAGCGAAGTAGCCCAGATGGTGCGAGACGAAATGGGGTATGACTACCTCTCTTCTGTCACCGGGGTCGACTATTTCCCAGAAGACAAGTTGGAAGTGGTCTACCATGTATATAAAACCACGGGTGGCCCGGCCCTTGTTTTCAAGGCTCAAACACCCCGTGACAATTCAGTAGTACCTTCGTTGGTGCCGCTCTATCCGGGTGCCGATTTTCAGGAACGTGAAGCCTGGGATATGTATGGCATCCGCTTTGCAGGCCATCCTGACTTGCGGCGGATATTGATGTGGGAAGGTTTTGACGGCTTCCCGATGCGCAAAGATTGGAAAGAAGCGTATTTTGAGGAAGAGACAAAACCGTTTAAAAGCCGTTGGCCAGATGGGCACGCGGTGCATGCTGAAGATAAAAACGTATTTGGTGACAACATCGCTTATCCAAACGAATTCGACCCCGAGAATTGGGTAACCGATACCGAAAAGCCGTTGTACGATTTGCTGAAGAATATTCAACAGCAGGAAGAAGGCTTAAAGACCGACCGGCTTATTGTGAACCTTGGCCCGCAGCATCCTTCCACACATGGGGTGTTCCGTATGGTGGCGGTGTTGGAAGGTGAAACGATTGTCGAACTTAAGCCAGTGATGGGATATTTACACCGCAACCACGAAAAAATTGGTGAGAGAAACACCTATTTACAGAATATTCCATTCACCGACCGCCTGGATTACATCTCTTCGATGAGCAACAACTTCGGATATGTACTGGCGGTAGAGAAATTGATGAACGTCCAACCACCGGAACGTGCCGAATACATACGGGTGATGATGGCGGAATTGACCCGCGTCAGCAGCCACATTATGTCCACCGGGTTCTTATTAAATGACCTGGGGGCCTACTTCACCCCGGCACTGTATGCTTTGGAAGAGCGCGAGTTGATTCTGGATGTTTTTGAGGCGGTGACTGGTTCGCGCATGATGTGCAATTACTTCCGTTTTGGCGGTGTGGCGCGCGATTTGCCAGAAGGCATATTGGAAAAAGTCCGCATTCTGGCAGAAGACCGCTTACCGCGTAAAATTGAGGAACTGGATCGATACCTGACCGAAAATGAAATTTTGCGCAACCGTTGTGAAGGCGTAGGTATATTAACAGCCGAACAGGCGATTGCGTTCAGTAATTCTGGTCCGATGCTGCGCGCATCCGGCGTGCCCTATGACGTGCGCCGCGCGGAACCTTACAGCATTTATGACCGCCTGGATTTTGATGTGGTTACTGGAACCAAGGGCGATGTCTACGACCGGTATCTGGTTAGGTTGGAGGAAATGCGCCAGAGTCTTCGAATTATCAGGCAGGTAGTGCATGATATACCGGACGGTCCCATTCTGACCGGCAAACCAGCTTATCAGGTGCGCGTACCGGCGGGTGAAGCCTATGGGCGGGTGGAAGGACCTAAGGGTGAGTTGGGTTATTATGTAATATCCAACGGAAAGCCCAACCCGGTGCGCTACCATGTGCGCGCGCCATCTTTTATCAACCTGACCAGCCTGGCCGAATGCTGCCGGGGCGGAAAAATAGCCGATGCGGTGGTGGTTCTGGGCGCTGTCGACATCGTGCTGGGTGAAGTGGACCGGTAGCTGGTAAAAGGGAGTTGAGCAATGAATGGTTTCGGAATCCTCAAAGGGCTGGGTGTTACGTTCAAGCATTTTGTTGACACCTACATACAGGATTTTTCCTGGCGCGGAAAGTTGTATGGAACCGAGAAAGGGTTAAAGTTCCGCACCAGCGGTGATGCGAATGGCGTTTTTACGGTGCAGTATCCGGAAGAAAGGCTTCCGATGCCCGAAGAGTTCCGTTTCATCCCTTTCCTGGTATACGATGAAGGTGAGAATGGTAAGAAGGATTTTCGCTGCACATCTTGTGGTATTTGCGCGAAAGTTTGCCCACCGCAGTGCATCTGGATCTATCGCTCGAACGACCCAAATACCGGGCGACCGATCCCTTCACCGGCAGAGTTTTTCATCGATACCGATATCTGCATGAACTGCGGCATGTGCGCAGAATACTGCCCGTTTGATGCGATCAAAATGGATCATGATTTTGAAATTGCCACCTATGACCGCATCGCAAACAACATTTATAATATCGAGAAATTAGGGAAATCTGCAGCGTATTACGCCAGTATTCGTCCGACCAATTACGCTCGCGAAGAAGCTGTTCGGGCCGAGAAGGAAGCCGCCAAGGTCGCCAAGAAATCCGCGGGCTAAGCATGCAAAACACGAGAGAAATCGATGTATAATTCGGACACGGATCTGCTTTTTCCACTGCGAGTGATTGAAGCTCTCAGTGATTTGCGTGGTAGTGAATGTCAGGCATTGCTGAAGCGAGTCAGTTCGCCGGAAGCCACGCCGGCAGAACAAATGGGCTTTGTGCTGATGATGGTGCGTATCGATGGCTGCGTGGGCTGTAATGCCGATTCGTTTCGGGCGATGAAGGGGTGCACATTATGTGCACGGCAAAACCTCAAACGCTATCGCGGGAGTGATAGCGAATTGCTGGAATTGTTCGAACTGACTTGCAAGGAAGTGGAACTACATCTGGGGAAAAAAAACCAGGCTATTTAGTGTTAGGCTAAGGAAGGGTTTTGTATGGGTAACTTCTCAATCAGCCAGGAAACTGTTCTGGCGGCATTAAGCAAGGTTCAGGAACCAGAGCTTCACAAAGACCTTGTTACTTTAAACATGATTCGCGATCTACAAATAACTGGCGGTACGGTCAATTTTACGATTCAATTGACCACCCCAGCCTGTCCGATGCGCGCAAAAATTGAAAACGAAGCCAGGCAAGCGGTACAAACGATTGCAGGGGTCGATAGCGTAATTATCAAAATGGATGCCAGTGTGCCGTCTGACGGTAGACCGCGAGGACTGTTGGATTTGCCCGTGCGCAATGCGGTGGCAATCGCTTCTGGTAAGGGGGGAGTGGGCAAGAGCACTGTGGCTGTCAATGTAGCGGTCTCGCTGGCGCAAAGCGGCGCACGGGTGGGTCTGTTGGATGCCGATATTTACGGTCCTAATGTGCCGACTATGATGGGGCTGTTACGATTGCCAATGCCCGAAAACAATAAACTCGTCCCTGCAGAAGCCTATGGGGTCAAGGTAATGTCTATCGGGTTTCTAGTTAAGCCCGGGCAGCCGTTGATCTGGCGCGGGCCCATGTTGCATTCCGCAATCCGCCAATTTCTGGCAGATGTAACCTGGGGAGAACTGGATTACCTGGTAATTGACCTACCGCCGGGTACCGGCGATGCGCAGCTCAGCCTGGCGCAGTCGGTTCCATTGAGCGGAGGGGTGATTGTGACCCTGCCTCAGCAAGTTTCTCTGGATGATGCGACCCGCGGGCTAGAAATGTTCCGCCAATTGAACGTGCCCATCCTGGGTGTTGTTGAAAATATGAGCTTCCTTGAACTGCCCGATGGCACGCGCATGGACATATTTGGCAAGGGGGGGGGTGAACGGATGGCGATGGAAACCGGTGTTCCATACATAGGTTCAATTCCGATGGACCCGAGTGTGCGGGTGGGTGGCGATAGCGGTAAACCGATTGTGATCAGCCATCCTGAATCGGCGGCAGCCCGGGCTTTTGTTGCAATTGCTCAGGATATCGCCGCAAAGTTGAGCGTAGCCGCGGTTGAGGGCAGCTCGGCTATCCCAATCAATATTATAGGATAACCCCCGATATGACACACACGCAACCCTTTGTGGTGGCGGTACGCTTTTCTAAAGTTGGAAAGATCTACCATTTCGATGCCAGCCACCTGCACGAATTGCGAACTGGTGATTCGGTAATTGTAGAAACAAGCCGCGGATGGCAGTTGGGCCAGGTGGCACAAACGATCGATAATCCTCGCTCTGTACCCGATGGGGGCTGGAAAATGGTGGACCGGCGCGCCACACCGCGTGATTTGCTGCTGCGCCAAGTGTGGCAGCGTAAAGAATCCGATGTGGTCATTATCTGTAAACAGCGCGCCGCCGAAGTCGGTCTGTCCGGAATCAAGATTATCGCCGCAGAATATGGCTTTGACGGCTCGCGCCTGACGATTCTGTTCAGCAGTGAAACGGATGACAAAGTAGATCTGAAAGCACTGCGGCCGGACATGCAGAAGATGTACGCGCCCGCCCAGGTTGAGATGCGCCAGATTGGCCCGCGCGATGTTGCCAAAATTATCGGTGGCATGGGCGCCTGTGGTTTGGAGATGCGCTGCTGCTCGAAGTTCTTAACCGACTTCAGCTCGATCTCGATCAAAATGGCCAAAGAACAGGGCATTTCATTAACCCCGACAGAAATTACGGGGATGTGTGGCCGTTTGCGCTGCTGTTTGGTCTATGAATATGAGCATTACGTCGCGGCGCGCCAACAACTGCCGAAAAAGAATAAGCGGGTCAAGACCCCCCTGGGTGAAGGCAAGGTGATTGATGTGTTTCCACTGCGCCAGGGAGTGCTGGTTGAACTGCCAGAATTGGGATACCGAGAATTTACCAGAGAAGAAATTGAACCCGCCGATGAGTTGGAGAACTTGCTTAAAAAGGCTCAGGCTCCGTGTGGAGATGACCCTAATTGCGAAGGTTGCCAAAATGGGCAGGATAAGAAGGGAGCTTGACGGCATTTATGGCTGAGAATATTGAGAATTGGGAAGGTGCAAAGAAAATCCTGGTCATCCTGGCTCATCCGGATGACCCGGAGTTTTTCTGTGGGGCGACCATTCGGCGCTGGACACAATTGGGGCATCAGGTCAGTTATTGCCTGCTAACCCGGGGTGATAAGGGTTCCAATGACCGCAGCATGCGGTCGTTCGACCTGGCAAAGCTGCGTGAGGGCGAACAAAAAGCTGCTGCGCGAGAATTAGGCGTGGAGGAAGTGCGTTTTCTAGACTATGAAGATGGCTGTCTGGTGCCAACGCTGGAGACACGCAAACGGATTACTCGAATTGTGCGTGAAGCGCGTCCGGATATCATCTTATCGTGCGATCCGACCAACTTTTTCCCCAATGAAGCCTCCATTAACCATCCCGATCACCGGGCGGCCGGGCAAATTGTGGTGGAAGCCGTGTTTCCGGCGGTCGGGAATCCGTTGTATTTTCCAGAACTGCTGTTGGAAGGTCTGGAGCCGCATTCTGTGAAAGAGATCTGGCTTTCAGTTACCGGCCAGCCGAATGTGGTGATTGACGTCACCCCCACCTGGGACGATAAGATCCGGGCGCTGAAGCATCACGCCAGTCAAATTGGCGACCCGGCAAAACTGGAAGAACGAATGCGTACCCGGCATACGCCCGATAGCAGCGATGAAGCGCCGCGGTACGAAGAAAAATTCCGCCGGTTTGTATTTGGTCGTTAAAATGGGCGACTTCTTTCAGAGTGCCAGTGAATTATTTGATTACAGCCAGGCTTTGCGTCGAGATCTTCATCGCCATCCCGAATTAGGGTTTCAAGAATTCCGGACCGCCGGTGTGGTGGTGCGCGAATTGACCCAATTAGGATTGGAAGTGACCAGCGGCGTGGCGAAAACGGGCGTGGTAGCAATCCTCGAAGGCAACCAGCCCGGCCCGACGATTTTGCTGCGCTTTGATATGGATGCCTTGCCCGTGATGGAAGATACAGGCGCGGAATATGCTTCCTTAACCCCGGGTGTGATGCATGCCTGCGGGCATGATGGGCATGTGGCGGTAGGACTCACCGTGGCGCGAATGCTAACCCAACGGCGGGAACACTTGCATGGCCGGGTGAAGTTTATGTTTCAACCCGCGGAGGAAGGGATGGGTGGCGCGGAAGGGATGATCGCCGCGGGCGTGCTAGAAAACCCACGGCCCGATCACACCCTGGCGCTGCATATCTGGAATGAGGTTCCTGTCGGACGCATCGCGATTGTACCGGGACCTTTAATGGCGGGCGCAGAAATGTTTTTGGTCAAGCTGACCGGGCGCGGTGGGCATGGGGCGCTGCCGCACCAGACGGTTGACCCGGTCTATGCGGCCAGCCAGGTGGTGGTGGCGCTGCAGAGTATTGTTGCACGCAATGTGTCTCCGTTAAAAGCGGCAGTGATCACCGTTGCCCAGTTTCACGCCGGTGAAGCTTTCAATGTGATCCCGCAAACGGCCGAATTGCGCGGTACGATCCGCACCTTTGAACCAGATGTCCGTGAGCGGGTGATCGAACGCTTTCAGCAGGTGGTGGCAGAGGTGGCGCAAGCGTTGGGCTGCACTGTCCATATTGAGCTGGTGCGGTTGACCCCACCTGTGATCAACGATCCGCAACTGACTGAACGGATCGCCGCGCGAGTGCGCCAGGAATTGCCGCAAGCCGAACTGGATACCCGCTTTCGCACGATGGTCTCGGAAGATATGGCCTATCTAATGGAACAGGTGCCCGGCTGTTATCTGCTAGTCGGGGGTGCTAACCCGGAAAAACACCTGGATTATCCACACCATCACCCTCAATTCGATTTTGATGAGCAGGCGCTGATCTGGGCCGCCGCTGTCATGACGAGCGCAGCCAGCGAAATTCTCATTTGATCGGTCAGGTTTGGGTAAAGCCAAACCTGTCTTTTTTTGCGTAGGAGGCAAGCATGCCTGGGTTTGGTATTCCAATCCAATTTCCACCGCGGCGAGTGGTTTCTCTGGTGCCTTCGATGACGGAAAGTCTGTTTGATCTGGGTCTGGGCGGCTGTGTGGTGGGGGTAACGGATTACTGCATTCATCCGGCGCACGCTCTGCCTGGCTTGCCAAAGATGGGTGGCCCCAAGGATTTCCGGGTTGAGGAAATTGTGCGATTAAGGCCGGACCTGGTAATTGCCAACCAGGAGGAAAATGCTGAAATTCTGGTGCGCCGACTGCTTGAAGCCTCAATTCCGGTCTGGATCACATTTCCCCGCTCGGTGAATGACGCGCTTAAGGATTTAATGGATTTGTCGGGTTTGTTTCGCAATGATATGGCGGCCCGGACGGTGCGGTTGTTGGAGCAGAGTGTAGAATATTGTCGGATGGCCGCCGTTGAAACGCGCCGCCGTTATTTTTGCCCGATCTGGCAGCAAGAGGCCAGGGACTGCGCCTGGTGGATGACGTTTAATAGCGATACTTACTCCAGTGATTTGTTGGCAGTTTTGGGCGGAGAAAATATCTTCGCCGGACGCGCCCGAAAGTATCCACTTGCCGCCGATATTGTAGACGCGCTTGAAGAGCCGGCTGGCAGCCGGGATACACGCTATCCCAGAGTGAGTCTGACCGAGATTGCGTCTGCCCGGCCAGAATATCTTATTTTCCCAGACGAGCCCTGTTTATTTACTGCCCAGGATCAACAACGCTTGTGTGAGCAGTTAGCGAAGAGGATGGGTGACACTCCGCGGATCGTTTCCATCGATGGCAGCCTGATCAACTGGCCCGGGACACGGATTAGCAAAGCATTAGAAGATCTGAACGGGGTATTTACCTGATTGACTCTGATTTCAGAAAATGGTATAATCCAATTATCTGAATAATCTGATTAATACAATCATTTGGTACCCTAATGCAAATTCGTCACCTTCCCGACCAATTATCAGAATTTCTGCAAATGCTGGCATGTGATTCGCGCGACAATGAACGTGTGCCATCATTGGCCGAACTCTCCAAAGAGCTTGGGGTCAGTGTCGCCAGTTTACGAGAACAGTTGGAAGTGGCCAGAGCATTGGGATTTGTTGAAGTACGCCCGAAGACCGGCATTCGCCGTCTGCCCTTTTCTTTTCGTCCGGCGGTAGAGCAGAGCCTGGCTTATGCGGTCGCCTTGGATGCCAGTTATTTTGCCCTGTTTGGCAATTTCCGCAGGCATGTGGAGACTGCTTACTGGCACGAAGCGGTGGCATTGTTGGATGAACGGGATAGGCAGGATCTACGCGACCTGATCGTGCGGGCGCAAGAGAAACTGCACCGCACACCGATTCAGATCCCTCAGCAGGAGCATCGTGAACTACATACCTGGATTTATCGCCGGTTAAACAATGTTTTTGTCATGGGAATCCTCGATTCTTATTGGGATTTATATGAAGCCGTGGGCCTGGACGTTTATACGGATCTAAATTATTTACAATTGGTATGGACGTATCACCAAAAAATGGTCGAAGCCATTTGTAGTGGTGACTTTGAATATGGACATAAGTTACTCACTGAACATATGGATTTATTGAATCAGCGCAGTAAAACATCTCCCAAGCAATTATTCGAATAAGCCGAGTTCTGGCAAACTTCTGTAAAGGAGTATCCATGTTAGCCTCTGAAGCACCCGTTTCGATGAATGAAGGTGACCCCCAAAAGTCGGTGGTGAATGACTTTGTGATTACCTTCAGTACCGTCAATGGCTCTGGCAGTGCCACAGCCAATACAACCCTGTTGCGGGCCCTATTTCTCATGGGGATCCCTGTCTCAGGAAAGAACATCTTTCCATCCAATATTCAAGGGCTGCCTACCTGGTATGCCATTCGTGTCAACAAGGATGGCTATCTGGCTCGCCTGGAGCAGGATAACCTGATTGTTGCGATGAACGCTGCTACCTTTGCCAGGGAGCAACAGCATTTGGTGCCTGGCGGCGTTTTGTTTTATGCCGACGATATAAAAGCCCCGATCACCCGCGAAGACATTATCACTTACCCCATGCCGGTTAAGCAGTTGGTCAAAGCATCAGATGCGCCGCCGGCCCTGCGCGATTACATGGCCAATATGGTCTATGTGGGGGTCGTGGCACAAATGATTGGTATTTCGTTGGATACGATCTATGAAGCCCTGGATCACCATTTTAAAGGCAAAAAGAAAGCAATCGATTCCAACTTTGCAATAATCAAGGCTGCCGCGCAGTGGGCTACCGAGAACCTGGTGAAGAAAGACCCTTACCTGGTGAAAGCGATGAAGGGGACGGAAGGATTTATCATGGCAGATGGCAACACCGCAGGCGCCCTGGGCGCAATTTACGGTGGGGTGCAATTCTGTGCCTGGTATCCGATTACGCCGGCCTCCAGTCTGGCCGAATCGCTGCACGAGTTTAATCCGAGCCTGCGTAAAGATCCGGAAACCGGAAAAGATACCTGCGTGGTGGTCCAGGCCGAGGATGAACTGGCCGCGATTGGCATGACCGTGGGCGCCGGTTGGAGTGGTCTGCGGTCGATGACATCCACTTCGGGTCCGGGCATCAGCTTGATGTCGGAATATCTGGGATTGGCTTATTTTTCGGAGGTGCCGGTAGTGGTATGGAATGTTCAGCGGGTTGGACCCAGTACAGGGATGCCCACGCGTACCTCACAGGGTGATTTGACTCAGGCATACTTTCACAGCCATGGGGATATCAACTTCATCATTTTATTGCCAGGTTCAGTTTCAGAATGCTTTGAATTTGGCTGGCGCGCCATGGATTATGCCGAACATTTCCAAACGCCGGTGATGGTGCTCAGCGACCTTGACCTGGGGATGAACCAGTGGATGACCCAGAAATTTGTTTACCCAGACCGGCCGATTGACCGCGGCAAGATCCTGTGGGAAGACGATCTGGAAAAGTTACTGCAAGAGCGCAAAGGCGATTGGGGCCGCTACCTGGATATTGACGGAGATTTCATACCATACCGCACGGTAGTAGGCAACAAGCATCAGCGCAGCGCTTATTTTACCCGCGGAACCGGGCATGATGAATATGGCAAGTATTCGGAAGAACCGGAAGTGTGGGAACGTTTGATGAATCGTCTGGGTAATAAGGTGAACAGTGCGAAAGACCTCATTCCGGGGCCGATTGTGCAAACTATGGAAGGCGCCAAAGTTGGCATCATCTCGATGGGTTCTGCCGACCCGGCAATTATTGAAGCCAGGGATCAGATGAAGCTGCAGGGTTTGCCGACCGATTATCTGCGGGTACGGGCAATTCCATTCAATGCTGAAGTGGTCGATTTTATTAAAAATCATGAGCGCTCGTATGTGGTGGAGATCAATCGCGATGGGCAGTTAAAACAGTTGCTCACCCTGGAAGCACCTGAATATGCCACCAAACTACGTAAAGCGGCTCATCTGGATGGATTAGCACTATCGGCGAAATGGGTTCGTGAAACCATTTGTGCCCAGGAGGTAACAGAGTAATGGATACGATGATGAAAACTACTATGCCCGAACGGCCGGCCGGTGTGAATGCAGCGGGTCTGACACGGCCTGATTACCGCGGGGCAAACAGCACACTCTGCCAGGGTTGCGGGCATAATTCTATTGCCAGCCAAATTGTTGCGGCCTGTTATGAAATTAACGTGGTGCCTGAAAACGTGGTGAAATTCAGCGGAATTGGTTGCAGCAGCAAAAGCCCAACCTATTTCTTAAGCCGCTCGTTTGGTTTCAATGGCCTGCATGGGCGTATGCCTTCATTAGCTTTGGGCGCCTTATTTGGCGATCATCACATGAAAGGAATTGGGGTCAGCGGTGATGGTGATACGGCTTCAATTGGTATGGGGCAGTTCAAACACCTGGTGCGGCGCAACCTGCCGATGGTATACATCGTTGAAAACAACGGCGTCTATGGTTTGACGAAAGGCCAATTCTCTGCGACCGCCGAACAAGGTCTGGAACTTAAGAAACAGGGTGTCAATCCTTTCTTGCCGGTTGATATTTGTGTCGAAGCCCTGGCAGCCAACGCAACGTTTGTGGCGCGTTCTTTTGCAGGCGATCCAAAGCAGGTGAAGGAGCTGATCAAAGCGGCTTTCAGCCACAAAGGCATTGCCGTGCTGGATATCATCAGCCCTTGCGTTACTTTCCACAACCACGACGACTCGATCCATTCTTATTCATTCGGGAAGGAACATGAGACCCCGCTGCATGAGATCTCTTTTGTTCCGGCGCGAGATGAGATTTTGATTGAAGATTATGAAGAGGGCACCACGCGTGAGGTGGAACTGCATGATGGTTCGACGGTAGTTTTGAAAAAGCTAGAAAAAGATTACGATCCCACGGATCGCTTCCAGGCTTTCCGGGTATTGGAAGAAGCCCAGCGCGAAAATTGGCTGGTGACCGGGTTGATTTATGTCAATCCTAAGGTGCCCAGCCTTTACGACGCTTACAATCTATCGGAACAACCTTTGAACCGCATGACTGAACGACAGATCCGGCCATCCAAAGAGAGCCTGGATGCATTGAATGATAGTCTGATGTAAAAAACGGCCACAAAAAAAGCAGGCTTCGCCACAATTTTGGCGGAACCTGCTTTTTTTTTATTTTCCAACGGCAACCGGTCGGTGAGGATCGCGAATCCATTCACTCCAGGAGCCCGGGTAAATTTTAGCCGGGGGCAAACCAGCGATTTCCAGTGCAATTAAGTGGTGGCAGGATGTCACCCCTGACCCGCAGTAAACAACCGCTTGTTGAGAAGAGAAATTGCCCAGTAAACTGGAAAATTCCTGTCTGAGCTGATTGGCTGGTTTGAACATTCCTGCAGCGTTCAGGTTTTGTCCGAAAAATCGATTGATCGCGCCTGGAATATGTCCAGCGACTGGATCAATGGGCTCTGAAAGCCCCTGAAAGCGCTCAGGGGCACGCGCATCGATCAATAGGACCTGCGGGTCCTGTAACGAGGAAAGAACTTCCTGAGAGGTTATAAAAAGCTGTGGGTTAAACTCAGGACGATAGCGGAAAGAGGTGAGTGCGACGGTTTCAATTCCGGCGGTCACAGGAAGATTTTCGCGCTGCCATTGGACAAATCCGCCATCCAACAACTGCACTCGGGTGTGGCCCAAGGCACGCAGCATCCACCACAGACGTCCGGCAAAACCACCGGTGTTGGTGTCGTAAACCACCACATGCGTATCGGGGTTGATCGCCCAGCGGCCCAGCGTTTCGATAAATGACTGGGGATCTGGCAAGGGGTGTCGGCTGGTTAATGATCCGGCTGGAGCGGAAAGATCCAGGTTCAGGTCGGCGAAAACCGCACCGGTGATATGCGCCTGAGAATAATTATTGCGGCCCCAGAGGGGATCAGCCAGGTCAAAACGGCAGTCCATCAGGCGCAGATTGGGACTGTGCATCAATTCAGATAGCCGGCGAGGATTGATGATTGGGGATAGTTCACTCATTTCAGGCTTCACCCAGGGTGTGTAAAAGAGCGAAGTTGGGCAACCGCAATGAGCCCACCGGAAAACCAGAAATCAGAATTACCTGGTCTCCGGCTTTCAGACTTGAAGATAAAATAAACGAATCTTCAACGATACGGATCAGCTCCTCGATGGTCGAAACAAATGGCACCAGGAAGCAGGTTACCCCCCAATAGAGGCCGGCGCGCTGATACGTTTCGAGTTCTGGAGTGAATGCGTATACCGGTACCTGCGGGCGAGCCTTGGTCATCAGCAGCGCGGTTTTACCGGTTTGAGTAAAGACCGCGATGGCGCCCACACTGCGGTCGTTGGCCAGTTCGCGCGCCGCACGGGTCATCGAAATGGCGTCGTCGTTAGTCGGTTCCTCTGGGAAGGCGCTGCTACTGCCCCATTTTTGAAAATGCGATTCGGCCTCGAGCACGATGGCGGCCATCATTTGTACACTTTCCAGCGGGTATTCACCGCTGGCGGTTTCTCCTGATAACATGACCGCATCGGTACCATCGAAAATCGCATTGGCCACATCGGAAGCCTCAGCGCGAGTGGGGCGGGGGTTGTGAATCATAGAATCGAGCATCTGGGTGGCGGTGATGACTGTCTTCATGTGACGGTTGGCGGTTTGAATAATTTCCTTCTGCAAAATCGGCACCTGGGCTGGGCTGGTCTCCACGCCAAGGTCGCCGCGTGCCACCATCACACCGTCAGCGCTGTGGATGATTTCGTGCAAATTCTCTATCGCTTGTGGTAGTTCAAGCTTGGCAATGATTGGGGTACCCACTTTTTGTGGGTTAATCGTGCGAATCGTCTCTCGGACTGTCTCAATATCTTGCGCGGTGCGAACGAAAGAAATCGCAATGGCATCCACTCCGTGCTGCAAGCCAAAGACCAAGTCGGCATAATCTTTTTCAGTAAATCCGGGAATATCGAGGTGAGCGCCAGGGAAATTGATGCCTTTGTTAGACGTTAAGACCCCACCCAGAATAACTTTTGTGATGATTGTGGTCTGTTCGATCTTCAGAATTTCGAGTTCCAGGTTGCCGTCATCCAGCAAGATGCGTTTGCCTGCGGTCAGGTTGTGGGTAAGGTCGGGAATGTCCAGCGGAATGTTTATGACATCATCCCCTGCGTTCATAAAAACAGTGAAGTTCTGCAATGAAACCAACTGAACGATTTGACCGGCCCGAAGCTGGATACCTTCGGGAGGTAAAATACCAACCCGCAATTTCGGCCCCTGTAAATCTTGAAGGATGGTAATGGGGCGTTTCATTTCTAATGAAAGTTTGCGCAGCGACGCAATGCGCAGCGCGTGCTCTTCGTGCGTGCCGTGCGAAAAGTTAAGGCGGGCTACATCCAACCCCGCGTTAATCAGGCTGCGCAGTTGTTTTTCTTCTTTGCAACTGGGGCCAATTGTGGCAACAATTTTTGCCTTACGGTCCATAAAAAGTCCTCCCAAAATATTTAGCAGGGAAATAGTGCGAAGTTATTCCAAATAATGCAGAGAACGGGCTTGAGCCTTCAAATCGTCACGAAATGCAGGGTGGGCGATTGCGGTGAGCAGGGCTGCCCGCTGGCAGATGGATTTGCCGAAAAGATCAACCATGCCATACTCAGTAGTGACATAATGCACATAATTGCGGGATGTGGTAACGCCGGCGCCAATTTTTAATGTCGGAACGATGCGACTATTCATTTTACCATCACGGCCGATGAATGTACTGGGTAAGGCGATCACTGGCATCCCACCTTCAGACAGGGATGCGCCATAAATAAAGTCAAACTGACCGCCAATACCGCTAAATAAGCGCGTGCCGATGCTGTCTGCGCACACCTGGCCCGTGAGATCAATTTCCAGTGCTGAATTGACCGCGACCATATTCGCATTTTGAGAAATTGTGAATGGATGGTTGATATATTCCGTACGGTAGAGTTCTACCAGTGGATTTTGATCCAGCCAGTGATACAGGCGGCGGGTTCCCATGGCGAAACCAGCTACGATTTTGCCCGAATGCAAGCTTTTCTGAGAACCCGTGATAATGCCGCTCTCAACCAGGTCGATTATTCCGTCGGAGATCAGTTCCGAATGGATCCCCAAATCTTTCTTACCGCCCAGAAATTGATAAAGGGCATTGGGGATGGAGCCAAAGCCGATTTGTAGAGTGGCCCCATCGGGTATACGGTCGGCGATGTGGCGGGCAATCTGTTCGGCAATTAGGGATGTACTGTCTTCGCTCACCGGCAGTTCGGCTAGAGGATAGTCGGCGGCGATGATTGCATCCAGTTGATTGACATGAATGCGCGAATCGCCAAAAGTGCGCGGCATTTGCGGATTAATTTCGGCAAAGCGATAGCGGGCGCTCTCCGCGATTGTCTGAGTGATGCCGGCTTCGGTGCCAAGGGTGCAAAAACCCTCGGAATCTGGCATGGAGCAGTGCAAAAAGGCAAAATCGGCGCGCATCACCCCGCGTTTAAATAGTAATGGCAGTTGCGATAGCGCGATGGGGGTAAAATCCGCGCGACCTTCATTGACCGCCTGGCGAACATTTGGACTGATGAAAAGGGTGTTGGCGCGCAGGTGGCCGGCAAGCCGAGGGTTGAGGTAATCCAACTGGGTGATCACGAGTGGGTGGATTAGTTCAACCTGGTCGAGTTCTACGGCGCGATCAATGAGCGCCTGGAGCAAAAGGCGCGGGACAGCACAATTCCCGGTGAGGTAAATGTGCTGTCCCGATTGGACTTGTTGAACCGCTTGCGCGGCTGATTGTGTTTGTGGTAGGACAGATAAGTTGCTGCTCATGCCTGCAATTATTTCATTAGCAGAACTTCACGGATGCACGGTAAAGCCCAATCGATGGTTGCCCGGTCGATGATCAGGGGCGGTGCAAAGCGAATAATGTGGGTGTGGGTTTCTTTGGCAAGAATACCGGCGTGTTGAAGGGCTTCGCAGAAGCGGCGGGCGCCACCAGCTTCGGGTTTGAGTTCAACCCCGATCAGCAGTCCTTTCCCGCGTACTTCTTTAACGTGAGGGCTGGGTATTTCTGCCAATTGATCTTGAAAATATTCGCCCATCTCAGCGGCATTTTCTACCAGATGCTCTTCATTGATCACCTGCAGTGCTGCGCGGGCGACGGCGGCGGCTAAAGGGTTACCACCAAAAGTGGAACCGTGTTCACCAGGAGTAAATAGATCCAGCAGGATCGAATCGGCGAGGATGGCCGAAACCGGATAGAAACCGCCTGACAGGGCCTTGCCAATCACCATGATATCCGGGCGAACCTGCTCGTGATCACAGGCAAACAGTTTTCCGGTGCGCCCGAGACCGGTCTGAATTTCATCGACGATCAGCAACACATTATTTTTTTTACAGATTTCGCTGACCTGTTTCAGGTAGCCGGTGGGTGGGATGATAACCCCGCCTTCTCCCTGGATGGGTTCAAGCATCACTGCCGCTGTGTTAGGGGTGATGGCCTGTTCAATGGCGGGGGCATTGCCAAATGGTACTGTCACAAAACCGGGCGTAAAAGGTCCAAAGGGGGCGCGGTAGCTGGGTTCGGTGGAAAACGAGACAATGGTGATGGTGCGGCCATGAAAGTTACCGCTGGCGGTGATGATTTCGGCCTGGTTGGGTTGAACCCCTTTGACCTGATAGGCCCATTTACGGGCTAGTTTTAAGGCTGATTCTACGGCTTCGGCGCCGCTGTTCATCGGCAGCGACTTTTCGTAACCGGTCATTTCCGACAATTCTTTGTAAAACAGCGGCAACTGGGTATTGCGGAATGCACGTGAGGTAAGGGTGAGCCGAGAGGCTTGTTCAATCAGAGCGTTGAGAATTTTGGGGTGAACATGACCTTGGTTTAGTGCCGAATAGGCGCTTAAGCAATCGAGGTATCGGTTCCCCTCAATATCGGTAACCCACACCCCTTCGGCATGATCGATCACGACATCTAAAGGATAATAATTATGGGCCCCATATTTCTCTTCGATTTCAATATACTCTTGGTGATCCATCAGTTCCTCGGATTAGTCGGCCAATAGTTTTACAAGGACAGCCTTCTGGGCATGCAAACGGTTGTGTGCCTGGGGAAAGATGACAGAATGCGGGCCATCTGCGACTTCATCGGTCAGTTCATGATTGCGATGAGCCGGCAGGCAGTGCATCACAATCACATCAGGCTGGGCTTCGGCAACCAATTGGGCGTTGACCTGGTAGGGCGGGAAGACCAATTCACGTTTCTTAGTTTCGGCTTCCTGGCCCATGCTGGTCCAGGTGTCGGTGTAAATGACGTGCGCATTTTTTACCGCAGCATGCGGATCACGCAATTGGGTGATGGTGCTGCCACTTGCGGCTGCGAATTGCTGGCCTAAAATAACGGTCTGTGAATTCATTTCATAACCATCCGGGGTGGCAATGGTGAAGTTGGCCCCCAATTTGGCACAGATATGCAGCAGAGAAACGGCGACATTGTTGCCGTCGCCAAGATAGGTCACATTCATGCCTCTCAACTGGCCAAATTTTTCAATGATGGTTAATGCGTCGGCCATAGCCTGGCAGGGGTGATTGTAATCGCTGAGGCCATTGATAACTGGTATGGAGGACCACTGCGCTAATTCGAGCACATGCGCGTGATCGAATACGCGCGCCATAATGGCTTCGACGTAACCGGAGAGGACCCGTGAAACATCCGCGATCGATTCGCGCTGCCCCAGGCCTACTTCGTTCGGCGAAATGTACAGGGCATCGCCGCCCAGGTGGCGCATGGCCATTTCAAAGCTGATACGCGTTCGCAGACTGGGCTTTTGAAAGATCATCCCCAAAACTTTATCTTTAAGCAATGGTGGATTATCGCCCTTAAAATGGCGGGTTTTCAGTTCAATCGCGAGATTTAGCAGGTCCTGAAGCTCTACAGGAGAGTAATCTGAGATGGCGATGAAATCCTTTTTCATGGCGACCGATTCCTTTGGAGAGTTAGTCTGACAAAGGAAGTATAACATAGCCTGAATCACCCGCTATTGGATTTTGCTTAGAGAAAGGCGAGGAATGTCATTCTTAAATCGGACCCGGTATGCTTGACTTGCCATACCGGGTGCGAAAAGTTATTCCTTAAAGATGCCGAGGGCGGGTGCGGCAGCAAAACCCGGGAAAACCTCAGAGATTTTTGGATTCTTGAGTCTTTTCTGCACCAGTTCTGCCAATACGGTTCTAAAATCGGTAGTGACCGCCAGGTCGCCAGGTCCGGATAAATTTTCTTTACTCAGCCCCGGCCATTGACCCCATACCTTAGCAGCAGCCAGCCTGTTTGAAATGACGAACATTACGTTGCCGTGCCCATGGTCTGTGCCACCGTTGCCGTTTTCCTGCACACGACGTCCAAATTCAGACATAGCCACAACGGTTATGCGGGCAAAGCGGTCGCCAAGATCCTGATAAAAAGCAGCCAGGCCGCTGCCCAAGGCATTCAGCAGGTTGGCCAGTTGGCCTTCAGCGGCGCCTTCCTGAACGTGAGTATCCCATCCACCTACGTCGAGGGTGGCAATTTCCAATCCTATTTCGGCCTTGATGATTTGAGCGATTTGTTTCAGACCCTGCCCGAATTCACCGTCTGGGTATTTTGCGCCGCTGCTGGGGGTGTAGCCTGAGGCGCCAACCTTTTGTAAGTATTGGATGGCCTCGAAAGTTAGTCTGGCGCGCTGGTCCAGCAGGCTGCTGCCGGCATAGAGCTGGGAGAGGCTTTCGCCGATTTTAAGAATGGCCGGATTTTGACCGACCTTACCTCCCAAACGGTAATCGGCAATAGATTTCAGGGCCACTGCCGGAACACTGCCCTGCAGCGAGCGCGGTACCAGCGTGCCGATGCTTAATGCGCGAAATGGTGAATTGTTCGATTCGGGCAGGCTGAGAATATGCCGGGCTAGCCAGCCTGCCGCGGCCTTTTTTTCGCCGGGTGTGCCCAATTCCATAAATTCCTGGGCATCAAAATGGGAATGGGAGGGGTCTGGCGAACCACTGGCGTGAATCAGGGCCAAAGAGCCGTTTTCCCAGATCGATTTTAAGCTCTTGAGAGCGGGATGGAGGCCAAAGAAACCATCCAGATCTTGCGCGGTAAGCACTTTGCCCGCGGCAGGCGCCGCAATTGAAATGGTAGGCCGGGCTGCATAATAGTCCGGGTCGCCAAATGGAACCACCACGTTCAAACCGTCCATCGCGCCGCGCAGGAAAATGCAAAGGAGCACATCTGCCTGTCGCTCGGCGCCATTTGTGGAAAACAGCCAGCCGGGTGAAACTGGTAAAGAATCTGGTGGGCAGGCAAGGTTGGAATAGTTGGAATATAGCCGAGAAATGAAATTTTGTGGTTTATTAGGGGACACGGGACCCTCCGGGGGCTAACGATATTGGAAAGAAGGTGAAGCTAGCAGCAGTGCAATGGTTCCGGGCAACGCAGTTTTTGCGTCGGCAGAACGGGCAAAGTTAACTAAAACCGTAGCAGCTTCCTCTGAGAGTGGCTCGCCTAACAACTGCTGGCTGATGCGATTAACGCCTGTTGCCGGGTCTTTGAGTGCATCTGCAAAAGCAGAAAAATCGACCGGGCTATCTTTCAGGGTGTTGAAGGCCAGAGCCATGGCAAAGTTCCAGCGCGCCAGCAGGTCGTTGGTGGTCATCCAGGGTTCTGCGACATCGGGAAAGCCATCGGGTGAGGCCCAACGAAAAATAGGTTGCCCCATCGAATCTAAAAAGCTGGCGCTGCCTTTATCAAACGTGGCATGGGCGTTCACGGCACGCAGGGCCGAGATGACCCATTCCAAAGGGCGTTTTAGTTTTGTTCCCAATGAGGCGCGAAACTCGGCAGAGTGCAGAATCGTGCTCATGACCTGTTTGAGATCGCCATCGGTTCGGGTGAAAGTGCTGGCCGCCTGTTTGACGAGAGCGGGCGGTGGGTTATCGGCAACAAAGCGGCGCACCAGTTTTGTGGCGATGAATTGAGCTGTGGCAGGGTGATGGGCCAGCAAATCGATCACTTTATCGCCATCTTCGCTGCCTTTCCCGGCTGGAAAGGCGATATTGAGAATTGTTTTTGGGTCACGGTCGTGCTGGTTGGCCATGAAATTGAACTGGCCGAAGTTCTGGCTGCCGTTTGTGTAACTCCATCCGGTGAGTGCTCTGGCCACATCTTTTACATCATTTTGGGTATAGCCGCCATCTACCCCCAGGGTATGCAGCTCCAACAGTTCGCGCGCGTAATTTTCATTTGGCCTATTCCTGGTGGAAATGTGATTATCCAGGTAAGCCAACATTGCCGGGCTGTGTACGGAGGCAGAAAGCAGTGCGCTGAACTTGCCCAGCGCAAATTTGCGAATAACGGTGTGATCGTCTTGGGGTTTTAAATAAGGGATATTCTCTTTCGCAATATAGATGTTGAAATGATTGGACCAAAAATCGACCATCAGTTCGTGCAACTGGCGTTTGGAAGAGACTGCCCGAATGAGCGTTGCCTGAACCAGTTCGCTGGCAGGCACCGATTTTTTTGGATATTGGCTGCGCATTTGCTGGGGAGAGAGCGTCAGGCTTTGAAAGGAAGACAACTGGCCCTCCAGGTCTGCATCTGGAATGCTCAGATAATCCAATTGTTCGTCGATGAACTGGTTGAAACCAACCTGCTGAGCATGGGCAAGCTCGTCCTGACGCACCCCAAATGTAATTCGTCGCAACAAGCGGGCGAGTTCGGGACTGCTGGTTGGCCCCATTTTCTGTGGCGTGGGTGTAAGCACTGCGCGGGTCACTTCTGGAGTGGAGGTGGAAATTGGCGCAGGAGTCGTAGCAGCCGGAGCTGTGGGAGTGGCCTCCAAATCGAATTGGGCAATAGGTTTACAGGCTGAAAGCGCCAGAAAAGCGGCGGTTAAGCTGCTCATTTTTAAAAACTGTCTGCGGTTGATTGTCGTCATTTGTTTTCCTTTCTACCCATAACGGTGTTCTTTAAACAATCATTGCACAAGCAGGTTACCTGTGCAATGATTGTTTGTAATGTTTTTGTAAATTTTGCCGCAAGCCGGATTAAGAATTCGTGTATTTTGAGCGTTCGATCATTTCTTGTAAGCGTTCATCTGCGGTTTTATTGGCAAAGGTAGGGGCAGGCTGCACCATTTGCAGTTCGGCGGTCTCGGCAGCGGCCAGTTCGGACCGGCTAAGCACTTTTATGATGCTCCACTTACCGCAAAAATCACAATGATCGAATTTGGTTCTAAAACCAAGGTTAGGAGCCCAAATATGTAAGGCGTAGGCACGATGGCATTTTGGACAAACCCCACCGCCGGTGATGCCGTAATTCCGCACTGCACCAAGTGGCAGGGTGGAAGCCGGCCGATTGCGCAGGAAGAGGAATTGGCCCCCAACCAACAACAGCATTACCAGAAAAATGCCGCCTGCCAGCGGCACAATGATTGACGTAATGGCTCCCGCCTCCTGTTCCGAAGTCGCGAACTCAAAACGGCGGGTTTGGACGGTAAATTTCTTGCCATCTGTGGTTTCGACCACGGCGCTTAAATCATGCCAGCCGGTTGAATATTGCGAAGTTTGAAATGCCAAACTGAATGGCGCGGTATCGACCCGGGCCATGACCTGACCGTCGATCAGAAAAGCGACGGCATTGATTGTGCCCGGGCCGACCACATCCATGCTGAAGGAGCCCCGAATCTGGCTGCCCGAACTGTAACCGAAAGTGCGGTGGAGGTTCAGCCGGTATTCTTCGGTTTGAGCCTGGCCTGCCGAGTGAAGCCCCAGCAAGATTATCCACGCGATGAACAAAGAAGGGAATTTTTTCAACATAAATAGCCTCGCAGTGACGGTCATTTCCAGCGGGTAAGAATGTATTCACGCTGAAATAGGCTTGAACCAATGAAAACAAAGGCAATATCCAGTACAAACAGCACAATAATGGTTGCCAGCATTAATTGGGTATTGATCAGGATCACTCCGGCCATCTGGCCCAACATGACTCCAACCAACGGCACAATTAACACCGCAGAAATTTGTTCGGCAACGCGTGGGTCGCTGACGCGGGAGGATACGATAATGGCAAAATTCACAGCCAGGATCGCTATCAGTGGGCCCACCGCCAGAATTGCCAGCAGCCAGGTTGGCCCAAGGATGTAAGCCTGTACCGCCCGACTGGCGCCTGCTAACGGCATTGCCAGGAGGAAAATGCCAAAGCAGGCATAGGTGGCAATGATGGCAGGTATAGAGGCTGCCAGGTTTTTGCCTGCGAGCAGTTCAAAAGTGGTGATGGGGGTGGCCAATAGCGGCTCGAGGCTGCGAGTGGTCTTTTCGCCCACAATGCTATAGGCCGCGATGGTGATGGGGATCATCAGCGGCATGATCATAAATAACAGTAAAAATTGGTTGACCATGAAGACCTGCAAACAGTCTTGCGAGGACATCAGACCGCAGGCTTTGGAAAAGCCGGCGGGCATTTCGGTCATATCTCCTGCACTGGTGCTGCCTGGGCGGGTTAAATACAGAGATACTAATGGCAGAATGGTGAAAATAATTGGCAATAAGGCTATGGTGAACAGCACCATACGGTTCTTAAAGACTTCAGCCCATTCTTTATCAATGATGGTACGAATTCGTTCAATCATTTCATCTCCCAGTGAAGGCCTGTTGGTGTTTCAGGCCTGAATCATTTCAAGGTAAATATCTTCCATGGAATGGCGCAGTTCACCAACAAACTGAATATCGGCGCCGGCTTCGACCAGACAGCGAATAATGCCAGGATTCTGTTCCTCCGGATGCTCCATGCCGATCACAAGACGGTTTTCCATGGGCTGTACTTCCTTGATTCCTGGGATTTGAGCTATCATGGGCGCCCAGTCTGGGTTTAGCGACCGCAGATGAAAGACAACCTTACGACCGAATAGGCGGGTACGCAGTCCCTGAGGGGTGTCGACGGTGATCAGACTCGATCTGAAAATTGCAATTCTCTGGCAGAGGCGATCCGCCTCATCCAGGTTGTGGGTGCAAAGGAAGATGGTGGTCCCTTCCGATTTTAGCTCTTCAATAAAGTCACGTACCAGATGTGCGGCCTCAGGGTCTAACCCGCTGGTGGGCTCATCAAGAAAGATAACTTTCGGTTCGTGCAGCAAGGAGCGCGCAATCGCCAGTTTTTGGCGCATGCCTTTTGAAAACCCGCCAACCTCATCAAAACGGCGCTCCCATAACCCCAACAGGCGCAGAAACTTCTCGACCTGGCCTTTGACATTTTTCACTCCGTAGAGGCGCGCGAAAATGCTCAAATTCATTTCAGCGCTCAATCGTTCATACATTCCTGGTGTTTCGGTGAGAATCCCCACAATCCGGCGAATTTGAGTATCCTGTTTGCCCACTTCAAAGCCATGAATCACCGCACGGCCAGAGGTGGGAGCAATTAAGCTGGTCAGCAGGCGTACTGTGGTGGTTTTTCCGGCACCGTTTGGCCCCAAAAAACCAAATACTTCGCCGGCTGGGATATCGAGGTTGAGGTCTTTTACTGCGGTTACGGGAGGGCGATTTTTACCGGTTGGAAATTGCTTGGTCAGGTTTTCGGTATGGATCATCATGGGCATATCCTTGTGTTAATAATCAATATCGCATAATTGTACAGTGAATATCAATCGAGCCATGTCAAAGACCGCCCGTCAGATGGTCAAGAACCTGTCAATTTTATGAAATGTGCGGAAGAGACCGGGGTTTCAACAGGATCATTTTAAACAGGTTCCCAACTCGCCAGAAGGCAAAAGCAGCCAGTCCATGGGCAAAAACGGCGAAGAGGGGCGGGGTCTCGTGGGTGTAATAGGTCCAACACAGGCGCGTGGTGCCCCAGACCTCGAGGAAAACTCCCAATAACGATCCCGCCAGAAAGGTTATTAATGCCAATCGATGGTCACCCGGGGTGAGGATCAGCAGCGCGCAGGAGATCAACGCCAGTACTGTGAGTGGTTTGTCAAGGGTGGGGTGCACATAGAAGAACATGAGGATGTAGAAGCACAAGAAGCAGGCATAGAAGCCAGATTTGATGAGGCTTGATGGTAACTTTGGGATCCATCGATTAAGCAGCCTGACCATACGGTCGATGGTCAGGCTGGCAATGGGCCAGGCTGGGATAATCCAAAGCGGGGGGCGCTCCTGTGTGAAATACGTCCACAGCCTGGTCTGGGTTCCCCAGCCTTCAATTACCAATCCGCCGCAGATGCCAATCAGAATGATCCACAGGTCAGTTTTCAGGTTGGGTCTGGCCATTATGGCGAGGGACATGAACGCAAAAATACCGATGAGCAGCCAGTCCAATTGCAGCCAGATTGGGTAGGTAGGGTCAACCTGAGCAAAATAATCGACCACCAGCGGCCACCAGACCACGATAATGAGCAGGAGAAGCGCAAAGAATGCGCTGAAGATGTAATAGCTGGTACGGGTCCAGCCCATAATCTGCGCAAAGCGCTGCGCGATGCGGCTGCCGTGAGGTGAAGATGCGGGGGTGTTCATGGGCGTAATCCCAGTAAGCGCCTGGTCAGCGCCTGGATAAAGCGCCCTGGCGGAAGCGAGGCAATGAGCTTCAAGTCGTTGCGCAGTGACCCGTCTTCATCGAGAAATCGGAAGATGCGAGGGACGGAGTTGTGCTTAAACATGGCTGTAAACAACGCCGCGCAGTCATCGGGTTGGCGTCGCATGATTTGCAGGATTAATGAGTCAAAGAGGCGGTAGCGCGGAGCGGAGAGCGGAATATCGAATGGATGTTGGCAGCGTAGTAACGAGCTCACAATGGCGCGCGAATCGGCCTGGATGCGCCCGAAGGCATAACCGGAAGAAGGTTTTACCCGTCCGCCTCGGGTGCCAACATTAAGGATGTGTTTTCCGCCATCCCGCGGGAACGGCATATCGGTCATGGGGATTGAACCTTGTTCCACGGCTAAGATACGGTAGGTAGGTATCTGAAGAATGTTGGAGATGTAATTTTGCAAGGCAGCTTCGTATTCGGCTTGTGAGAGCAGAGTAGGAGAAAATAGAGTGTACTCGACCAGGGCTCGGGTGGAACTTTCTGGCAAAATATACATAAAGCGCATAGCGCCATTTTGCGGCGTGCGAAAATCGAACAAGGTGGGGGTTTCCGGGTCGAAAACCGGCTGGTCGGTCTCAATTTCCCAGCCCAGAAAGTGCTGTTTTAAGGAGTGATAGCGAGTAGGGTCTGGGGTAAAGTCGGCTGGTTTGATAATGCTGTCGAATACATAGCCGGCCTGATAGGCTGTGCCCGCTACGGTTACGGTGGCGCACTCAGGAGAATCTTGAATGGAATCGACGCTGCCTTGCAAAATGTGCACGTTCGGATGTTGGCGGATGATTTCACGGGCGTAGTGATAAAAATCGATGCCGCGGATTTTATGATAACGGTAATTTCGCAGCGGGAGAACGGTGTTGAAACTCTGGTTGGCAAAGCGAATTTGCTGCCAGGAGTGTTGTATGACTGCATCCAGCCCGCTGGGTTGGTCAGTCCAAAAGCACCAGGTGCGGTCATTTTGGTTCTTGCCATCACGATCAATGATTAATACGGAGCGATCTTTTAGATCGCTCCGTAACATTTGAATGACCAGACTCAACCCGGCGGCCCCACCCCCGGTGATGATGTAATCTACTCGCGGCATGGTTTAAGTATACTATGATCGCCGCGGGTTACTCTGCCTTGCCCGTGATTATTTCGGCTTTGAGTGCTTTGAGGCGCTTCATCACATCATTTCCGCCACGGCCAAAGTAATCGTGCAGGTGCTGGTATTCGGCGAACAGGCGATTGTAAACGGCATGGGCCTGCGGGTCAGGTTGGTAGACCTCATCTTCACGGAGGCGAGCCATTTTCCCGGCGGCGGCAAGGATGCTGTTGTATCCGCCCGCGGCACTGCCGGCCGCGACCGCCCCGAACATGGCCGAACCCACCGCGGGCGTTTGTTTGGCGGCGCCCACTTTTACCGCTTTGCCGGTAACATCGGCATAGATTTGCATGAAGAGGTGGTTGTGATCGGGCATGCCGCCGGTACCGATGATTTCATTGACGGCAACGCCATACTGATTAAAGGTGTCGACAATGACGCGGGTGCCGTAGGCAGTGGCCTCAATCAGCGCACGGTACATTTCTTCCGGTTTGGTCAGGAGCGTCATGCCCAGCATAACGCCAGTCAGGTCTACATCCACCAGGACGCTGCGGTTCCCATTCCACCAATCCAATGCGATCAGTCCGCTTTCTCCAGGCTTGAGCGCGGTTGCTTTTTGTTCCAACAGGGCATGAATCGAGATGCCCAAGCTTTCGGCTTCTTGCTGATAGCTGACCGGAACACAGTTCTCTACAAACCAGGCAAAGTGATCGCCGACGCAGGATTGACCGGCTTCATAACCGAAGAAACCGGGAATGATGCCGTCTTCTACATAGCCGCACATACCGGGAACGACCTGTTCTTTTTCGCTCAATACCATGTGGCAGTTTGAAGTGCCCATGATGATCACCATGCGGCCCGGTTCGACCACAGTGGTGGCAGGCACAGAGACGTGCGCATCGACATTGGCAACTGCCACCGCGATTCCGGGTTTCAAACCGGTCCAGGCGGCTGCCTGGGCTGAGAGACCGCCCGCCTTCGCGCCTAACGGAGTGATATTGCGGGTCATCTTTTCGTCAATGAAATGTTCAAGGCGTGGGTCAAGTGCCTTATAAAACTCATTGGAGGGGAAACCTTCGCGTTTAGACCAGATCGCTTTATATCCGGCGGTGCAACTGTTGCGAGTCTCCACCCCGGTAAGCTGCCAGATCACCCAATCCGCTGCTTCCAGAAAGCGATCGGCTGCCGCATAGATTTCCGGGGCTTCGTCTAAAATTTGCCAGACCTTTGGCACGAACCATTCGGAACTGATTTTATTGCCATAACGATCGAGGAAGGAGAATCCTTTTTCACGGGCAATAGCATTGAGTTTGTTTGCTTCCGGTTGGGCCGCATGGTGTTTCCACAATTTTACCCAGGCGTGGGGATTGCTGCGCCACTGTGGTAAGAAACACAGGGGCGTGCCGTCGGCTTTGGTTGGCAGCATGGTGCAGGCGGTGAAATCGATGCCCAGGCCAATGACATCGTCTACACTGACGCCAGATTTGGTCATGACCGCTGGAATGGTCTGCTTGAATACTTCCAGATAGTCGTTGGGATCCTGTAACGCCCAATCGGGATCGAGGCGAATGTTCGATTCGGGCAGACGTTCATCGATCACGCCATTATGATAAAGATGCACGGCTGTGGCAATTTCATCGCCGTTTTGAATATCCACAAGCACGGCCCGGCCCGATTCTGTGCCAAAATCTACGCCAATTGCATATTTGGTACTGGTCATACGATCCTCCTTGATGTGTGTTTAATTCCCCGACGGATGCAAGCAGGGAACTCAGGTTTGGTATCCGGACTCAATGCTCTTTTTCTGAGTGGAGGCCCTGATTACCAGATAGGGTTGTAGGCTGATGGTAATGGGTTCAGCGCTAATGCCAATCCTCAGCGATTGGATTGATTGAACAACTTCTCGCACAGCCGCAGCGCCAAGCTCGCGTAAGGGTTGGCGAATGGTGGTGAGTGATGGAATAAAGAAGGAGGATTCAGGGTAATCGTCAAAACCGCAAACGCCCAACTGCTGCGGCACAGACAACCCCCGGCGATGGGCGGCTTTTAATACCCCCAAGGCCATTTGATCATTGGAGGCAAATACGGCATCCAGATCGGGGTTATTCAAAAGAAGGGTATCGAAAGCCTGCGCTCCGCCCTGCGCTGTCCAATCTCCCACGACCTGCAGGGAGGTGGGCGCCGCAAAACCGTAGCTACTGAGCGCCTGCTGCCAGCCTGCGCGGCGTTCTGTGGCCTCCCACCAGGTGAGAGGCCCGGTGATGATACCGATTTTTTGATACCCTTGCTCGATCAAATGGTTAACCACCAGCGCGGCGCCCTGGCGATTATCGATTGTGACCACGCCAAATGCCGGGTCGGGTTGATTGAGAAAGATAATGGGCGGGAGGTTGTGGGTGAGAGGAGCCATGGTGCGGCTGCGATTTTGCCCAACAGGTGGGACCGCCCAAATGATGCCATCCACCTGACGGCCGGCAAGTTCATACAGCATTGCGCTGAAATCTTCTTTTTCAGGTTCGTGGGTTAAAAGGAGAGTGAGTGAATAGCCCAATCTTTCTGCTTCCTGCTGGATGCCGACCAACATTGCGGTCGGGCCATAATATTCCAGACCGGTTGCCATAACCCCCAGAATACTGGAGCGACGCGTGATGAGCGAGCGAGCAATGGCGTTGGGTTGGTAACCCAATGAATCAATTAAAAGCTGTACATGCTGGCGGGTGTCTTCGGCGACATCGGGATGTTGATTAACCACCCGTGAGACCGTTTGGGTGGAAACTCCGGCAGCCCGCGCAACTTCTTTTAGGGTGGCTTTTTTACTCATGTGTTTTGAGGAACCGTGGAAATTTCTGTGAACGATAACAATATAGCATACAGCTGCTAGCTCGTCAACTGAAACCGCCTTGAATTTTTGGGAAATTTTAAAAAGGCGAAAGGGTGCAAGGGTTTCGCACTTGACACAGACTCGCGCTTGAGTTAAATTGCTTGGTATAGGGTTGAAGGTTGATGTTGGAAGCAGTTGATTGTGAATTAAAGCGAAGAACCTATAGGTCAGCGATGGAGGATCATTAATGAGTGGACGTCTGGATGAATTTGAAGCTTACCGGCAGCGTATGAACGCACGGATCACTGAAATTGACCATATTGGGATTAAGCGTTTTTTTAATCTGGATACGAATGCTTACCATGATGGCGCTTTAAATGGAAAGACGAAGGAATTATTGGGTTTGGTCGCTTCCATGGTGTTACGTTGCAATGATTGTATTGATTACCATATTATTCAGTGTGGTGAGGCCGGATGGACCGATGCGGAAATTTATGATGCCTGCAATGTCGCTTTAGTGGTTGGGGGTAGCATTGTGATTCCGCATTTACGGCATGCGGTAGAAAGTCTGGACCTATTCAGGCAGAGAACAATAGATGGGTGAGTTGCAGCCGGCGAACTTTTGGGTTGGCAATGTAGCGGTGCGGGGCAACCTGATTTTGTCTCCGATGGATGGAATCAGCGATTTACCTTTTCGGGTGCTGACGCGCCGCCTGGGTTCGGCGATGAGCTATACCGAGTTTATTAATTCGATGGATGTGGTGAACCATTATAAGTTTTTACCGGATAAGTTAGAATTTTTGGAGGAAGAACGCCCGGTGGTTTACCAGATCTATGACGAGGATCCTGATCGGATGCTGCGCGCCGCGCTGGATCTTGAAAAAAAAGAGCCGGATATTATCGATGTGAATATGGGCTGTCCGGCAAAAACCGTGAGCAGCCGGGGAGCCGGAGCCGGGCTGCTGCGCGAGCCGCGGAAGATTGTTGAAATTATGCGCAAATTAACCGCTAATTTATCTGTGCCTGTCACCGCAAAGATTCGCCTGGGGTGGGATGATGGCAGCCGTAACTATCTTGAGGTGGCGAAAATAATAGAGGGTGAAGGCGGGAAGCTTTTAGCGGTGCACGGACGAACCCGAATGCAGAATTACGGGGGACTGGCCGATTGGGATGCCATAGCTGAGGTCAGACGGGCGGTCAAGATTCCCGTAATTGGTAATGGCGATGTGCGTACAACGGCGGACATCCAGCGTATGTTCCAACACACTGGCTGCAATGCGGTAATGATTGGACGGGCCGCGATTGAAAACCCGTGGATTTTCAGTGGCCTGGATCGTGCTCAGGTTAACCCTGAAAAGGTGTACCAGACAATGATTGAGCATTGCCAGACGTTGATCAATTTCTCGGGGCCACGTGGTCTTATATTATTTCGAAAGTTTGCAAAACGATATTTGCAACCATACCCGATTGCGCCAGAGATGATCCACGCAATGATGATTTGTGAGGAGCATGAGCAGTTTGTACAATTGTTGGATGAAGCATTCCAACCGTCTGCCAGTTGGGTGGTTTGATCGGTAATATTTTTTTTGGCGCAGTATATTTTTTCCACTTTCCGGCAATCTACCGGCTATTCTGATTGATCAGCGAAGAATCGTTTTATTGCGCAACTTTGAGCTCTTGCTTGCGTAAGTATATAACCGGTTAGCCCGCCCCTTGCAAACGATGTTACACTAATATCTAGACGTAATTAAACAGGAGTACGACCAGTTTAACAAAACGGCTGTTGAGTTATTATAATTGGCTGAACAAAACGAATCTTGGGACATTTTAGAAAAAAAGATTATAAAATTTAGTGAACACTCGGCAAATCTTATGAAGGTTTTTAATCGAAACAGCATCTTATTCGCTAGTAAAATCATACAACATCGAAGGGAATGTCTAAAGTTGAAAATGCGGGCTAACAAAGTGTGCTGGGGATTCTGCGCGATTTACAAGCGTTTTTCTGGCTTCTAGTTTTTTCTGCTCCCAAACAAAATCCACACCCGCCCCAGCGCCGGTAACGCAAACCGATCTGCCTTTCTAATGAAAAGGCACAGAAAGTATCACATCATTTTGGAAAATGGAGGTAAATGCGATGAACGATCGTCCCGGTTGTTTAGGTGGGTTGTTCCGACTGTTTTTGCTGGATTCGTTATTTGGCTGGCTGCAACGTAACGTTGGTTTTGGACGCGGCGGCTGCGGCGGCTGCGGCTGCGGGGTAATTCTGATGATCGTATTCGTGATGGTGTTGTTCTCAATTATTTTTGGGACTGATTGGTTTAGGCTGTTCAGTGCGATTCCGATCGGTTAGGTGTCTGGTATGTGGGTATACTCGCAATAGAGTGAGTGGGTGATGATCACAAAATCGCCCAAATGAGTAGCAATTCTCACTTCCCATTCCTGGACGACAAGTGTAAACTAAAGCCATCAAAATGATTTCTGGAGGGCCGCATGGCGCAGGTGAAAGACTTGTTATCCAATAAGGACGATTCGCTTTGGACAATCTCCTGCGAGGTCAGTGTAAAAGCGGCCTTGGGCTTAATGGCAGAAAAGAAGATTGGAGCACTGATTGTTCTGGATGCCGGAGAACTGGTGGGCTTATTCTCGGAACGTGATTATGCCCGGAAAGTGCTTACGATACCTGAATTTTCCCTGGAAACCCCGGTTCAGCAATTAATGACTCGGAAGGTTTATTATGTAACGCCAGAGGAATCGGTAGATGAGTGTATGGCCTTGATGACTGAAAAGCAAATTCGGCATCTGCCGGTGCTGGATGAGGGAATTCTGATCGGAATGATTTCAATTGGGGATATCGTAAAAGAGACCCTTTCTGAAATGGACAGCCGCATCAAGGATCTGGAAGAATATTTGTGGCTTCATTTGATTTAGGAGTGAACGATGGCAACCGTAAATGATATTCTAAAATCCAAGGATAAACTGGTGCATGTCGTTTCTCCGGACCAAACAGTGCAAACCGCGCTTGAACTAATGGCAGAACAACAAATTGGCGCAGTGGTAGTGATGAATGGAAATGAAATATCCGGGATATTTTCCGAACGTGATTTTGCGCGGAAGACCTTATCGTTGGATGGCTTTCATCTGGGGCTGTCGGTACGTGAACTGATGACCACACCGGTGTATTTCGTGCACGCCGACCATACGATTGAGAGCTGCATGAATTTAATGACTGAGAAGCGCATCCGGCATGTCCCGGTGATGAATGATGATCAACTGGTTGGGATTGTATCCATTCGGGATGTGGTTAAATGGCTCGTCGCGGATAAGATTTTTGTTATTCAGGAATTGGAGCGGATGATTTCATCCAGCCCCGAAGGGGAATAAAAAGAGGGCGGGCTCACTTGAGCCCGCCCTCTTACTCTATTCTCTGGATCAGGACACCAGAACGCGCACGGCCTCGAGCTGTCCATTGCTGCCGAGGTAATTATTTTTTTGCGCGATGAATTTAGCGTATTCACCCATGAAAATCTTGCCAACAGGACGCAGGTCAAAATTCTCGGGTTGTTCGAGGAAGAATTCGCGATGAACCCGGGTCCACACCAGGCGGCCATCGGTATCGATGTTGACTTTGGTGACACCGAGGATTGCGGCCGGTTTGAACTGCGTAGGATCTACGCCCTTGGTATCTCTCATTTTTCCGCCAGCGGCATTTATGCGGGCCACTTCGTCCGCGGGGACGGAACTGGAGCCGTGCATAACCAGCGGGAAGCCGGGCAAAGCCTTTTGAATTTCTGTAAGAACATCCAGGCGCAGCGACTGGCTGCCTGAGAACTTATAAGCACCGTGGCTGGTGCCAATGGCGACAGCAAGTGAATCGCAGCCGCTGCGTTCTACAAATTCTTTGGCCATAGCCGGATCGGTGAGATGGGCGTTGGCTTCGCTGACGGATACATGTTCTTCCACACCACCAAGCTGGCCCAATTCGGATTCAACGACGATACCACGGGCGTGCGCGGCTTCCACTACGCGACGGGTGGTTTCAATATTCTGCTCAAATGGCAGACCGCTGGCGTCGATCATCACAGAACTATAGAAACCGCTCTTAATACAGTCGTAGCAGGTTTCTTCGTCGCCATGATCGAGGTGAACCGCAAAAATGGCATTCGGGAATACTTCATCTGCGCTGCGGATCAGCCCTTCGAGCATTTTCTTGTGGGTGTACGAACGCGCACCCTTGCTGATTTGAATGATAAAAGGCGATTGACTGTCAATGCAGCCGCGAAAAAGCCCCATGGTTTGCTCGAGGTTGTTAATATTGTAAGCGCCAATTGCATACTTACCATAAGCAGCCTCAAACAATTTTTTGGTTGTTACGATCATCTTCTACTCCTTGAAATGGTTGGGTCAAAACAGACCCTATTATAGCCGAAAAAGCGGCTAAAAATTTATTTTTTAAGCCGGTAAAGCGTCTCACCGGCATGTGGCACCAGCAGAATCCCTTCTTCTTCACGATCTGCCCAATCTTCCGGATGAATGGTGGCAGGGTCGCGATATCCGAGGTTTACTTTGGCACAGCGTTCCGCAGAGATGCCGGTGGCCAGGGTGACCTGAACCCGCGGAGTTTCAACTCCATTCTCATAGGTCCCCACGCCGCGCAGGTGTGTTGAATGCGCCAATACGCCCCAGGGGTATTTATTGAATTGATCCCACTGCTTTACAAAGTAATCACGTACATGATAGCCAATTTCATCCAGTACTTTTCCGTGAGTATAAGAAATTTCGGTAATGTGGGGGGCATAGATAATCACTTCACCGCCGTCAGCAATTACCGGTTCCATTTTATACATGCCCTTGGCGCCAGTCCAAATATCGTCATACAGGTGCGGCATGACCGAAAGGATCTGGCGATAAGGCCGGTCGACATACTTAACGTGCACCTGGGAGGATAAGTCCGCGGCAGCAGACCAGGTGGCTTCGGGGGTGCCGGCAAATACTCCGTTGATCCCTTCGCTTTTTACAACCGGACAAAGGAACAGGCGCGGTGTGGGAATGTACGATACAGCTTTGTTGATCACTGCGCGCACGGGGGTGTGCTTGACACCAATTGTATTGAAATTGCTAATCAGGGCGCCCAGCCAGTGAGTGAAGTTAATTACTTCGGGACCACTGATGCCAGGGAAGAAATATTTATTCCCACCAGAAAAGCCTGCCACCTCATGTGGGAAAATCGGCCCGCAAATCAGTACGAGGTCATAATCCATTACCTTACGGTTGACTCGCACGGGTAATTCCATCGTCAACATGCCGTTGCTTAATTCGGTGGTTTCTTCCCTGGTGATTTTTCCGATCGTGATCAGGGTTTCGGGAAGGTCCCAAGTGTGATTGAAGATTTTTACCTGGCCGTATTTCCCGGTTCGCTCAGCGGCGGTAATGCCAACCAGGCGGTTGATGGCCGTATCATCCATGGCACTGTGGGTTCCCAGCGCCACCAGATAATCTAATGTTTTGACTTTGCCATTGAGCGCGTTAAAAATCAGCTTAAAGAACAGCGGCATTGGCATTGTGCGTGTGCCATCCGGGATAATCACCAATACACTTTTTCCGGTCAGGTCCCAGGTTTGGAAAAATTCGCTGGTGATGGCAGCTACTTCTGATTCTGTCAGATAGCGATCGGTAAAACCCTTGCCGACACACTTTTGACCTGTGCCAATTGTGAGGTCCATACGGTGCTCCTGTTAAACGCCGCTGAAGGCAGAGAACCCGCCATCAATCGGCACGACAATGCCGGTGACAAAGCTGGCACCTGGTGACAGCAACCAGATAATGGTACCCACCAGATCTTCCGGCTTGCCGAAACGAGCCATGGGAGTGTGGTTGATAATGGCCTGTCCGCGCCCGGTGAGTGCGCCGGTTTTTTCATCGGTTAATAAGAAACGGTTCTGTTCCGTCAGGAAGAAACCCGGGGCAATGGCGTTTACCCGAATATCTGGTGAAAATTCTTGATGGATATGAACGGCAAGCCATTGAGTGAAATTGCTAATGGCGGCTTTGGCGGCAGAATATGCCGGAACGCGAGTGAGGGGGCGGAACGAATTCATCGAGGAGATGTTGATGATGTTCCCGGCTTTTTGTGCAACCATTAATTTTCCAAAGACCTGGGTGGGCAGCAGCGTTCCAATAAAATTGAGGTTAAAAACCCATTGCACAGCATCGGCTGGTAGATCGAAAAACGAAAGATCGGCGCTGGTAGTGGCCTGCTTTTTGTTGCCGCCGGCGCCGTTAATTAAAATATCGACTCGGCCGAATGCTTTAATGACCTGCAGTGCGGCTCCTTCAATGCTGTTTTTATCCAAAACGTCGCACTGAACAGCGACGGCTTCGCCGCCGGCAGCGTCAATTTCGTCGACGACCCTTTTAGCAGCATCCGCGAACAAATCCAGAACGGCCACCTTTACACCGCTTTTGGCCAGTGATTTGCAAATCGTACTGCATAACACACCGCCACCGCCGGTGACCACAGCCACCTTTCCTGAAATGTCGAACAGCTGCATATTACTGGTATCCATAGTTTCTCCTCGATTTAAATGTTTAGATAATTGTACGGCAACTCTGGCTGAAACGGTAACTTTTTAAGAAAAGTGGGTGTTTATTATAGGACTAGGCGGGTGGCCATGATGGTGAGGCTGGTGATATACCAGTGCAGGAAGAATGGGTAGAGAAATGAACGGGTGCGCCAGGCGATATACCCAAAGGCCATTCCACCAAAGATACTGCTTAGCGTTTCCAATTCTGGTTTACCGAAGTGTGCAATGGTGAAAGGGATCGCCTGGAGGATAATTGCATAAGGGCCACAAATTGGCAGGAGAGTAAAGAGCAGCCAACCGCGAAAGACGAATTCCCAGCCGAATAGGTCGGAGGCACTGGTGGCGATGACACCCAGAGACGAATTTTTGTTATTGGCATAATATGCCTGAAAATCGGGGGTTTGCGCAACCACAACCAGAATGCCTGTCATCAAAACGCAACCTGCCAGGGTGAAAATGACACCTGCTTTCCAATCACCCCAGCGCAGCCCGAATTGTTCTAACGGCTGGCGGTAGACCCATTTAACCAGTGAAAATGGAATGACAAAGAATAGTAGGGCGTGATCCATCCATTTCTCTGGGAAAATGCCATGGTAATGATCAACGATAATCAGTAGGGTGGAAACAATGAGGGTCGTCGCAACCCGCCAATCCATTTTAATTTGATCCAATTGAAAATTCAAATCTCACCTATGGACAATTATTCATATAAAGATAGGTCTGGCATTCCACCTGGGTCATTATCGAGCGGCCAACCCGCAGCGCACTTTCTGAAATCATCTGTTCCGCATTGGTGTAACCGATCCACATCCTGGCGGTGCCATCCCAACTGGTGGTCATAATGCGTAAACCGTCAGAACTGAAATCTGCTGAATTGACCCAACTGGTATGACCTTCCAGGGCTGCCAGAAAAGTCCCGTCAGAGTTCCACAAGCGGGCAGTACCATCCACGCTTGCAGTAAGGATCAGCTTTCCGTCGGGACTGAATTCGGCGCTGGTCAGCCCACCGGTATGCCCTTTATACTCCGCAACCAGGGTGCCATCCAATTTCCACAGATAGGCGCTGCCATTCCAACAACCGGCGATGATACGAGTGCCATCGGGGCTGAAACTGGCGTTGCTGGCGTCTTCGGGAGCCGTAATTACCGTTGGAAGGCGCGTTCCATCGGCTTTCCAGAAGCGGATGGTTTTATCTTCACTGGCCGTCACAATCATCGAGCCATCCGGACTGAAGCGGGCGGAGGAGACCGGGCCGGTATGCCCGCTGAGGGTGGTGATGGGCTTACCGTCCTTTTGCCAGAGAATGGCGTTGCCATCCGCGCTGGCGGTTAAGATGCGGTTGCCATCCGGTGAAAAACGTGCGTCATTCAACTTTTGGGTGTGACCGGCCAATTCGACAATTTTGTCCCCATTGAGGTTAAACAAAATGGCCACGTTCTTATTGGAAGCCACCAAAATTTGTTTCCCATCCGGGCTAAAAACTGCTTTATTGGTGGGACCACCCGAATAGAACTGGTTAAGGGTCACACCATCCTTACGGTGCACGCGAATGACACCATCGGTGCTGCCCGTGAGCAGCATTTTGCCATCCGGAGAGAAGGCCGCGGTGGTAGCTGCGCCATAATGATCCTGGAAGATCTGCACCAGTTGGTCTGTTTGCCAGATGCGGGCTGTCTCATCTGCGCTCGCGGTGACGAGGCGTGATCCATCCGGGCTGAAGGAAGCATCATACACAAATCCAGAGTGCCCGCGCAGAACTGCCAGCGGGGTTCCGTCACTCTGCCACATGCGCACGGTATTATCCAGGCTGGCGGTCATTACAATGGTGCCATCCGGGCTAAACACGGACCGGTTAATTTGCTGCGTATGGCCTGGCAGGTCAGCGATCAGATCACCGGATGCTGACCAAATTTTAGCCTGATTATCAGTGCCCGAGGTTACCACTTTGGTGCCATCCGGATTGAAGGCGGCATAATTGAGCGGGAATTTGTGCCCGTTGAGTGTGGTAGTGAAAATTGTCTGGTCATCCAGATGCCAGATTTTGGCGGTTTTATCCCAACTGGCAGACACGAGTTTTTTGCCATTGTGAGTGTACCCGAGCGAGACCACCCAGGAAGTGTGCCCGGTCAGGGTTTTGAGGAGTGAACCGTCTACACTCCAGATGAGGATGTTGGCATCGGCACCTGCGGTTGCCAGGGATAAATTATCCGGGTTGAATGCGCCGGCTAAAACGGCATCTGTGTGACCCTGAAGGATCACGCTATTGCCTGAGGCGACATCCCAGATGCGGGCTGTGCCATCGTTTGAGACGGTGAGTAGGCGGCGACTGTCTGGGCTAAAGACGGCCTGATTGATCGGCGCTGAGTGCCCATTTAAAACGCGCAATAGTTTTCCATCGGGCTGCCAGAGGCGGGCGGTGGCATCTTCGCTGGCTGTCACAATCCGTAGACCATCTGGACTGAACAACGCACTGACCACGGCGCTGGTATGACCTGTCAATACAGCTAAACGCCGACCGTCAACGCCCCAAAGCGTGGCGGTGTTATCTCGACTGGCTGTGACGATCTTTTGTCCATCGGGGCTGAAGCGGGCCATGGTGAGGGTATTGGTATGGCCGTGCAAGGTAATTGAGAACTTGGCTGCATTTAATGCCTGATACAACGCCGATGTTGCTTCGGTGCCAGAAATATTGCCATAGGTTTGAGCCAACTTTACGGCTTGCACCCCGATGAGAATGGCCATTTCCTGATTGTTATTCAACAAGCTACGCGCCCGTGAGGCAATTTCGCGCACCTGCGAAATGCGGCTCTGATGGATGGCATTGGATTCGGCCGTAGCGCGGGTTTGAGATTCGGCAACCGCCTGAGTGCTGGCAGCCTGGGCGATGACCGATTTATCGTTGGCCTCTTTTCCAGATAAGGATGCCATGATGGCAAAAATAACGGCAAACACAGCCAGCACGCCGGCACCGATCAGGGCAATTCGTAAGAAATATTCGCGCCGGCGCAACTGTTCAGCAGAACGGCGCTGTTCTTCGGCGCGCTGCCGCTCGGTTTCAGCCAGTTTTTTGGCGGCTTCCAACTCGCGGCGCTGATAAATTTCCTTTTCTTTGGCCTCACGGTGTTCAAGGTCCTGACTGGTCTTAATATATACCCGTTCCAGGTCATTCTGGCTGCTGGCATTGTTCCTGGTCCATTCCAGGGCTTCCTGCAGGCGTAAACCGCGGTATAAGAGACCTTCATCACGTTTAAATCGCTGCCATTCCTGGGCGGCCAGGGTTAGCCGTTGATGAATGCGCAGTCCGGCCCGGTTTTCTTCAATCCACGAACGCAGAGTCGGCCATTCACGGATCAAGGCTTCGTGAGCCACATCAACCGCGCCATCTTCAATCGTTAAAAGCCGGGCTTCGGCGAGTAGATTAACGACCTTTTCTACGGCGCCGGTTTGATCGGAGGATGGAATCAGCTCAGCGAGTGATGAACGACGGCGAGCATCCTGCACTCCGTCCCCGAGATTGGTCAGGCGGAGCAGAATATTGCGAGCAATAGTCTGCTGGGGTTGGGTCAGTTGCTGCCGGTACACCATTTCTGCTGTCTTTGCTATAGCTCCCTTAACTCCGCCGGTTTCTGCATAGCTTTCCAACGTCATAGTATGACCGCTGCGATTGCGCCATGTTTCGAGCAGTGCATGGGAAAGCAGCGGCAGCATGCCGGGTTCATTTCCGGCATCCTGAATGATAATTTCTACCAGCCCAGGTTCAAAACGCCAACCCAACTTAGCGGCGGGTTCTTCAATGGCCTGGCGAATTTCGGTTTGCGTCATCGGGCCGATATATTCCTGATATTTGGAAATGGCTGAACGCAGTTGTTCGTATTCGGCGCATTGGGCATAGAAATCGGCGCGCAGGATAATAATCACCACCGCGGTTCCGGGCTGATCTGGATCCGCAGCATCCATCAGCGCACGGATAAAATCAGCTCTTTCGGTGGGGTCCTGGCATTGGGTGAAAACTTCTTCAAATTGATCGACCACAATTAAAACATGGTTGGTGGAGGCTTTTTGTGCCTGTTGGCGTAACGTGAGATCGAGAATATGCGGATAATGATGCAAATTCTTGGTCCAGGCGCGAAAGTCCGCTGGATTATCTGCTTTGGACAGGATCGAAGTGAGGCTTTCGAGGGGATGCGCGGTAGGCGTGATGACATGGACAGGCCATTGGTCGCTATGGGCCGGTCGGAATTCCACCTGACGGATTTCTTTTTGATTTTTGAGTACGGGCAGCACCCCGGCGCGCACTACCGATGACTTGCCGCTGCCGGATGCACCAATCACCGCCAGGAAGCGGGTCGTTTTTAATCGAGTAACCAGTTTGCCAATCCATTCATCACGACCAAAGAACAGCCCCGAATCGTTTTGTGTGAAATTCTGCAAACCTTTAAACGGCGCGTCTCCAGGGGCGGGGGGCTTGGGGATTACATAAGGGTTGGTTTCGCCTTCAATGACATACTTTCCTTCACCCAAGAAACGTAAAACCCGATCCACCTTTTTCTCAATGCGGTTTGAAGCCGCTACCAGGCTATCGAGGCGGGTAATGAGCTCGCGATGCTGGCTGATGACGCGATTGCTTAAGGATTCAAAACCTTCCTCCACCTGTCTGGAAATCAAGCCGGTGGCGGCCAGGATATCCAATAATTCATCGGTCAGGCCGTTAAATTCGGCGCCGGCGGAAGGTTCATTGATGGCTTTGAGACGATCCAGAATTTCAGATTGGCCGCGAACGAGTTGAGATAACTCCGATTGCATGCTCTCAAAAACCAGGCGGTTAAACGCACGCCAGGCGGGGGTGCGATGTTTAAGGTGTTCGCCGAGATGAACCAACGTTCGTTCGAATAGATGACGGCGGAGGTGCGCTTCCAATTCAGGAACCTCCTGGTGTAAGGTAGGGAAGCGTCCCAGAATATTTGGAAAATTATCATTAAAGAATTCCAGTTCCAATTTTTCTGGGGTCTCGGCTTGTAAGTAAGAGTTAACGCTGGCTGAGGACTGTCTGGCAGGCGGATCCAGCGGGAAAATGGCCTGACTGCTGATGGCTTGATCGACGAATTGTAAACATTCGGCAATCTGATCGGCTAATGGGTCTTTTCGCTGCCAGAGCGTGCGGCCCGTGGTGGTCATGGCAAAAATGGTTCCGGCCGGAACATCCCGATTTTTGATCTCCTTAATTTGCGAAAAACATTCAGCACCGCCGATATCCAACAAGGCTTCGTGAACAGCATCGCGAAATGCGGATTGTAAATCGTGGTTAACGCGCTGCTTTTCTTGGGGAGTCAGTTTTTGCTCAAAGTTTTTACGGAGATTATCGATGGACATGCGGGTGAGGTTGCCCAAAACTTGATTTGTAAAATCATTTGGGCCCGGCAGCAGCGAGGCGACAATACTCCCCAGAAAAGTGCCGATAATTGCGCCAGCAGGCCCAGCGATGGCTGCCCCGGTGGTTGCGATCAATGAACGTGTCCAGGTGCGAATGTCTGCCATTAAATAACCTCCCTGTGAGTGGGTAAATCCTTGTAACATGAATTGTATCTGTTCTGGTGTTTTTTCGCAAAAAGAAAAAGGTAACTGCTCACCCCACTCCCGGCCCCTTCCTCCCATTTTGGGAGGAAGGGGAGCAAAATAAAGCCATTTTTGGGCGGCGAGTGCCGCCCAAAAATGGCAAAAAAATATCCTCCCCGCCCTTTGAGGGCGGGGCCGGGGGTGGGTGAGAAATTTTGCTCATCCAAACGCCAGTTATTGGAGAGAAAAACGACTTTTTTATAAGATGTGGGTAATGATTAGCCCTCTGAGAAGGGGTTGGGGGGATGGGGCTGTTACGCTGAACAGGCTGAGCAGATACAGAAAAAGATTGGATTAAGCTAATAATTTCGTATAGCCAAGTCACTGATATAACAAATGTTATAATCGTAAAATATTGGCCGGTGAGGTATGAAGATGCAGACTGCAAATCAGGGGAGCATCACAAAATGGTACGTAATGGCCGCGGTGGCGATGGGGGTGTTTTTGGCAACTATTGACGGGAGTATTGTGAATATTGCCCTGCCAACCCTGGCCGCGGTATTAAATGTCGATTTCTCCGTGGTGGAATGGGTGGTGCTGGGGTATTTATTGACAGTGACCACATTGATGCTGGGTGTGGGGCGGTTGGCTGATATTATTGGAAAGAAGAAAATCTACGCGGCTGGTTTTGTGGTGTTTACCGTTGGTTCCGCGTTGTGCGGTATGTCCATCAGTATTGTGATGCTGATTGCCTGTCGGGTGCTGCAAGGCATCGGCGCTGCGATGATGATGGCGTTAGGCACCGCGATTGTTACCGAGGCGTTCCCATCTTCTGAGCGGGGGAAAGCACTGGGGATTATGGGGACCGTAGTTTCGGTCGGTGTGATTGCCGGTCCTACCATTGGCGGCTTTATTTTGGCCGGGTTAAGCTGGCAATGGCTTTTCTTTGTAAATCTGCCGGTAGGGATTGTGGGTGTTATCATGGCCATTAAATTTGTGCCTGCGAACCGTCTGATTGGTGGTGAAAGCTTTGATTACCTGGGTGCCGTGACCCTATTTATCTGCTTGCTTACCCTGCTTTTGGGTCTTTCTTTCAGCCAGGAAATGGGATTTGCCAATTTAACTGTTGCCGGTTTATTAGGCACCGCCGTGGTTTTTTTGGGTCTTTTCATTGTTCTGGAGTTGCGCATTATGCAGCCCATGATCGATCTGCGACTATTTAAAAATGGATTATTCACCATCAATTTGGTGACGGGATTCCTTTCATTTGTAGGTACCGCAGGAACCATCTTGCTGATGCCTTTTTATTTACAAAATATCTTGAAGTTTCAACCCCAGGAAATTGGACTGTTATTGGGTGTGGTACCGCTGATGGTGGGGTTGGTCGCCCCGCTTTCAGGACTCATATCTGACCGTATCGGTCCGCGGCCGTTGACCGCACTGGGTCTTTTCTTGCTGCTTATTGGATATATTGCGGTCAGCACCCTGGATGCCAATACCAATGCGCTGGGGTATGCGCTGCGGTTTATTCCAGTAGGTTTGGGGCTGGGGCTGTTTCAATCTCCCAACAACAGTGCGGTGATGGGAGCTGCTCCTAAAAATCGGTTGGGGGTTGTTTCTGGTTTGCTTTCAATCACTCGCACGCTGGGTCAGACGGTTGGAATTGCCGTTTTGGGGGCAGTCTGGTCGGTGCGGGTTGGTGTATACGCAGGCACACTCAGCCTCGATGCCACCAAAGCCCCACTTGCCGCTCAAATATCCGGACTGCATGATACTATTCTGGTGGTGGTCGGTTTCATATAGCTTGGATTTGGGCTCAGTTTATGGGCGTTATACCAGGTGACAAATAAAAATAATGCCGCACACCCCAAAAAAGGGGTGGCGGCTGGATAGAAATTAGCTGACCTGGGATCAGTCGTTTTTCTGGTAATTTGGCGCTTCGCGGGTGATGGTGATGCTGTGCGGGTGGCTTTCGAGAAGACCAGCATGAGTGATGCGGGTTAGTTTGGTTTGCGTGCGTAGTTTTTCCAGATCCGCAGCACCGGCATAACCCATGCCAGACCGCAAACCGCCGACCAACTGGTAGATAAATTCGGATAATGAGCCTTTATACGGTACCATCCCTTCAACTCCCTCAGGAACCAGTTTGCCCGATTTTCCCTGCCCGCTGCCGTAGCGGTCTTTGCCATACCCCTGCATGGCACCCAGGCTGCCCATACCACGGTATTCCTTAAAGCGGCGACCTTCATACAAAACCACTTCTCCGGGGGCTTCTTCCAATGCGGCCAGGAGGCTGCCCAACATCACCAGATTAGCGCCGGCGGCGATGGCTTTGACCATATCACCTGAATATTTAATACCGCCATCTGCGATCACTGGAATATTGTAGGGTTGGGCGGCACGGGCACAGTTGAAAATGGCGGTCATTTGGGGCATGCCGGCACCGGAAATTATGCGAGTAGTGCAGATGGATCCAGCGCCCACTCCGACTTTGATTGCATCAGCTCCGGCTTTAATGAGTGCTTCGGTGCCTTGGGGGGTGACCACATTCCCTGCCATCACCTGCAATTGCGGCCAATGCTGCTTAATGCGTTGAATAGCGCGAATTACCCCCGCCGAATGACCGTGGGCGGTATCGATGGCGATCAGGTCGATGCCTTTGGCTACCAGGCCCTGAACCCGCTCCTCAAGGTCTGCGCCTACCCCTACCGCCGCTCCGCACATCAGCCGTCCGGCACCATCAACGGAAGCGTTGGGGTAATCATGCTTCTTTTGTATATCTTTCACGGTGATCAGACCTAATAACACCCCGCCATCATCGACCAGCGGCAATTTCTCGATGCGATGTTTCTGCAAGATCGTTTTTGCCTGTTCGAGGGTGGTGCCAAGGCGGGCTGTGATAAGGTTTTCAGAAGTCATAAAGGCTGAAACCGGTTTGGAAAGGTCGGATGGTTCGATGAAGCGAATATCACGATTAGTCAGGATGCCGATCAGTTTTCCACCGGGGCGGTCGACAATCGGCACGCCGCTGATGCGGTAACGCGACATCAGATCTTCCGCATCTTGCAGGGTGGCATTGGCCAGCAGGGTAATGGGGTTAGAAATCATGCCTGATTCGGAACGTTTAACGCGGTCAACTTCCAGGGCCTGATCTTCGGGTGACATATTGCGGTGAATAATCCCCAATCCGCCTTCTCGCGCCAGGGCAATCGCCATACGCGAATCGGTCACAGTATCCATGGCTGCTGAAATGATGGGGGTCTTCAACTGGATGGTAGGGGTTAACTGGGCAGAAACACTCACATCGGAGGGCAGCACCTCGCTGTATCCGGGAACAATCAAAATATCATCAAACGTAAGAGAATCATGTGACTCAAACAAACTTTCGTTCATTCTTTCCTCATGGATCCGTAAATCTTTGGCTAATTGCTTCTTCTCAAAAGGTGGACGGCTGGGTGAAAATGAACTTACTGCCACGCTACTTGAGAGCTGACGTCTGAACAACGTAAAGATGCGCGAATGATACCATAAAAAAGGCAGGCCAAGGTTTACACCCGGGCCTGCCTTTTGATATTATTTTATGGGGGCTACATGCCCAAATAAGCAGTTTTCACCTGCGGATTCTCGGCCACTTCTTTCGCTAGGCCCGAAAGGACAATACGCCCGGTTTCAAGAACATAGGCCCGGTTAGCAATCGACAGTGCCATCGAGGCGTTTTGTTCCACCAGCAAAATGCTCGTGCCTTTTGAATTGATTTCTTTGATGATCCGGAAAATTTCTTCTACAAGCAAGGGGCTCAAACCCATCGAGGGCTCATCCAATAACAGCAGCGTAGGGCGGCTCATTAATCCACGCCCTGTCGCGAGCATCTGCTGTTCTCCGCCGGAGAGCGTACCGCCCAACTGATTGATGCGTTCTTTCAAACGAGGAAAGCTGAAAAAAACCTGCTCCATGGAATTTTGAATTTCCGTGGGGTCGTCGCGGGTATATGCGCCCATCAACAGGTTTTCACGAACTGTTAATGGGGCAAAGATCTTGCGCCCTTCCGGCACATGGCTAATCCCCATCCGCACAATTTGCTCAGATGCAGTTGTGCTGATGTTCGTTCCTTTGAAGGTGGTAGTGCCTTTACGCGCCCGCAACATGCCTGAGATGGTGCGCAAAGTGGTCGATTTACCCGCACCGTTGGCACCGATCAGGGTTACAATTTCACCTTCCTGAATGTTAAAGGAAACGCCTTGCAGCGCATGAATGGCACCGTAATAAACATTGAGATCTTGAACCTCAAGCAGCATGAGCGGCTCCCTTACCCAAATAAGCTTCGATTACCATGGAATTTTGCTGGATTTCCTGGGGAGTACCGCGCGCGATCACCTCGCCAAAATCCATCACAGTGATGTGCTGGCAAATTCCCATCACTACCCGCATTTGATGCTCTATGAGCAAAATGGATAAATCAAATTGATCGTGAATGAAATGGATCAGATCCATCAACTGGACAATTTCGCGCGGGTTCATTCCAGCCGCGGGTTCATCCAGTAAAAGTAAGCGTGGCTGGCAGGCCAATGCGCGGGCAATTTCGACCCGGCGCTGCTCACCATAGGGTAAATTACGAACCAGTTCATTACGGATATTTTCAAGCTTAAAAATAGCCAGAAAATCGATCGCTTTTTCGGTTAACTCCTGTTCATTGTCTATAAAGCGTTTGTTGCGTAAAATGGCGTCGATCAGAGAATATCCAACCCGTGGATCATAACCGATGCGCACGTTGTCTATGACTGAAAGGCTGGGGAACAAACGGATGTTTTGGAACGTACGGCTGATGCCCATACGAGTGATTACGTTGGGTTCAACGCCAGCGATACTGTTCCCTTCAAACACAACATCGCCAAAGCTGGGCACATAAAGACCGGTAATCAGATTGAAAGCGGTGGTTTTCCCGGCTCCGTTGGGCCCGATTAATCCGGCTAAATCACCTTTGCGAATAGTGACGTTGAGATCGTGGACAGCACGCAGACCGCCAAAGAATTTTGAGAGACCTTGAAGCTCTAGGATAGGAGGTCTTTGATTGGAGTTGTTCGCTGTGTTCATGATACCTCCTATTGGTTGTCGGGTAACACGGCTGGGCTCGCCGTACGTGATTTTTTGGATATCGGTAGCAATGCCTTCAGGTAGCCCCATTCGGATGTTCCCAGCAAACCTTGTGGGCGCAGGAGCATCAGGAGCAGCAAGGCGATGGGATAAAGGACCAGGCGCCAGGTAGGGGCTTCGGTGCCCATGTAACCCAGAAGCACGCGCAGCAAGCCTTCGAGAAAGAATATCCAACCGAATGAAGCCGCAATTGTGCCGGTCATACTTCCTAAACCACCGAACACAACGATAATCAAGGGATTGAAACCGTTGAGGAAGTTGAATGTGCCCGGACTGAGGAAACCGATGTAGTGGGCATAGACTGCCCCACCCAGGCCCGCAAAGAAACTGCCGATTACGAAAGGCAGCAGTTTGTAGTCAGCCACATTAATGCCCATTGCGCGGGCAGCGGTTTCGTCTTCTCGTACTGCCTTAATCATACGCCCAACGCCAGAGTTGATTAGGTTGCGCATTAAGATGATCACCACCACCATGAAGAAAAAGCCCCAGAACCACGCCAGGGTGTCGAGCTTTTCAATACCGATCATGCCACGCCCCCCTTTCATTTCTGGGAACGGCAAAATCGTGTCGGAATTGTTCATGAGGGTATAAACCACAATTGAGAAACCCAGTGTGGCGATCCCAAAATAATCACTGCCGAGCGTGAAGACTGGCAAGCCGAAGAGGAAACTGACTTCTGCTGAAAATGCGCCCGCCAGCACCACTGCCAGGAAGAAAATGATCTGTCGCACTACGGGCGAATTCAGAACGCCAGGATCTGATAACGTGCCCAGCATTGGAACAATGTATGGGTTAATGACATTGGCAATTACAACCGCGATATAAGTGGAAATGACGATCGCAATGAGATAAAGCGTAAATGCCGAAAGTACCGGCACCCCGCGGTTTTTGGCCAACCATCGAAAAATGGTCAGAATGGTGAAACCCGCAAAAATAACACCCAAACCCACCACGAAGAGACCGCGCGAGTCTCCATTTATCCAACGGAAGGTGATATCTGCGGCGCAATAAGCTCCCAGACCAAAGAACCCCCACTGCCCCAGGCTAAATTGGCCATTAAACCCATAGATCAGGTTCAATCCAAGCGCGACCATAGTCATGGTGCAGGCCTGGAGTAGCAAACCACTGTCAAAATCATTCAGAATCTGGAAATCGCCAAATTTTAAACTCAACGCCAACTGGATGATCCCAAACGCGACGATAATCCCCCCAATTTTGACGATTTTGGAAGAATGCCCCATCGCCCAAAGCAAACCGTAGATATAGGCGAGGATCGCGACGATTTTGACAACCGAAATAACGAGAAAATAAATATCCATGAATCCTCTTTAGGCCTTTTCTTTCTCTGGCTCGCCAAAAATTCCAGTGGGCCGAACGAGCAAAACCACGATAAGGATCGTAAAGGCAACAGCATCGCGCATGGGGGTTGAGATATAGCCCATAGTCAGTGCTTCGGCTTGCCCCATGATAAGGGCACCCACCAAAGCGCCCGGGAGGCTGCCAATGCCACCCAAAACGGCCGCGACAAATGCTTTCAGACCCGGTAAAATTCCCATCTGGGTGAAAATTTGACTATAAGCGATGGAATACAAGACCCCACCCAAGCCGGCAAAAGCAGCGCCAATCGCAAATGTGAAGGAGATCACTTGATCGACATTGATTCCCATTAAGCGGGCTGCTGGTTTGTCATAGGAAGTAGCACGCATTGCGATGCCAATTTTGGTACGGCGAACCAAAAACTGCAAGAAAATTTGAACCAATATGGAAACAACAACGATGATGATAAAAATATTCGAGAAGGTAATACTACCTGAGGGTACTTGCTGACCCTGGACGACCTGGTGAAAGCCATTTGCATTAATGTAATAGGCTACCACTTCAAACGGCTGCTCATACGGAATAAAGCGCGGCGAAAAAACGAAATAGAGAGCGCCAAAGAATTCCAAAAAAAAGGATACGCCGATTGCGGTAATTAGTGCAGCGATGCGAGGAGCATCACGCAAAGGTTTATAAGCCACCCGCTCGATCGTGACCGCCAGTGCGACACAAACCAGCATCGATAATGCGATTACTGTCAGCGTTCCAATGATCACCACCAGAATCTCGGGCATATTGGGGATAAAGAACTGTGGCCAACGGTGCAGATTGAACTTGGTGATGGTGTAGAAACTGACAAAAGCACCCACCATAAACACGTCACCATGGGCAAAATTAATCAATTTAACAATCCCGTACACCATGGTGTAACCCAGTGCAATCAGGGCGTATACGAATCCCAGTTGAAGACCATCCACTACATACTGTGTGAATAGGGCCGGGTTTTGAACCAGGTTTATCGCTAAAATCACAATAACGATAACTGCCAGAATGGAAAGAAAGCCTTTTCCGATCCAGGCCAGGCGTGTTTTTGATTTGTATTGCTTTGGAGCTGAGTCACTTGCTGCCGCAGATTGCATCGCTGTGTACCTCAAACAAGGTAATCTAGATTGTTCAATGGAGGGCATTGCTGCCCTCCATTGAAACATAAGCAAAGTATTAAATTCAGACTAGGGCATAACCTGAGAGAAGAATTGGGCCTTGCCATCTTTGACCTGGATAACGGTCACAGGCTTGATGGGGGTGTGGAAGGCATCGAAGGTAATCGCGCCGGAAACCGCATCGAATTTCAACTTGGCAAGGGTGTCTTTCACCTTGACCGCATCGTCAGAGCCGGTATCCTTGATCGCCTGGATCATCAGGTTGGTGGCGTCATAAGCGAGGGCGGCCAGGGCATCGGGCAGCTTGGGATTACCCTTGTCGTCTTTGTATTTCTCGCCGTATTTCTTGACGAAGTTCTGTACCGCAGCGCGATTTTCGGTCGGGGAATAATGGTTGGTGAAGTAGCCACCTTCAGAAGCTTTGCCATCCAGGTCGGGAGAGTCCCAGCCATCACCGCCCATGAAGGGAACCGTGATGCCCTTGGCCTTGGCCTGCTTGGTTACCAGGTTGACCACATTGTAGTAGTCGGGCAGGTAAACAAGGTCGGGTTTGGCAGCCGCGATCTGCGTGAGGATGGCCGAGAAATCGGTGTCGGTGCCGGTGTAGTTGGCTTTACCAGCGATCTTGCCACCGCCAGCGGTGAAATCTTTCTCGAAGTATTCGGACAGACCCTTGACATAGTCGTTGGTCTGGTCGCTCATCAAGAAGACGTTCTTGGCCTTGAGGGTTGTGAGTGCAAACTTGGCTCCGACTTTACCCTGGGTTTCGTCATTGAAGCAGGCAACGAAAGTGTAGGGTTTCACTTTCCCGGCGGCATCGCGAACGACGGCAGGGTTGGTGGAGGTCGAGCTAATCTGGACGATGTTTTTCGCATTCGCGATTTCGGAAACCGGAATCGAAGCCTTGGAGCAGACTTCACCGATTATATAATGCACTTTGTCCTGATTGATGACCTTGTTGGCCGCATTCACAGCGGGGTCAGGGGTGCATTGACTATCTTCAACAATGGCTTTGATCTGTAAGCCGAGAACGCCACCCTTGGCATTCCACTCTTCAATGGCCAGCAGGGCACCATCGCGGGTGGATACACCGAAGGTCGGAACCGGGCCGGAAAGCGGCGCCAGAATGGCGATTTTCATTTCGCCACTGGGTGCGCAGGCGGTCATCAGCATTGCAAAGACGACCAAAAAACTCCAAAACTTAAACGTACGCATGACTGTCTTCTCCTCTTCTTGGACATGATAAAAAACGTAGTCTCCTAAAATCATCCCGATGAGCGCGGAGACCATGCACGCACCGGGTAACCCACATGAAAGGTGACCACCTCCATTTACTAAATTTTTTTAAAAATTTGTTAATTGAGGCATGGTGGTTTGCAAATAGGCAAACCAGTACAATTTGTTCCGGCGTAAAATAATTAGTATCTGGATTGTGACAATATACCCGCTTTATTTGGAATTGTCAAGAATTCTCTCATGTTTTTCTCAGAATGCATCTGATATTGGTCGAAACTGCAACTTGACAGAATCATGAGCAATCCATTAGAATCTGTTATTAATTTTCGGCAGCGCCCGACATTAAAAACACTGGAGCCGTCATGTATGTTCGAAAGTATTTAACTACTCCGCTGGCAATCACCGTTCTTTTGGTTTTCCAGTTTATCCCAATGGTTCTTTTTCCACTCGATTCGTTCAGCCTGAAAACGCAGGAGTGGTGGCTGCCGGTTGTGCTGGCAGTGCTGGCGCTGATATCCACAATTCAACTATTTCGCCATTCGGTGGCTACCTGGCCCTGGCATTTAATTGGATTTTCGCAGGGTTTTAATATTATCAGCAGGTTATTGATGTTATTTCCACACGCAACCTATAATCTGAATGGCGCTCAATTTTTTAACAGTACCTATGTAATCTTATCCTTGATTTCGATGGGTTTTTCGGCCTTTTTATTGTGGTACACAGAACTTCCAGAGGTTCGTATGGGGCTGCTGAAATAGCTTTGTCCCTGTCCTGTTATGAGCGGCGCATCTGGCGCCGCTTTTTTGTTCCTACAGAAATCGCTGTTGGAGATGTATAATTCGATAATTCTTGTGAGGAAATGCACGATGGAAACCGACCGTGAACCGTATCTGAACACACTTCAATCGATCTCATTAGGTAGCCTGCTAGACCAGTTGGAAATTGATCTGAGTCATTTGGGCCAGCAAAATCCGGACCAGGCTCATCGCATGATGTTAAAAATGGATGTGGCGGCACAAAAAATCAGTGATATGCTCGCAGCACATAACCCGGTAGGGGCTGAAAGTGCTCAGTTTGATTATTTAGTGGATAGTGTCACGAAAAATTGCAGCGCCTTGGTTCGCGATTTTGGCGGTAAGGAAGCGTTGATAAAACTGCGCGAAACCAACCTGCCAGCTACAGAAAACAGTTGGTGGTTTGCTGACTACACCCTCGAGACACAAACCCGGAAAACGATCAAAAATTTTGCCGTCACACTTGCATTTCTTATAGTGATCATAGGTGCTGCAATGGTGCTATACAATACTTTTCTTAAACCAGATCCAGCGGTGATAGCGCGTTACAATCGCGAAATGGAGGTGGATCAGGCGTTGGCGAAGAATGATTTTCCAACTGCTTTGGCTGCTGTCAATCAAGCTCTGGCAATCGGAGGGGACACATCTTCCTTGTTGATTTTACGCGGCGTGGTGGAAACGCTGATGGGTAAACCCGATCAGGCAACGATAGATTTCCAGACCGCGGAGGCGCAAATTGGCGATCGCTCCATATTTTTGTTGACCCGCGCTGAAACATGGATTAAAGCCGGACAATTCGATCCTGGCTTGCAGGATGCCGAAGAGGCTGTTCAGCTGGACCCGACTTCACCACAAGCTCTTTTCTATTTTGGTAAGGCAAATGAAATGAAACAAAATTATAATGTTGCCCTGGCTGCTTATCAAAAAGCTTCTGACCTGGCCGAGCAACAAGGTAAAGCCGAATTAAATGCCACTATTCGGATTACGATGGCTATGTTAATGCAGTCGTCGATGGGGCAGCTACCCGGTGATGTGCCAACGCCCACCCCGCGCTAAGCCACTTGCAAGATAGGATGAGGATCAATGAAAATCGATCGTATTGAATTACGTGTCTTGAAGTTGCAATTACTTCATCCTTTTGAAACCTCTTTCGGAGTCGAAAAGGAGCGGACGATTCCGCTTTTGACCTTATGCTGTGATGGCCTGGAAGGTTACTCTGAAGGCGTAATGGAAGTGCTGCCGCTTTATCGGGAGGAGTTTGTTGCCGGTGCATTGGCTTTGTTGAAAGAAGCGTTGATTCCGGTGATTGCTGGGGTGGATTTACACACACCGCAGGATGTGTTGGACCGGTTGAGCGTCTTTCGGGGGAACCGAATGGCAAAAGCCATGCTAGAAATGGCATATTGGGATCTTTGGGCAAAAAGCCTTAATTTGCCACTCTGCCAATTATTAGGTGGAAACCGGACAAAGGTGGCAGTAGGTGTGAGCCTTGGTATCCAAAACTCATTGGAAGCAACCCGAGAACAAATTCAAAAGCATCTGGATCAGGGGTATCAGCGCATCAAATTAAAAATAAAGCCTGGCTGGGATGTAGTGCTGATTCGTGCAATGCGCGCGGCATTTCCTGAGGCTGATTTAACGGTGGACGCTAATTCGTGTTATTCCCTGGCGGATATCCACATTTTACGCGAACTGGATGAATATAAGCTGGACTATATCGAGCAACCGCTGGCATTTGATGATTTACTCGACCACGCGCGCTTACAAAGCCAGTTGGACACATCCATTTGTCTGGATGAATCCATTCTTTCTCCCGCGGATACGCGCAAAGCGCTAGAGATTCGGGCGGGTCGGGTGATCAATATCAAAGTCGGACGGGTGGGTGGGCATTTGGAAGCGCGCCGTATTCATGATATCAGCCAATCTTTTGGTGTACCGGTATGGTGCGGCGGTATGCTCGAGAGCGGAATTGGGCGGGCGCATAATATTCATCTGACCACACTGCCAAATTTTTCCAAACCCGGTGATACCAGTTCAAGCAGCCGCTATTGGAAAAAGGATATCGTTAACGAGCCGCTTGAAGCTGAAAATGGTTGGATGCCTGTACCGAAATCGGGCCCAGGCATTGGGGTGACCCTCGACCACAAATTTTTAGAAACATTGACGCTTTCAAAAGAGATTATCGTGTTATGACATGTCTTAAAACTTCCCGCGGTGTGGTGGAACTGCGCGAGTTGCAATCAATTACCGATATGGAGAAAGCGGAGCAGATCCAGGTGAGAGTTTGGGGGCTTGAAACGTTGCCATGTCCCAAGGAAATGCTGATCCCGGTGCAGCATGAAGGGGGACTGGCGGCCGGCGCTTTTGATGGCGATGAAATGATTGGCCTGGTTTTCAGCTTTTCGACGCGTGATCCAGCGGTCCACCACTCGCAACTGCTGGCAACCTTAACAGAATGGCGCGGTATGGGGATTGGCACCGCCTTAAAATGGTTCCAACGCCGCTGGTGTTTGGAGCACGGGATTACTCAGGTGCGCTGGACGGTTGACCCATTGCGTGCTGCCAATGCCAATATCAATATACAGCACTTGGGTGGGGTGAGCAGCACATACCTGATAGATTATTACGGAAAGATGCAGGGGATTGATGCCGGCGCACCGACCGATCGGCTGCTGCTGGAATGGAATTTAAAAAGTCTCCGGGTAGAGGCTCGTTGTAATGGTGGGGTTGCTGATCCAGGTTATCCAGAGGCAGAATATGCCAATGAGCTTGAGGCGGGTATTCCGAAAGTGATAAAAAAGGGATTGAAAAGTCCGCAAATATTGATTCGTATTCCCACAAATTTTCTTGAGGTTTCTCGAAACCAGCCGGATTTGGCGTTGAATTGGCGTTTATCGACACGCGAACTTTTTTTGGATACCTTTGAGCGGGGGTATGCAATTGCAGAATTTACCCGGATAGGCGGCCCCGCTTATTTGTTGGAGGCAAGGAAGACCGAATGATGATTAATCCAGCTACTTTAACCGGAAGAACGGTTAGCCTGGTACCGCTAAGCATTGTACATGTGCCTGATTTAACGGCGGCGGGCCAGAATAGGGCGATCTGGACGTATATGCGCTATGGTGAGGTTGATACAGAAGAACGAATGCTGGCTTTTGTGAGGCATCTGTTGGAGCTACAGGCCGCTAGAACCGATCTGCCATTCGCGGTCCTACATCTTCCTTCCGATAGTTTGGCAATCGGAACGACCCGTTATATGAACATCGAGCCGGCAAACCGATCACTGGAAATTGGCGGAACCTGGTATGGAGTGGACTTTCAGCGCACCGCGGTGAATACCGAAGCCAAGTATTTACTGCTACGGCACGCATTTGAAACTCTGGGTTGTATTCGGGTGCAGTTTAAGGCCGACCTACGCAACGAACGCTCCCAGCGAGCTATTGAGCGGATTGGCGCAGTGCGCGAAGGTGTGCTGCGCTCCCATGTGATTTTGCCGGATGGATATATCCGTGACTCAGTCATTTTTAGCATTATCAGGAGCGAATGGCCAAGGGTCAAGCAGCGGTTAATGGAAAAATTGGGATATACAGAAATTTAGATTTTGGCAAATGCTCTGTGGAGTTTTTATGGCAAATCTGGCGGTAGGGAATTTTTCTCAACAACAGCGTGAAATTATCAAACTAATTGGTGAACTGGTCTCGATCGAATCGCCATCCACCGATAAAGCCGCAGTCGACCGGCTGGGCAACCGGCTGCAAGCAGAACTGCGCAGTTTGGCGGCAGACGTTCAAGTTTATTCCAATCCGAACCATGGGAACCATCTGCGCGCACGCTGGGGAAATGGCTCAAAAGGAATCCTATTATTGGCGCATATGGATACAGTTTTTGACCTGGGCACCCTGGCGAAAAACCCATTTCGTGAAGAAGAGGGTAGGCTGCATGGGCCTGGCGTGCAAGATATGAAAAGCAGCATCGCGATGATGCTGACCTGCTTGCGTGTTTTTCAGCAAGAGAACTGCTGGCCTCAATTGCCTGTAACGGCATTGTTTACTTCGGATGAGGAAACCGGCAGCCTGATCTCACGCGAATTAATTGAACGCGAAGCGAGCGAGGCGGCAGTGGTTTTTTGTTTGGAGCCGGCATTGGCCAACGGGGCGGTGAAAACTGCTCGAAAAGGCACCGGTGATATTTTCTTGAACGTCAAGGGTGTGGCTTCGCATGCTGGGGTGGACCATGAAAAGGGCCGGAATGCGATTGAGGAGTTGGCGCATCAAGTGCTGGCGGCTCAAAAGCTGACGGATTACACACGCGGAACGACTGTGAATGTGGGCGTGATCCGTGGGGGTACCCGATCTAATGTCGTTCCTGAAGATGCCGGGGCAGATATTGATTTCAGAGTCACGGTGATCGAGGAATATCAACGCCTGAAGCATTGGGCAGAGGGAGTTGCGCCGGTGCTTAACGGAACGTCTGTTTCCGCTACAATCGATCTGAATCGTCCGCCAATGCCGCGCGATGAGATCATGATTGCTACCTTTGGCAAGGCTCGGATGATTGCCAGGGAAATTGGGCTTGATCTTACTGAAGGCAGCACGGGCGGAGGGTCTGACGCGAATTTTGTTGCCCCGTTGGGAGTGCCGGTATTGGATGGACTTGGACCGGTGGGTGATGGCGCCCACTCTGATCGGGAATATGTAAAGGTCGATTCGATTGCAGAAAGAACTGCCTTGATGGCGGCACTGATGCTCAACTGGTAAAGAAAACAACCCATGGCGATTCATATGGGAGCGTCATGGGTTGTTTATATAGTTTTTGAATCTGTCAGGCCAGCAATTTTTCCAATGCCTCTTTCGACTGCTGCCGGACGGTTTCATGCAGACTGTGACCGTGGGCATCCATGGTGACCACCGCCGGGAAATCTTGAACTTTAATCACCCAGATGGCTTCAGGAACACCAAAATCTAACTTATGCACACCCAACACCTGTTTTACTGATTCTGCGATCAAAGAGGCGGCACCGCCAATCGCATGAAAATATACGGCGGGAACTTCCTGGCAGGCCTGTAAGGTTTTAGGTCCCATACCGCCTTTACCGATGGCGCCTTTAAGGTTGAACAGGCGCATGACATCTGCCTGGTAAGGTTCTTCGCGAATGCTGGTAGTTGGGCCGGCAGCAACAAACCGGTATTGTTGGGTGTCCAGCCCGGCAACGACCGGTCCACAATGATAGATCAGTCCGCCATTCAAAATCGGGAGAATGGCATCAAAAACGGACTGGTCATCGCCACTGATGGGGCGGGTCTTCTTGATGAATGTATCCATGATCCATTTGTGCACAGCATCACGCCCGGTGACCATAACCCCGGTCAGCAGGACGGAATCGCCGACCTTCAGGTCGCGGATGGCTTCATCTGATATTGGCAAACTCAGTTTTTTGTTCAATGGATTACTCCCCGGCTATTCGTAAATAACTTCAGCTTCTTTGACAATCATTTTGCGCCGGCGGTAGGCCCAGCACATATAAGATACAGTGACAAAGAAGGAAGCAGGCAAACGGTAGGTGGAGGTGATCTTGGTGCCTAATACTGTGGTTTTTCCGCCAAAGCCCATCGGGCCAATGCCAAGTTGATTTGCATCTGCGGTCAGTTGGCTTTCGAGCAAGGCCAGTTCAGGGTCCGGATTTTCTTTGATCACCTGGCTCAAGAGTGCTTCTTTCGAAGCCACATAGGAGGTGCCGCGGTCACCGCCGATGGAAACTCCCAAAAAGCCTGGCGCACAGCCTTCACCCTGTGCCTGGAAAACGGCATCAAGCACCACTTTGCGAACGCCATCCAGGTCGCGTCCGGCTTTTAGTCGGTTATCCGGAAGAGAATATTGGGCGCCTACGTTTTCGCAGCCCCCCCCTTTTAAAATCAGGTCGATGGTTAGAAAATCATCATCCGATTCTTCAAAATGGATGGTTGGAAAATGTTGATCACCCAAATTGTTGCCAGTATTTTTTCCGTTGAGAGAATTTACCGCGTTGGGGCGGAGATAGTTTTTTTTTGTCGCTTGTGCCACTGCCGTTTTGATTTGTTCGCGTAGCTGGCGGGGGCTGCTGCCTTCGGGATAATGCACGAAAAAAATCGGCGTGCCAGTATCCTGGCAAATCGGGGTGGAGTTGCGTCGAGTCATCTCGACATTTTTAAGAATGGTTTCCAGCGCACTATAGGCAGCGGAACCTGGTTCTTCTTTGGCAAAGGCCTCACGCAGAACCTTTTCGGCATCTGGCGGGAGGTTGGTCGAGGTAAAGCGGACCAATTCTAAGATTTCTGGGGTGAGATCACGCATCGGCTATCTCCATTTGATCCGGCAGAGAAGTTGATTTCGCTAAGCATGGATCGTACTACCCAAGTAACCTATCCATGTAGCCTGAAACGATAATATCATATCCTTTTTATCAGGATAAAACAAGCTGATGATAGCTTGACCTAGCGCAATTGCTCATCTTTGAGAATCAGCGTCACCGGACAATGATCCGAACCCATAACGCCTGTATGGTGAACGATATCTTGCACGCTGCCTGCCAGCTTTTCCGAAAGCAAGAAGTAATCTAATCTCCAACCCACATTGTTCTTGCGCGCGTTCCCGATATACGTCCACCAGGTGTATTCCACCTGCTCTGGATACAAGTTGCGGAATACATCCATAAATCCATGGGCAAGATAGCGGTCGATCCAGGCGCGTTCTTCGGGTAAAAAGCCAGTTGCTGTGGAATTTGGCCGGGGGTGGCGCAGATCGATTGGACTATGGGCGGTGTTGAAATCGCCGCATAGAATGATATTTTGCCCGGCAGCGTGCAACTGATCGCAGATTTCTAAAAGCCTGGCATAAAAATCCAGCTTAAATGGCACGCGGCCAAGGTCGTGCTGCCCATTTGGAAAATAGTTATTAAACAACCAGAACATGGGGTAGCGATACACGACCACTCGCCCTTCACGATCAAATTCATCGTTGCCCAGTCCCAGGGTTGTTTCCAGCGGTGCAATGCGCGACCAGGTGGCAGTCCCACTATATCCCGGACGCTGGGCTGGATTCCAATGGACAATGGGGAATACCCCCAAAATTTTTTGTATGGCATCCGCATCCAGTTGCTCTGGACGTGCTTTGATTTCCTGTAAACAAAGCACATCGGGATCGATTTCTGCGATATTCTCCAACAATCCTTTGGCGAGAGATGCACGTAATCCGTTAATATTCCAGGTCGTGATTTTCATTTCGAGAATCTATTTCCCATATAAAATTTTCATTGTCCCAATAAATAGATATTCAATAGGGAGGAACGTATTGAGAGCAGCTCATCTTTCGTCCGCTCAATTTAATGGCTTATCAAGCAGATTATCCTCAATTACCACGTTCTCCAGTACAGCGGAATTTGCAATAATCTGCGCAGAATGCAGTCGCTCGAGCCCTTGCGTAAAATTACTGACTTGTGCCAGGGCAAGCCATAACAGAAAAATGGATAAGGATACAGCCAGCAATGCCAGACCTTGAGTCATGCGTGTCTCCAGGCCTGACAGTCCATTTTTCAAATCTTGCACCAATTGGCGATATTGGGCCATAACCTGGACCGCATTCTTCAATTGGGGAGTTACCATGTCGATACTTATGGCGAGTTTAGCTGTATCGTCTTTGAGCGTTGAAAGATCTTTGCCGGTTCCATCCAGCCAGGATTGAATTTCGTTTAAATTTGCGGGGAGTTTTTCGATGCTCGCGGCAAGATTATTGACGCTGGTGTCCAGCGGTACGGGGGGGTTATAGGGTTGTCCTACCAGTGGAAAGCTGCTGATAAATCGCAATGTATCATCGATGACTTTGGCGGTGCTGGCCAGAGATACCAGGGCGGTGCGGGTGTCATCGGCCATTTTGGAGAAATCTTTGCCGATCATGTCGGCCGCCGAATCAAATAATGGAGCGGTATTTCCAAATGTGCCTGACACATCTACCAGACTGGATTGGATTTGTGCGATCGTGTCACTGGTGGTTTTTAATGTGGCATCGATGCCGTCGAGAAATTGGATGGAAGTATCTAAAGAGCGGTTTGCAAGACTCATTAAATTGACGATCGAGTTATTGATTCGGGGAAAGATGCTCCAAATTCCAATGAGACCTACCAGACTGATCAGCCACCCCAGGACGGCGGTCACGATCATAATCCTTGCTGTTATTGAACTGTGTGAATATTTCATGCGTTTCCTTGTATCGACAATTTATTGAAAATCGAGTTATCTCATTTTTTTCTAAGAAATGAGCTTTATACTATATGTTATTGTACCTAATTAGTAAACAAATCACCGATTCATAAACACTGGCATGCCGGAATGAACCGGTGATTTGTTTGATTGGATAACGAATGGGTGAACCAGCGAAACCACGATTAGTGCAATTGAAGGAGCGATTGCGGACCGTTGGGGCAGCACTGCTCCGGATATTGCCATTTCTGGCCGGTATCGCGGCCACACTGGTGACTTTGTTTATTTTTTACCTCATATTCCCCGAACCCAGGCCTATTTCAGTACGTGATGTGAAAGAAACGGTGAACAAGGTGCTGGGCTCTGCTACGCCACCCTCGTCTTATTCTTCGCGCGTGTATCAAATTATTCGACCTTCCCTGGTTTTAATCGAAACAACGGGTCAAGATGAACAAAATAAAACGGAATTGGGACTGGGAAGCGGGGTGGTGATTGATGATATGGGAGATATTATCACAAGTTTGCATGTAGTAGCAAATGCGACCGAGATTAAATTGACCTTTGCGGATGGAACCGTATCCAGCGCTACAGTGGTTGCGCAGCAGCCTGAAAATGATATTGCTGTTTTGCAGGCCGATCAGCCACCGGCGAAGTTGTTTCCGGCCACATTGGGGAACCTGGGCGCAATGCGTGTGGGCGACGAGGCTTATGCGGTTGGAAACCCTTTTGGTTTATATAGTTCGATGAGTGTCGGGGTGATATCCGGGTTTGGTCGTTCATTCAAACCACGGAATAGTGAGATCAGGTTGCAAGACATGATTCAAATTGATACCGCGGTTAATCCAGGCAATTCGGGCGGCCCACTTTTGAATCGGAATGGTGAAGTGATTGGAATTGTTACAGGGCTGATCAATCCTTCTGGGCAGGATGTATTTATTGGGATTGGTTTTGCTGTGCCAATTACCGCGGCCGGGCGTGCGGTTGGTTCGCCACCTTACTAAATTACTATTTTCAATGGAGGGAAGGTATGCAATTGGATCATCAAATTCAAAGTAAAGGACAAATGGAACGTGTCTTGTATGAAGTAAAAAAGGTCATCGTGGGGCAGGACCATCTGCTTGAACGTTTGATTGTGGCCTTGCTGGCGCGCGGGCATATTCTGGTAGAAGGTGTGCCCGGATTAGCCAAAACGATGGCGATTAAGACTTTGGCTGAGGCAATTGGCGGTGAATTCAAACGCATTCAGTTTACCCCAGACCTTGTGCCGGCGGACTTGATTGGCACGCGGATTTACAATCAGAAGACGGGAGAGTTTACTACCTCTCTTGGACCGGTTTTTACAAACCTGCTGCTCGCGGATGAGATCAACCGCGCCCCGGCCAAAGTTCAGAGTGCTTTACTTGAAGTGATGCAAGAACGACAGGTGACTATTGGGCGCGAGACCTATCAGGTGCCGAATCCTTTTCTGGTGTTGGCCACTCAGAATCCGATTGAGACGGAGGGAACCTATCCTTTACCTGAAGCACAAGTGGATCGTTTTATGCTGAAAGTGCTGGTGGGATATCCCAATCCGACGGAAGAGTTTGTGATTGTGGAGCGTATGACCGGGGCCTTACAGGTGATACAGAAAGTATTAACGACAGATGAACTGGTACTGTTGCAGAAGAGGGTGGATCAGGTATATGTAGACCCGTCGTTGATTGAATATTCCGTGCGAATGGTCACAGCCACACGCCAGCCAAAGGATTTTGGGTTGAAGGAACTGACACCCTATATCATGTTTGGCGCAAGCCCACGGGCTTCAATAAATTTGATCTTGTCAGCGCGGGCACTGGCGTTTGTGCGCGGGCGGAACTATGTTTTGCCGCAAGACGTGCTGGATATGGCGCTGGATGTGATGCGGCATCGCCTGGTGTTGACCTACGAAGCGCTCTCCGATAATGTCAATGGAGATGACCTACTGAAGAAAATTCTAGATCGCATTCCCGTGCCGGTTGTGCCCCTTAATGAACACACCAAACTCCACATTAACGCCTGAGCGAATCCTCCAACGCCTCGATTGGCAGGTTATTCGCCGTTTGGATGGCCTGCTGCAAGGTGATTACCGCAGCCTGTTTTACGGGTATGGGGTTGACTTTGCTGATCTGCGCGAATATCAACCTGAGGATGATATTCGTTATATAGATTGGAATGTTACCGCGCGCATGAGCACACCGTATGTGCGTCAATATGTTGAGGACCGCGAAATCACGGCCTGGTTTCTGCTCGATCTTAGCCCTTCTGTAAATTTTGGCAGTGGTGAGAAGCAAAAACAAACAGTGTTGAACGAATTTGTTACAACGTTGGCGCGACTCTTAACCCGCCATGGCAACCGGGTGGGCGCTGTGTTTTTTGGCAGCCAGGTGGAGCGGAGAATTCCGGCACGTAGTGGGAAAATCCAGGTTCTACGTATCCTCAATGATCTGTTGAAAAGACCGAAATTATCGCGTATCCCGGAGACCAATCTTACCCCACTGCTGCAGGCGGGGTTGAGTACGATCAAAAAGCGTTCGTTAATTTTTATAATCTCCGATTTCATCAGTTCGCCGGGCTGGGAAAAACCGCTAACGCTGTTAAGCCAACGGCATGAGGTGATGGCAGTGCGTCTGTGGGATGCGAGCGAGACCGAACTGCCCGATATGGGGCCGGTCATTATGGAAGATGCGGAAACCGGTGAACAGGTGTATGTGGATACTCATGATCAAAATTTTCGCAACCGATTTAAAGAAGTGACTCGCGAGCGAGAAGCTGGTTTGAAACAGATATTTAAGCATAGTGGTGTGGACCTGCTTTCTATTTCGACGGATGAAGATATGGTGCGTGCGATTGTTCGATTTGCCGCACAGCGCCGGCAGCACCGAAGGTAAGGGACCGATGACTTTGATCTGGCCTGAGATGCTCTTCTTGTTGGTTCTGGTACCGCTGTTTGCGGTTTATTACTTGTTCTTACAACGTAAAAGGCTCACTTCCGCGAACAGCCGGCCAGGATTAATGCGGAGTGCGCTTATCCGCGAGCCAGGGAGAAGGCGATATATCCCCCAGGCTATTTTTTTGCTGGCTTTTATTGTCTTGGTGGTGGCCCTGGCCCGGCCGCAGGCGGTGGTAAGCTTGCCGAAAATCCAAGGCACGATTATTCTCGGGTTCGATGTTTCGGGAAGTATGGCCGCCGATGATTTAAAACCAACTCGCATGGAAGCCGCAAAAGCTGCTGCTCGTGAATTTGTGAAGCGTCAATCGAGGAATATTCAAATTGGGGTTGTAGCGTTTAGTGACAATGGGTTTGCGGTGCAGGCACCTACCAATGACCAGGATGCCATTATGGCTGCTATCAACCGGCTTACGCCTCAGCGCGGTACTTCACTGGCGCGCGGCATACTGGCAGCTTTGAACACAATTGCCGCGGTTAATGCAAAAGAACCTGCACATCTTTACACCCTGCTCACACCTGCACCAACGCCTTCTCCCACACCCGTACCCCAAGGGACGTATCTTCCGGCGGCGATCATCCTGTTGACGGATGGAGAAAATAACGAGTTTCCTGACCCATTAGGCACAGCGCAGACTGCGGCAGAGCGCGGCGTGAAAATTTATACCGTGGGGGTTGGCACAACTGCCGGACAGAACTTAAAAATCAACGGTTTCAGTGTGCATACTCAGCTCTATGAAGAGCCGCTGCAACAAATTGCCCAAATTACCAATGGCCAATATTTCAATGCGGAAACCGAACAAGATTTGCTAAAAATTTATGAAAATCTTATGCCCCAATTGGTGATCAAACCGGAAAATACGGAAATTACCGCGTTATTTACCGGCACAAGCCTGCTGATATTTTTAGTGGGTGGTGCTTTTTCGCTGGCGTGGTTCAGCCGTTTACCTTAAGCTGGGTTTGGAGATCAAGCATGGATTTGCTTTGGCCCGGGTTTTTGTTACTTCTGGGGGTAATACCTTTACTGATCTTTATTTATATCTGGCAGCTCAGACGCCGCCGGCGTTTTGCTGTGCGATTTTCGAGTCTCAGCCTGATGCGTAGCATTTTGCCGCGACAATCTGGTTGGCGGCGGCATGTGCCGTTCGCTTTATTCCTGCTGGCCCTGCTCAGCCTGATCATTGGGCTGGGACGTCCGGTGTCGATTGTGAGCGTCCCTAGTGATCAGACGACGATCATCCTTACCCTGGATGTCTCTTTGAGCATGCGCGCGGCGGATATCCCGCCCAGCCGTTTGGAAGCTGCTGAAACAGCGGCACTATCGTTTGTGCGTAGTCAGAAATCAAAAACGCGGATTGGGATTGTGGCTTTCTCCGGATTTGCGGAAGTGGTTCAACCCCCCACTACCAATCAGGAAGCGCTGGAAATTGCGATCGAGAGCCTGACCACCGGGCGCAGAACGGCGGTCGGAAGCGGTATTTTAACCTCGCTGGATGCGATCGCCGAGGTTGATAAAAATGTGGCGCCAAGTGTCCGCGATCCATCCACAGGTGGATTGGAACCCATCCCGGTTCCTAAAGGTGCATACGCCCCAGATATCATCGTTTTACTTACCGATGGGGTCACTAACGCCGGACCCTCCCCAATCGCGGCTGCTCAACAAGCCGTGGATCGTGGCGTGCGGGTGTATACCATCGGGTATGGCACGCCGAATGGTTCTCTGCCATTCAATCAAGTAGACCCACAGGGAAATGGCCGTTCGCCCGGTGGAAGTGGTGGGGGTGGAGGAGGTGGAGGATTCCGCACGGGGATCGATGAAACGGTACTTAAAGAAATCGCGGCGATGACAGGTGGCGCGCATTATTCGGCTACCAGCGCAAACGAGCTATTGGATGTGTTTCAAAGCCTGCCGACCTACCTTATTACCAAGCATGAAATTACAGAAATCAGCTACGGATTCACAGCATTGGGGGCATTATTTGCCGCGGCCGCGATTTTCCTGGCGCTGTTATGGCACCCACTGCCGTAAGTCGCCAGATCATATAAGAAAAAAAGACTGAACCGGAGCTATCGATCTGATCGTATCATCAGATTGATAGCTCCGGTGGATTAATTTCGGGTAGCGGGAACTTGTCGAATTATGAGAAGCCCAACACCGGATGAGGTTGGTAAGCGGTCTCAAGCCGGGAAATTTCATCTACATCAAGTTTGATGGATAGCGAATTCACCGCATCCTCAATGTGATGGGGTTTGGTGGCGCCAATAATGGGAGCGGTGATAATGGGTTTAGAAAGCATCCATGCCAGCGCAATCTGGGCGTGAGGGCGTCCTCTTTCCGCGGCAATCTGGGCCACTGTGTCGACCACTTCAAAATCGGTATCGCGGGTGTAAAGACTTTTCCCAAAGGTATCGGTTTTGGCGCGTTCTGTTTCACCGCCATCTTTAACCCGTTTTCCGGTGAGTAAGCCACGGGCCAAAGGAGACCAGGGAATGACACCAATTTTTTGATCCTGACAAAGGGGCAGCATCTCACGCTCCTCTTCGCGATATACCAGGTTATAGTGCGGCTGCATGGAAACAAAACGCGTCCATCCATGCAAGTCGGCCGTATACAGGGCTTTGGCGAACTGCCAGGCAAACATCGAAGAGGCTCCAATATAGCGGGCTTTACCCATGCGTACCACATCATTGAGCGCTTCCAGGGTTTCTTCGATGGGGGTTGTGTAATCAAAACGGTGGATCTGGTACAAATCCAGGTAATCCACTCCCAAACGTTTCAAACTGGCATCGATTCCACTTAAGATGTGTTTACGCGAGAGGCCAGCATCATTGGGCCCTGGCCCCATGCTGCCATGAACCTTGGAAGCGATGACCACTTCATCTCTTGAGGCAAAATCGCGCAGTGCCCTGCCAAGCACTTCTTCGCTCATCCCATTGGAATATACATCTGCCGTGTCGAAGAAGTTGATACCCAATTCCAGCGCTCGGCGAATAAACGGACGGCTTTGTTCTTCCGTAAGCGCCCAGGGTCTTTGTTCATTCGGTTGGCCAAAGCTCATACAGCCCAAGCAAATTCGGGAAACCTTCATTCCGGTGGAACCCAATCGGATGTAATCCATGCTTTTCTCCAAAAAAATCATCGTGGTAAAACTATTTGACCGCCTACTGCCAGCCTTTATTTTCTACCATTTTTTCGTGAATGATACGGCTTATTTCAGTACGGACCCGGTCCGGACGCCCATCGTGTTCGAGGCGGATATTATCGACATAGTAACACAACTCCAGTCGAATACTGGATCCATCCAGGGATTTTACTGTGACACTGGGGTTTTTCCAATAGCCTGGAGGGACTTTATATTCCTTTTCTAACCACTCCAGCATTAATTTGGCACAATCATCCAATCGAGATGACTTTAGATCGTCGGATTCGGTGATGGTTTTCTTAAGCCGCTCCCATTGTAGAAATAGCTGTTCGTTACGGTTTTCCCACATTTTGCGTTGGTGCCAGAAATCGGTTTCATTTTCCCACGGGTCACGAATTTCTGCCCAGTTCTTGGCACGTTCAGCGGTCGCAGTGATGGCCCGTTCGGTAGGGGATATGTAACCGCAATATAATTCCTGATGTTCTGCTTTGCTCAAACCGTTGGTTTCACGAATACGCATGGCCCGCATCAGGTTGCGCAAGGCTTCTTTTAGGTCCAATATTTGGGCGTTTAATATGCCGTCCAGTTCCAATCGAACCAGCGACCGTTCATTTTTATCGGCTTCCGCCAACAAGTTCGACCTGGCGCTATCTTCTACGGCTAAAACTTCAGCTTGGCGGCGAATGTGGGATACCATGTCCTTGACGTTCAATATTTTGGCTGCCATTTCGGAAGAGAGCACAGCAGGATGGCCATTCGCAATAGAAAACAGGGTTTGATTAATCTGTGCCAGGTTACCTGCCTGGCTGACAGTGACATTTATGCTGTAGCGCTGTTCTGCCGTCGGTTTTGTCATGTTAATCAGCATGTTGGTAGCCAGAATCTTGTTGGGTACGAAGATCGTGGCTTGCTGCTCGAGAGAGAATAGCATTGTTGAACGAATTCCCAGATGCAGTACTTCGCTGATGCGCCCGTCGGCGAGCAGAATCAGGTCACCTTTGCGGAAAGGAGCCTCGATCAGTAAACTAAGCCCGGAAAAGATATTGCCAAGAGTTTCTTGTAAGGCTAGCCCTAAGACCAGTCCCAAAACACCAGCGCCCAGCAGAACGGAGGTAATATTGATGCCCCACATTGGAAGGATAAGCAGCGCAGCCACAATTCCCAGAATGAGGGGGCCAAACAGGTTCAAGACGGGTATCAGTACGTCATCGACGCGGGTCTCGGTACGTGCAGCCCATTTTTCGCCGTAATATACCACCACGTCTTGAATGAAACGCCGGACGATATAGGTGAACAATAGGATGACAATAGTACGGGTGAGGGTTTCCATCCAGATCACTGCGATGGGCAGCAGTGGAAGCAGACGAAATGAAAAATCGATGCCAAATAAGCCGATTAAAATTAAAATCGGGCGGCTGATAATGCTAAGAATAATATCTTCCAGGTCGCCTGGCAACTGTTTAGTGATTAGTCTCAAGCTCCGCAGTAATGCGAAGTAGACCACCAGGTCAACCAGAATCCAGGTGAACATGTTGATCACAAAAGCGAACCCAGGCGTGGTTAGAAATTCTAAGCCCGCTGGAAGGGCGACCATGTATCCAAGGATATTCAGCATAAAATCCGTCCCTTACGATGATCAAGGATATTATCACAAATATAATCTAATTGGTATGGATTGGTTTGCGGGGATGCGGTTGCTCTTGATATTTGCCGATCTTATTTAATCACCAGCAGGGTCCACTGGCCAATCAGATGACTGCTTTACCAGCGCGGGAATGGCAGGGGTTTTTGGCACATTGGGAAAAATAATGGGCGACGATAGAGGGAGAAATTATTTTTCATCCTTCTTTTTTTGCTCAAAAACATCCCAGTACCCCTGGTCCAATTCATTGTCCGATAAATGTGCGTAGCGTTGCGTCACAGCGATGTTGCGATGGCGCGCCAGTTCCTGGGCTAACTTCAGGTTTCCTGAGTTTTGTAAGACGCGGGTGACAAAGTAATGCCGGAATGAATGCGGGGTAATGTGCGCTGCAGAATCTGCGCCTAAAAATTCCTTGACGCGCTCATGAACAATGTTGCGCCCGGTCGCGGTGGTGATTGGGCTCACTTTTTGACCGGCCCCTTTATCGTGGCGCGCAAATAACGGCAGAGCGGTGAGTGCTTTTCCGGCACGCCCATCAAACTGGGCTCGGGCCGCCAGGTAATCTTTGATCGCTGTCTGTGCTCTCCGAGAGAAGCGTACAACCGCCTCGCGATTGCCTTTGCCGACGACGAGGGCGCGGCCCTCATTCCAATCGAGATCACCGCGGCGCAGATTGCAGGCCTCGTGCACGCGCAAACCAGTATCTGCAAGGGTAAGTAAAAAGGCGCGGTCTCGCAGGTTGCGTAAGTGCTCGCCAGGATTATCCGGGTCGACCGGTTTTTGGGCTAATTCCTGAACTTTTTCGACGATGATTTCGATGGCATCTTTGGGAAATTGGGGCAGGCGCACCCCGGGACGCCGGCTGCGTTGGCGGATGAGCAGGCGAATACGCGCTAAATTGATGGATACCAGATTTTCGCCCGCCAGAAATTCAAAAAAACCAGCAGCCGCGGTGAGATACAACCGCTCGGTGGTGGGCGCACTATCTTTGAGGCCCACCGCCAGCCAAACAATGGAGTCTTCTGGAAGCGCTGTGATCTGGCTCTTGTCTGGATCCAGTTTATGGGTATGCAGCGCTGCAATGAACGCGGCCATACCGTTGCGATAAGTACGCGCAGTATTGGGGCTGCGATTCAAAGCCACACTATCCAGATAGCGTGCAATGGCTCCAGCGATAGTGATATTAGCAGAAAGCATTTTTGCTCCACAAAAAAAATTGGCAATGCCAGACGTTTTTATTAGTCTTGTTCCTCAGTGATTTTAGCCTGACTTGCTTAAATATGGGGAAGTCTGTGGGTATGAATGCACATGCAACGCTAATTTCAAGATCGATCCCAGGAAATTGATGTTGACTCGGGTCAAGCCGGTTTTCGCAAAAGTGAAAAGATGATAAAATCTGAAGTAATAAATCCTTCTATACCAGGCCAATATGGACCGTCCTGACTTAAAGAATATCGACCCCAAAATAATTGCCTATATTGAGTATCTAGAGGGGCGGATTAGACCTGCCCAATCCCAGCCGCGCCGGGTAGAACGTGCCAGTGTCGAAGCCGAAGCCGAAGTTCTGCCGCATTTTGATGAACCCTCGCAGCCGGCCGAAGGCCCGACCAGTATCAATATCATTAGTGCCAGCCGGTTTGGGATTGCCAAGCGTACTCACCGCCATCTGTACAACCGTCAACACCGCGGAGGTATGGGAATTTTTGATCTGGATGCGGGTGATGACGACCAACCGGTATGCCTGGCGGGTGTGGATGACAGCCAGAATTTGCTGCTTTTCACCAGCCGGGCCCGGGTATTTCGGTTTGCACTTAACCGGCTGATCGATTCGCCGGTGCGTAGTAAGGGCGAGTTGTTGTTTGACCGCTTGCCATTGGAAGCCGATGAAACCCTGACCGCGATTCTGCCGGAGCGTTCGTCTGGATATATCGCTCTGATCAGCGTCAGTGGGCGTGTGCGCGTGCTGCGTCATCATTTATTTGGAGAGCACATGAAGGCTGGCATGTCGCTCTACCCGTATAACGATTTTGGAATACTGGCCAATGTGTGCTGGACCAATGGGGATGGCGATTTGGTGGTAGTCAGCGAGAATGGGATTGGGATTCGTTTTAATGAGAAGCTGATTCCACCAAATGGAGATTTGGCTATTAAATTAAGCAGTGATGACCAGGTAGCAGCTATTGCACCCGTTTATGCCGACAGCGACGTGTTCTTGGTTGGAGCCGACGGGAAAGGTACATTACGCTCTATGACGGCCTTTGCCGGTAATAAATCCATGGGGGGAAGCGGTAAACAGCTCTTTAAGAGCAAAAGAGTCGTCGGTATGGTTACAGTCAATGCGAATGATGATATGTTTATTATCTCAAAGCTTGGCAAAATCATTCGTTTCCGCGCTGATGAAGTTCCGGCAAGTGATGGTGTGGTGCAAGGTGTCATTTGTATGTCACTGCGTGGAGATGAAGTTGCATCTGTGGCGATTGGTAACGCTTAGCGCCCAGGTGGTATCATCCATTAAGTCCCGCCGACTATGGGGCTGATTACCAAAAAAAGAGTCAGGCATAAGGCTCTTTTTTGGTTAATTTATCAGTTTAGCCATACCGTTTTTGGGTTGGCGGGTTCGTTTTGCCCCAGGGAGCGGCGCAGTAAGGCGGCTTCGCGCCGATACATGCGCAGTAGATGATCGAGCATTTCACTGGCGTAGGTTACTTCCAATAGCGGTTGTTTTTCAACGGTGGGAACCTGCAGCATTGCTGCTGCTAAACTGAGCATGACCAACGGGTCTTCGGGCAGTTGCAGGTTCGCTGGATTAATTGTGCTATCTGGTTGGAATTGGGTGATTAATTTTAGATAGCCTAAAACCAAATGGCTCAACTGGCGAACTCCGCGCACGATTTCCAGTGAATGGGGGCGTTCTAACGGCAGCGATTCTACCTCGCCCACCAGGTAGGGCAGATCGTAATTGAGGTTGAGGATGCGGAAGCGTTCATCACCCATTGCCGTCAGATTCATGCACCCATCTTCCAGTGGATCCACTTGAATGATGCGCGCGGCACACCCCACCTTCACGGGGCTGGCCAAGGGGCCATTGGCCTCCAGACCCTGATGAATCAACACCACCCCAAACGGCTGGCGATGATCGAGGCAGTGCCGGATCATCAAGCGGTAGCGCGGTTCAAAAATATGCAGTTGAATCGGCATTCCTGGGAACAACACTGTATCCAGTGGGAAGATGGGTAATGAATACATAACGATTTGATCATACTCTTTCCTGAGGCGAATCGCCTTATTGCGTAGAATGTTTTGTGCAGCGCTCACTTGAAGGCGCTGCGCAATGCAATTCAGTATAAGTTCTCGGAGCGGTTCCCTGAATTACAATTCGACCTTACCAGACGCTCAAACACGAATTTTGAAGCTTGATTTTTCATCCATCGCGCCGAGTATCAGGACAATACTAAGCGGCTCAATATGCACAGGCATATTGAGCCGCTTAGTATTTAACAGGCGTTGGTTTGTTGGTTGTTACTTTGCAGTCTTGTTAATTCAACCAACAGGAACAAATAAACAATAACCCGATAGAATATAATTGGCTTAAGGATATTCTATCTTGGGGTATCAGGTAATTGCTCAGTATTTTTTATGGTAAATAACAAATTTAGTAACCAGTAAAAATAAAACGCGGTGGAGCAATCGTTCAGTTCACAAGGTTTGGAAAGTCAAAAGTAAACCTGTTGAAAGGCAGGGGCGCAAAGTTGCGGATCTATCCAGAAAGCAATCGGGGGATGCAATATGTATGATCGCCGAATTGCCTGAGCTAAAGGAAGTGTTGCGTGGTTGTCCCTCAGGCTAATTGGCTCGAGGGAATTTTATTTTACAGCAGGAGTCAATGATGAATAGAACACAGCAACAAAAATTTGGAAATAATGTTAAGTGGATAAAAAATATTTTGGTCATTATGGTGATCATTGCGGGAGTTATCGGAATAGGACTTCCAAATTTTCAAGTATTGGCACGAATCGTTCCGGCTTCCAATCAGCCAGCCAGCTTGAGCGCTGTTTCTGCCGCCATTGAGTGGAGCCAGGAGGGCCATGATGCCCAGCGTTCAGGCTATACCCCTGAAGAACCAGCCGAACCCTGGACCCTGGCGTGGAGCTGGAACGGACCAGATGCCAACGGCGGGTTGGGGGGGCACCTATATGATGCTCCTAAAGATGCGCATACAGTGACTGGCGGAAGCCGTGTTTATGTTCCAGCCGGGACGACCGGGTTATTTGGCCTACGGAAAAGTGATGGCGGGCAGGTGTGGCATCTGACCAGCACGGCATTCAATGCCAGCCCGGCCTATGATTTTTCGACTGGTGCATTATTTGCCGGCGGCGCCGACGGAATCCTGTATAAATTGGATGGGGCAACGGGCAGTGTGTTGGGCACTTATGCCGCTGGCGGCGCTTTGAACAAAGCTGTACTGCTGGTGGGAACAAGCGTATATGTGCAAACCGTCAGTGGCGTGCTGCACAAGGTAAATACCACTACCATGACCCGCGCCTGGATTTATGCGGCGGGCGCAAACACAGCCACCCCGGCGGCTTATTCTGCCAATACCGGGCTGGTGGTTTACTGCACAGCGGACCTGTTTGTGCATGCGGTGCGTGAAACTGATGGAACGGCAAATTGGCGGGTGAAACCTACCAGTTTGACCGCAAATTTAACGAATACGTTTGAAGGTTTCTGGCCTGTAATTGCCGAGCAGCACGGGATTGTTTTGGTGCGTTTAAACCTGGGCTCTGCTGCGCTGTGGAGTGGGACTGGCACGGGGACTGGCGGCGGCGGTGTGTACCCGATGACGAACTCGGATACTCGTGCGTTGTTGCAAAGCAACAATGGCGCGCTGGAAAACCTGTTCGCGCTTGATTTGAACACTGGCAGTAAAAAATTCATCCCTGCCGTTGGCTATGGCGGTACGGAATATCGCGCCCAGCTTAATGCTGAGCTGGATCTGGTTGCGCCGCCGGTGCCGGTAATCAAGGTTCTCCCAGACGGCAGCGAGGTGGCTTATATTGCATTCCGCAGCGGTCAGGGAAATGTGGTCGACGGCCGTTGGGATTCGCACATGGGCGAGATGGTGTTGGATAACACCACTATTTCGGGTCTGGCGGCAGGCGACTTGCGTTTTGTCGATTTTCCGAACTCCTATGTGCAAATCACTGATGAACAATCGCCTTTAACATTGGCTGGGAATACGCTTTTTCGCGCTCATTGGGGGGCGAGTGAGAGTGCAAAAATATTAGACCGGTCGGCTGGAGTGGGGATAACTCACGCGGCGCCGATCACTTCCCAGGCACATCCGACTGTGATTCGGCGGCAGCAAGCTTGCAGTAATTTCAATCCAGTTACTCATTTCACCACATGCGGTTTGACCCTGCTTAATGATGGTCGGTATTGGAATGGTCCCGGGTTTTGGACATTCTGGAATGTTTTGGACCCGCCGCCGTTTTCTGGTGGTGCTTACAGCATGGGACATCTGCCACGCTATACCTATGTCAGCGATGGTTTAATTTACGTTGAGGGCAACGGTGGAGATTTGATGGCATTCCGTTATAGTGGCGGTGTAGCTACTCCCACCCCTACATCTGTTCAGGCAACATCCACTCGTACAGTAACCAGTCTGCCTGCCACAGCGACCCGAACCAGCACATTGCTGCCGCCCACCGCGACCAGGGCGTTCACGACTTTACCCCCTACCGCGACTAAGACTGTGACTCCGCTGCCCGCCACGGCCACCAAAACTGCTGCTGGCCTGCCGGCGACGGCGACTAAAACGAATACAGCGCTGCCCACCGCAGCAACTTCTGGCAGGATTACATTGAAAACCTTCAACGATTTCAGCCAGAGCTGTGCTGTAACGACGAATACCCATGTGAATGATCAAAATGGCGGTAATGTAGTGCTGGCTGCCAATTTCGCGGATCATTTTGATGGGGTTGAATTAAACAAAACTTCATGGCGCTCCGGTTCGTGGAGTTTGAGCTCCGGTGGTTCAACGCAAACCGGCAGCCTGCTTTCACCGCCAAATAGTGGTTATGTGCGTTCCAAAGGCACTTACACCCACGGGATGATTGAGACGATTGCACAATTTGGCGTGGGGGCCTGGCAGCATATTGGTTTTGGTAGTGATAGTTTTTCGGGAGACCGGTATTTCTTGCTCAGTACCTACAATGGTGATGGCAATTTGTATGCGCGTGTGAATAACAGCGGTGCTGAACAACGCGTAAGCCTCGGGGCAGTTCCGACAGGATTGCATCGTTACCGCATCGAATGGTACTCCGTCAATGCCAGCACCGACCAGGTAAGCTTCTTTATGGACGGTATCCAGAAAGCTCAAATGACCGTTTCCAGCAATGGAGCCAGTAACTGGTATGTGTATATTTCCAATTCTGGTACTGCGCAATTGCTGGTGGATCAAATTCAGGTGACACCTTTGTTTGCGACGAGCGGGACTTATACCACCTGTGCACTGGATGCCGGAACAGGCGCCGCCTGGCAATCTGCGACCTGGACATCCTCGATGGCTGCCGGCACCAGCCTGACCCTGCAATCACGTACGTCAGCCAACGGTACTTCCTGGGGTGCCTGGAGCAATATCGTGACCAGTGGCAATACCATTAGCAGCCCGGCACGTTTTGTGCAGTTTCAGGTAACATTGGGTACGACCAATGCGCAAAACACTCCTGCACTCATTTCTCTAGTTGTGAATAAGACTGCGGGAACGGTACCCGGTGCCACCAGCACCACGCTGCCGGTGGCTACGCAAACAGCTGTTGGGGCAACCATCACAGCGACCACACTGCCGCCAACAGCCACGAAAACACCGGTTCCCGCGGCAACACAGACCGCTGTCCCGCCGACTGCGACAAAACAGCCCACTCAAGCTGTCACGCCGACCGCGACAACACAACCCACTGAGGTTGTCACCCCAACTGCCACGACCCAACCTGGAACTGGAAAGATCAGCAATGTAAAAGTAATGACCAGCAATCCAGCAGTGTATGAAAAATTTGAAGTGCAGTTTAGCGTACAGACAGCAGCAACAAACCTGGACATGCCCTATGCCGTCAATCCGCCGGCAGGAGTTCAAACGGGGATTGGTGTGACGGTGAATGCCGAGTTTTCCATGGATAACTGGGTGACTCGCCAGACTCAGCCGGCATTCATCTATCAACCCTACACGCATACGGTGGTGGATGGAAAAGATCATTTCACCCCGTCCGGTGCTAAAGTTTGGGCGGTTCGATTTGCGCCCCAGAAAACGGGCACATACCAGTATCGACTGACAATTCAGGACAGCCAGGGTATGAGCTACTACCCGGAACTGGCCCAGCCTGCACTCAGTGTCAGTGTAAGTGCTGTTTCAAATAATGCCAACACAGCCAGGGGGTTCCTCGGCGTAAGCCCGACCGACAGCCGATATTTCCAGTTTCAAGATGCGTCCCCGTTCATTGGGGTTGGATTCAATGATGGCTTTAGTGGCAGTGCCAACGTGGAACAGAAAGTTAGCAGCTACCAGTCCAACCAGATGAATTTTATGCGGGTCTGGCTGAACGGATCTGCGATAAATGGCTCACAGTGGACTTCCTGGGCCTCTAACTTTCTCAGCCAGGATGGTTACCTGCCTGGAACCAGCTTTGATATCAGTAATACCTATAATGGTGGTGCGGTGTCCATGCGCCTGGATGATGCCAATCCCTGCCTGTACGCTGATTTCTGGCAGGGGGGCGTGCCGGTGGAACCGAACACCAAATACCAGGTCAGTGCGCGGATCAAAGTGAATGGCGTCACCGGCCCGGCCGCAGCAGGCGATTATGGTTTTGTGATTAAGCAGGGCGGTTGGTTGGATAAGAACTGTGTCACGACTGGAACTGGGAAACGCATCACTGCTCCGGTGACTGGTACTTCAGACTGGCTCACTTTGACCGGCAGTTATACCACCGGTGCCGGCGAAATGTGGTTGGGCAATCTCTACCTGGCCCGTGAGAATGCTACGGGCGGCCAGATTTACATCGATGAAGTCCATCTGTATCGCGCGGATGACCCGAGCCAGGCTGAACTGCTGCGGCAGCCGCATGCCAACTCGGTGGAAAATTTCTCTGAGATGGGCGCTGCGCAGTGGGACCTTTACATCCAATCTGCCCAGGCGCATGGAGTCTACTTGAAACTGGTCATTGATGAGAAAAATGAGTGGATTCGCAACCATATGGGCGCGGATGGAAAGATGACCGCAACCAGCAGCAACGATAATTTTTATGCGGCGCCCGGCACCAAAGTTCGCTGGTTGGAGGAAGCCTGGTGGCGCTACATCATTGCCCGTTGGGGATACAGCACCGCCATTCATTCCTTTGAGTTCATCAATGAGGGCGATCCGTATAACGGGTGTTTATACGAGGTCTCAAATGCAATGGCAAATTATTTCCATCAAAACGATCCTTCGCGACATATGGTGACCACTTCTTTTTGGGCCGCATTCCCGAATAAGGAATTTTGGTCTAACCCGCAGTATTCGGCACTTGATTACACGGATCTGCATGCTTACATATCCACAGGTTGGGGTATCAATGCCTCGTTTATCCCAGCGACCATGTTAGAAACCCGTTCAGAATATGTGCACTCGGGTAATGGTTCTGCAATATTGAATGGCGCAACAGCATCGAGCACGGCGATTGTCCCTCGAGGCCTGGTGTTACAGGGGACAGGCGAATGGGTAATCAAGTATTGGATGAAAGCCAGCAATTTATCGGCTACCTGCCCCTATGCCGGCTCCGGCAGTATGATGCGGCTGCGTTGGAATCTGGATGGGGGGCCCTATAACGGAGGTAGATCTGGCGTGGTGCCAACAAACAGCGAGGTGAAAGATTACGTTTGCACTTCGCCGAATGGAACTCTGGATTGGACTCAGTTCTCCAGTACCACAGATCGTAGTGGTGTGGCACTACCTGCCAACGCTCGCCTGGTGTTGACAGATAATAACCCGCACGAGTTGATCCTATACCTGGAAAACAGTAATGGTACGGGAGGGACGGCCTGGTTTGACGATATTCAAGTGATCAACCCCGCCGGAAAGGTGGCGCAGGTAATTGGGCAGTTTGACACGACTGCGTTGGACGAAGATACCGCATGGTACAACCAGGCTTATGGTGAGGTGTTTGGCGGCGGCAGTCTGTTGGGGGCTCGTAAACCATTGGTGCGAGGTGAAACTGGGGTTGACTTTGTTGAGAATCAGACCTGGAATCCGGATTTGCTGAAAGATACTCGGGGGATTTGGCTGCACAATAACGTTTGGGGGCAGATTAATGCTGGCGGGATGTATGACCTGTTCTGGTGGGCCACGGAGACGATTCCGACTACCATTTACAGCAATTTCTTGACTTATCAGAACTTCATGAAAGGAATCCCGCTCAACAATGGGCATTACCTTGAACTGCATGCGCAAACGTCGAATGCGCAACTGCGTGTGATGGGGCAACGTGACGATTTGAATGGGAGGATGCATTTATGGGTGCAAAATACGCAGCATACCTGGAAGCGGGTAGTTAATGGCCCGGCAGTGTCTGCTGTGACTGGAACATTAACTATTCCCAATGTTACTTCCGGCAGCTACCGGGTGGAATGGTGGAACCCCTATGCTACCAGCAGCCCTATCATCCTGACCCAAACGGTGACTTCCAATGGATCGCTTATTTTATCGCTACCTGCCGCTCTGGCGGATGATGTGGCGCTTAAAATTTACAAGAATTGAACCAGGTAAAGCACTTACCTCGAAAGGTCCAAACAGGTGCACCGAACGTGGTTTTCTTTAATCTTTTGATATAAGGGATCGCCATGGATCATAGCGTAAATTCCCCCGCCCGATGGGCGGGGGAATTTACGCTATAGCTCTGTATCTTTCGTAAGGGGGAATGATTATTGTTACCGCCGTTTATTTTTCCTGGAACAATTCTACTGATTCACCACTGGGGCCAGTAAAGAAGGATACGGACGCGGAGAGCGTGTTAAGCTCCACATCTTTTGGCTCAACGGTGATGGGGTAACCGGCGGCACGAACCTTTTCGGTGGCGCCGCGCACATCGTTGGTTGCCAACGCAAAATGCACCAGCGGGTTGGCGAGAGCCTGGACGCCGGTTTCTGGTTTGGGGGCTTGCAGTTCAATATAGCTGCCGTCGCCCATATCAAGCAAGGCAAACGGGCGTCCGCCTATGTTAAATTCAAGCCGCAGGCTCATGCCAAGCACGTTGCGATAGAAATTTACCGATTCAGCATAATTCTGGGTCTGAATCGAAATGTGGTGCAGGCCGCAGCCTGGAATTATGGGGTTTAGAGTGCCAGCAGGCATAGAATTATTCCTTTCATGGTGGTTTAGGTAACGGTATCATTGTATCCGAGTATTTGCCGGCGAGTGTATTGATTTTAAAGTCATTTTTGAGGTGCTTCATGTAGTGGTAAATTTGCACCTGCTGTATAATGACGATACGGATCCGGTACCGATTCAAACTCAGTGTTTTCCGTTCAGTCATATCCCGTATAATTTATCCATTTTTTTGATAGGAGACTTAAACTCATGACGATTCCTTTTCCCTCGAATCTCTGGATCAAGGCGATGATGGCCGATCTCAACGCAAGCGCTGCTTATAAGCAGGCCGCGGAAAAATGGGAAGGCGATTTCTATTTTGTGGTTGAACCCGGTGGTTCATTGCAAACACGGGTCACACTGTACATGGATCTTTGGCATGGAGATTGTCGGGATGCCTATGAAATTGCCGACCCTGAATCGCTAAAGCCGGTATTTAAGCTGACTGGCCCGGTAGCTACCTGGAAAAAAGTGATGACCAAAAAGCTTGACCCTATGCAGGCAATGATGACCGGACAACTGCGCCTGACCGGTAACATGGCAATGGTGATGAAAAATGTTCGGGCAGCCAAAGAACTGGTCGAATCCTGCACGCGCATCCCTACTGACTTTCCAGTGTAGCTGATCGGCTATTTCACAGGAGACACTTATGTGGTTCTTTTCAAGCCCGCAGGTTGTGTTTGGTGAACAGGCACTAAGTTACCTCGAAAGGCTCATTGGCACCCGAGCGGTGATTGTGAGCGACGCCAATCTTGTGCGCATTGGTATGGTGAAGCGCATTCATCAGGTGTTGGTATCTACGGGTATGCAGGTCATTGTTATAGACTGGGTCGAGCCTGACCCGTCGCTTGAGACTGTACGCGAAGGCGCTTTGGTGATGCGACAATTTGAGCCGCAGTGGATCATTGCGCTGGGGGGTGGCTCGGTGATGGATGCAGCCAAGGCGATGTGGATTTTATATGAGCGCCCTGATCTTGAACCGGATGCGATCAATCCAATTGAGCACCTGGGGTTGCGCGCTAAAGCACGCCTGGTTGCCATTCCCACCACAACCGGGACTGGATCTGAAGCTACCTGGGCGATTGTTCTGACGGATCACGCCGAACGGCGCAAACTGGGACTGGGGAGCCGCGAAGCCCTACCCGATATCGCGATTCTCGATCCTGAACTGGTGGCCGATTTGCCGCCCCGCCTGACGGCAGATACGGGTCTGGATGCACTTACCCACGCAGTGGAAGGATTTACCAGTGCCTTTCATAACGATTTTAGCGATGGGTTATGTCTGCAGGCTGCAAAAATGGTATTTGATTATTTGCCGATTTGCTATCGAAGCGGCAGCGATCTGGAAGCACGCAGTCATTTGCAAAATGCCGCCACGATTGCCGGGTTAGGCTTTGGTAACTCTATGGCTGCCCTGGCACATGGAATGGGGCATGCCCTGGGGGCGGCTTTTAACGTGCCCCATGGCCGGGCCGTGGCATTGTTTTTGCCTTATACGATCGAATACTGCCTGCATGGCGGCCCCGATTCTACCCGTTACCGGCAACTGGCTCATTTCTTGGGTTTGCCGGCGAGTGATGAAACCGAAGCTGGCCTGGGACTGGTGCGAGCAATTCGTGAACTACAGGTGACCGTCGATCAACCGCTTAACCTGATTTTGATGGGGATCTCGGAGCGCGACCTTGAGCTTGAAATGAATTTACTGGTGGCCAATGCTCTAAACGATTCTCAGACAGTGATGTCCACCCGCATACCGGGTGATGAAGATCTCCGGCGATTGTTTATGGCTGCATTTTCGGGGAAACCAGTGGATTTTTGAACCCGGTTCAAGCTAGCTTTGGAAAAGATGCACCTTTGAGCGGACTATGCCGAAGGGGCAACCTTAAAAAATTTTGGGAGCCTGCCATGTACGGACGAATGCTTAAGGTTGATTTAACTACTTCCGCCATGACCCGTGAAAGTATTCCGGCAGATTTTGTTCGTGATTATATCGGCGCGGCTGGTCTGGCTGCGCGATTGCTTTGGGCGGTTGACCCGGCACTTGCCCCGCTTGACCCACGCAGCCCGTTGTTATTTATCACCGGTCCACTCACCGGTACTGCCGGACCAACGACTGGGCGTTTTGTGGTGTGCGGGCGTTCTCCGCAAACTGGCTGGTGGGGAGAGAGCAATATCGGTGGATTTGTAGGGCCAGAACTGCGCCTGGCGGGAATCGATGCGCTTTGGATTACCGGCTGTGCGCCAGCCCCGGTGTACCTTTGGATTCATAATGAGCAGGTTGAACTGCGTTCCGCGGTTGATCTGTGGGGGCGCGACCCGTATGAAACACAAACGAGCATTCGGGCTGACGTGGGTGAGCCGCAGGCAAAAATTGCTGCTATCGGAATCGCGGGTGAGAATGGCGTGGTTTGCGCGGGTATTTTGGCCGATCACGGTCGCCTGGCCGCGCGCACCGGAATGGGGGCGCTGATGGGCAGTAAAAACCTCAAGGCGGTCGCAGTGCGCGGGAATGGGCGAATTTCCACCGTACGACCTGAAGTCTATAAGAAATTGCGGGTCGCATCGAATAAAAACCTGCTTCAACAAAATATGACCTCGGTACTACATGAGACCGGCTCTTCGGGTGCTGCCGATTACCTGCAGCTAATGGGTGATATGCCCATTCGCTATTGGACACAGGCAGCTTGGGAGGGCGCAAGTCTGATCAGCGGTGCTGAAATGGCTTCCACTATACTTACCGGTACGACCGCCTGCCAGGGTTGTGTGATCGCCTGTGGGCGTGAGGTGACTGTAACCGATGGCCCCTATGCCACCCATCTGTTCACGTCATCCCAGCCACCCCAGGTAGGGCCGGTTAAAGGTCCGGAGTATGAGACGATCTGCTCATTTGGGTCACAACTGTTGATTGATGACCTGGCGGCAATCACTGCGTTGGGGAACCATTGTGACCGACTCGGAATGGATTCGATCAGTGCTGGAGCTGTGATTGCCCTGGCCTACCTGCTTTATGATCGGGGCCTGTTAAGCCAGAGCGAGACCGGTGGCCTGGCGCTATGCTGGGGTGACCCGCTTCCGGTATTTACATTGCTGGATCAAATGGCTCGGCGGCAGGGATTTGGGGCGCTGCTGGCCCAGGGCAGCCGGGCTTTGGCGGCATACTGCGGGGCAGAAGAATTGGCAGTGCAGGTGAACGGCCTGGATGTTGCCATGCATGACCCGCGCGCATTTACTGGCCAGGCCCTTTCGTACGTGCTTTCGCCGCGGGGTGCCTGTCACAACCAGTCGGATTTTTTCACAATAGAGCTGGGCGGTACGATGGAGGATATTGGCCTACCCATGACAGACCGTCTATCAAGCGCGGGCAAAGCCGGGTATGTGGCGCTCCATCAGCACTGGCGCAGTTTGTGCAATGACCTCGTGATCTGTTTTTTTAGTGTGATTGCGGCCGAAGAAGTGGTTAACCTGACTGCCGCTGCAACCGGTTTGGATCGATCGCTCGAACAACTGCTGCAGGTGGGCGAGAGATCCTGGAACCTTAAGCGGCTGTATAACCTGCGCTTGGGGTGGAAGCCTGCCGGCGAAAAACTGCCCAGACTGCTGCTTGAGCCGCTGTCTGAAGGTGGGCAAATGGGCGCCATACCGGATATGGAAGTGCTGTTGGCGGAGTATTACACCGCTGCCGGATGGGATCACGCCAGTGGGTGGCCTACTCCAGCGACACTTTCACGCCTTGGGCTGCAATTTACTGGCTGAGTTGTATTTTTATCGAACGTTTTTCGCAGGGTTATCCGCAATTGACTGTTGCTCTGGTGTTTATTGTCCAATTGGAGAAATTGATGTCTTATATCCGCGAAATATCAGCACTTGGGCGCAATGATCTGACCATTGCAGGTGGCAAAGGCGCCAATCTGGGTGAAATGTTGCAAGCCGGTTTACCTGTACCGCCCGGATTTTGCATTTTAACGCCGGCTTATCGTGCTTTTGTATCGGCCAATGACCTGGGGGCTGAGATACAACGACAGATCGGTTTGATTGAATCGGAACACCTCAGCGATCTAACTTTCCCCGTTTCCCCCATCAACGGGAATATCGAATCTCTGGAGGCAGCTTCCGGCGTAATACGCGCCCAATTTGCGGGCGGCAGTATTCCGGCTGACCTGGCGCAGGAAATTGTGCAGGCATACCGCGATCTGGCTGGGGATGCAACCCCACTTTTATCCATAGCGGTGCGCTCGTCTGCCACCGCTGAGGACCTGCCAGACCTTTCATTTGCAGGTCAACAGGACACGTTTCTCAATATCGTGGGCGCACAGGCTTTATTGGAGGCGGTGGTCAAGTGTTGGAGCAGCTTGTGGACTGCGCGCGCCCTAGGATATCGCGCCCGGGCTGGTATTGATCACAGCGAGGTGGCGCTTGCGGTTGTTGTCCAACGCATGATCCCCAGTGAAGCGGCAGGTGTGCTGTTTACGGTCAACCCATTGACCGGAAGGCGTTCTGAAACTGTGATCGATGCTACTGTGGGGTTGGGAGAGGCTCTAGTGGCAGGCATGGTTGAGCCGGATCACTATATGGTGGAAGAAGGCCGAATTAAAGTAAAAACCATCGGCGCCAAAACCCTTTCTGTTCGGTCACTGGCAGGCGGCGGTACAGTTACTGTGACCGAAGCGGCTGCCCAAAGACAGGCATTACCGGATGACGCCATTCTTGCGTTAGCGCAATTGGGGCGCCAATCTGAAGTGCATTTTGGCTGCCCGCAAGATGTGGAATGGAGCTGGACATCGACCGGCTTATGGCTGGTGCAATCTCGTCCAATTACTTCTTTATTTCCTATCCCCACGCATCAACGTGGCCCCAAACATTTGTTGGTGTTGGTAAATTTTGGCGCAGTGCAGGGGGTAATGGATCCGATTACGCCGATTGGCCGCGATTTGTTTTTCAACCTGGTCCCCAGTATGGCGGCCGTTTTTGGCTCCGGCTGGACCATTCAAACCCAGACGCTGGTGTATGAAGCCGCTGAACGGTTGTTTTTTGATTTTAACGGAGCTTTGCGACACCCAGTCGGTAGCCGGGTGGCACGCGTTTTCTTGCCGGCAATTGAGCCGGGTTCAGTTGAGACGCTGGAAGCGTATCGCACCGATCCACGTTTGAGCATACGGGAAGTTCACTGGGGTCTGGGAACTCGCCTTAAGTTGGCCAGCGTCCTGCTACCTAACGCGGTGCAGATTTTAATCAATTTACTATTTCCAGGCTTTCGCCGCCGTCAAATTCAGGCAAGAATTGAAAGGGTAATCCTCTCGGTTCAGGTTGAAAGAAAGCGGATGGTGACCGATCCCGCATCTGCGGTCGATTTTTATGAGCATACTCTTTCCACCATGCCACAGAGGATGATTCCATGGTTGGTTACCAGCGTGGCGACGGGACAGGTGGCCTTTCAAGGATTGCGCCGGTTGGTAACGGATTTACCGGAAGGGGACCGCCTGGCATTGGAAGTAGTGCGTGGGCTGCCGAATAATGTCACTACAGAGATGGACTTAGCATTATGGAGTGCGGCACAGGCTATTCGGAGCGATGCGATTTCGGCAGATGTCTTTGGAGCGCGCACGGCGGTAGATCTGGCAAAGGACTTTTCGTTGGAAAGGTTGCCGGGTGTGGCTCAACAAGCGGTCAGCAACTTTCTGATGGTTTATGGGGTGCGGGGTGTCGGAGAGATCGATCTAGGGCGGATCCGCTGGCGGGAGGACCCCACCCCCGTGATGCAATCGCTGAAGAGTTATTTACAGATTGACCGTCCTGATGCGGCTCCGGATGTTGTTTTTGCCCGTGGGGCCGAGGCTGCGCAGCGTGCCATTACACAATTGATTGCTCTCATAAAAAATACCCGTGGGGGATGGTGGAAGGCTGCGTTGGTAGGCTGGTTGGCACATCGTGCTCGTGAATTGGCTGGACTGCGTGAGTCGCCGAAGTTGACGATTATTCGCATATTTGGCGAGATACGTGCGGCATTACTGATAGCTGGTGAGAACTGGGCGGCTGGTGGCTGGCTGCGTACCCCCGCAGATATTGCCTATTTGCGTATAGCAGATTTAAAACTGCTGGCGGTAGAGGCTGGGCAACAAAATCCAGCAGCAACCGACAAACAAAAATGGATAAACCTGGTAGGGGAACGGCGCTCTATTTATGAACGAGAACGCCGCAGGCGACAATCGCCCCGGTTGGTGATGGGTGACGGGACAACCGTTTATGAAGGCGTTGGTGGCAAACCCCTTCCTGGTGAAAAAGTGCTGCTAGGCAGCCCAGTTTCACCAGGACAGGTGGAAGGGATCGTGCACGTGGTGCTTGACCCCTTTGGCGCCAACCTGGTGCCGGGCGAGATTCTGGTTTGCCCGGGAACTGACCCAGCCTGGACGCCGCTATTTCTGACAGCGGGCGGACTGGTGATGGAGGTGGGCGGATTGATGACGCATGGATCGGTGGTGGCCCGGGAATATGGGATTCCGGCCGTGGTTGGCGTAGGCCAGGCCACCCTGCGCCTTACTACGGGTACCCGTATTCGGGTGGATGGTTCGGCTGGCACAATTACACTATTGGACTAAATTGCTGGAAAAAGGTGAGTGAAGACCACCCGCAGCCCGATAAAGATGAGAATGCAACCGCCTAAAATTTCCATCTTTTTACCAAACTTTTCGCCCAATTTTGCCCCGGCATAGAGGCCAATCGAAGAGAGAAATAGGGTCACGATTCCGATGATGAGGGAAGGGGTATAAATCGTGACTCCAATCATGGCCATGCTTAATCCAACAGCGAGGGCATCGATGCTGGTGGCGATGCATAGCATCATCAGGGTTTTCCCTTTGGAAGGATCGGAAGTATAACTTTCCTGCCCCTGATTGAGGCCAGAGCGCGCCATATTGATACCTACATAACCCAGCAGCGCCATTGCAATCCAATGGTCCACGCCACTGATGAGACCGGCTATACTACTGCCGGCAAACCAACCAAGAATTGTCATCAAGGTTTGGAAAACACCAAAATGGAAAGCCATTCGAAATTTAGCGCGAAAATTATTGGCACGCCCGGCAGTTCCAACACCTAATGAGACTGCAAACGCATCCATAGCCAGACCAACCGCTATAAAGAACATGGTAATCGATTCCATTAATCCACCTGACCCAATCTGTATCGGTTGAAGGAAAAAAATAGACCAACACAACCAGAGTTGTGTTGGTCTCGCTAAACGAAAGATTCTGCTGGGCTGCCGGGATTTTCATCCGGTGTGTCGACAGTCCATCCTGCGGGGTGGCAGGTAGCTACTCCCCAACCGTGGTTTTATTATACAGTTTATTCAGAGACACACTTGGGAATTTGGACAAGTGTGATAATCATCGGCCGTTTCAATGACATTCAACGTACCATTACCCTGCTATTTGTTGAGCCAATCGATCCCCTTCATCAATGCATCTTCACGACCAAATCCCCCGGCTTTAGTCACAAGTGTGCCAAAATCCGCAATTGACCAAGGCATGCCAACTTCAACCTCACCGCCCAACCGCAACTGCTTGCAGCCCATTACACGACATACCGCTAGAGCGGTGTCACCGCCTGTTAAAAACAGGCCGACTGGCACACCATGTGGAAAATTTAGTACAGCAGTTCGAGCCAGTTTCTCGCCAATTTCTTGGCTGGAAAGGTGGTTGGGGATGACTTCTTTAGGATGTGTGCTCAGAATCACGGGTTTCCGCGCGTGATAAAGTGCGCCCAAACGAACCGCTGTTTCCTCCACTCCAGCAAGACCGGCTTCGTGGAAAAACACAGGCGGAGGAGTGAGAATTTCAATGCCTCGTTGCCGGGCATACGCCACCTGTGCGATAGTGATCGAATGCAGGCTGCCCGCCACCCCCAGAATCACACGGCGTTCGGCATTTTCTTCGGCGGAATTGTGTTTCAATGGGAGCATAGCATGAACGCCCGAATCTGGCCAGGAAAGACGATTTAATGCCCCGGCTAAACCGGCTGAACCGCAAAAAACTCGAATTCCTAGTTCTACGGCAGCCTGAGCGACTGAAAATAAATCATCATTATTTTCTGCATCTGCCAGGATAATTCCGGACTGCTGGCCCAAAGCTGCTTGAACGGCAGATCCTCCCATGCGCACAGTGGCGAGTGGCAGCAAAGTCGCATTTTCGCCAAATAGTTGGCGCAGATCCCCGTTGCCAGCTTCCGAAGCAAATGCTGTTTGAGAAAGTGGTGTGCCCTGTATCCAAACGAATCCGTTTCGAGTGGTGCGGCCCTGTCCCGGATACGCCGGCGCAACCAAAACTCGCTGTTCCTGGCTGATTTCCAACAGCGTATCCAGTTCTACCGCTGGAGACCCGCGCAGGGTCGAGTCGATTTTTTTGTAGATTCGTTTGAATTCTGCCAGGGGCTTTTGCCTTGATAACTCAGTCAATACTTTCCGTACTGCGGCAGAAGCTTCTTTTGCACAAAGGTCACGGGATGCGCTGTTGATGACCAAAACTGAAGCTTCAACAGGCTGATCAGGCTCGAATAGCAGTACAGTTGATCGACCCGCAAGCGCAAACTGTGCTCCTGTATCTGCTGCTCCGGTCAGGTCATCAGCCAGTATTAAGAAATCCGGCATGTTAATTCTCCCTGGAACAGGGAGAAAACAAGTAAGTTCGGTCAGGATATTGCGTATAGCCAATAAACCTGACCAGAAATTTAATCATCTTTTTTTCCAATAAATGGCAACATATCTGGAGCATGCGTCAAAACCGCTACCTGAGCATCCGGTGTCCGGGCAGCAAAAGCGGCTGAAAGAGCTTCTTCAACCGTACCGAAAGGGGAGAAATTCAATGCAAGGGCAGCAGTGGGGGAGATACCACTACTTACCAGGAAGATATCTGCGCGTTGCCGCATTTTAGCCCATGCCAGAGCAAGCGCCCCAGCGGCCTGATCGACAATTTCACCTTGAACAATCTGTGCTTCAATCGCTTGGGCTGTCTGACCGGCATACTGAATCACCTCCGGATGCATCACGGAGACTCCCTCGGGGCAGGGGGTCACGATAATGAGGATGCCACCTTCTTTCACTACCCGATCGGCTGGATAGAGCGATTTATGGGCTTGCCAAAATTCAAGATCGCAAGGATGCGAACCCGCGATCACGATGTCGGCTGGTGCAGGTACCTCAACGCCATAAACTTGCTGTGCTAACGCAACTCCTGCGCGATGAGCTAAAATATAATCTCCGGCAAAGGCCCCCACCAGCCTTCCTGAAGAATCCAGAACTACATTGAGAATAAATTTTAACCCGGCACGGGCCGCGACTGCTTCCATTTCGGACCGAACCGGGTTCTCAACCCAGCCCAGATAAGAACGGCGGGTACGCGTACTTAGAAAATGGGTGGCTCCGGTTGTTCGCGGCCCGCTGATGCCCGGCTGAATTATTTTTGCGCCGCCAGAAAAACCCGGGATATGGTGGGGAACAATACCGCCCAGCCCGATAAGAAAATCGCCATCCAGCGCTATACGGCTTATCTGAATCGGAGTGCCGTTGGCAGTGGTGCCCAGATCGACCAATTGAGATGGGTCCTGCCAGGGATTGTTGATGATTTGAACACGTCGGCTAACCTCTGGGCCGAAATGGCGGGCAATTTCAATGCCGGTCATCGGGCGATGAGTGCCAAGAGCGATCACCACTGTAACCTGATCATCCTTTACTCCAGCCTGATTTAATTCGTTCAGCAGGAGTGGAATAATCAGTGGGTTGGGTGTCTGACGTGTCATATCATCGGCTGCAATGACAACATGGCGTGCCCCCCGTGCGGCTACTGCCAGCGGCCCTGTCCCAATCGGATTTTTTAAAGCCCGGAGAATCTCTTTTTCCGGATTTGCTGAGGGCTGTATAATGTTTGGCGAGTATACACCGTTAAGATTTAGCTCAGGCACCTGAAAAGTAATTTCGCTCGAACCATATGGAATTTTCACACTGGTTAACATAAGCCCACCTTTAGACTGGAGGATCCAATGGCAGTAAGTTGCCAGTGCTTGAGCGGGCATGTACCATTTGTACGGCTATGGCAACTGCTGCAAGCAGGCTGGCGGCACTGGCCTTGCCTGTTCCGGCGATATCAAAGGCCGTACCGTGATCCACCGAGGTACGGATGATGGGAAGACCAAGACTCACATTTACCCCGCTGTCAAAGGCTAACAATTTCATAGGAATGTGGCCCTGATCATGATACATGGCCACGACAATATCGAATTGGCCTTGCGCGGCGCGTAAAAAAACTGTATCGGGCGGCAATGGACCGCTTACCGTCAGCCCGCGCGCGCGCGCGGCCAAAATTGCGGGAATAATCTCATCTGCTTCCTGGCTGCCAAAAAGGCCTTCCTCACTGGCATGTGGGTTTAAGCCAGCCACGGCAATGCGCGGCTTTTCAATTCCCAGAGCCTGGCAGGCCGTTTGGGCTAGGTCGATAACTTCTTCAACCCTGTTCCGGGTTACCTTGCGAATGGCTTCTTCAAGCGACACATGGGTCGAAACGTGAACTACCCGCAACGCACCCCCGGTGAGAAGCATCGTCACCTTTTTTGCGCCGCTGCGCTCAGCCAGCAGTTCGGTATGCCCGGCGTAATGAAAACCGGCCAGATTCATGGCTTCTTTATTGAGTGGGGCAGTCACGATGGCATCGACCTGCCCGGTCATTGCCAGGTCGCAGGCAGTACATACATATTCCACCGCGGCTCGACCCGAAGCCGCACTCACTTCTCCAAGTGGAGAGTTGGAAGGAGTGATATTGTTCAGGTTTAACAACGGAATAGTACCGGTCAAATAGGCTCCCAGCGATGCATCAGAAATAAACTCGATGTTAAATGGTGAGGGCATGCGTAAAGCTGTCATTGCGCGTTTTAGAATTGATTCACACCCAATAACGAGCGGTCGGCATTCTGAAAATAATGCTGGATGCGTCAGTGCTTTTAAAACCACTTCTGGCCCAATACCGGCTGGATCACCCAGCGTAATGGCAATTAATGGAAGCTGCATACTTATTCCCTGATAGCATAGGATGCGTCAATTTTAGCAGGTAAACCGACTAAATCTCTACATAACCATAAAACCAGTTTTTTTTGCTAAAGAATATAAGTGAACTTTAGGTCCGTGGGCTACAAGCCAACCCCTAATGGCAGGGGACGAATCTAATTCTCAATGCGATATGCTGGTAGATCTTAACTCGCCAGTTGTCTTTTTATGTTTAACCTGGTACATCTGCGCGTCAGCCTGAGTTAACAATTCATCCAATGAAGCCGTCTGGTGGGAGGTCCACAGCGAATACCCAGCACTTACTCCCAGGGTGAAAGGACTTTTTGAAATTGAATTGATCCGCGCCACCTCATGTTTGAGACGCTCCATTAATGCAGGTGCGCCAACACTGGGAGTGGCGTATGCCAATATTGCAAACTCATCACCGCTAATTCTCGCAATGATGTCGGCAGATCGGAACGTGGCTCGTAAGGCATCAGCCATTAACACCAACGCACGGTCACCTTCTTTATGCCCGTAAGAATCATTGATTTGCTTTAGTTGATCGACATCGCAGAAAATTAGAAGCATGTCGCTGCCTGTACGTTGAGCCAAACGTAATTGCTGTTCCGCAAGCAAGTAGAAACCACGGCGGTTATAGATTCCAGTCAGTTCGTCAATAATGGCCTGACGTTCAATGCGGTTGTAAAGTCGCGCGTTTTCCAGTGCCACAGCCACCTGGTTGGCAAATACTGTGAATGCAATCAGGTCGTTCTCGCGCAAATCGCCTCCCCACAGTGTCATCAGACCCAGTGGGTGATCTTTTATCACCAAAGGTAGGTACAGCACTGGGGTATATTGATTTATTCCAAAACGGGCCAGAGCAGATTCCAAGGTTGTTCGCGAAATATTGGTGAAGAAATTCGCCAGGAGAGGGATTGGATCCCGTTGGAATCGGCCTTTCTTTTCTGAAATCACGTGATCCGCCATCGGCCAAACATTGGGCAGAATTTGCATTCCAATGATTTTCTTCTCGAGTATTGTTTCGAGCATCATAAGTTGCGACCGTTCTGCCGAAATATAACGCACGACCAAATGACCCGGTGACTGCTCTTCAAATAATGTAAGGAGCGCAGTTATACCCAGATGTTGCAGCTCGTTTCCCAATGTCTCCAGAATCACTGAGGTATCAAGGGTTTCACTCAGGCGAGTGGCCATTTGTCCCAAAACAGCAATCACTGCATTACTGCGTTCCAACTCTGCACTTTTCTGCCGTTCGGCACTTAATGTTCGTGCATTTTGGACAGCAATGGCAGCCTGGTCAGCGAAGAGACAGGCCAAGCGGATCTCGTCAGTATTCCAGGTACCTACCTGGCGATCATCAATGAGAGTGATCACTCCAATTACTGTGTCACCCGATTTTAATGGAACTGCCAGCATGCGCTTAAACTCTGAGCCGGCATATACTTTAGCATGACCTTCCCATTCCTGATAGTTGGCAACGGCTAATGGTCGCCCGGTCTGGGCAACGCGGCCTGCAATGCCCTCCCCAAACTGTAAGGTCGTCCCGCGATAATCTTTTTTGATGTTAACCGTGTACGTTAAAGTCAGACAATGTTTATCTGGCTGAACAAGATATAACCCACCCAGTGGTAAACCCATTAAGCGGATAGCCCGCTCTACCAACGATTGAAGCAACGTGGGCAGGTCAATTTGGGCATTGATTTCCAGAGAAGTTTGGTACAAAGCCTCCATTTCACGGGCTCGGCGCTCTAAAGCCAACTCAAAATGCTTACGTTCCATGGCATGTTGCAGCGTGCGCAGTAAATCAAACCCATTGATAGAATGACTAATAATACAATCTTGCCCACCGGCTTGCATGACCTGAGTAGCGATCAGAGGTTCACTACTTTCTACCATCACAACCACCGGACAATTGGGGGCAGTTTGCTGCACCTTTGTTAATGTCTGCAAACCCTGGCTGTCCGACACGTTAAGATCCAAGAAAATGATGTCATAGCTGATCTCGGTTAAGCGATTTAACCCAGAAGCTAATTGTGAATGCCAATCGATTACCAGCACGTCAGGTGCGGCAGCTTGAGCTAAAGCTTGCTGTAGCCATTCTGCCTCAGAAGGATTTTCTTCAATCAACAATAGATGAATCATATTTTTTTCAAAACCCGAGAATTATTTTGTTTCAGCAAATTCAAGGACAAAATTTTCTGATTTCCCAACTCAAGATCTGATCGCCGGGTGCATAAACAAAGTGAAAATCAGGGATTACACCACTGTTCGAAAGGAATTCATCATTAATCTGGGCATCGAAATTAGATTTTCTAAAAATAAGCGGCCCAAAATAATGAATGTTGTTGACCACTTCGCTTGAAAGTACTACCCAATTCTGAGGTTTCCAGGCTATTTCACCTTCTTCTTCCGTTGTAGGATGCGGTTCGACACCTTCTGGCGCTTCAGCAGCGAAGATATACAGGCCGCCGGGTGTTTCGGTATGGCCTTCCCAGGTCAGCATGCCGGCAAAGCGAGCAGTTGGCAGTTCATAGCCGGTCTCCTCCTGCACTTCCCGCAGTGCCCCCGCGAGTGGGGTTTCACCGGTTTCTAACCGTCCACCGACGCCATTCCAAAGACCCTGGTTGGGTGGGTTGCGACGATGGATCATCAGCACATCCGTACCACGTGTAATAAAGATGAGTGTGTATCGAAAATGATTGTGTAGCATCTTCATATTTAATCAATTTTACTGGTAAATCAATCAAGCTATTATAAAGTAAACCCTGGCAATTTCTCAAGTGAGTTTCTGGTCTGCGGAAGGTATAATTCATTATAGAATATTTCTGATCAATCATGAAAACGAAAGGTGTACTGCTATGCCTATTGAAACGATGACACCCCGTGAACGTTGGCTGGCGGTCATGCATCGTCAGAAACCTGATCGTGTTCCCACCGATTACTGGGGCACCCCAGAAACTGGACAGCAGTTAAAACAGCATTTTGGCGTGGCGACTCTTTTTGAGGCTTTGGACCGCATGCATGTCGATTATTTGCTGAATATCGGACCTCGCTACAGCGGCCCAACCTTACCGCCCTCCACCGATGTTTATGGAATTATCTATCGGGATATCGATTACGGTACGGGAGTCTATCCTGAGGCAGCCAACCATCCTTTGTCCCGGTTTCGCTCAGTTGCTGATATTGAGGCAAACTTTCGCTGGCCTGATCCTGATTGGTGGGATTATTCAGGTATTCCGGGTCAATTGCGCGGTCATGAAGATCGCGCAGTGCGGGGTGGTGGTTCTGAACCATTTTTAATTTATAAGTATCTGCGTGGTGACGAGCAGGCTATGGTCGATTTCGTAGAAAACCCAGAGATTGTTGAATACTGCCTGGGTAAGCTATTTGACCTTGCTTATACCGAAACGCTGCGGATATATGAGAGCATTCCTGGTCGGGTAAACTTTTCTTACATCGCGGAAGATATGGGCGGGCAGAATGAAATCATGTTTTCCCCGCGTCACATCCGGCGTTTTTTATTTCCTGGGATGAAACGAATGATCGATCTGGCACATTCTGCTGGGGTTTACGTGTTCCATCACAATGATGGAAATATCACCCGGATTTTACCGGATCTGGTGGATCTGGGAATCGATATACTTAATCCCATTCAATGGCGCGCCGGCGCACCTGCCGACAATGAAGAAAGCGATTTTTCTGCCACTGAAAGGTATGGCATGAACCGCGAGAAATTAAAAAGCATTTATGGAAGCCGCATTGTCTTTCACGGGGCAATGGATAACCAATTTACGTTGCCTTTTGGAACGGTTGAGCAAGTTCGGGCCGAAGTTAATGAAAATTTGCGTATTTTAGGCGCAGGTGGCGGATATATTTTGGCGCCTTGCCATAATATTCAACCCCTCACGCCCATTCGTAATATTGTAGCAATGTATGAGACAGCTTACTATGAAGGGTTCCAGACATGATTCACATTCTACAATTGGCGGCAATTGGGCTGCTTACCGGAGCACTTGGGGCGGGATATGTCGCAACAGGTCAACCTGGATTGGCAATAGCCTGTTTAGTGCTTGGGCTGTGCTGGGCGGTGGTGGACTGGTTTGGTATTGGTAGATCGAGCAAAAAGAAAACTTTGACCGCTGGTGTTACCCAAAAATCTCGACGCGGCGGTGACCCGCTTACGGGCAATTTTGCAATGTTGCTTTTCAGTGCATTGACTGCCTGGGGGGTGGGACAGAAATTACCGATGTGGTTAATGCTGATAGTTGGTCTGCTCACGTTGATCGCATGGGATCTGGGTCAATTTTCTTCTCGCATGATGGCTGTTACAGATGCCGCCACTGTAACACGGTTGGAGCGAGTCCATCTGTCTCGGCTTGGACTGGCCCTGGTAGTGAGTTTACTGCTAGGGGGTGCCGCGCTGCTCGTACATGTCCCACTCGATTTCGGCTGGGCGCTGGTTCTCGGCATGATCACGATGATCGCGTTAAACCGTTTTGTCCGTGGACTCGCGCGTCAGAAATAACATCGGCGCTTTCTTAGGGTGAGTATCGGTTTTTTTTCAATCAAATTCACTCAATTAAAATTGTAGTTAAATTATGCATCATCAGGGATAGGAAATTCTTATGCGAATTCTTTATGTCGAAGACAATCCATTTGATGCCAACATGACTCGTCACGAGCTGCAGCGCATATCACCGCAGCTAGAGCTTGATGTAGTGGATACCCTTTTTGCAGCACGCCAGCGTCTTGCCACCAAACCGCAACCCTACTCCGCGGTTCTTTTAGATTTACGATTGCCTGATGGCGATGGCCTATCGCTGCTCAATTATATCCGCCGATCCGAACTGCCTGTGGCTGTAGTTATCCTTACCGGTGGCGGAGATGAAGATTCAGTGATATCCGCATTAAAGGCTGGTGCTGACGATTACATCATAAAACAAACTGATTACCTCTCCACCCTGTATGAAACCATCCTGACCGCTGTGGATCGCTTTCAAACGGATAAGCAGGTGCACAACCATCGCCTGCGTGTTGTGTATTCAGAGCGTAACGCCCAAGATATCGATCTCACGCGTCGCCATTTGACTCGCCACGCTGCTTTCATTCAGCTTGATGTGCTGGTTAGTGAGGCTGAACTGATCACAACTTTACAGAGCGAAACTGCCGCTACCCCGTATGATGTGTTACTGCTGGACTATAATCAAGGTCCACTGGATGCGCTGGAACTTATTAAACGGATCAGCCGCCATGGTAAACCACTAATTCCAGTCGTACTGGTGACCGGGCAGGGTAATGAAGAAGTTGCTTTGCAGGCTTTGAAGTTAGGCGCTTCCGATTATGTGGTTAAGAATCCGGGCTATCTCTACCGCTTACCCTCTATCCTCGAGAATGCATTTCATAAGGCCGAGTTACAGCACGAACGTAAGATGATGCAGGAGCGTGAGCAGCATATTCGCTTGTTGGCAGATCATGTTAATGATGTTATTTTTAATTATAGCGTTGCAAATCACTGTTTTAAATACCTGAGCCCTGCCATTTTTATGATGACGGGATATACATCTGAAGAAATTTATGCCGACCCAGATTTATGGCAAAACATAATTCATCCGGAAGATAGAAATTTACTGGAAGAAAGTCTGACTTTTGATGGACGCGATCGTTTTGAAAAAAGTGTTCGTTGGATCCATCACGATGGACAAGTGGTTTGGACTGAACAGCGTATTACAATTCTTAAATCATCCACCGGCAGACTCATCGAAATTCATGGAATTGCTCGCGACGTCACAGCACGCCACCAACTGGAAGCCGAGCGGGACAAAATTGCTATCGAAAAGGATGAAGCCATTCGCATGCTTTCGCAGTCTTATGAGAAGACCATTGAAAGTTGGACTCTGGCACTGGAATTACGCGACCGAGATGCACACGGGCATTCGATCCGGGTGGCTAATTTGACTGTACTCACGGCCGTTGCTCTGGGAATTTCCGGGGAAGCACTTGAGCATATTCGCCGTGGGGCTTTGCTGCATGATATTGGCAAGTTGGGTGTACCCGAAGCGATTTTACAAAAGCCAGGCCCGCTGACTGATGCAGAGTGGCTAATACTGCGCATTCACCCGGCCTATGGTTACCAGATTCTTGCCCCGGTCGAATTTCTGCGTCCTGCCATTGACATACCCTACAGTCATCGTGAACGTTGGGATGGCAGCGGTTATCCACAAGGTCTCAAAGGCGAGCAGATTCCGTTTCCAGCGCGGATTTTTGCGGTGGTGGATGTTTGGGAAGCGCTAAATTCTGATCGCCCATATCGCCCGGCTTGGGACCCGAAGCAGGTGGCACGCTTTTTACGCGAGCAGGCCGGAATAAAATTTGATCCCCATGTTGTGGAAGTATTTCTTGGGGAAGTTGTTGCGGAAAAATGAAAAGTTCACCTTCAGGTTCTCTTTATCCAACGTTCCAACCAGTTTAAAGGCCGCTGACCGCGGGCCAAACCGCTGACCCCATTGATCACCACCTGGAAACGTTCCTTATCAACTTGGTAGTAAAATAGCCACAAAGGCAGCAGGACTAAACGGAACGATTCAATCGTAATCCCCGTAGAATGAAAACCAAGGTCGCGCACCGGCTGCAAAAAACGGTCACGCACACTTTGTTTTTCAAATTCATACGTCCACCGCCGCGCTTCCAATGAAGCATCTCCCAAGGTCACTGTGTAGGTTTCTGCCGGCCAATTGGCCAGGTAACTTTCTTCATATGTCACAGCCTGCTGTAAATTAAAACAATGCAATTCATCGGTACAATCAGAGCATAATCGGTTGCCAGCCGGCACCAGCACACTGGTATGATATACAATCTCATTTCCTGCTTGCGCCACCCAGCGATTACGACTTTCCTCCACCATACCGGTCCATGGTACCTGACCTGCCATTTCAAACGACCATGCCGGCAAATAAATACCTGACCCGCGCTCGATCACTAAATTACCATTTTGGGTCAATCTAGCTAACTTCAACCAATGTTGGAGGGCGGCATGCGCTTCTGTCGCGTTAATTTCAAACGGAAAAATTAAATGGGGGGATATTTGTTCACGTACTGTGGAATTCTTTATCACATACACTGAGGCGCAGTAGGGGCAGGTGGATGAAATTTCTTCCGCTGCCAGGATAAACTCTGCGGCACAACCCTGGCAGATAAAAGATTGGCGATTAACCGGATGTAAATGCCCTTTTCCCGTTGCCATAGCGATTAAAAAGTTCTCAGCCGCGACCGCCTGTTGAGTAGTCTGAAGGCGCAAGTTGCTGCCGCGAGCTTCACAATATTCACAACTCAAATCCTTACCATCCGGAGTAAAAGTCATCCGCCCGCCACACTGCGGACATACAAAACGATCGGCACTGGCTTTTTGGGGCTCGGGCGCAGCGTAAGGATGCTGAATCTGGTCAGGATCCATGATCTGCTCTGGTAGCAGCAGCCCGTTTAATATAGCCAGGATCCGCCTCGATCGCATATCTGCCGGGTTATAGGCCAGCGCTTCTTCAATCCATTTGCGCTTATCGTTTGCATCTGCGCTCAGTTCTGCAAGCCAGATCAAAGCCTCCACCCGCAGGTCGGGAGCCGGCTGCATTTCCAGCAGCCATTTCAGGTAGAAGCGAGCCTCGTTGGTTTCTTTTGCTTTAGCAGCGGCAACGCCACGTACCAATAAATCGCGAATGTGATCGTTCTCGTTCATTTTACAATTATAAACTCGATCCAACTATGCGCGAATTTCAACAGCAGTACCAATTTCGGCCAATCATATATTCGATCGGCACGGGGAGAATTCTAAGCTCGCGTCTGATATAATCCGTTTATGACTCCCCTTTTGGAAACTGAAGATCTTACGCGCATCTATGGTTCATTTCGAGCCCTGGCGCCTACCAGCCTGGTATTGGATTCTGGTGATCTGGTGGCCCTTGCCGGTCCGAACGGTGCCGGTAAATCGACTTTGCTGCTTTGCTTGAGTGGTTTGCTGCACCCGACCTCTGGGAAAGTGCGGGTGGAAGGTTTTGACCTTTACCAGGCAGAATCACAAGCAAAATCGCGCCTGGCTTTTGTGCCGGATGTGCCCCGTTTTTATACTGAACTGACGGTTTGGGAGCATTTGCAATTTATGGCATTTGCACACCACGCTCAGGCTGGCTTTGAGGTTCGGGCTGAAAAACTGCTCAAAGAATTTAATCTATGGAAAGACCGTGACCTTTATCCTCACAATTATTCGCGCGGCATGCGTCTCAAGTTGGGATTGATGATGGCCTTCATTCGCCCTTTTCGGGTTTTGCTGCTTGATGAGCCCACTTCTGCCCTGGATTTCGAAAGTGTGCGCTTTTTGTGCCGAAAATTGATCGAACTGCGCGACAGTGGTACAGCGATCCTGCTTTCCTCGCACGATCCCGAACTAATTGAATTGCTTGGCGCTGCGCGCTGGCGAATGGACCAGGGAATGCTTTCTTCAGAAGAAGAGGAAGAACTAACCCCGGAAACGCAAAGCGATACAGGAAACTAAACACAGCCAAGAACCTGTGGTTTGTGCAATTCGAAGGTGGAAATGAAGGACTTCGCATGATTTCAGCCGTCTGGTTGGTACGTTCGCACCAAATTGCGGCCGATCTACGTTATTGGTTAACGTATATCGGTTACGACCGGCGCGACCATTCTTTATCGCATAAGATCTATTTGGGCTATGCCACTCTATTTTTTACGGCCTGGCTCTTTGCCACACTCACCTTGATGGCCGGTTGGGTCGGAATATTGCTCAGCATCTTTGGCGGGGCCTCAGGAACGCTTGCCAATGAGACCCAGACTGCGGTAGGTATATTAACCCTGGCTTTACTGGGATGGTGGATTTATGCAGCCGTTCGCGCCGGGCGATTCAGCCCGATCACTTTTAACGAAGACGATTCGGCCCTGATTTGCATGACTCCAGTTTCGCGGCCGGCCGTGGCTTTGTTGTGGCAATTGGGAGATTGGATAAAGGTCGCTCCTGCGTTTTTGGCAATAGGAGTGACATTGGCATTTGCATTGCAGGATCGCGCCCTGGGCGCGGCGGTGAGCGTTGAGTATGTGCCACGTTATGTATTGGCAGGTCTCAAACTTCTGGCAGTCGTCATTCCTCTGCAGTGGGGCCTCATGGCATTTGTTTATGCTTGGGGAGTCCTGCGCCTGCAACGGGATCGGGTAAGGCGTTTTTGGTGGTTGTATCCCGGTTTATTGGGACTGCTGCTGGTAATGCTGCTGGCTGCCCGGTTTTCTGATGGCTTGTTCACTCAGGTCGCATTATTACCCGTGTTTCAGCCATTGGCTTTTTCAATTCGTGGCGGTTATGGATTGGTTAATTGGCCCCTGGCATGGATTGTGGGTTTAATTTGGGCCGGGTTTGGCACGCTGGCACTTGCTTTGGCGGCACGTCCACTCAATTTGAGTCGCGCTGCCCAGGAAAGTACCCTGCGCAGTGCCATTGAGATTGCCGCACAATCTGGTAATATGAGGGCTGCCAGTGAAATATCGCTGCGCCGTCGTCTGGGGGCGGGGCATACCCCTACCAGGCTGGCAGGACGCCCTGGTTGGTTGGCGCTGGTATGGAAGACAGGGCTGGTCTGGAATCGGCGGGGCTTTCTGGCGTTGTTCGGTTCGTGCCTGCTCATTTTCGCTACCGGGTTGGCGGTCGCTTTGGCACCGGATTGGGGTTCACGGATATGGGCCCTCTTTGCCTGGTTGATTACTGTGCAGCAATTCACTGCTGCACCTTTGACAGATGACTTGCGTCTGTGGGCAATATTTCGCGGATTGCCCATCTCCGGTCGTCAGGTCATTATTGGGGAATTGGTGTTGCCATCGATTTTTGTCGCGGTATTGGGTTGGATTTCTCTGGCAGCAGCCGAACCGCTGCATGTGTTTCTACCAGCAGGCGGTTTGCCTGGGTGGGCGGCATTTCTGGTCCCGGGGGCGGCTTTTAGCTGTGCCCTGGCCGCTGCGCTGGATGTGCTGCGCAATTGCCGCAGCGGCCGTCTGATGACCGGCCAGGCCCCCATGCCAGGAACAACCGGCATGGTTATTGCTGGATTGATTACCGGTGCCGGCGCATTAACTGTGCAATTTGTAGGAGACAATGCCTTGGGGTATTTATATGGTGGGGTCATCCTGGGTTGGATCGGTTATATTCTGCTTAATTTTGTTGTAGATACATTGCGCCGCGTGGAGTAGTTCGGAAAAATGTGAAGATTTGGTAGAATAGGATCAGAGTTCCATTCTAATGATCAATAATTTCCAGATTGTGAGGTGAAAAGTGGATATTAATCCAGAAACAAATTTTAAGCCGGAAAATGCTGCACCACTCCGCGAAGAAACACAACAAATGGAGCAGCAAGCAGTTAATGAGATCAATGTGCAGGGAGATTTGCATATGTTTCGCTCCGCGGCGGTGGTGGTGCACGCCGAAAAAGATGTGCAACTTGTCGACAGCGGTGCGGCAGCGATTGTAGCGGGGGATGATATCTCCATCACCAATGGTGGCGCACAGGTGATGGTTGTGGGGCGCGATCTGGAAATGCAGACCAGTGGCGCCGGCCTGATTATTAGCGGACGCAATGTTAGTGCGGATCGCAGTTTTCTCGGGGTGATAATCTCCAGCGATGTAACACTGGGTGAAGGCACTCAGGTTTTACTCAACACTGCGCAGGCAGCAGTTTTTGGCGCCGCGTTGGGTGTGGCATTTGGATTAATTAACCTGTTATTTAATGGTCGGAATCGAAGGCAGAATAAATAGGTAAACAAAGAGCCGGCTGGCAGGCGTCCATAAAAAGTCCCTGAGCGATGCATTCATTGCCCTTATGCCGGCTCTTTGTTGTTTTATCCAAAAACTACTGACCGATTACGGCTTCAACCACAGGCACAAACACTGCCTTTATAAGAGCATCCCGCTGATTCCACGGACTCTGCAGTAGTACCAGGAATGTTTTCTTGCCACTGCTGGCTAAGGCCAGGTCTATCTTAACCAATCCGCCGTCGGCTTCATAGAAGGTCCATTTCAGTCCACCCGCACTTTGAACCGATAATTTTTGTGTAGATGGCTTCAGGTTGATCCCTGAAGATTGCAGTTGGGTTTCCATTAATGACAGGAACTGATCCGAGGCCATTTGCGCCGCTTGCAACAACAGTTGCGTATTATTGAGCATGGATCCATCCGGGGTATAAAATCCGGGGATGTTGCCGCTCGGTTTCCAATCTGCCGGAATTAACCCACTGAAACCCATGAGGCGGTTGTCAAAGGGTCCAAGCTTTACATTTAGTGAGGTTACAGGCACATTGTAAGCAATTTTGCGCTTGCTCAAGCAAGTCGAGTCAGGCGCTGAAGTGGGCTGGTCGAGAAATGCCAGAAGCATTTGCTGCGGGCAGTCCACCGTCAAACTCGGTCCATGCCCCGCGGCGGGGACTTCAAAGAAAAAGCTCTTACTAAGCGTACTGCTCGCCAGTTTGCCCCATTCAGGCGGGGTGATGGGGTCAAATTGCCCGGAGATCACCAGGGTAGGTACATCACTCTTAACTGCCTGATTTTCTAAATCCGGTGCCTTAGGTACATTCCAAATCCGACATGAATCGAATGTTCCACTGGCTGAACCCAGGGCTCCGGCAAGCTCTCCCTGAGCTTTATACGCGGCTTCGGCCTTATCAAGGCTGTCAAACGGCACTTCTTCATAACATTCGACCGAAAAGTACATGCCCCGGCTGATATCCTTCAACTGCGACAACAATTGTCCCTGAAGTTGAGCAATGATGCCATAGTTAGCATCGCGGGCCTGGTAAATCAGCGCCGGAACCGAAGGCAGAAGATCACTGCCGTAAAGTGTTTGAAAAATCAGCGATAAAAATGCATTGCCGTCCATCAGTGCATCCAACTGCTTGCCAGGGGTGCCAATATTGCCAAGGTCTGGCTGCACCAACTTTAATTTCGCTGGCACGGCATTAAGCTTTTTCACGGTTTCAAACAGCACTTGCTTCAGGTTGGGATATACCGCATTGCAGGCCGGGTCAGCAGCGCAAGTTTCAAACACCAGGTTGAGCGAACGCGCAAAACTGGCTGGTGGTTCAGTTACCAGGCTGGTTTGTGGAGGGTAAACCGAGTCGATCACTACACTGCGGATGCCAGTGCGGTGATCGCGCAGGGCTGTGAGCGCCAGACGGGTACCGTAAGAAATGCCATAAAGATTCCATTCCTTAATACCTAATGCTAACCGTAAATCGTTGAGATCGGCAGCATTAGCCGCAGATGTATAGGCCGCCAGATTGACCCCCTTGGCTTTCAGACGGTCATGGCAGGCCTGCAGCGATTTGTTAAACTGCTGGTCTGCCGCTTCGGGCGCCAACACCTGGTTGAGTGTGTCTAGCACAAATTGGGTGCTTTCGGGGCAATCAAGGGCCGGCTCCGAATAGCCCGTTCCACGCTGGTCCACCAGGATTACATCGCGCTTCTGATTGAAGGGTCCAAATAACACGGTGAAGTTCTTTGGATACGAACGCAGCGCGGATCCACCAGGACCGCCTTCCAGATAAACAATGGGGTCGGAGGCCGGGTTGCTCTGTGAGGCTTTGTAGCGCGCTACAGCAATTCGAATGGTCGGTCCTTGCGGATTGGCGCGGTCTTCTGGCACCACCAGATAGCCGCATTCTACATTTACGCCCTGTCCTTTATCAAAAGGGCAGTCTGACTTTTCGAATTTCGGGGTGTACCCGGATGGACCTGGAACTGGGGTTGCTGTCGCTCCATCCTGACAGGATGCCAGCAGCATTGCTATGATGATAAGAATGGGTGTGAGTTTTTTTTGCATACGATTATTATATCAAGGCTTTAGCTGCACCAATCCCCATCGGCCGTTCGTGCGCCAGTCCGGCTCCTTTTGGTCAAGCGCTGCTACCTGACCGGGTTGCAGGCCAACAATCACCTCCGATTTGCTGGTTCTCAATGCCGACAGACGTGTGGGAAAATATGCAAGTACTTGTGCAAAGGATGTCGTTTCAGGCCAGCGCAGATCACCCACCAGGCGGCGGTAGTTTGCATCGCCTTTGCTGATCACCAATGCTGACGTAGCCAGCGCGCTGCGCAAGACTTCAGGCATTTCCCACGCCAAAAGAGGTGAGTTCCAGAAAAAATCTTCTTCGAGCAACAGTCTACCATCTGCAAACGCTGCTGCGGCTCTCTGGCCGAAGCCGGCTGTGATTTTATCTTGCTCATATCGTAGAAAATTAATGGTGTTGTGCACATCACTGGCGAGAGCATCCGACACAAAGGTGGGGTGTGCTTTAAGGTGAAATTGAACCTGATCCACCCAACCACGGCCCAGCATTAAATCGGCTAACACCAGGTCACAGACCAACTCGAACCCGGCATTGTCAATTAAAAAGTCAATCCGACGCCGCCTGTTTTTGAGGTTGAGTATGACAGTCACCATTGCAGCAAGATCATTCGCCAATATGAATTCGGTCGCCTGGTGCAGTTGTATATCGGGCAAGGTTCCTGCGGCGTCAGCAGGCCAAAGACTGAGGTCGGCCCGATTGCCCCATAGGTTATTTTCGATCGCCGCGCTGAGCGATTCTGAGGCTGGAAAATCGGCCATCAGCCAGGTTTGCAACCTCCCAGCAAGCACCCGAACGCCTTGCCGACTGACCTCCAGCCCCTTGTTCTTTTGGTATGAATATGGATCGACATGCCAGGTGGCGCCAGGCTGAAAATAGCCTGTAGCGGCCAGAACCTGCCGGTAGAACGTGTTTTCGCCTACCCAAAATGATAATTGACGCCAGGATAGTCCTACATAAGGCCGGAGGTTATGGTGCCACAACTCAATATCCGGCGCATTGGGATCCTCTACCTCTCTAACTATACCGTCCGGTAGCTCCGCGATAAAAGCCGTGATACGCTGGTTTGTCTCCTGCGGGAAATCATTTTCCATAATAATCCGCCGCGCAATATCGGGTAGACGTTTAAGCAGGGTGCTTTCAGCAAAAGAACCTGGCTCTGAAAACTGATATGAAGCTGGTCTGAGAAGTGGGGGAGGAGAAGTGGTCATCCCCCGATTATAATGGGGTGTTTATAGAAATGGGCGTCGTTTCGCGGTAAAAATGCCGTCGGCAAACGCATATTTTCATAATACATAAGGTACGCGTCGAATGAATAAAAATCGAAAACCTTTGCGGCGTTTATCCCCGGTTCAACTGCTACTAATTGGTTTGATCGTGATTGCAGCTGCTTTATACCAGGCCTATGATGCTGGACCCGGGCAGCCCGTCCAAACGGATGCAGAAACCTCCACACCGGCATCTGCTGGTACGTCTACTATGGTAACAGGCATACAAACACCCAACCTGTTGTCCACCGCCACAAGTCAGGGAAAGGACGGGAAAGCGACTTTAACTGTTACCCCGCTGCCGAGTCTACCAGCCGAAACAATGAGCCATTTTGATTATTTCATATTGGCCCTCTCCTGGTCTCCTGATTACTGTGCCACCAGTGGGGGCAATGACGCGCAGCAGTGTTCGCTCGGTAAGAAACTGGGGTTTGTGCTGCATGGGTTATGGCCTCAGAATAATCAGGGCTATCCTGTTAACTGTACCACTGAGAAAATGCCGCAGAGTGTAAAAAATCAATTCGTGGGGCTTTATCCCAACGATGCTTTGTTCGATCATGAATGGGAGAAGCATGGCACTTGCACCGGACTGACCCCAACGCATTTTCTAACACTTAGCCGGCAAGTCATGAATTCTTTGGTCATTCCAGCCGCATACCGGTCCCCTGAAACGCCTTTTCGCACCACGACTCAACAACTGCGGAATGAGTTCACCCAAGCAAACCCCAGCATCAACCCAGCTGCATTTGAGACAAACTGTTCTGGTTCAGGTCGCTATTTTAAAGAACTGTATGTTTGCTTTTCGCGCACAGGCAGCCCAATTGCCTGTGGGGCGGAAGTTCATAAAGAGGCATTGAAAAGCTGCCAGGCGGCAGACTTTACCGTACGAAATTTACGGTGAAGTGCAATTAATTAATTCTGGCAACCCAGGAGGGGGGTATCTCATTAATGGCAGAAATAAGTCGTAGCTGAATGATAAAGAATAACTGGAAAAATAGTTTCAAAACAAACCGAATATATTTATCATTAATTGGATGGCCTTAAGTAAGAAAGGCATTTCCGATCTAAAAGAGGGGGGTGCCTATTTGACCTTTGCGAAGGTTTTTACCGGCTATGCTTTTGATAAGTATCATTATCAAAAGCATAGCCCATGGTACCGAATACGCTTTCAATCGAAAGAATTGTCATCTGTCCCATTAAATCTGGAATTTGTTATGAAAATTATCAAAATAAACCTTGTTCATGGGTGTTGACTTTACTCAACGCTTCAGGTAGATTCAACTGCGAGGTATAAAAATGACCCATGAAATGAAAAATAAAGTCATTTTAATCACAGGTGCAACCAATGGCATTGGTAAAGCCACAGCATTGGCATTAGCCAGGAAAGCCGCCACGTTGGTTATTGTTGGCCGCAATCCGGAGAAGACCAGGCAGGTTGCCTCCGAAATTGCACAGCAGAGCGGCAATCCGGCGGTCGATTTTCTTCTGGCGGATCTCTCCGTTCTCTCCCAGGTACGCAGTCTGGCAGAGGCGTTTAAACAGAAATATTCCCGCATGGACGTGCTGATCAACAATGCAGGTTCCCACTTTTCAAACCGCCAGTTAACTGCGGACGGTTATGAGAGGACATTCTCTTTTAATCATTTGTCCTACTTTTTATTGACCCATGAATTCTTGGACTTAGTAAAGGGCAGCGCGCCAGCACGGATAATTAACGTTTCCTCGGCTGCTCACACCCTGGGGCCGCTTAATTTTGACGATTTGATGAGCACAAACTACGGAATGATGGGCTTCAGAGCCTACAGCCAATCAAAACTGGCCAATATTATGTTCACATATGAATTGGCACGCCGTTTGGATGGCACGGGCGTGACCGTCAACGCACTGCATCCGGGGGCAGTCAATACCGGGTTCGCCAAAAATAATTCGGGGTGGATGAGATTTACGATGAACCTGTTTGGCTACTTTTCACTCACTCCCGAAGCCGGCGCTCTCACCAGTATCTACCTGGCATCCTCCCCAACTGTATCCGGAGTCAACGGGAAATATTTCGATAAATGCAAGCCAGTTTCTTCTTCACCAGCTTCGTACGATCAGGCAGCCCAACAGCGCCTTTGGGCACTCAGCGAGGAATTGACCGGCATTAAATATCCGGTGTAATCTAAAAAAGCAAGCACATCACGAAAAAAAGCAACCAGCAAGGCGATCCTAAGAGTTCGTTTCACTGGTTGCTTTTTTAAGGGACGTTAATCCAGATCAGCTATAATCATTCATATGGTCCTGCGCTTACTCTCCTGGATACAATTGGTTTATATCCGGGTTATCTCGCTCTGGCAAATAAACCGCCCTCCTGATAGTGGTCTGGCAACCATCTATCTTTGCCATCCACTTTTGTTGGTTGTTCTTGGATTCGTCACCATCTGGTATGTCGCCCGCCCTTCCGCAGTGGCGATTGTTGCAGTCGTCTGGCTTGCAGGGATGCTATCGGGTAGCTTCTTTTGGGCACGTCGAATGGCAATCAACCTTTCCGCTCAACGTCGCCTACAATACACTGCTGTTCAGGTGGGTGATGAGATTGAAGAAATTGTTAAAGTCTCCAATGGCTCCTTTCTCCCGGTTTTATGGGCAGAATTTAACGATTTCTCCAATATCCCCGGTTATAGCCTGACTTCTGTGCGAGCTATTGACAGTCTCTCGGTATTGGAATGGCGTGGCCACGCCATCTGTAAGCAACGCGGCAATTACCACTTTGGTCCGTGGGAACTGGTAACTGGGGATCCATTTGGAATTTTCCGGGTTACGCTGGCATATAACCAACAGGAAGATATTCTGGTTTATCCACCGTTAGCAGCCATACCTGAGCAAATCTTTCCAAAAGGACGTGCACAGGGTGACGATCGCCCCCTGCAAATTCCTCTTCAGGCCGAGAGTCTCAGTGCGTTCAGTACACGCCCTTATGTTCCTGGGGATCCGCTCCGGCATATCCATTGGCCCAGCAGCGCCCGACACTCCACACCGTTTGTTAAGGTCTTTGATCCCGAAGCTGCCTCCACCCTTTGGCTGGTCCCCGATTTTGATAGTGCCGTGCAGCGTGGTTTAGGAGCAGGTTCCACGCTGGAAACGGCCATCATCCTGCTCGCATCCCTGACCGACCGATTTTTAAGCGAACGGCTAGCAGTAGGATTGATTGTCTATGCGAAAAATCCGAAAGTTCTTGCGCCAGCTCGCGGTCGGGCTCAGTTTTGGCTCATTCTGCGTGTCTTGGCTGATTTGCAGGCCTCGCCCATAGCATTTTCTGAAACGCTTGCACAGGCACGCCCATTGATTACTGGCCGTGATCGAGTGGTGGCTATTACCCCTTCGCTCCATGCCGCATGGCCGGGACAGTTGGCGAGATTGGGAGGAACCACCCATCACTCGGGCGCAGAGGTCATCTTGCTGGACCCTTCTTCTTTCCTTAGCCCTAACTTACCAACACCTCCAGCGTCAAATACCACAGCATTTGTCTCTTTTCTTGCTTCAATGAGCCTGCCGGCGAAAATTCTCAGCAGTGGAGATATTCAACCTTTCAATGCCTCGTATGGGGAGCTGAGCCGTTGGGAGTTTCAGACGCTTGGCACAGGCCGGGCATTTGCCAGAAACACCCCAAGGCCGCTCCCGAACGAAACGAAGCGAGTCCTACGATGATCCGATTTTATACAATATCAAGGCCGGCAGATTATTTCAACTATCCAGCGCATGAAATTGCTATTTTCTAAACCAATTTTGCTAAGGGCCCGCCTGATCCACTGGGTTATGCTCCGCATTGCGCCTCAGTTACCCTCCGGGCTGACGATTGCGGTGATCACATTCATTATTTCATTGAATCTGGACAAGGCAGCCTGGGTTCCGGATAGTACCCCTTTCATCGCCGCTGCGTGGGTCAGCTTTCTGATTGGATTATTGTTGACCTCCAGTCGATTTTCCGGTCTGGCAGCCATCTTGTATCATGGCCTCATGGCGTTTCTATCACTTGGATTATGGATAGGTAAAATACTCCCCGGACTCAACGAATTATCCATTCAGAATGCCACGCCTGTGTTGCATTTGGCCAATATCCGCCTGTTCACTTACCTTGATCGGCTTGCCAGTTGGGTTACCACATCATTCTCAGGGGGCAGCATTCAAGATAATGGCCTGTTTCAACTGTTCATCGGGCTGCTCATTTGGGCCTGTATGGCCTGGCTGACCTGGGCTATCTTTCGCCGCGGAAATGCCTATGCTGGCCTGCTGCCAACCGGCTTGCTGCTGGGAATTAATACCCACCTTTCGGGGCAGTCTGTTGAAGGCCTCTGGCTCTTTTTTGCCTGCGCTGCCCTGCTGGCAACCAAGGATACAATTCACAAAACTACTCGGAGTTGGGAGCAGCGCCAGATTGATTATCCCGATGAACTGGGGTGGAGTTGGGGCGGCTCGGCACTGGCTTTGAGCCTTATCATCCTGGTGGTTGCCCGCCTTTCGCCCTGGGTGGGCACTTCGGAGGGCTGGAAAACTCTCGCCGACGTATTTCGCGATACGCAAAAACGTTTGGAAGACACAACAACTCGCCTTTTTGGCGATGTAGCCCCGCCCCCGACTCGCCCTGATCAAATCGCCCAGATCAATGAACCTCCGGCACCCCGCGCCGATACACCCGAGATGGGAAGCGTGGGACTCGCACCGTACCAATCCAGCGCAGTCGTGATGTGGGTAAAAACCAGTGATCCGCCTCCACCAGAACCTGACCCTGGTATGCCCATTTCGCAGCTCACCTCCGGTCCAATCCATTACTGGCGCAGCAGTATTTTTGGTAATTACACGGGTACGGGATGGGAGGGGTTGGAAATCAGTCTGGTTGTTCCTGTTGGCAGTGTACAATTCCCGGAGGCAAAACCATCTCAGCCAAGGATCACGCCAGAAAATGAAGCAACGCTGCCTGACTCCATTCCTGGGCGTTATCTACTCGAGCAGGAATTTGAAATTGCTGCCCGACATGGGCCGCAGTTATTCGCTGTCGCGGTTCCAGCGCGTGTCGGAGCGGTGGCGACATCTGTCATGCTTCGATATGCAATTCCCGACGGATCGCCCCTGGTTTTCGGTCAGGAAAGCACGCAAAAATATACAGTTCAATCCTGGGCCACCGCAGCCTCAGATGCACAAATGCGTGGCGCATCCTCCCTCTACCCTCCTGAAATTACTGCTATCTATCTCCAACTACCCTCCAATCTGCCACAGCGCGTGCGTGATCTCACACGCAGGGTGGTAAGTGATGCCGCCACCCCGTATGATAAAGCGGTGCGGATTCAGGATTACCTGCGCCTATCATACCAATATAATTTGCAGGTTCCGTTGCCCCCTGCCGGGCGAGACGTAGTCGACTTTTTCCTGTTTGATTCATCGGGTGGATTTTGTTCTTATTATTCTTCAGCCATGGCGGTAATGCTGCGTAGCCTGGGTATTCCAGCACGTGTCGCCAGCGGTTATGCCATGGGTTCCTTCGATTTTTCGCGCCGTGCTTATCGTGTCTCTGCCTCCAACGCCCATGCCTGGACTGAAGTATATTTTCCCGGTTTCGGTTGGATCGAATTCGAACCCACCGCCGGATTAGAACGCATCCGCTATGAAACCACCCCGGACAGTGCTCCGCCCCCCAGTTCGCTGCCTTCCCGTCCAATTCCTCCCGCCTCGGCCTGGCAAAGCATTGCACTGGCTGTGTTGGCGGTTCTCATGCCGATCCTGCTCTTTGGCCTGGCCTTCTGGCTGCGTGCCCGCCGGCAAAAAACCGATTCAGCCCATAATCCGGCCTGGGAAGCAGAGCAGCACTATTTTAATTTGCGCCGCTGGCTGGCCTGGGCTGGCCTACGTGCGCCGCCCAGTGCCACACCTAACGAATATCTGCTTGCTAATTTATCAGCCCTGCAGGGACGCGGCCCCCTGATCACTGCGTTGGAACAGGCGACCATTCTGTACCAACAGGCGGTGTTCAGCGCTCATCCCATCACTCTTGCCCAGGTGATCCGGGTTCGTGACCTTTCAAAAAATATTTGGGTAGCCTGGTTGCGCCTCTTTGTGGATCAATTCAGATCCCACCGCTAGGATGACTGAATGACAGGGTATTTGCCATTTGAGCGTGGGTAATTTCTAAGCTCAAATGGCTCCCCATGTTTTTCAGATAGGGCTAAAATAGAAATTGTCTGATACCAAATCATTTTCACCAACCTGTAATCCAAATTAACCTGCTGCCTGGAGAATCTTTATGCCCGCGGACCTGCTTCGTTCTGAATTCGCTGCTCCCCCGCAAAACCAACGCGGAGCTCCATTTTGGTCCTGGAATGACCGCTTGCATGTGCCAGAACTGATCCGGCAGGTGCATGATATGAAGGCCCATGGTATGGGCGGCTTTTTTATGCATTCGCGCGAAGGTTTGGAAACCCCTTACCTCGGCCCGGAATGGATGGAAAGCATCCGCCAGACGGTTAAAGCCGCGAAAGAAACCGGGATGGGGGCCTGGCTCTACGACGAAGACCGTTGGCCTTCCGGCTATGCTGGCGGTCGGGTGCCCGCCGCTGCCGCAGCCTTGCAGGATCCCAACGCATTCCGTGCAAAGTTACTCACCCTGCAAGAAACGCCCACCCTGCCGTCCGATTCCGCCAATGCCCTGGCTCTGTTTGCTGCGGTCATCAGCAATAAGTCACTCATTTCGGTCAGGCCCATGCCGCTCGCGGCAGCCAGCGATGATTTACTTCCAGGTGAAACCTGGCTGGTCATACGCCGTGAGGTGGCTACTCCAGATGAATGGTTCAATGACGATGCTTATGCTGATAATCTTAATCCCGAATCTGTGAAGTCGTTTATCGATATCACTTACGAGGCTTATAAGAATGAAGTTGGCGCAGAGTTTGGCAAAGCCGTGCCAGGGATCTTTACCGATGAACCCAATATTTTTGCTCGACCTGCAGCAAATGGTCGGCGGGCATTGCCCTGGACAGACGGGTTTCTCGAGTATTTCAGGTTTCACCGCGCCTGGGATCTAAGCGACTCGTTGCCCTGGTTATTCTACGATCCAGTCATTCAGCCGGCAGATTCTCAAGCGGCTCCCCCGACATCTGCCCGGGCAAGGCATGATTATTGGTGGACAATCAGCGAACGCTTTACCAGTGCTTACTCAGAACAGTTGGGGCATTGGTGCCAGCAAAACGGGCTGGCATTTACCGGTCATTTTCTCTATGAACAGGAAATGGGCTTTGGTATTCGTACTGGCGGTGCGATCATGCCGCATTACCGGCACCAACATGTGCCCGGTATCGACATGCTTACCGAGCAGAATCGTGAATTTTTGACCATAAAACAGGTTTCCAGTGTTGCCAACCAGTTCGGCCGCCAGCGAGTACTGTCAGAAACCTACGGCTGCTCCGGATGGGAGTTTACATTTGAAGGTCAGAAATGGAACGGTGATTGGCAGTATGTATTGGGTGTCAATCTGCGCTGTCAGCATCTGGCGTTGTATAGTTTGCGCGGTTGCCGCAAACGCGACTACCCGCCGACCTTTAATTACAACACCACCTGGTGGAAATATAACCAGGTGGTTGAAGATTATTTTGCGCGAGTCGGGGTAATTACCAGTGCTGGAAAAGCAGTGCGGGATGTGCTGATGCTGCACCCGATTGCCACCGGTTGGAGTATGCTGGGGGAGGGAGATGAGCAGGCCGAACGTGTAAACGCCTACTCCGAACGGTTGAATCAATTTGTGCAGGCTTTTCTGGCCACGCATTATGATTTTGATTTTGGAGATGAACAAATTTTGGCCAGTGCCGGCATAACACAAAACTGCCACCTGGTTGTCGGCCAGGTTCCATACCAATTGGTTGTCATCCCTCCTAATACGCACACTCTGCTGTTTTCAACCGTGGAGCTTCTTGGAAAATTCCTCAACGCTGGCGGCAAAATCCTTGCATTCCACCCCTTGCCAGGCTGGGTACAGGCGGAACCTTCGCCTCTGGTGGCAGCCCTGTGGCAGCATCCAGGCGTCACTTTGCTGACCGGGGTCGCATCCCTCCAAACCGCTCTCGAGCAGAACCTGCCGCGCCGCGTTTCGCTGACCACCTCATGGGGCCAGCAAGCCGCGGAATTGCTTTATCTACAACGCAATTTATCTGATGGTCGTCAGGCTTTCTTTATCGTCAATAATAATCGATCAGGTAGTTTTTCCGACGTTTCGGCTGTGCTCGAAGGAACCGGTCGGTTGGAAGAATGGGATCCAATGAGCGGCACTATTCACACGCGTGCTGCCGAACAACGGGATGGAATGTTGTGTTTCCAGACTTCATTTGGCCCTGCTGGTTCCCGCCTTTTTGTAACCGATCCAGCCGGCCCGGTTTTGCTACCGGTGCCGGTCGATAGCCGTTTTTCGCGCCTAGCAGCCACCGGGCGCGGCAGCGAGCGGGCTATCTACATTGGTCCCACCTGTGCTTTCCACCGTACCGATCCAAATGTGCTGACTCTGGATAAATGCCGTTATCGTTTGGAAGATGATGATTGGTCTGATGAAATGGATGTGTGGCGTGCGCAGCAGATGATTCGTGAAAAGCTGGGGATGCGGCAGGTCTTTTATAATGGTCTGCCCCAACGCTACCGTTGGGCACTGCAGCCGCATCCATCGGATGGCGCACGTGTGGAGTTGCGCTTTTCCTTTGCTGTACGTACGGTGCCTGCCAATTGCGTTCATCTACTTCTCGAAAAGTCGGAATGGCTTCGAGTGATGCTTAATGGTCAGGCAGTCGAACCCGCGGCCGATGGATGGTATTTAGATCAGGCGTTTCATCGCATTGCACTGCCTTTGTTGCAGATAGGTTTAAATGAATTGATTCTTTCAGTTAATGGCTATGCGAATTTCATGGAAATTGAAGACTGCTATCTGATCGGCGATTTTGCTGTTTCTCCCGCACGCGAGATTGGCTCTGAACCATCCAGCTTGCATTTTGGCGATTGGACCCGCCAGGGTTACCTACATTACGCCGGCGGGATTGTGTATCACGCTGCCATCGATTATGAAACGGGAACCTGTGCCGCGCTTGTTCTGGGAGAAACCCGCGCCGTAGACGTTGCGTTGCATGTGAATGGCAAGATCGTTGGGCATATTCCCTGGAGTAGCGCCAATCACTTCAATCTGACGCCCCATTTGCAACCAGGTTCCAATCAACTCGGCATCGAAGTAGTCGGAAGCCCACGCAATATGCTGGGTCCACTTCACCTGGCACCCGGGCGTGAACGCTGGACCGATTGGCGATCTTTCCGCCGCACCGACGCAACCTACACTCCTGATTATGTGGTCAATCCATGGGGACTCTTCGGTCAGGTAAAAATCTTGATCACCGGCAGCTAAAAGCGCCCCAAATAAAGAGGAGGCGGGATCAATTCCTTATTGAAATCAATTCTCCCAACTTAGCCAGTGCATGTTCGCCGGCAAAATTCATATACGCCGCATTAAGTCGGATAAAACTACGGTATTTGGGTGTGGCTGAGAAGATATATCCTGGCGCCACCGTTATTCCCGCTGCCAGCGCTCTTTGATAAAGGATCAGCGAATCCATTTCGTTCGGCAGTTGCACCCATAAAACAAAACCTCCCGCCGGGCTGCTTACGCGCGTGCCGGCAGGAAAGAAATTCAAAACTGCCTGGGTCATTTGCGCCATCTTTTGGGCGTAGGCCCTTCGGATAGAACGCAGATGCCTATCATAGCCGCCGCTCTCCAAAAAACGGGCAATTGCCAACTGGGGTAAGACAGCCGTGGCGATATTAGTCGCCATTTTCAGCTGTTCCACCCGCGCCCGAAAACGTCCGGGGGCAATCCAACCGACCCGGTAGGAAGGCGAAATGTCTTTCGTGAAGGATGAACACAGCAGCACCAACCCCTGCTGGTCATACCGTTTGGCTACACCCGGTCGTTGCCCACTGAATGCCAATTCTCCATAAATGTCGTCTTCGATCAAAGGTACCTGATACCGTGCCAACAATTCCACCAATGCACGTTTATTATCCTCTGGCATGCAACATCCCAGTGGATTGCTAAAGTTGCTGATCACCACAACCGCCCGCACCGGGTGGTGTTCCAACGCAAAGCTCAACGCATCCAGGCTGATCCCGGTATGCGAATGGGTGGGGATTTCTAAGGCATGCAGCCCCTGTGCCTCCAACGACTGCAATATACCAAAATAGGTCGGCGATTCCACGGCGACAAGGTCTCCAGGTCGGCAGCAAGCTTGCAGTGCCAGGTGAATCGCTTCGGCACAGCCGCATGTGATCACCAGATCACCCGGTTCCAACGCGCACCCCAGATCTAATGATCGCCGCGCTACCTGAGTGCGCAGTTCAATCATCCCTTCCGGAACACCCACAGAATAATTGGCCTGTAAGTTTTCGCGCGCGACCTGCGCCAGAATATGGTTCACCCGCGCGGTGGGCAGCAGTTCGGGCGCGGGCAAAGCCGCACCAAACAGCACTTGCCCCGGACGCATCGCATCGCGTATCACCCGCATCACGAGTTCGTCCACCTGCACTGGCCCTGGATCAGCCAATGTTGCTGCTTCAGGCTCCGCCAATGCTGCCGGCGGGGTCTGCGCCGGTCGCACATAGTAACCCGATTGCGGTCTGGCTTCAATCACCCCAAGATCCTCCATAACCTGGTACGCCTGAAGAACGGTGGTTAAACTCAATTTTTTATTCCGACTCAATTGCCGGATGCTGGGCAAACGGTCGCCAGCCCGCAAAGTGCCGGCGTGAATCAGCCGTACCAGTTCGTCGGCCAGCGCTTCATAACGCGTTATTTTGTGAACAGGGAAAACGTCGACCAAGCGACCACCTCTGATTGCATAATATAGATTATTATCGAATTGTTTCCCGGAATGGCTACAAAAATGGCAGCAGTGTTATGGTTATAGCGGCTAAAAGTGTAACTGTTATTTTAACACAAATCCGCTATATTCTCCTTCAGTGAAATCAGTTCTAAATGGTGTGGTTTCTCTACATATTCTTCAAAAATTTCTATTCTCCGTTGTCTCTCCCGTTCCTGTTCAAACAAAAACGGAATTCTATTTAACGCCTTGCTTACAGCCTTGTAAGGTGACGCAGCCGGGGTCTTTTTTATCTTTATTGTGCTTGAATTTTAAGCTTCTGGGATTACAATTTATATTATCAAGTTCAATATTTTGTCAGGGGCTTTTATATGAATATCTATTGGAAATTAATCCCAGTACTGGTTGTGATCAGCTTAATGCTGAGCAGCAGAGTATTGCCGGGCCAAGCCAGCCTGACTCCCACTGCTCAAATCACAGTGACCGGAACCGTGCACGATAACACAATCGGCGGGCATTCCTACCCACTATAAGCCCGACTCATTTTCAGCATTGCTGGTGATATTCAATCAACTGTGTTTACTGACCCTTTTTCCGGGCAGTTCAGCGTCAACCTTGTGCAAAACCAGGCTTATGTAGTTGTTACCAATGCCATCAGTCCCGGCTATGCTACAAGCACCTCCGGTATAACCGCCACCTCAACAGCTCTCGATCTTCAGCTTACAACCACCGGTGATTGCACCGCGCCCGGTTATACTGACAACTCATTACTGCTTGAGACATTTGACAGTCTCAATGCCCCCACACTGCCTGCTGGGTGGAGTGAAACATTGATCAACGCATCACAGAGCCACTGGACAACCGCATCAAATATTTACGAAGCGGTCCCATCTTTCAGTTTGCCTAATGCGATGATGTTTACTGCAGCAGGTGGTAATAGCTTCACCGACTTAACCTACAATACGAACCTGAATTTACAGTCTCGCAACTCCGCCTCGATTTCGTTTTGGCTCTATCAGACCGACAAAAATCCAGATTCGCATGACACCATTCAAGCTTTCGTCGATGATGGTGTCAATTGGGAAACGGTCGATAGGCCATATGAGCGTTATTCAAACAGCCCAGGATGGAAATTTTTCCGGATCGATATTTCCCGCTTTGTCGGTGCTGGTAAACCCGCGATACGCTTCGGCTTTCGGGCATTCAGTGGCACCCCCCCATTGAACAAGATATTGATCGATAATATCCGGCTGGGCAACGCTACTTGTACTGCGGTGCCTGGCGGTTTGATTGCCGGGTATATCCTAGATTCCCACGGGGGTGGTGTATCCCAAGCGCGTGTGTATCGCGCAGCAGCACCTTCCACCGATTACACTTATAGTTTTACAACTCCGAACGATATTAACACAGCCGACGGTCTTTACCTGCTCTTTTCAGGCACCATGGGGAACAATGATCTAACTGTGGTTCAACCGCGCTTTAACCCCAAAACATCCAGTGTAAATACGTCATCCGAAACAATCAGTCGGCTCGATATCATGCTTGAAAACGCCGATTTCAATTTCACCCCCTCTCCAATTACCATTGAGGTGGTGGGCAGTGGCGGTATTAATCAAAACCTGCAGATCACCAACTTTGGGTTAAATTCCGGCAATGTGTGGTTGAACGATACCAGTACCACCTGGCCGAACGCTGCAGACAATCACCTTGAGTCCACACCGCTTTATTCCACATTTCTCAACGATTCATTGACACAATTACCCATACACATGCCATCCGGGGCCACTGGTTTCACCCCAACCATGCCGGAAAACACGCTTAAAACGACTCCAGCCAACCCGTTAGCACTTCCTCTGCTTCCCACATCCTATGCCACCCCCATCCCGGGAAACGCCCGCCTGCGCACAGCCATTGCCTCTTGTGATGGGAGATCCTTTTACTTGTTTGGTGGTCAGGATGCCTCAAAAGCTTTTCTAAATGAAACTTTGAAATTTGATACTGCCCTCGATAGTTGGACTCACAAGGCCAATATGCCCTTGGCACTCATGAACATGAATGCCGCCTGCTTGGATAAAACCATTTATCTGGTGGGCGGCTATAACTCCAATTTTGGGGGCTACACCAACGATCTGCTGATGTATGACACCATCACCGATATCTGGGCTCGTACCACCTGGCCTCATGCACGCACACCAATGTTGGCGGCATATAAAGGCACATTATATGCCTTTGGCGGAGCTCCAATCAACAAAGAAACCTATGCATATACCCCCACGTCTGGCTGGACTAAGAAAGCAGATATGCCCACTGCCATTAGTTTTGGTTCTGCTGTGGTGGTGGATAATTATATTTACATCGTTGGTGGGGTTGATAGCGGGGGCAGTGCTTTGGCAACCGTGCAACGTTATAACCCCGCCACAAACACATGGGAATCCAACGGACCTGATCTGCCCGAAGGTCGATCGAATACTTCGGCTGTCTGGTATGGTGACCATACGATCTATCTTTTAAGCAGTGGCGGTCGTTCCGGTGACGCATGGGCTGCGTGGAATGACGGGTTGGTCTACGATACTTCCTTATGGCCCAACGGAACTTGGAGTCGTTTACCGGGAGGAATAGTTTCAACCCCAATGGATGCCAGCGCCGGGATCTGTGTGGGAGGGCGAATTTGGCAGATAGGCGGAGTTGATGCGAACAGTGCCGCTGCCACCTTCAACGTCTATCGAAATAACCAATTCCTTGATCATGGATTAACCTGTCACACCTCGCTGCCGGCCATGCCCTGGTTGACTTTAAGCACCAACAACCTATCCCTGGGATCCGCCAGCAGTTCTCCAATCACGCTTACCTTTAATGGCTCCGCAGTGACTAAACCTGGTTTATATCGTGGGCTGTTGCGAATCAATTCTGATTCACCGTTCAGCTACCCAGATATTCCTGTTCAAATGGTTCGTGTTGAGAAAGGTACAGGGATCACCATCACGCCTCAATCCGGCTCTGGTAAAGGGCATCCGAGTAAAACCGTTACCTATACCTTCACAATTACCAATTCCAGTGCGGGTTCGATCAACTTTCCAATTACAGTCGCCAATCAGATAATTCCCTCCGGGTGGAGTGTCAATATTTTTCCCCCGAGTACCGGTATACTTGCACCAGCCGCCTCTACACAGATCAGTGTAAAGGTCACTCTCCCCGCCAGCGGTGTTGCAAACTATACAATATTTCCGCTCAACCTTTCAATCGGTTCTTCGCTCGATCCTGATAATTTTGGAACTGCAACATTCATCACCACTTACAGCCCGTATACCATTCTTTTACCAAGGATTTCCCGATAACTGGTAGACAACAAAAGGCAGTCATCAAACTTGATGACTACTTTATTCTCCCCACTCCCCAATTTCCACATATCCTCCACCGCCCTCAGTGCCACCCAATGCCCGCAGCAAGTCGCTGCTGGCTATTACAATCGCCAGACCCCGCTCCCCTGAACCAAGTGATATTTCGGTAAATTCCAGTACGCTACAGTCAATGTATATACGCAATGGCGCAGGTAAACCAAAGGGCGAAACGGTTCCAGGTTCATATCCGGTTGCCGCCAGGACTTCATCCGGGTTGGCCATTGTCACCCTCCTTTTTCCCAATGTGCGCCGCAAAGCAGGCCAGCTTAATTGGCGCGGTCCAGCCATTAAGGCTAAAATAAACTCGCCTGCTTCGATCCGAAAAACAATGGTTCGCACCACCTGGCCTGGCTGTTGCCCGCGCTGCACTGCGGCCTGCTCCAATGATTCAACCGGCAATGAATGCCGGAATAAACGATATAGAACTCCTCGTTCGTCTAAATCTCGGGTTGCTTTACTCATACCTTAATGGTTACCTGTTGGCAAATTGATCAATCACATTCCAATACAAGATCAGTTGGTTTACAAAGATGGCTCCGAACGCCGAAAATCCATCACTTATTTTCCGGATACGATTCGTACTCTTTATCCAAAACTTGCGCCAGTGCCCGCGTGAACCGCAGCAATGCATCATAATCGGGTTCGTATGAAACCGAACACAACGCCGTCCGCTGCTGATTTCTTAAGACCAAAATCAGGCGGTCCGAAACATGCTTATCACCCGAAAACTGACTGGATATGCAAATTTTTTGAACTTCTTCAATTTTAATGCGGTTATAAAACTGCACAATATTGAGCAAGTCATTGCTTTTCCGGTATATGGTCTTATCTTGATGATCAACCCCGATTTCAAAACTGTTTCCACTGAAAATATAAACCAATCCCAGAATGACCAAAAATGGTGTAAAGATGAGTATACTTTGGGAAATCATCGCAAAAACCACCCCAGCCACTAATATGACAACAATAACAATCCACAAATTAGCCGGACGCTTAATAAGTTTAAATTTCCTCTCGTCCACAGGATCCACTATGATTTCCATAGAATTTTGCTCATTCATCTAAGGGGTAAAGGGCTTATTTGTATTGATTATAATCAATACAGTCCAGTTTCTATCAATTTAAAATTATCCAATTACAAAAAAAACGGATTAGCTTATTCTGTGACAAAAGCGGAGAACTCGGCGCAACCTATTTAATGGGAAAATGAGAAAGCTCCTGCTTCCGTGGTTCCATTTATTTAGTTTCGTCCATTGGGTACTCCTTTTATGAAATCTCGTACGCATGGATTGCGAGGATCAGCCGATCCGGCTAATTTACTTTCACTGAAATTTTACGAGGCTTATCCTGTTCCGCTCGCGGAAGAAGAATACACAGCACGCCCCTATCCAGCGTAGCATGAACTTTATTGGCATCCACTGTAAATGGCAAATCAAGCATCCGGGTGAATTTGCCAATCCCACGCTCCTGCCGGTGGTAAACCGCATCTTCGGTTAGAGATTCAGACTTTCGCTCACCTGAGATCGTTAACGTTTCACATACAACTGTGATCTCGAGATCCTTCACATCCAATCCTGGCAGTTCTGCAGTCACCACCGCGCCATCCTCGTTTAGCTACAAATTCACTGCAGGAAAGTGGCCGGCGGGAGCAAAAGCACGGTCATAGTTTTCGAATAACCGGTTCATTTCCCGTTACAGACGGTCTATCTCACCCCAGCTGGTTGGTATAAAACGCCTTCTAAACCTGATTTTATCTCCTTTCATCCAAATGTTTTCTTCGACCGTTTCATTACAGCACGAAGATAATTGATATTTCAATAGGACCAAGCATCTGTTATATTCTTTTCTGCCCTCTATGTTAAAATAAGAGCATGAAATTTTGATAACAAAAAATTAGAAATATAATAATTCTATTCAACGATTACATCAGTTGCTAAGATCAGTTCATCATCCCCGCGCAGGAGATCATATGCCACTTAACATCCTCGCCCTTGACCTTGGTGCCGAAAGTGGGCGTGCCATTCTAGGCAGCCTCGATCGTGGTCGCCTTTCCATGCAAGAAATCCACCGTTTTGCCAATGGCCCTATCCGCCTGCCAGACGGTATTCATTGGGACGCAATTCGCCTGTTCAGCGAGATAAAAACCGGCCTGCGCCTGGCCCGCGAAAAGGTTGGCCCCAGTGGTCTCGCTTCCGCGGGTCTCGATACCTGGGGGGTGGATTTTGGTTTATTGGATTCACATGGCGACCTGTTGGGAAACCCATTTCACTATCGCGATAACCGCACCGATGGTATGGTTGAAAAAGCTTTTGAGATGGTTGGGCGGGAAACCATTTTTAATGCCACCGGCATTCAATTTATGCAGTTGAACAGCCTGTTTCAATTATTGGCACTTAAACTCGGCCAGAGTCCAGCTCTGGCTGCCGCCCAAACCTTCCTTACCATGCCAGATCTGCTGAACTACTGGTTAACCGGCCGCCAGGTGAGTGAGTTCAGTATTGCCAGCACCACCCAATGCTATGATCCACGCGCTCGGGATTGGGCCCGTCCGCTGCTGGAGAAACTCGGTATCCCAACGCATATTTTCCCACCTATCGTATCCCCTGGCACAATACTAGGCGATTTGCTGCCCTGGGTGGCTGAAGAAACCGGCCTTTCTGGCATCAAGCTCATTGCTCCCGCCAGTCACGACACTGGCAGTGCCATTGCAGCAGTACCTGCCAGCAACCAGGACTTTGCCTATCTCAGCTCAGGCACCTGGTCATTGTTAGGGGCCGAGTTGCCAACCCCACTGATTAACCAACAAACGCTCGAGCTGAATGTCACAAATGAGGGTGGTGTCGATGGTACGATTCGCTTCCTAAAAAACATCATCGGTTTGTGGATGTGCAGGAATGCAGGCGCACATGGCAAGCCCAGGGAGAATCGTTCTCCTATGACGATATTACCCACCTGGCGGCGGAGGCCGAGGCGTTCCGCTCGTTAATTGATCCTGATTGGGGCGAATTTCTAAAACCAGGGAACATGCCAGCTCGCATGGCCGAATTTTGCCGCCTTACCGCGCAACCCATACCCGCGACCAAGGGCCAGTTTGTACGCTGTGCATTTGAAAGCCTGGCCCTCAAATATCGCAAAACATTAGAAGCTCTCGAGAGTGCAGTAGGGCATCGTCTCGACCCGCTTCACATTGTCGGCGGCGGCACAAAGAATAAACTGCTTAATCAGTTCGCCGCCAATGCGATCGGACGCACAGTGGTTGCTGGTCCGGTAGAAGCAACTGCAATCGGCAACATTCTGGTTCAGGCGGTGGCATTGGGTGAATTGTCTTCCCTGGCTGAAGCCCGGGCGGTGGTGCGCGCCTCGTTTGATGTCGCTATTTACGAACCCCAGGATGCCGACCGTTGGTCCGAAGCGTATGCCCGTTGGTGTGCCCTCAACCTGTCGTAAAAATCGCTCCTATTGGCACGGAATTCCGGTTGCATATCGCGGCGACTGGGCCTGGACCAGGCTGAGATCCACGACATCCAGGATATGCTGCACAGCCCCCAAATCGAACCCGGTCTGCTTCTTAAAGATCCATACCGGAGGATGATCATAAACGCTAAAAGCCTCTTCGGCAGCCAACAAGTTGTGATTAAAGATCGGCAGCTCTGGCGCCCGCCCCCAAGCGACACTACCCGCCAGGTCTGATACAAATATGGGGCTCAACTGCAGTGGTGCGTTAAAAAATGCTACCCGCGTAAACCCCAGTTTTTCACTAAACAATGCCCGATAATATGCCATTGTCATGGGGTACATTTGTGGCAGCCGGCACGTAGCCCAGATCGCCCGCTGGCTGGGTACGATAATATAATCGGCTTGTGCAATCGTATCCAAAAACATCTGGCGTTTATTGGCATCATCTATCCAGCGCACTTGCATGGTCAGCCCGCGGTACAACTGGCCAAATGGATCACGCCCCTCAAAAGGCACCGGCAACCCTTCATCCCAGCTTTCATTGGAGATCACACTGCGCTCAATACTTACAGCCGGCATACCCGCAGGCACGCTCACCAGCAGGGTGTAGCTGTGTCCCCGTATCAGTGGCAGGCTGTGCAATTCAGCTTGAAGCGATTCTCCTATTTCACCGACTACCGCAGCAGTTACAGACAAATCCACTGCACCCAATTCCACCGAATCTACTCCATTCGCATAAATTGTCATTTGCATTCGGCTGGCAGCACCAACTGCTGCAGCATGCGGTACCGTTACCCCGGTAATAATACCCGGCTCCGAAACCTGAAAGAATTGCATAAACGGCGATCGTTCGCTAATCGTCAGCCCATCCTGTGCACTTACCGGTACGAACACCTCGCGACCATCGGTTGTGCGCAAAGCCAGGTGAAATGGCGCCGGGATATTTTGAAAAATCCAATGTGTAGCCTGCAACCTGGTATGATCCGTCCAATACACCGCGTTAGTAAATGTTGTAGCCCAGAGCAATGTACCAAACAGCACCATGCCCAACAACAAGCCGGCCATTAAGGGCCGCAGGCGCAGTACACTTACCTGATTCGCAGCGGCCGCCTCCTGGCTGCGATGGCTGTTATGCCAGATGGTTAATAATCCCCAGGCTGCCAGCAAACACAGAAAAGGATAGATTGGCAGGAAATAACGTACAGACATCACCCAACGCGTGCCCATAAAGAGAAAATACCCACCCGTCCACACCAGTGGCAGCAGGTGCGAACGCCAACCGCGCCCGGTTCGCAGCCAATGCCATGCGGCCCCACCAAAGGCCAAGCAGGCCGTTACGCCCAATGGCAGCCCCATTCCCCATAACACCAGGTTGATCATGGGAAATACAAGAGGAATGCGAGCCGTCCATTGCTCTCCAGGAGGGCCGCCACCCACTCCGCTCGATTCGCCTTGCGCCACCAGCATGCTATCCAGCCAATCCGGGTTCAAATCAACGGTAAACACACCGGTATTCCCCTGTGTTGCCCGAAAGCTCATCGGCTGGGTCAGGCGAAATACTAACAGTGCTGTTATTCCGCTGAGTATCAGAAGTACACACGCTGTGAAGAAAATGCGCCCAAGGTCTCCGCGCCCCCTTAGGCGCAGATCAGCGAGGCTGATCAGTGCAGCCACGCCCACCATCCCCGCCAGCGGCGCCAGGTTTATCTTAGAAGCAACCGCCATTCCAAATGCCAGCCCAAAAAGCACAAACCAACCCAACGCGGGCAGATTGAGCCGGTAACCGCCGCTTTTCACCCGCACCAATAGTGGAGTCTGCGCAACGCATACCGCAGCAAACATCGCCAGCATACTGAACAGTACAGCAAAAGTATCCACGGTCATAAAATGAGATTGTTGGATCTGCAAAACTGCCAGGGCGCTGAGGGCAGATGCGAGCAATCCCACCCGACGGCTGTAAAGGCGCTCACCGATGAGGAATAGCAATAAAATTGAGAGTGTATCTGCGAACGCAGAAAGCTGCCGGCCCATAACACGCAACTCGTCATACCCCGTGTTGCCGCTCCATTCCGCTGCTGTCCGCAATAGGATAATCGGCCACTGCCCCCAGCGCATCCGGTTGTCTGGCCCATCACCAATCACGCTTCCAGTCTGGTCGTACCGCATATATGGACTTAACGATGAAATCCGCGTATTAAAATAATTATCCAGACTGTCCGGCAGTTTCAATTGTGTAAGGGTATTGGTTAAACCATATTCATCTGGATGTAAGTTGGTACCCTGGTTCCAATCCAACCGGCTGAAACGCAGCCCGACGCCAATGAGAACCAGAAGAATTAGCAGTCCATCAAACCACACACCCCACTGTAGCCCTTTTCGATTCATGAAGGTACAGATCTCCTTATCAGGTTGGTTGTGAAACTACGGTTTTATCCAAGCAATGCGAGTGACCAGCATCGAATCACCTGCCAGAGGCGAATATCTGGGCCGTCCCAGCCCAACTGGTTGATAAACCGGTAAGCGTAACTGAGAATTCTCAACCCAGCCGCCTTGGGCAATCCCAACATCAGCTCAAGCCATGAACCACCAGTTTTTCTTTATTCCACAGGTTAGCATCTGCCTCATACTCAGGCCCAGTAATGCCAAAATCAGTTGCCTAATCTAACAATGATACGAAAAGTACGCTTTTCGGACTGCTCGTTTTCATACATAAATACCAAGAAAGTGATCCCCCAGCACTACTTGTGATATTTGGAAAGGTCGACACTGGCAATATAAGGCAAATTTCGCCCCTTCTCATCAATATCCAAACCATACCCAACCACAAAGTAATCTGGAATTTCAAAGCCCAAATAATCGATCTGCGTTTCCACTTTATGGCGTTCTTTCTTATCCAGCAGCGCACACACTTTCAGACTCTTCGGTTTGCGATCCAACAACAGCTTGCGCACAGTTTGAATGGTATACCCCGAATCAATGATATCGTCCACCAATATCACATCCCAACCATAGATATTAGTTTTATGATCTGAATCAATGCGTACAAAACCCGAGGTCTCTGATCCTGAATAGGATGACACTGACATAAAATCCATCGTAAGCGGATGATGGATCTTACGCATCAGATCGGTAATAAATACGACGCTTCCGCGCAACAAACCCAAAATAATCAGTTTTTCCGAGTCGCGGTAATCGTGAGTAATTTGCTTGCCAATCGCACTCACCCTTTCATTGATTTGTTCTTGCGTAATAAGAATTTCACCGATGAAATCATAAGGGAATTTCGTAGTCACCGTTTCCGCCTTAAAAACAAAGGTTAATTGCGGCCCAAAAAAAGATACTTACGAGTGTCTTATTGCCCGATTCTACCAACGCCCTGACCGCATGATGTTATTCTAACGCAAAGCTGATAAAAAAATGAGCAGGATCTTATTTCACTTTGCCTGCTTATCAATGAATTTCGCAAATTGCAAAAATCTCTTTGTACAATTACTTGCATAACACCAACGAAACTGTTAAAATCATCAAATTACAATTTGTATATATCCTGTCCACATTAATAAGGGCGATCCACGCAGGGCAAATCATCACCTGCAATTAGCTGATTATCGTAATACCGTTTTTCCAATATCAGAAGAATTTTCGTTAGTAAATCTTCTGATACAGTCAACATCCTTTGGCAGCGGAGCTAAGAGGTAAATTGAACGAGAAGCGCATTCAACAAGTTTTAGATATCGAAAAGCAAGCGGAAGATATTCGTTTACAAGCCGTCGCTGAAGCCGAGCAGATTCCAGCTCAGGCGGAAATTGAGGCGCAGGAACTGATTACCCGGTCTCGCACCAAGGCTCAGGAAGACGCCCGAGCCTTGGTGGCTCAAGCTGAGGCTGAGCAACAGGCCAATGCGATTCTGGCAGAAACCAATGAGCGCGTACGAGTAACCGAAATAACCGCCATGGGTAATCTCAACCTGGCTGTGCGGTATGTTCTTGCGCGCGTAGTAGGCAGGGAGTAATTCTATGCCCACTGGCGGCGTAAATGGTTACGCATTTATTAATGCCCGCGTCAGGGTCATGTATTCCACGCTACTTTCTGAGCAAGAAATCGCTCAGCTGGTGGAATCGCCAGACCTGAACGCCCTGCTGACCTTGCTCAAACACACGGCCTATGCACCTTACCTGGAAAAGGTTAAAGATAAGGATCTCTCTGCACGCCGGGCGGCATTTCAAATTCGTGGGCGATTAGCAGACACTTTTACCTCCATCATTCACGCAGCGCCTGAGCATACCCGCGGCCTACTGACTCAATTCTACCGTTATTTTGAGGTTGCCAACCTCAAGGCAGTGCTGCGCGGCATTGTAACCCAGACCGCTTGGGAACAGGTGCGCTTCGTGTTATTTCCTTTCGGCACAGAGGCTGTTTTGCCCATACAGGAAATGTTAGAGGCAGGCAGTGTGCCAGCCGCCGCCGAACTTTTACGCGGCACGCCCTATTACGATACGCTCTCCTTTGCCCTCAAGCGCTTTAATACCGAACAAAATATCTTTCCATTAGAAGTGGCGCTGGATCTGAACTATTGGCGTGAATTGTGGAAGTTAACGCGCCTGCTGCCCGATACTGACCGTGTGCAAGCGCTAAAGATTGTAGGCGAAATGGTGGACATGAACAACATAATGTGGGCCATTCGCTACCGTGTTTATCACAATCTTTCTGAGGAAGAACTGATTAATTACACTCTGCCTTTTGGATACCGGGTGCGCGACGAAGATATACGTGCAATCGCTGCTGGAGCCGATATTTCCCAGGTGGTTAAACGGGTCTACCCTCAACTTACCGATGTAGAAGGCATGCTACAAGAAGCGCGATCTGGCCTTCCTTCGTTAGAATTAGCAATTCAACGCCGCGTCATCGAGCGTTGCCGGGCCGCCTTTGTGGGCAGCCCTTTCCATATTGGCCTTCCTCTGGCATATTTAGCCCTGAGCGAGTATGAGATACAAGACCTGGTAGTGATGATCGAGGCCAAGGCAACCGGAGTTTCAGTGGAAGATTTCAGAAAGTATTTGGCGATGGGCGAAGTAAAGCTATAATCCCTTCGCGCCAGCGATCGCCCCACCTGACGGAAAAGCCTAAATTTGGCAAGTCCGTTGGGCCTAAATTGATTATCGCATATTGGAGATCGATATGTTTTATCCGCAAGAAATGAGCGAAGTGGAACTGATCGTCCCGGAAAAAGACCTGCTGAGTGTTACACGCCTGCTCAGCGGACAGGGTATTTTTCACCAGGCAGATGGCACGTATCTCAGTACCGAAAAAGAATCAGGCGCCATCAACCCCTGGCAGGAAAAAACATCCAGTTATGCCAGCCTGGAGCGCCGTATTCAGAACCTTCTGTTAACACTGGGCATTAAAGAGGGCAGCCCCCCAGCTTCTGCCGCAGATGGAATGACTGAGATCGAAACCATCCGCGCTCTTGTGGATCAAGTAGAACAAAGTGTTAAAAAAGCCACCGACCAGATCGCGGCTGAGCACAAGCGCCTTGAACATGCCGAACTCATCATCAAAGAGTTGCAACCGATAGCTGACTTTGACCTGGATATTAGCTCTTTGCGCAATCAGCATTACCTCTATTCCACAATTGGAACCATGCCCACTGAAAACCTGGATCGCCTGCAACTCAGCCTTTCGCGTGTGCCATTTGTTTTCATCACTCTACATGCGGAAAACAAACATGCGGTAGTCTGGTTGGCAGGCTCCCGCGCCAATACTGATGTTCTTGAACGAGCTGCGCGCAGTGCATATCTTAATCCCATCGCTTTACCTGAAGATGCTAACGGCACGCCCGGCCAAATTATTAGTACATTCCAGGCCGAGATTAACGCAGCCAAACAAAAGAAAGAAGAACAGAAAAGCGCACTTTCGGAGCTACAGGCAGAACACAAAGAAAAACTTCAAACATTGATCTGGAAGGTGCGCTCCAGCCGCATGCTCACCGACGCAATCGTTCGCTACGGTCGTTTGCGCTATACCTACCTGATTGTGGGCTGGGTGATTTCTAGCGGTGTGGATGCGCTTATGCAGCGCGTGCGCCAGGCGTCAAAAGAAACGTTGATCGAGTCCACACCGGTCAAACGTGACAGCCCGCGCCGGGATGTTCCCGTTTCTCTATTTACCAACAGTCTGCTCAGCCCATTTCAATCGTTGGTAACCAACTATGGTCGCCCGCGTTACGATGAAATCGATCCCACTATTTTGATGACGATCACCTTCCCACTACTTTTTGGAGCCATGTTTGGTGATGTGGGGCATGGTTTGATCTTCGCGGCATTTGGCTGGTTGGTTAGCAGTAAAAAAGTAAAGGCTCTGCGCAGCCTCTCCGGGTTGGGTGGCCTGGTGACTGCTTGTGGGCTGGCCGCCACGTTCTTTGGCATCCTTTATGGCAGCCTATTTGGCAATGAAGAAATTCTGCCCTGGCATCTGATCCACCCGATGAAGGAAATCCTACCCATTCTCATGATCGCTATCGGGGCTGGGGTGGTAATTCTCAGTCTCGGCTTCATTTTGGGCATCTTCAATGCCTGGAAACGCCGCGATTGGGGTCGTGCATTAGTTGAACCCAAAGGGATTGCCGGCCTGGTGCTATACTGGTCGCTGATACTCTTCGGCCTCTCCACCGCTAAAATTCTACCGCTGCCTGCCGTCGTATTCCTCATTCCCGTTATTTTATCGGGAATTGTGGTTACCCTTTCGGATGTCTTCAAACACCTCATTGAAGGACACCGCCCGCTGGTTGAAGAAAGCATCGGTACCTACGCGATTCAGGCTTTCTTTGAGTTATTTGAAACCTTAATCAGCTTTCTAAGCAACACGCTCTCCTATGTGCGTGTGGGTGCTTTTGCGGTAGCCCATGGATTTTTGAGCACTGCGATCTTTGATTTAGGCCGCCTGGTGAGCCCCACCGAGGGTATCGGATATTGGATCGTATTTATCATCGGTACCCTCTTTATTGTCGGTTTTGAAGGACTGATTGTGGGCATCCAGACCATGCGTTTGGAATACTATGAATTCTTCAGTAAGTTTTTTGTGGGTGGTGGCGCGCGCTTCGAACCCCTCGCCTTGCGTACCAACGCAGAAAAATAAATTAGGATGTTCAGATCCAACAGGTCTGGCAGGCTTGATGGATCTTAAATTCAAATCAAAATCATTCAAAGGAGATTGACAATGTTGATTTTCGCCGCGGTTCTTGTAGGTCTGGTACCGATGATTCCAGCCGTAATCTTTTTCTTGCGCGAACGCGAGACCGGACCAGTTCGCGCCACGCGCGGTTTGCTGATGGGCCTGACCGGGTTTAACGTAATCATTGGACTTATGGCTGCTGGTATTGGCATGATGTGGTTAGCTTCTCCAACCGCTGCCATGGCCGCCGGTTTGGCCCAGGGTGCAGTTACGGCCGATCCGTATGCCACCCTCGCAGCCGCCATTGCTACCGGGCTCGGTTCCATCGGTGCCGGTCTTGCTGTGAGCGCCACGGGGGCTGCGGCTGTCGGCGCGATTGCCGAGAAACCAGAATCATTTGGCCGTGCGCTGATTTTCGTCGGTATGGCCGAAGGTATCGCAATCTACGGCCTGATCATTTCCTTCATGGTGCTCAACCGGTAGGTAAATAATGAAAGTGTTGGTGATCGGCCATCCGCAAGCGGTTCTGGGATTTTCGCTCGTCGGGGTTCACGGCATGGTGGCTTCCACAGCCGAAGAGGTTAACGCTGCACTCGACGGCGCATTGACCGCTGAAGGTATTGGCATCGTCCTGGTCACGCAAGATGTCTCACAACTCATCACGCCCCGCATGGACGAGCTCAAGCTGCACAGCACGATCCCGCTTGTCGTGGAGATCCCCGGTCCTGAAGGCGTGAGCGCCGATCAGCCCTCGCTGAGCGACGTTGTTCTGCGGGCGATTGGAGTCAAGATATAGGTTCTTGCGGGCCTGCCTTTTGTGGGTAGCCTCGGGAGATGAAATTGGGTGTAGTTATGAAATCGGTAGAAGAAAATATCGAAACGCTCGCGCGCGCAATCCTGAACGAAGCTCAGGCTGAGGCTCAGCAAATTAAAGCGGATGCTGCGGCCAAAGCTGAAGCCATCCGGCAGCGCGCCCAAAAGCAGGCCGAGGTTGAGCGCGCCCAAATAATGGAGCGCGCCGGCCAGGAGGCCGATCGGCTTCGCAGCCAGGTGATCGCCACAACTCAATTGAAGGCGCGCACCACACTACTGGAGCGACGCGAAAAGTTGTTGGATCAGGTATTCACCACTGCTCGCCAACAGCTAAACAATATTGAAAGTTGGAGTGATTACGATGAAATCGCGCATCATTTATTGCGCGAGGCTCTCCAACAATTAAAAGCCTCCGAGGCCATCGTTCAGGCTGACGAAACCTCGCAAAAGCTGCTCACTGCCGGGCTTGCCGAGAAAGTTTCAAAAGAGCTTAATATTTCAATTAAGATCGGCCCCCCGCTCAAGACCGGTGTGGGTGTGGTCGTGGGCTCAAGCAACGGTCGCATGCAATATGACAACACCCTTGAGACCCGGTTGAGCCGTCTGCAAAATGTTCTGCGCTCCCCGGTATACCACATTCTTATGGGAGAAGCCATATGAGCCAGCAGATCGGAATAGTTACATGGATCAACGGTCCCGTTATCCGCGCTCGCGGTTCACGCAATGTGGGTATGCTGGAGTTAGTAGAAGTGGGCAATGAGCACCTGGTAGGCGAGGTCATTGGCCTTGCAAATGACGTTTTAACCATCCAAGTGTACGAAGAAACCTCGGGGATGCGCCCTGGTGAACCCGTTTTTGGAACCGGCCTGCCACTTTCGGTGGAACTCGGACCGGGTTTGCTGCGCAGCATTTTTGATGGTATCCAGCGCCCCCTGCCTGTCATAGAAATGCGTACTGGCTCCTTCATTGGCCGCGGGGTCCATCTCACATCCCTCTACCGTAAGGAACACTGGACCTTTACGCCGACGGTGGAAGTTGGCATGGATATCAAGGGCGGTGAGATTTTGGGGACCGTGCCAGAAACCATGGCAGTGGAGCACCGTGTTATGGTACCACCGGGGATTTCTGGCAAACTCACCTGGATCGCACCTGCAAAGCCATACATGATTGAAGAAACCATTGCGAAGGTGCAAACCCTGCAGGGAGAGGTCGAGATCAGCATGCTGCAGCGCTGGCCTGTGCGTCGTCTGCGCCCCTACGCCGCTCGCAAACCTCAATCAATTCCCCTGATCACTGGACGGCGGGTGCTCGACACCTTCTTCCCAATTGCTAAAGGCGGTGCGGGAGCCATTCCTGGACCTTTCGGGGCGGGCAAAACAGTCACACAACAGAGTATCGCCAAGTTTGCCGATGCCGATGTGGTAGTTTATATCGGCTGTGGCGAACGTGGCAACGAAATGACTGAAGTGCTGCAGGAATTTCCGCAGTTGATCGATCCACGCACGGGGCGCCCTTTAATGGAACGTACCGTCTTGATTGCGAACACCTCCAACATGCCGGTAGCGGCACGTGAGGCAAGTATTTACACCGGTATCACCATCGCGGAATTTTATCGCGACATGGGCTATCATGTGGCATTGATGGCCGACTCGACCTCTCGTTGGGCTGAAGCTCTGCGCGAAGTCTCTGGTCGTCTGGAAGAAATGCCCGCTGAAGAAGGTTACCCTGCCTATCTGGCAGCCCGTCTGGCAGAATTCTACGAGCGTGCCGGGTATGTGGAAACCCTCAGTGGAAAATTCGGTTCGATCAGTATCATTGGAGCAGTTTCGCCTCCTGGTGGTGACTTCTCTGAACCGGTCACTCAGCACACCAAGCGTTTCATTCGCTGCTTCTGGGCGCTTGATAAATCCCTGGCCTCAGCCCGCCACTTCCCCGCGATCAACTGGTTAGACAGCTACAGCGAATACCTGGAAAGTGTCGCCGCATGGTGGCAGAAGGAAGTCGGAATGGATTGGTTGAGTATGCGCAATCAAGCCATGGAAATCTTAAGCGAAGAAAGTCGCCTTTCGCAGATCGTTAAACTGGTGGGGCCCGATGCCCTGCCCGATGAGCAGCGCCTGATATTGGAAACCGCCCGCCTGTTACGCGAAGGCTTTCTCCAACAAAACGCCATGGAAGAAGTAGATGCCACATCCTCGCCCATGAAGCAAATCCGCATGTTAGACCTGATGCTGCATTTCCATGCGCGCGCTCAACGCATTGTTAAGCGCGGTGCGCCGATCTCGGTGATTCATGATCTCCCAGTGGTCGATGCATTGATCCGCATGAAAGGCCAGGTTCCAAATGAAGATTTATCACTGCTGGACGAACTGTTCCAGGCAATCGATTCGCAAATGAATCAATTGGAGATGGAGTTTAAATGAGCGAGTTAATCGATCAGGGCGGTCAAGAAGTTCTTGGCGTCGGCCGGGTTGAAGGCCCGATTATTGTCGTCGAAGGCGCCGGCGATGTCGGCTACGACGAGGTCGTTGAGGTCATCGACTCGCAAGGCCGGATTCGCCGCGGACGTGTCTTGGAAGTTAGCGAAAAGATGGCGGTTGTCGAGGTTTTCGCCGGCACAACTGGGCTATCCATTGATGGCACGCATGTGCGCTTCCTGGGTGGCCCGCTGCGCATTCCGGTGGCAGAGGAAATGCTTGGACGTGTCTTTGACGGTTTGGGCATGCCTCTGGACGGCGGACCGATGCCGTTAACCGAACATTTCGCCGATATTAACGGCCAACCCATCAACCCCACTTCGCGGGTCTATCCCCGCGATTACATCCAAACCGGCATTTCAGCCATCGACGGCATGAATACGCTGGTTATGGGCCAAAAACTGCCTCTTTTCTCAGGTGCAGGCCTTCCGCATGATCTGCTCGCAACACAAATCGTGCGCCAGGCCACCCTGGGCTCTCCGGCGGGCACTCCAGCCGCCAAAGCAGATCAGTTCGCGATTGTGTTCGCTGCCATGGGCGTCAAACATGATGTGGCCGATTTCTTCCGCAACTCCTTTGTCGAGAGCGGCGCTCTCACGCGTGTGGCCATGTTTCTTAACCTCGCAGATGATCCCCCGGTAGAACGCCTTGTCACTCCCCGCGCCGCGCTCACTTTGGCCGAATATCTGGCCTTCGAGCGCGGTATGCACGTGCTGGTGGTGCTGACCGACATGACCAACTACTGCGAAGCCCTGCGTCAAATTTCGAATATCCGCGGTGAAGTTCCCAGCCGCAAAGGGTATCCGGGCTATCTTTACTCTGATCTGGCCTCCATTTATGAACGCACCGGGCGTGTGAAAACCAGCAATGGATCGATCACTCAGATCCCAATCCTCACTATGCCCAACGATGATATCACCCACCCTGTACCCGATTTGACCGGCTACATTACCGAAGGGCAAATCGTTTTGGGGCGTGACCTCAACCACGCAGGGATTTACCCCCCCATCACCGTGCTTCCCAGCCTTTCGCGTCTGATGAAAGACGGCATCGGCGGCGGTCGCACACGTGGCGATCATCCCCGTCTTTCGGCCCAGGTTTATGCGGCGTATGCCCGCGTACAGGATGTGCGCTCGCTCGCTTCGGTAATTGGTGAAGAAGAATTGGGAGCCGTGGACCGACAGTACCTGAAATTTGGCCGAGCCTTTGAGCGCAATTTCATCAACCAGAATCTGACGGAAAACCGCAGTATTGAAAAAACCCTGGATATCTGCTGGGAACTACTTTCGATGCTGCCCAAGGAAGAACTGACCCGCGTCACACTGGCTGAAATCAACCAATATTACGGTAAAAATCATGGCGAAGATTAACGTTCCGCCTACACGCAGCAATCTGCTGCGGATCAAGCAGGAACTCCGCTTCGCGCGCGAAGGGTATGAGATCCTCAACCGCAAGCGTGAAGTACTCACCACTGAATTAATCCGGGTGGCACATGATGCCGAGTTGCTCCAACAAAAGGTATGGAAGCAGCTCGAAAAAGCCTACCAATCGATGGAAGAAGCGCAGCTTCGTAAAGGTCGCGAGCACGTAGAATGGGCCGCCCTGGCCAATACCAAAAGTGTGGATGTTCTGATTAAGTTCCGCGGGATCATGGGTGTTGCCTTGCCCGTGATCGAGGCCCGAGGCGGCCCCGCTGAAATGGCGTATTCCTTGGGCGATACCAATACCTCACTTGACGAAGCGACGACTACTTTTCGCGAAGTGCTGCAACTAATACCGGAGTTATCCAAGCAAGTTACTGCTGTTTGGCGATTGGCTGGTGAACTTCGCAAAACTCAGCGACGTGTCAACGCCTTGCAGTACATTTTCATCCCGCAATACGAGGAGACGGTCATCTTCATCATAAGCTCCCTCGAAGAACGGGAGCGTGAAGATACTTTTCGTCTTAAACTGCTCAAAAATCGGTTGGAAGCCGCCAAAGAAAAACGTCAATCGGCATCAGCAGAAGAGTGAGTTCGGATTTCTAAAAAAGTGCGGTTATCGCGAAAGCGGCATCCGCACTTTTTTAATTAACTGCAGCAAGGATAATGTTGCTAAATGAAGGGTTTTTATTGGAATGACGGAGATAACTCATTCCCATAACCAACTTCCGCGCAGTTCACTGTCATAATCCGGATTAAGGTCGCGATCCGGCCCACCACTGCAAAAACCAACGATCTGCCCGTCCATCTCGGCACAAAACAGACAGCGCTCAGCAGGGTTATCACCGATGATGCCAACCCAACGGGCTTTCTCTTTGACATAATCCATCTTATCCAGCACTTCGTCCGGCATGATTCCCCGGTATGCAGACTTCCACCCTAGCTGGCGCACCCAGGCAAGTCCTGTAGCATCTTCTGGTACTGCAGGGCGAATGACCATAACAGAATTATAGCAGAATCAGGATCAGGATCAGGATTAAGGATGATGGTTGGGCTAAAGCCATCAACTTTCTGCTTCCGCATGAATTGATAGCGAGTTCATGAAATGTAATCAAATTTTTGCGCGTATAATCCGGGTAAGGAAAATTCAATGCCCATCCAACCCTTTTCACTCCAAACCATCGAATCACAGTACGGGCGTTTAGCACTCGACCGCCCCACCTACCAACCCCTCGACCGTCCCTGTCTGCACATCACTGGGCGCGCTGGTGGGGATACCCACTGCACTATTCGTATCTGCGACCCCTCACAGCGACCTTATGCCGAACTGGCAGTGGCGCTGGTCGCGAACCAGGCAGAAATCAGCTTTTTGGTGGCAGGCCAGGTAGGGGCGCATTACATCTATTTAATTTTCCCCGGTCAGGAACGCTGGAGCCGTTATCTAAATTTCGAGGTTCGCTGTGAAAGCAGCATTGTGAGTGGTGACCCCGATTTTGATTGGATTTATCCATTCACCCGCGATCAAATGCGCCTGGGCCGGCGTGAGTACAACACGCCACGCGGCAAATTCGTCGGTTATATTTCCGCCGATACATGGCATTTTGACGGCATCTGGCTGCGCGATTGGATTTACGGTATGGCTGCTTACCGCCATTGGGAGCGCGACATGGCCTGTGGGGTCGATCGTTTTTTGGAAATGCAGGCCGAGAATGGCATGGTTCCCGATGGCATCGAACGCGACGGCCGCACCTGGCGGGTCGGGCTCGAATCGGACGTGGAATACATCATGACCCTGGCAGTGTGGCAAACCTGGCAGGCCACCGCAGATGCTGCCTGGTTGCGAGCCGCCCTGCCGCATCTGGAACGCGCCTTACAGTATGTTCGCTCCGATCCAAAACACTGGGATGCCCTGCATAACCTGGTCAAACGCCAGCACTCCTGCGACACATGGGACTTTGATATCGATGGCGCCACCGACCACGGCAACCACCGACATGTAATCGCCACCTGCGATCAATCCGGGTATGTCCTGGCGTTTGAGGCGATGAGCCGCATGTATGCCGCCCTGGGGGATGAACCGCACGCTGCCGAGTGGGACAGCTATGCCACTGCTTATCGCCAACGCGCGGTTGAACTGCTTTGGGATGGCAGCAAATTCCAGCACCATTTTCATCTGGACCCAATTGACCATGCCGGGTTCGACGAAACCCAACAGCTAGCCATGGGCAACACCTGGGCGATCACCCGTGGGTTGGCTGAGCCTGCGCAAGCCCGCGCCGTGGTCGATGAATACCACCGCCGGCAGGCCCTTACCGCCGACGCCTACCCCTGGTGGAGCCTGCAACCCGGTTATCCGGATGAATTGGGCTACTTCTGCGAAGAACACCGCAAACAAGGCGGCTATGCGAACGGCGGATTGATGCCCTGGGTTGGTGGGGAGCTGTGTCTGGGCGCTTTTCAATGTGGCCGTGAAGGCTACGCGGTGGAATTGCTGCGCCAATATGCCGACCATCTGCGCCGCACCGGCGGAGCCCAGGTCTGGTATTGGCCTGACGGAGAAGCTGGTTTTCGCACCACCAACGAAGTAAATTACGCCGGTTGGGGCATGGCTCAATGGTGTGGCGCGCTGTTTGAGGGGCTGGCGGGTGTGCGCGACCTATCTGCTGGTTTCCAGTCGGTGCAGGTCAGCCCACGCTGGGCGGCCGCAGGTATAAACCAGGTGCGGGTTGCCCATACGTATGCCGTCTCTGGCGCGTGTTTCTGCTACGAGCTGCGTTGCGATACTATCACAAACAACATTCACCTGACCCTGACAGGTTCAGGCCAGCAGGTTGCAGTTCATTTGCTATTGCCGCTGGGCTGGCTGCCAGATTCTATCATGCAAGCTGATAAAGCGCTGAATTTCTTACAGGCACGTGAAGACCAGAGCCATTATCTCGATTTCTCCTGCGCGCTGGAGGGAGTCGTCGAGATGATCATCCATTGCCACAAGGATTAAATGAACCGCATGCAGATCCACTATGCCAACCTAGAAACTTGTGCCACCGCTACCGGTGTTGTGGTAGTAATCGATGTCATTCGTGCTTTCACTACCGCGGCCTATGGCCTGGCAGCCGGAGCCAGCGAGATTGTACTTACCGGAACCATCGAAGAGGCGCTCACTCACCGCCGCAATTTTCCCAGCGCCAGAGCCATGGGTGAGGTCAACGGCTTGCCGGCTCCCGGCTTTGATTTCGGCAATTCGCCCAGTGTGCTTTCCCAGAAAAACATGACCGGGATCACCCTGATCCATCGCACTACAGCCGGTACACAGGGCGCTGTGCGTGCCATTCGCGCTTCAAAGCTGTTTGGGGCCTGCTTCGTCGTAGCAGAGGCTACGGCCCGCAGCCTGCGGCGGCTCAATCCCGAAAGCGTCACCTTCATCATCACCGGGCAGAGTACGCAAGACCCTGCCGACGAAGACCGGTCGCTGGCCGATTATCTGACCGCCTTGTTAACACGCGGTCCGGTGGACCCAGCCCCCTATCTGGCGCGGGTTAGCAGCGCGTTCACGGCCCAAAAGTTTCTTGACCCAGGCCAGCCAGATTTCCCCGCAGAAGATCTGGATTGCTGCCTGCAACTCGACCGCTTTTCCTTTGCCATGCCCATTGAACGCCGCGAAAATATGCTGGTGCTGCGAGCTCAAGAGGATTAAATGGACTCGGCAATTTAATGTGAACCTGCCCGGCAAAACGATTTTGCCGGGCAGGTGTTTATGGTAAATTCCCAGCTATTCGGATTTAGGGCACTATTACGGTTCTTAGGTCCGCGGAAAAATGTTCCAAATCGTCCAAAGCCGCGTTAATCGCCCCGGCATCCAAAGGAATCGTTCGCGATACAACCTGGCTTAAATCCAGCGTTCCACGCCGAGCCAGCTCAATCAGCAATGGCAGTTCATGCAGCAGATGGTCGTTTGAACCGATTATTTCGGCCTCCGGACCTAACAACTCGCGGTAGGAATCGAAGGTCACGGGTTGGTCAGAAATGCCGACGATGACTGCCCGCCCCATTGGCGCCAGCGAAAGCAGCGCCTGGCGCATCGTCACGGGGTTGCCAATCAGTTCCACCGCCACATCCACACCCCGCCCACCCGTCAGACTCCGGATTTGCTGTAGTGGGTCGCCAAGGGCCGGGTCCACCGCGATTGCCCCATACTGAGCCGCCAGGGCAAGTTTGGCTGGCTGCAGGTCCACCGCGTAAACCTCACGCGCACCCAGCGCCCGCCCCAGTTGAACAGCGCTCAGCCCCAAACCACCCACACCTACAATGGCCAGCGTTTCGCCTCCCTGCAGTCTGCCTTTGCGCAATGCATGCAGCGCGGTCGCGGAAGCACACATCAGGGTTGCGCCGGCCTCAAACGAAATCTCCGCGGGGAGCAAAATGGCATTGCGCTCGGGAACGGCAATCCATTCGGCATAGCCCCCATCCACGTAATGCCCCAACATTTTGCCTTCTGCACAGAACTGCTCATTGCCGCTTACGCAGTACTGGCAGGAGGCGCATGTCACCAGATAGTGCAGCACCACGCGGTCTCCCACCTTCAACCGGCGCACACCGGGGCCAACCTGCGCCACTTCACCGGCCACTTCATGGCCTAATGTCATGGGCAGCGGGTAAACCGGCGAACGCCCGGCCCGATAATGCACATCGGAATGGCAAATACCTGCCGCCCGCACCCGCACCAACACATCCCCGGCGCCTACTGTTGGTTCTGGAAGATCAAATAGTTCCAAAGGACGGCCTGGCTGAACCAAACGCACAGCTCTCATTTTTCATCTCCGAAAATACTAAAATTATGCAGGGAAAATTCCAAATGACTTACCAAAGGTCTGAGTGTGTAGAGCAGCGGAGTGGCGGCAAAAATACCGCCACTCCGCTGGTTACTTGCAGCAGCAGTTGAAATGCCCGTTCTACCAGTAAAGCTCCCAGTCTGGCTTTGCCAGGCGCATCAGCGCTTCGCAATAGAAATAATCGCCCCACAAGTTTGCCTCATTCACCCCATTTCCACCTGGCTTGCTGTACACGCCGTGCAGAATTTGCGCGTTTGATTCGGGCAGAACGCGGGTGGAATAGTGCTCAAACAGCGAGCGGGTCATGGTGACGGCCTCAGCCCGGTAGGCCGCAGCTTTCGTCTGGTCGGGCAGCCAGCGCGCCAGTTCCAATAGACCGCAGGCCGCGATCGCCGAAGCCGAGCTGTCGCGCTCTTCAGCGCTGCCGTCACTGAAGATCAGATCCCAATAAGCCACACGGTCGGCCGGCAGATGGGCGATGAAATAATCGCTCAAGCGCTCGGCGGCCTGCAATAAAGCCGGGTTGCGCGTGTAGCGATAGCTGAGCGGGAAGCCATACATGGCCCAGGCCTGCCCGCGCGCCCAGCACGAGTCGTCACGCGCACCCTGCGCGGTTTTGCCGTAACGCGGCGCGCCGTTGGTCACATCAAAATAAAAGGTATGGAAAGAGGTCGAGTCGGGCCGGATAAAATGGTTCATGGATTGAAGCACATGGTTTTCAGCCGCCTGGTAGTAGCGCGGCGCGCCGGTCACCTGGCTGGCCCAGAAGAGCAGCGGCATATTCATCAGGCAGTCAATAATGGCCCGCCCGCGCTGCTCGGGGTCATCCATGCGGCCCCAGGCCTGGAAGATGCCCGCTGCCGGGATGTAACGATTCATCAGGGTTTCGGCGGCTTGCAACGCCACCTGGCGCGCCTGGGCATTTTGCGTCAGGCGCCAGGGAGCTACCGCGGCCAGGGTGTACAGGAAACCCAGGTCGTGATGATCGGTATCGATCTGGCGCTGGATGCGCTCCTGGAAATTCGCCAGGTGCCCTTCGGCCACCCGGCGGTAAGCGGCATTCCCCGTCCACTCATAGCCCAGCCACAACTGCCCGGTCCAAAACGAGGTGGTCCAGCCAATATTGGCGCCATCGGTTAATCCCAGGTCCTTCAAGCCCGGGTACACCCGGCGCGGATAATACACGTTGTCACGCGAGGTGTCGTCAGGGAAAAGCTTCTCAAACGGCTGCAGGTTGCCGTCAATTTTGGCCAAAACGGCCTGAATCGCAGGTTGCGGGTCAAAGGTAGCCAAGGTGTAATTACTCCATTGATAAGGGTAGAATTTCCATGCGCACACGCACGGTTGTTTCCAGCGCGGGGGGCAAAACCAGTGTCAGGCGCTTGAGCACGCCCGGCTTGTCATTCGCGCGGCATTCATCTTCCAGGGCCTGCACGGAGAAAAAGGCTCCGGCAGGGCTTTCCACCGTCAGGCGCAACGCATGACGGGCGCCATGGATCAGCGCTTCACCCCCGTTAAGGCGCACATCGGCCCAGGTGACAAACGCCTCTTCCACTTCCAATGCGCTCTCGCTGAAGCGGAAGGTGTCTTCCAGCCACAGTGTACCGGGCGCGTTTCCGGCAGCGGACAGGCGCAGCCGCCGGCGCAGGGATGCCAGTTGGGGCACGGCATAGGCCCGCGCAAATTCTACCACGGCGGATTTCTCATCCCCCGCGCCCAGTTCCACTTCCAGAAGTTCGCCACGGAACTGTGCCCCGGGCGACTGCAAATTGCCGCCAATGCGCGGGACGCTGTGCCCGAACGAATTGGCAAAGATATTCTCATAACGCAGAGGGCCAAAGTAGAAGCGGCTGTACAAGCCGGGACCGGGGTCAGTCAGCAGGTTTTCACCCGCGATGTGCACCAAGAAGCTACCCACATCGTTCTGATTGTGGTTCTCATGGTTATGCCCGGCTTTTATGGCTGTCACCAGTTGAGGGCCATGTGGCATTTGGCCAACCAATCGCACCACGCCGCCGCCATTCAGCACGGTATCGGCAATCGCGGGCGCCGGCAACTGTTCACCATTCCACCACAGCGCCGCCGGCAGCATCATTTTGAGCTCCCACTCGCCCTCAAACTCAACCGGCTGCGCCAACAGGTTATACAGAGAGTGCACGCCGGTGCGCTCTGCCAGGCGAGTGATGATGCCCGGGTTGAAGTGCACCACCTCGTGCGAATCGGAAAAAGCCGCGAACATGGAGCCTGAAAGCAGCAGGCTGGCCGGATACGCGGCGATGCGGCGCACGCGCGCATCATCCAGCAGATCGATGGCTCCACCGCTGCGCGCACGCAGCATCTCTGCCAGGGCCACAAAGTTGATCAGCCCATAGCCCCAATAGCCTACCCCCTCCGTGGAGGTGCCGTCGGGTTCGAATGCCGTATTGAGGAAATGATCCAGACCCGGCAGCACAATTTCCAACGCGCGCGCCACGCGGTCCGGCTCAGGCTCCAGCAGCAAGAAAGCCGCAGCTACCGAGCTGTTGCACACCCCATTCCAGTTGCTGCCCCCCAAATACCAGTGCTCCGCGCCATAATGCTCGAGGTAAAAGCGGAAGATGCGCTGATCCACCTCGCGCCGCACACGGGCACGGACCTCGGCATCCAGCGTACGGCCCAGCAGATGCAGCACCACCCCCAGGTCAAACGCAGTTTCCGCCGCGAACAGGTCAATCGCGTCCAGGCGTTCGTGGGCCGGCAGCACCCAGGTGCTCTCCTCACAGATATCCCACAGATAATCCTGTAACAGGTCGTTCCAGTGCAGCTCACCCAAAAATACGCGCAGCGCCAGGATGGCCATATTCCGGCGTTTGTCAAAATAGGGGCCTTCGTAGGCCTTGCGATCGCCGTTTTTAATAAAGTAGCGGTAATGGCTGTAGCGCGTCTGCGGGATGGCTGCAATCCCTTCCATATTGGCGGCCGTGTGGGCCAGTTCCAGCTTCAACCCGGCGCGCTCCGCCAGGGCGCATGGGTTGGCGCGGTACGGCTCCAACTCGGGCATGAGCGGCAGATCCGGATTGAGCAGCGCGGCGAGCTCTGGCGCGGTCAGATGATAGGGGTCGCGTCTGACTACGGACATTTAGTAGGCTCCCTTGCCGTGCAGCACGACCCAGACGGTTTGCACGATAATCTGAAAATCCAACCAGATCGAGTAATGCTGCACGTAGTACAGGTCTTCCTCGGTATGCAAATGCATCGGCTTATCGCTGCGGCCGTGGATCTGCCACCAGCCGGTCATACCCTGTGGCACGGCAAACCTTTTACGCTGCCAGGGCTGGTACTGGTCGACCAGGTCGGGCATCTCAGGGCGTGGACCCACCAGGCTCATCTCACCGCGAAGCACATTCAGCAGCTGGGGCAGTTCATCCATGCTGGTGCGGCGCAAGAAGTGGCCGATGGGGGTGACGCGCGGATCGTGAGGGTGTTTGAAGGCCACCAGTTTGCCCTGCTCGTCATAGGTGTTGACCAGATGGCTCAACTGATCGGCGTTTTGCACCATGGTGCGGAATTTAATCATCCCAAAAAAACGGCCGTTCTCGCCGGCCCGCCGGGCACGGTAAAAAATTGGGCCAGGGCTGGTGAGACGGACCGCCAGGGCGATGCCCGCCAGCAGCGGCGCAGTGACCACCAGCAGAACGGAGGACACGACCAGGTCGAAGGCGCGTTTGGTCATGCGCTGGTATTCGCTGAGCGCCGGAGCGCGCAGATCGAGCATGGGGATGCCCGCGAATTCTTCCACGGTGGCGCGGTGCAAGGCCAGCGAGAAATAATCGGGAATGATCCAGACTTTAACCGGCAGGTCGTGCAGCTCACTCACCGCCCAGTTGAGGCATTCGTAATCGGAGCGGGGCACGGCCACCACCACATCGGTGATGCGCTGATCTTGCACGACCTGGCGCAGCAGGGTGAGCGAGCCCAGGACCGGGTGGATAGGGTCAGGCGGGCCACAGTTATCTTCCAGGAAGCCGACCAGCACCAACCCCAGCCCAGGCTGCGCCTGAACCTGCTCGGCCAGGCGGCTGCCACCTTCACCTGCGCCCAATATCAGCACGCGGCGATCTTTGAGCAGGCCACCCAGGCGCAGACGGAACATAAGCCGGGCGGCGCTGCGCCAGAGGAACATCAAGCCGAACGATTGCACCAGAAAGGCTATAAAAATCATGCGCGACATATCGCGGTAACTCAGGTAGAGCACCCCGGCCATGGTCACCGCCGCGAAGAAAGAACCCAGCGAGAGCGTGGCAAATTCATCCACTGCCCGAAAGTTGCGCCGCCCGTCATAAATTGAAAAGACTAGCAGCACCCATACCCACATCAGCGGGAAGATCAAATACAGGTGCGCAGGCAATTCTACAGAAGACTTAATGAAGGCCACGCCGGGCAGGCTGTTGTAGAGCGGACGAGCGGCGCTGGCAAAAATTAACGCGAACCCGGCGAGGGTAGCGTCGAGGACCATGGAGAAAAGCGAGAAGGTGGTGGAGAAGCGGCGCAGCATGGGTTTGGGTCAGGCGGGAATTGTTTTTGAGGAACAATTCGAAACAATTATAGGATGGGAGTGAAACCGACGGGATCTGATATCAAAGATGATGAAATAATGCATAAACTGATTGTATACCATCTGTGGCGAAAGAATAAGCTGTGGATTCATGCAGTGCCTATGTGGGTTTCACCAGATCAAAAATATTTCCTGCGTCCGAGGAGAGGCTTTACCGAAACTATTCATCCAGCGGAAACTTTTTCAGGCCAGTCCATTGCAGAAAGACCAACAAGAGAAAGAGTGGATTGTTGATCAGATATCTTTTCCACAGGCGGCGCGGTTCCGTGGCGAGGCGAAAGAGCCATTCCAGCCCGGCGCGCTGCATCCAGCGGGGGGCCTGGGGCTTGAGACCGGCATGGAAGTCAAAAGCGGCGCCGACGCCGATCATGACTGGGGCATTGATCTTTCCCAGATGCTCGGCCATCCAGAACTCTTGCTTGGGGGCGCCGAGGCCCACCCAGACGATATCGGCGCCAGATTGGTTGATTTGGTCGACGACCGCGTCATCTTCTGCAGAAGAGAGACGGCGAAATGGGGGGGCATAAGTTGCTGCCACCTTCAGGCCTGGAATTTTGTGGGTCAGACGATTTGCCAAAAGGTCTGCTACACCGTTACTACCACCGTAGAAGAAATGGGACCAACCGTGTGAAACTGAAAGACGGCAGGTTTCTAACAGCAAATCAGGACCGTAAACCCGGTCGACCTGATTGTTTCCATATAACCGACTGAGCCAAACCAACGGCATGCCGTCTGGGGTGACCATTTTGGCCTGGTTGTGGATCAGGCGCAGAGATTTGTCTCGTTGAGATTCCATGACGCCATGAACACCCATTACACAAACGTAGGAGTATTCTTTGTTGGTAATCCAGGTATTGATTAGGTCCAGGGCAAGATTCATATTGATAGCACTGACACCCACGCCCAGGATATTTACACGAGGGGGATTTTGCATAATTCTACAGGATTTTCCGGTATATTTCTTCCGTTAAATGGGCAAGATGATCCCATGAGTAGTGTTTTTCCACTTTCAGTTTACCCGCTTTGCCCATAGCGTGGGCTTTTAACGGATTTTGGATCAAATGGATAATTCTATCGGCGATTTGGTCGGCTCGTTGATCTACCAGAAAGCCATCCTCCCCATCCGAAATCACCTCACGTACCGCCGGGATGGAACAACCGATTACCGGTTTTTCGAAAGACCAGGCCTCGGTATAAACCCCGCCAAAACTCTCCTGAGTGGAGGGAACACACAATAGCGTGCAGGCCGCGAGTGCATTCGTTTTGGTTTGCAAGTCGACATTCCCGAGCCGGATAATCCGGGGATCATTTCGCAAATGAAAGTGCGCTTCTGATGATCGCACCGCTGGACCCACAAATAAAAACCTGGCTTCAGGAATTTTCTCCAAAACTAGAGGCGCTGCTTGTAAGAGTTGCAGGTACCCTTTATATTCATAATGCTGGCCGAGGAACAGGACAATGGGGCCATCACCTGGTATTTTTTCCAGAAATTGTTGGGGGTGCGCTGTTGATGCGAGGACGGGACCATGCCCGGTGACAAAGACATGCTCAGCGCGAGCCCCGATCGAAATAAGATATTCCTTTTCGGCCAATGTTAAAGCGATTAAAGCATCGGCTTCCCGATAGATCTGGTGGTAAACCCGGTATAGAAATCCACTCCAACGCGGATGGTGAAGCGGAGTAAAAACAAATGGAATCTTTCGTTTGCGCGCAGTTTGGAGTGAAGCATAACTGATGGGTTCCCGCCCTAATCGAACATTGTGCACGATTTGGGCTGAAGCAGAAATTTCATTGATCTGCTCCATCAACTGCGCCGCTATATTCTTTACAGCGAACGGCATCATGAAATAATACAAAAGTGTGTAAGGTAGAATTTTTCGCTTTTGTGCCTGGTCAAAATGCAACAGATGAACCGGGACCTGGTCCATCGTGTAATCACGGCTCATTTCGTCAGCCTTCAGGGTGGTACCCAGCAGCCAGTCCGTCCGGTTTTTATCCCAAAATGCCGCGACCTGCAGGGAATGAGGTGAAATTAACTGGCGGGCCAACTGGTGAAGGTGGCTTTGCGCACCGCCGGTAGCCGGGGGATAGGAAGTGATTGTGAATAATATATCCAAGACTGACCTTGATGGAATTTTATACGGAAATACATCGAGCAATTGTTTTTTGCAAAAATACTTTGTGGTTTCCAATGATATCAATAAAACTTATTCGCCTTCCTCATTTTAAGAATATCATTTTAGCGACGAGATTTGCTGAAGTCTAACCTTACCTGCTTACCAGGAATTCATGTTATTTTTATCGCATCCAACA
>Ga0105047_10000013_pt1 | contig 182815 bp, 150 predicted proteins | sample MAT04_FD_78384 | JGI IMG/M metagenome (GOLD analysis project Ga0105047, IMG submission 78384) | Freshwater microbial communities from Lake Fryxell liftoff mats and glacier meltwater in Antarctica - MAT-04 (megahit assembly) | ecosystem: Environmental > Aquatic > Freshwater > Ice > Liftoff...
GTTTCGATCCACGCTCCCGCGCGGGGAGCGACCTGAAATGGGCAGGCGGCCCGGAGGGACTCGCCAAGTTTCGATCCACGCTCCCGCGCGGGGAGCGACCGGCGCACTACGCCCGAGGTTTCGCAGCCGACAAGTTTCGATCCACGCTCCCGCGCGGGGAGCGACGATAAGCGTCAAAAAGGTTGAGCCGACGATAGCTGTTTCGATCCACGCTCCCGCGCGGGGAGCGACTCCGGTGGCGATATCCAGTCCGGGCGACTCTCCCGTTTCGATCCACGCTCCCGCGCGGGGAGCGACCTTGGCTTTAGCAACAGAACAGGAGATCAAAAATGTTTCGATCCACGCTCCCGCGCGGGGAGCGACGACCGACGAAGTGCTGCGCGACAAGGACGGCAAGGTTTCGATCCACGCTCCCGCGCGGGGAGCGACACAGCCCGCCGCGGGCATTCTTTAGGGCGTTTTGCGTTTCGATCCACGCTCCCGCGCGGGGAGCGACAGGCCGCAGCCGCAGCAGTTGGCCTCGCGCGTCACGTTTCGATCCACGCTCCCGCGCGGGGAGCGACCCCGACGCAGATCGGCTACGCACGCTGCGCAATGTTTCGATCCACGCTCCCGCGCGGGGAGCGACGCCGCCGGGCGTCGCGTCGAACAGCGTGTAGACGTTTCGATCCACGCTCCCGCGCGGGGAGCGACAGCGCGCGCCGCCGCGGAGTCTCTCGGCGTCAAGGTTTCGATCCACGCTCCCGCGCGGGGAGCGACCTGCACGCTGATGCGTCCCTTGCCGCCCGACTTGATGTTTCGATCCACGCTCCCGCGCGGGGAGCGACACAGCCCGACGCCGGTCGCCTCGCCGGTGATGGTGTTTCGATCCACGCTCCCGCGCGGGGAGCGACTCCAGTTTCAGGCCGAGCGGCGGCAGGAGGAACTGTTTCGATCCACGCTCCCGCGCGGGGAGCGACCCGCTGGGAGACCAAAGGTCCACCCAATCGCGGGTTTCGATCCACGCTCCCGCGCGGGGAGCGACGAGCGCGGCTACGGAGCAAGGTGGGACGCTGCATCGTTTCGATCCACGCTCCCGCGCGGGGAGCGACCGGGTTTCTCCGCCCGCGCCGCCACCAATGGCTGGTTTCGATCCACGCTCCCGCGCGGGGAGCGACCATCACGCCCTAACCATCATGTGAGGAACATCAAGTTTCGATCCACGCTCCCGCGCGGGGAGCGACCGTCGACGGCGACCCGTTGAAGTGGGTGATCTCGAAGTTTCGATCCACGCTCCCGCGCGGGGAGCGACCTCATGGACGCACAACTGATTCGCCAAGCACGAGTTTCGATCCACGCTCCCGCGCGGGGAGCGACACGGCCTCAATGCCGTCGCGGGCGCCGCGAAAGGGTTTCGATCCACGCTCCCGCGCGGGGAGCGACCGAGAAGCGCGACGATGCCCAGCAGCCGATGGGAGTTTCGATCCACGCTCCCGCGCGGGGAGCGACTGGCGAGGGCGCTGGAAATCGCCACCACGAATTTGTTTCGATCCACGCTCCCGCGCGGGGAGCGACCGGTCCTCGGCAACGGCGGCTACGGCGACAACCTGTTTCGATCCACGCTCCCGCGCGGGGAGCGACTATGGGCGGAGCGGCAGCAGAAAGGCTGACGACGTTTCGATCCACGCTCCCGCGCGGGGAGCGACCTGACGCTGATCGCAACGCTGAGGGAGGGAGCATGTTTCGATCCACGCTCCCGCGCGGGGAGCGACGCCCCAGTCCGGATCTTGATGTCGAGCTGCATCCGTTTCGATCCACGCTCCCGCGCGGGGAGCGACATTTGTATTCCCACGTGGCGGCGGCATTGATCGTGTTTCGATCCACGCTCCCGCGCGGGGAGCGACCCTGCGTGTAATTACGAACTTGTCCTGGCCTGTTTGTTTCGATCCACGCTCCCGCGCGGGGAGCGACGTCAGTAGCAATAGCCGATTGCAACGCCACGTGAAATCGCACGGTTTGCGCGAACGTCAGCTTTTGGCCAGGCGCACCACGTCGTGAAATGCCGCTGGCCGCATAAGCATCTTGAATCACGGCGGTTTAGTCCGGTGCGAAGGTTCCGGCTCCTGCGCGTGCGCTCTGGGTTCGCGCTCCAGATCAGACGATCAGCGGTTCGCCGAAATCCGTTGCCGGCTTGGCGCCCACATGTTCGACGCGTCGGCGCCAATTGGAGCCGAGGAAGTAGTATCGAAGGCTGTCGTGCTTCGGCGAGATCAGACTTTCCAGCCGGGATCGCAGCGCGGTCCATTGCGCGGGATCGACTTCGATCTCGAACACGGAATACTGCACGCGCTGGCCATAGTCCTGGCACGCCCGGGCGACGCGCCGCAACCGTGCTTGACCGCCGGGTTCGCTGGTACGGACGTCGTAGGTCACTAGGACGAGCATCGCAGGCCTCTTGCTTCGCGTTCGGCTATTTCCAGATCCAAGGCGGATAGGCGTCCAGGTCACCGCGCAAGTGTCGGCTGAGAAGCTGTGCCTGCAGATAGGGAACGAGCCCCAGCTTCGCGGTCTCGTCGAGAAAGGGATGGCGCCGTTCTTCCTTCTTGCGATCCTGCCAGGCTGTCAGCACGGTGCGTCGGCCATCGTCTGTGAGAAGTGTCGCACCGCCGTCCAGGTTCTCGAAATCGCGTGGCCGCAACTGCCGACGGTTGATCAGCGAGAGCGCCAGACGATCCGCCAGGACCGGTCGCAATTCCTCCATCAGATCGAGGGCGAGGCTGGGGCGTCCCGGCCGGTCGCGGTGCAGGAAGCCAACCGCGGGATCCAGGCCGACCGCTTCAGCGGCGCTTCGGCAGTCATGTGTCAACAACACGTAGATGAAGGAAAGTACGGCATTGACGGCGTCGCGCGGCGGCCTGCGACTGCGACCGCCGAATTGCATCTCCTTGTCAGTTACGCGGATCAGATGCCCGAACACCGAGAAGTAGCCGAGCGCGGCTTCACCCTCGGCGCCACGCAAGGCGTCGACTCCCAGGTTCGCCAAAGTGACTCGCCGCACGATGCCGGCCATGCGATCGACCACGGCCTCGATCTGCGCGCGCGGGCCGGCCGCCATCTCGGCCCCATAGTCCCGCAGCGACCGCTGCAGCACCGCCCGCTGGTTTGCCACCTTGGCCGAGACCAGGCTGCGAACCACGTCGTCGGGTTGCTCCGACATTCGATATTGAGCACGGCGCAGCAGCACATTGCCGCTCACAGGTCCTTCGATCCGCGCCTGAAACCGGCCCGCGCGATCGAGCAGAACGATGGTGATGCCACGCGGCGCCAGCGCCTGGATCAGCGGCGGCGACAGATAGACCCCGCCAAATACAACGACCGACGACAGCATGTGAAATGGCACGCGCGCACGTTCCTCCTTGTCCACCTCAGCGACGAGGTTCTCTCCGTCCTTCCGCAGTGATGCGCCCTCGGTGGTGACGTATAGCGTGTTGAGAAGCTTCTTCACGGCATGTCGCTCCGTGGCGTGTCCGCGAGCGCGTCCTGGATCGCACGATTGCGGAAGTCGGCGGCGGATTCCCGCGCGAGTTTCGGCCGGCATAGATCGAGCAAGGAACACGCGTTGCAGCGATCGGCTCGGAAGTTCGCTGCCGGCGTCCGGCCCGCATCCACCAGCGCGCGGAAGCTGATGGCGACGTCTTCGGTCAAACGGCGCAGTTCGGCGTCGAACGGCACGCCGACGCGGCGGCGCGTACTGGCGTAGAACAGCGCGCCTTCGGGCACCGGGCGGCCGGTCATTTCCTCAAGGCACAGCGCCTGCGCGCAGAGCTGCACTTCATCAGCGCGGTGCAGCTTGGCCTTGCCGCGTTTGTATTCGACCGGGAAAGCGGTCTCGCCATCGGGCCCATCGCGAAATTCAACCAGATCGGCGGTGCCGGCGAGATTCAGTCGTCGGCAGGCCAGCGGCATGGCGCTGACGCGCCGGATGCTGCCGCGGCGATGGTCGGCAGCCTCGTGCACGCTGTTATGCAGCACCCGGCCTTCGGCGGTGAAGCGGTTCTCCTCCCACATTCGTTCGATGTGGATCAGCGCCGCCTGGCGCAGGCAATACACCGCATGCTGCAGCGCCGACAGCGCAATCGGATCGTCGAGCTCGGGTGCAGCGCCTGGCAGCATGATCGCGTGCCATCGATCAGAACAGTTCGACCACCTCGATCCCGTCGGGCAGGGCGTCGCGGTCGATCGTGACCTCGTAGTCGGAGAACTGCCGTGCCGGCTTGGCGTTATCGAGGCGGGCGTCACCTGGCGCCATCAGATCGTCACCGCTGCGACGCCACACCTTGACGCGGTCGAACAGCGCCTGGGCGTGGGCATTGCCCAGCGCCGAAGCGTGCTTGAAGGCGATGCCGCGCCGCGACACCATCTCGCCGCGCGAAGCCGAGCGGTCGTGCTCGAACATCGAGGCCAGCGACGCGAACAGATGGTCGAGATCGTCCTGGCCAAAGCCGGTGCGCTCGGCGAGCTTGGCGTTGACGAAGATGTGGGCGCGGTACAGTCCGTAAGGGACGATGTGCTTGCGGCCCATGGTGCGGTTCTCGGTGCGCTCGTCGTCACCGCCCTTGTCGCGCTCGGCCTTTTCCTTCTCATTGGTGGCGGCCATGCGGGTGATCGAGATTTCCAGCGGCAGGATCGGCTCGATCGAGGTGGCGAACGTCACCTGAACGGGGCCGCGCACCTGGCCGGCATTGATGCCGGTGCTCATCACCGCGCCGAACGTGCGGACGTCGAAGAAATTGTCGCACATGAACTTGGTCAGCGCGCGCGCCTCGTCGTCGCTTTGCGGGTTGAGCTTGTCTTTGGACGATTTGTCGCCGTCGCCGCGCACGGCCTTGTAAGCCTCGCGGTGCTTTTCGTTGAGGATCGCGCCTTCCTGCACATAGATGCGGTAGCCGGGCTGGTCGCCCTTGGCGAGCTCTGTGTAGTTGCGGATCTTGCGTTTCAGGCAGACGTCGGTGACCAGGCCGAAATTGGTCTCGGGGTCGATCCGTGGCAAATTGCCGGCGTCGGGATCGCCGTTGGGATTGCCGCGGGTGACGTCGAACAGGAACACGATGTCATAGCGGTTGGTGAGCGAGGTCATGGGGCAGTCTCCGAAACGGCAGCGGTATCCGCAGAGTCCGACTTGCGGAAAAATTCGTTGCGCTGGTGATAGTAACCAAGGGTGAACAACGCCTGGCTCTTGTCCGACAGGCTGGTGGGAAACGGATCATCGCCAGGGTCCATCATGTCCATGATGGCGCCGATGGCTTTTTCCAGATTGACGCGGTGCCCCGGCCGCTGCTTGCCGATCTTCGACAAATGATTGCCCGCGCCGGAGCCGAGCAGCGCAAACACCTTGCGCGGCTGCGCTGCGGCGGCGCCATAGTACTTGTCGCGGATGGTGGCGTTGACGTTGCGTCCCAGCGCCGCCTCCTGGATGTGCTCATAAACGGCGAACAGCCGGCCGAGTAGATAGCCTTGTTCTTTGCAGGTCGAATCGAGCGCCACCGGGGTGTTCTCCATGCCGAAATTTCTGATCAGAATCGATTTCATCAGGCTGACACGCAGCGCGTTGACATCGTGATCGACGCGCAGCCGCATCATCACCGACGACAGCAGCGTCAGCGGGTAGGGCGTGTCGGTGAGGATGGCGCGCAGCCAGTCGCCGCCGAGATTGGGGGCGATGTTCTCGCTCTTGCGCAGCACCGCGGTCTCGATCAGATAGCGCCACAGTGACGGCAACGGCTCGTGCGGCGGCGGTTCGATGCGCAGGCGCTGCAGATGGCGCAGATAGCGCGTGGCGATGACGTCGAAATCATCCTCGATATAGAAGCGCACCGACAGCCGTGCGGCATTCGGTGCCAGCCCAAGCACATGGAAGCGCACGCCGGGGGGCAACTCCGGCTTCAGATCGCTGACCGGCCGGCCTTGCGCGATCTTCTCCAACAGCGCCCCGACCTTCTTGGACTCGGTGTTTTCGTTCACGGCCAGCAGCGAGGCGAATATTTGTTCGGCGGCGTCCGCGGCGGCCTGCTCGGTCGCCTCGGCCCAAAACACCGTCGAGGTATCGCCGACCTGCAAACGATGGCCGCTGCCGCGATCGAGAAAGCGGTTGAGCACCGAGGTGTAGGCGAAGGCCGATGCTTCCGAGATCGGGGCATTGGCGCCCTGCTCGTGGCCATAAGACGTGAAGGCGTCGAGGTTGAACGATACGATCGAGACGCCGGAGGATTGCGCGCCCCAAACGCCCTTGATCGCCGGATGCAGCCGCGCCAGAGGTGCGCGCTCGCCAGACAACAGGCAGATCGCCTCGGTCTTATCGCTGCCAGCCATCAGCCGGGCCCATAGCGCGCGGGCTTCGGGGCGGTCGTGCAGATAGATCGTGCGCAGGCGTTCGCTCTCCAGCGCGAACACCACGTTCTGATCCTTCATCTCCTCGGGCCATTCCCACTCGGCAAAACGCTCCGGCGTCCATGCGTCGAGGAAGCGCAGCAACGCCTGCAGCCCCTCGTCGGCGGTGCCGGCGAGCCAGGCGGAGTGCTGGTCGCGGAACGCTTGATGTTCCTGCGCGGTGCGCTTGCCTTCGCCGGCGGTGATGCCGAGCACGTAAGCGGTTTTGTCCCACAAAAAATTCGGAGCGATTCCCGAGGTGCGCTTGGTGGGCCGCGGCACCGCCAAGGGCCGCGCGGTCTTCTTGCGGCCTTCACCGAGACGCAGATCGATCGGCCGGCCAGCGACTGAGCCGTCGGCGTTCAAGGAAATCAGAAAACCGATCTTTTCCTGCGAGTAGCCGAACGGCGGCACCTCGCCGCGCGCGGCCATGTGGTCATAGGCGCGGACCAGGGCGGCGAGGGCGCTCATCGCCCCCCCCCGCGGGTCAAGGTTGGGCCTGCTCCCCGATTGCGGTAAGTTGGACTAGATCCATCATTCGGTTCTCTGTTTCGATCCACGCCCATGTAGGGCGACAGAGGGGAACAGGCCCGAGCATTAAAATAGATCTGATGGGTAGAGAGGTCAATCTGCCAGTTCAGTGAACCGAAAGATGGCGCTAGACATCTTTCGGAAAGATTACCGACTTGCCCTAAGCGAGCGAATCGTCGACGTTTCAAACGGCACTCGCTGCTTTCTTCATGTTGCTCACTTCGCGCTCTGAACGGGGCGGGGCGCAATGGGGCGCTTCGGAGAGCTAGGCTTTCACCTAGCGCACCGGGGAAAAAGGCATGATTGTCTGTGGGTGGCCTAAGTCGGTGTACGTGAAGCCGTACACGCGACTTAGGTTCGGTCGCATTGAGCACGTCAGTGCCCATTGCAGGAGTCGTCCGAAACGGTTTGCCGACTGATCGGACCGACGAGGCAGCGAGTGCCAACTTAATTGTATAAGCGGATTCCTGCGGCGTATCCATCCTGTACCCGCGTTCCCCGAACCGTTCTTTTGCGACCAGCGCGCTCATCGACGTAGCTCCGGCGAGCCGGGCGGGGGCACTTTGACGACGCCGTCAACCAGCTTGGCGCGAAACAGAATCGAGCCGCGGTCGCCGCCATGATCGATGTCGTACAGCATGAAGCCGAGGTCGCGCGGCGTGCCGAAGCCGAGCGTCCCAGAGCGATGTTGTTCGTCGGCCTGAGGCAGCGGCGCGCCGGGTTCGATCAGCTCGAACGTGGCCGGAAATTCGCGGGTGCCGAGGCTGGGCTGATGGAACGCCTGGCCTTTGCGTGCCCGCCTGTTGAACGTGTCGAGGTGCTTGGCCTCGTTGTCCTCGGGGCCGGCTTTTGGCGTCATCACGAAATGAGCGCAGATCACATAGTCGACGTCACATAGCAGCGTCGCGGCACGCTGCTGGCGGTTGTCTTCGACCACCAAGGTGAGGTCGCCGACATTGCCACTCTTCATCGCCTTGCGGATCGCGGCGACCGGTGCCTTGGTGCCGACTTCGTTGCGGCGAAGCGACTCGAAGCGGATCGGCTTGAGAACGTGGATTTCGTCAATGACCCAGCGGATCGCTGGCTTCCAGTGAATCGCCTCAAGAATGCCGCGGGCCGCGGACGGCGTCATCACATCATAGGAAACGCGTTCGACCTTCATTTCCGGGCGCGTGAACAACGCCCATCGCCCCGCAACGCGCAGGCGAATTCCATACGCCATACCGGCCCCCAAAACGCAACTTAGAAACGAAATAATGCACAGAAACAACCTAAAGACAATCGTCCGAGTGCAGCTCGCGCATGCTGGCCGCGTCAGGAATTCATATCAATCCCCACGTGAACTCGTCGGCATCCTCCCAGCGCAGACCGCTGGTGGTTGAGTAGAGAGAGGCGGTTTCGAGCACCGCAAACTGCTCGCCAAACCTGTCGGCCTCGACGAAGCGGACGTGGCCGTTGTCGACCATCCGCTGGCGTTCGCGCGGTGGGACCTGCACCAGGTAGTTGCGCAGCCGCCGCGCCGCGGCCGTTGGCGGCAGGCCGCCGCGCAACGCGGCCAGCGTGTCGAGCGCTTCGGTATCGGTCGGCACGATCACCGGCGCCATGCCGCTTTCGATCAGACGGAAGGCGTCGCCCACGGTGCGATAGCCAAAGCAGGGCAGCCCCGCGCTGACGCTGAACTGCTGCATGGTTTGCGCTGCGACCTTGCGGCCATCGGCATCGGCGATCTTGATGTGATCGAGCCCGTCGCTTTGCAGCCGCCAATGGACCTCGCCAAAATACGCTTCGACCGCCGCGGGCGCGAACAGATCGCCTTTGTGTGCCGCGAGGATGCGGTAGGTGTCGCCGATCAGCGCTTTGATTTCGGCCGGCGGCTTGGCCTCCGCGGGCTTGAAAATGGTGACGATGCTGGCGTCGGCTGGTGCGCGGCCCTCGCGATTGCAGCGGCCGGCGGCCTGAACCACCTGATCGAGACCGGCTTCTGCGCGCCACACCCGTGGAAAGTCGAGATCGACACCGGCTTCCACCAGCGAGGTGGCGATCACCACGCACGGCACATTGTCCACCAGTCGCTGGCGAATGTCGGCGAGAATTATGCGGCGGTCGGCTGCGATCTGCCGTGTGGTGAGATGGAGCAATCCATCGATGCCGCGCTGCTGCGCGCGTTCAAACAGCGCGAGCGCGTGCTTGCGGCTGTTGACGATCACCAGCGCCTGCGCCGTGCCCGATTGCGCGATGTCCTCGAGCAATTGGTCATCGGTCATGGTGCCCGCGAGCCGCTGCGTCGTGCGCCGCAGTGCGTTGTGCAGCGCTGCCGGATCGGGCGCCAGCTCGCGATCGGGACTGATGACGAGGCCGCCCTTGAAACGGTCCGCGCCGAGCGCCGGCAGCGTCGCGGTACACAGCACGACCGTGCAGCCGTAATTGCGCACCAATTCGTCGAGTGCGGCGACGCAGGGACGCAGCAGGTTCAGCGGAATGGTCTGCGCCTCGTCCAAAATGATCACCGCGTTGGCGAGATTGTGCAGCTTGCGGCAGCGCGCGCCGCGGCTGGCAAACAGGCTTTCAAAGAACTGGACATTGGTGGTGACCACGATCGGCGCGGCCCAATTCTCTGCTGCCAGCCGCAGCTTGCCGTCGCGCGCGCCATCATCAATGCCGTATTCTTCGCCGGCTTTGTTTTTGGCCTTGGATGGATCAAGCTCGATCGCCGAGTGATGCTCAAGCAGCACGTCGTCGCCTAGGACGTTGCGAAAGATGCCGGCGGTCTGCTCGATGATCGCGGTGAACGGGATCGTATAGACGATCCGGTCCATCTGATGCCGCTTGGCGTGGTCGAGCGCGAATGCCAGCGAGGCCAGCGTCTTGCCGCCGCCGGTCGGAACATTGAGCGTGAACACGCCGCGCGGCAGCTCGGCTTTTCTGCGGACGTGATTGAGGATGTCGCGCCGCAGCGCGTTGAGGGGCGTGTTTGGCGCGTGCTGCTGCTTGTCGGCAATGTAGCTGTCGAAGCGCGCGATCAACCCATCGATGGATTGCGCCAGGCCGGGCCACGCGCGATCGACCTGACGTCCTTCGGTCCTGGCGTAAAACGCTTCGGTACACAGGAAGTCGGCATCGACCAGGCAGGAGAACAGCATTCGGCCGAGGAAGGCGAACTGAAATGCCATGCGCTCCGGCACGGCAGCGTCGCCCTGGTAGGGCTTGAACGGGGTCGGCAACAGCGCCGCCGCATTGAGCTGCAGCTCGCTGCGCCAGATCGCATCGATCGGCTCAAGCTGTTTCTTGAGCCGATCATCGAGCCCGGCTGAGCCGTGCTGATCGGGCAGGCCGCCATGGTGGCCTGCGATCGCATAGGCCAGCAGACGGGCGACCAGCCCATTGATTCCGGTGGCGAGCTTGATCACCTCCTGCGCACCGGCGCTCGCATGATCGACGCCGCGCGCTCGCTGTCCACGGATGTATTCCTGAAACGCTGCCGCGTATTTTCCGAGATCGTGCAACAGGCCGGCAAGTTCCGCCGCGTTGCCACCGCCGAATTTGCTGCCAAAGCTTCGCGCCAGCTCCGCGACCTCGTGCAGATGTCGAGCCAGCGGCTCCCAACTATCTTCGGTGGAATTTGTAGAGTGGGCGAAGTGCATTTCGCGTCCGATCTCTTTGCGTCTTAACCAGTTCGCTAGTCTGCAAGCCCAATTCTAAGTTGTCTGAATCGACCCGGGGTTGCCGGAGGCCATTAGATGTGAGTTACTTCGCCATGGACGGCTTTTCCAGCATGGCGTAGGGGTGTTGCGCGGTTTCGACCGGCGGGCTGTTGTCGATCGGCTCCAGGAGCGGTCGGTCACAGGTCGAAGGGGAGATCGGCAGCACTGTGGAGGTCGGCGACCCCATACGTCTCGTGATCATCATCGATGAAGGCCATCATGGCTTGGATCAGCGGTCGAGCTCCGCCGCCCCAAACTAGGTGCCGATCAAATCGTCATCGCCCGGAATCGATGAATTCGTGTCGCAGGCGGTTAGCTCCGAAATGCCGAACGTCCATCGGCTTGCCCAACTGCCTCACGAGAGCTGTCATCAACCCTGTGCCTCTCTGCTCTTCGCGGCCTTCTCGGCCACTTTCTTTCGCAGCTTTTCAATCTCGACGACAAATCGACTGTGGCTTCCGCGGCTGATTTCCTCGATCGCGTCGTTCGCCCTGAGCTCGAAGGTCACGAGGCGGCCTTCGATCTTGCTGACTGTCACCGTGATGTCGACGTGCATGCCGCATAGCGTCGCGCCGCCGTGGGAGATGGCGATGCCGGTGCCGACAGAGTCTTCTCCTGGATCCGTATGCGCAAGTATCAGCTCGCGGCATACGGTTTCGAAATCGCGCACCAGCTCCGGGGTGGCATAGACGCGTAGCGTCTCGCCGAGAAAGTCGATGGTTCGTGCGGGATCGATTTCAATCCGATGGGATGCCGATAGGCCAGCGATCAGAGTCGGTCTCATTGTGTCCCCCTTGGTGGTTGAAAGCCGAAAGTCGACGTCGATATGATACAAAACATTCAAGAAGAAGCTCAAAATATAAATCAAGATGGCTCAGTTGGAATTTCCTGATGTGGCTGGCTTTGGCTTTTTGAATTGTGCGTTGCAGTATGGTTGGGCGCGCCGCAGCAATATGGCGCTGATAATTTGATACATATCAATTGACAGAAGGGCCTCCAAAAGTATCCAATAATTCGGCATAGAAATACCAAATAAGAATCCAGGCTGGGGTGCCGGAGGGCAGGAAGACGCAAGGATCGTGGATTGGCACGGTGCATCGTCGTGTTGGCGGCTGATACCTGCGCGGGCCAGTTTCGTCCAATCGCTCCTGAAAGGCGCCTTGCGCTCGACGTGCATCCTGCACGGGCGCTCGAGGAGGAAGCGATGAGTGCGACGGAGGACGTCAAACGCGTTCCGACCTTCTGCTACAATTGCGTATCCGGCCCGGACTTCATGAAAGTGAAGGTCGAGAAAGGCGTCGTCACCGAGGTCGAGCCGAATTTCGATGCGGAGCAGGTGCACCCCGGCCGCGGCCGTCCCTGCGTCAAGGCCTATGGCATCGTCCAGAAGACCTACAATCCCAACCGCGTCCTGACGCCGATGCGGCGCACCAATCCGAAAAAGGGCCGCCATCACGATCCGGGCTTCACGCCGATCTCATGGGATGAAGCGCTCGACACCATCGCCGAGCGGCTGAAGGGCATTCGCGCCAAGGGCATGATCGACGAGGCCGGCCTGCCGCGGCTCGCCGCCAGCTTCGGCCATGGCGGCACGCCGGCGAACTACATGGGCTCGTTTCCGGCTTTCCTCGCCGCATGGGGCCCGGTGGATTACAGTTTCGGTTCGGGGCAGGGGGTCAAATGCACCCACTCCGAACATCTCTACGGCGAGTTCTGGCACCGCGCTTTCACGGTCGCCGCCGATACGCCCACCACCCGCTATATCATTGCGTTCGGCGCCAATGTCGAAGTCACCGGCGGCCCGACCGCGGTCATCCGCCACGCCGATGCACGGATTCGCGGCTACAAGCGGGTGCAGGTCGAGCCGAGCCTGACCATCACCGGCGCCTGTTCGGCGGAGTGGGTGCCGATCCGGCCGAAGACCGATCCGGCCTTCATGTTCGCGCTGATCCATGTGCTGGTGCACGAGCACGGCCTCGATAGGCTCGACATTCCGTTCCTGCGCGATCGCACCGCATCGCCCTATCTGATCGGCCCCGACGGGCTGTATCTGCGCGATCCGCTCAGCAACAAGCCGTTGCTGTGGGACGAGGTGACCGGCGGCGCGGTGGCGTTTGATGCGCTTGGGGCGATTCCGGTGGTCGCCGGACGCTTCCGCGTCGCGCGCGCCGTCACCATCGACGCCGATTCCGCGCGCCGCGACTATGCCGATGTCGAGGCCGTCACCGCCTATCAGGCGCTCACCGATCACATCAAACGCTACACGCCGGAATGGGCGGCGGAGGTCTGCGACGTTCCGGCGGCGACCATCCGCCGCATCGCCGGCGAATATCTCGAGGCCGCCAGCATCGGCGCCACCACCGAGATCGACGGCGTCACCCTGCCGCTGCGGCCGGTGGCGGTGACGCTCGGCAAGTCGGTCAATAATGGCTGGGGCGCCTATGAATGCTGCTGGGCGCGCACCGTGCTCGCCATGCTGGTCGGCTCCCTCGAAAATCCCGGCGGCACCGTCGGCACCACGGTGCGCCTCAACCGTCCGCAGGACAACCGCCACCTCAGCGTCAAGCCGGGCGACGACGGCTTCATGGTGCAGCATTTCAATCCGACCAGCAGCAATGGCTGGGAGTCGGAGCCCACCACGCGCAACCTGCATCGCACGCTGGTGCCGATCGTCGGCCGCAATGGCGGCTGGAGCCAGGCGCTCGGGCCGACCCAGCTCGCCTGGATGTTTCAGGAGAATCTGCCGCCCGACTGGACCATGCCGAAGCCGACCCATCCGGATCTGTGGTTCGTCTACCGCTCGAACCCGGCGATCTCGTTCTGGGACACGCGGGCGCTGGCCGAGTCGGTCGCGCGATTTCCCTTCATGGTCGCGTTCGCCTACACGGTCGACGAAACCAACTACATGGCCGACCTGCTGCTGCCGGAAGCGACCGATCTTGAATCGACGCAGCTGATCCGGATGGGCGCCACCAAGTACATGGAGCATTTCTGGGACTATCATGGCGTCGCGCTGCGCCAGAAGGCGGTCGAGCCGCAGGGCGATGCGCGCGACTTCACCTGGATCGCCACCGAACTGGCCAAGCGTAGCGGGCTGCTCACCGGCTATGTCGAGCAGTTGAATCGCGGCATTGCCGGCGTGTCGCCGCTGAAGGGCAAGGACTATGATTTCAGTCTGGACCCGGCGCAGGCGCCCGAGCCCGAGCAGATCTGGGATTCGATCTGCCGCGCCGCGACCACGACGCTGTCCGAAGGCAAGCACTGCCACGGGCTCGACTGGTTCAGGGAGCACGGCTTCTACGCCATCCCGATGTCCCGGCTGCAATGGTACCTGACCCCAACGATGGAGCAGCAGGGGCTGCGCTACGAGCTGCCCTATCAGGAGCGGCTGCTGCGGGTGGGGCGCGAACTGGGCAATCGTCTGCACGAGCAGAAGATGCACTGGTGGGACGAGCAGCTCGCCGAATATGCGGCGCTGCCCGATTGGCACGACGTGCCCGGCCGGTGGGAGCGCGCGCTGGTCAATTCCGGCGCCCGCAGCGAGGATTTTCCGTTCTGGCTGCTGACCACCAAGAGTATGCAGTATCACTCCGGCGGCAATGCCGGGATCGCGCTGATGGACGAGGTGTCCGAGAATCTGCACGGCCACACCGGCGTCATCATCAATGTCGACACCGCGGCGAAACTCGGTATCGGCGAAGGCGAGCGGGTCGAGGTCCGCTCGCATATCGGCGCCACCTACGGCAAGGCGGCGCTGGTCAAGGGGGTGCGTCCGGATACGCTGGTGATCATCGGCCAGTTCGACCATTGGGCGACGCCGTATATCAAGGATAGCGAGCGCGCCAGCCTCAACACCATCGCGCCGATGACGCTGGAACTCAGCGATGCAACCGGCTCCGGCGCCGATATCGTGCGCGTCGCCGTGCGCCGGATGCAGAGGCCGGCGGCATGAGCAAACGCTATGTGATGGCGATTGATCTGCGCCGCTGCGTCGGCTGCCAGACCTGCACCGCGGCCTGCAAGAGCGCCAACGCGACAGCCCCCGGCGTGCAATGGCGGCGCGTGCTCGATCAGGAGACCGGCGAGTTTCCGGATGTGCGCCGCACCTTCCTGCCGGTGGCGTGCATGCATTGCGCCAATCCGCCCTGCGTCGAGGTCTGCCCGACCACGGCGACCCGCCGGCGCGAGGATGGGCTGGTCACCATCGACTATGACATCTGCATCGGCTGCGCCAATTGCATCATGGCTTGCCCCTACGATGCGCGCTCGATCGAGCACCAGCCGCGCTACGCTTTCGGCAAGGCGATGACGCATGAGATCGCACGCTCCAGTCCCGAGCGGCTGTCGGTCGCCACCAAATGCACCTTCTGCCAGGGGCGCGTCGACCGCGCCGCCACCACCGGCCAGATCCCCGGCGTCGATCCGGACGTGACGCCGGCCTGCGTCAATTCCTGCATCTCCGGCGCGATGCATTTCGGCGACGTTGCCGATCCGGACAGCAATGTTTCGCAATTGCTGGCCAGCTCGCAGCACTTCCGGATGCACGAGGAATTGGAGACCGATCCGTCGGTGTTTTACATCTGGGGCGGGAGCGAAACATGAGCAGGCCGCACAAGATCATCGATCGGATGATGCCGCGCCAGCAGACCTATTGGGACGCGCGGGCGGCGATCAATTTCATCTGCGTCGGCGCCGGCGGCGGGCTGCTGTTCGTCACCGCGCTGGCTTCGCCGGCCGGCGACGATCTGCGTCCGCTGCTGGTGCTGGCGCTGGCGCTGGTCGGCACCGGCATGACGGCGGTCTGGTTCGAGATCGGCCGGCCGCTGCGCGCGTTCAACGTCTATCGCAACGCGGCGACGTCGTGGATGACGCGCGAAGCGATCATCGTCCTGTTGCTGGTCGTGTCCGCCGCCGCCGCCATCGTGTTCGACCTGCGGGCGGCGCTGGCGATCGCCGGCCTGCTCGGCCTCGCCGTGGCGTTTGCGCAGGGGCGCATCCTGCGCGCGCAAAAAGGCATCCCCGCCTGGCGATGTTCGATCTGCGTCAGCATGATCGTAGTCAGCGGCCTGACCGAGGGTGCCGGCCTGCTCAGCCTTGCGGCGCTGTACTGGCCGGCGCTGCTGCCGTTCGGCATCCTGCTCGCCGGCCTTGCCGGCGTCCGCCTGCTGGTCTGGCGCAATTACGTCGCCACCTTGCGCCGGGACGGCGCGCCGTCCGGAACGTTGCAGGCGTTCGCCGCCATCGACCGCCGGTTCGTCTGGCTCGGCCACGCGCTGCCGATGCTACTTGCGGTGGCCGGCGTGGTCGCCGGATCGAGCTTGCTGATTGCGCTCGCCGGCGTGCTGGCCGCCGTTGCGGGAGGCTGGTTCAAATACACGCTGATCTGCCGTGCCGGATTCACCCAGGGGTTTGCCCTGCCACAGACGCCCGAGCGCGGCGGCGGCGCGGCGGGTGCGGGCATCCAGCCGGGGTGGACGCGCGCTTAAATTATCGAGCCGACCTGCAAGGCGGGCGGCAGTGGCCAATGAGGGGATGCGATGTACGAAGTCCGTCTACATGGTCGCGGCGGTCAGGGCGCGGTGATGGCCGCCGGCATACTCGCCGCCGGGCTGGTCGCCGAAGGCCGGTTTGCGGTGGCGATCCCCTCGTTCGGGTTCGAGCGGCGCGGCGCGCCGGTGGTTGCGTTCCTGCGGTCCGACGAGCGCGAAATCCGCCGCATGACCAACATCACCTATCCGGACTGTGTCGTTTGCATCGACCCGACCGTGGCGCGGTCGGTGGACATCTTCGCCGGCTTGAAGCCGGGCGGCACGCTGGTGCAGACCACCAGCAAACCGCTCGGCGAACTCAGTCTGTCGGATGCCGTCGGCACGGTCGGTCTGATCGACGCTATCCGCATCGCCATGGAAATATTCCGCCGGCCGATCACCAATACGCTGATGCTCGGCGCCTTCGCCCGCACCACCGGCGCGGTGTCGCTCGACGCGCTGAAACAGGCGCTGGCGGACTCCGATTTCCGCGATGCCGGCCTTGGCCAGAACCTGGCGGCGCTCGACCGCGGCTACCATGAAACCGAGGTGCATCGCCTTGGCTGCGAGGCAGCCGCATGAGCAGCCATCGCGCCTATCCGATGTTCGATCCGGGCCAGGCCGGCGTGCCCGACGATCTTTGTCCGATCGCAACCGACATCAACCCGATGCTGCCCGGCGACTGGCGCAGTATGCGGCCGGTGGTGGACCGCGACAAATGCGTCAAATGCGCGGTGTGCTGGCTGTATTGTCCGGTGCAATGCGTGGTCGAACGGCCGGCCTGGTTCGATGTCGATCTGCGCACCTGCAAGGGGTGCGGCATCTGCGCCAACGAGTGTCCGCACCGCGCGATCGCCATGGTGGAGGAGACGGCGGGATGAGCACAGCAATCCTGGAAAAGGACCTCGCGGCGTCGAACAAGCCGCGCCACATCGTCTGCGAAGGCAACGAGGCGGCGGCGCTGGCGGTGGCGATGGTGCGGCCGGACATGGTGTCGGTCTATCCGATCACGCCGCAGTCGAGCCTGGTCGAACATCTGGCCAAGCTGGTCGCCGATGGCCGGATGGATGCCGAGATCGTCGACGCCGAGGGCGAGCACTCGGTGCTGTCGGTGCTGCAGGGCGCCGCCCTCGCTGGCGGCCGGACGTTTACCGCCACCTGCGGTCCCGGACTGGCCTTCATGTTCGAACCGTATTTCCGCACTTCCGGCATGCGGCTGCCGATCGTGATGGCGCTGGTCACGCGCGACGGCATCACGCCGCAATCGGTCTGGGGCGGTCATCAGGATGCGATGACCGTGCGCGAGGTCGGCTGGGTGCAGATGTATTGCGAGACGGTGCAGGAGGTGCTCGACACCACGATCATGGCGTTCCGCATCGCCGAACACCACGACGTCATGCTGCCGGTCAATATCTGCCTCGACGGCAACTATCTTTCCTATGGTGCCGCGCGAGTGACGCTGCCCGAGCAATCCGACGTCGACGCCTTCATGGGCGACAAGGACGTCAACTGGCACGCCGCGCTCGATCCGCTCCGGCCGATGGCGGTCGACCCGCTCACCGGCGGCTCCGGCGGCAAGGGGCCGGCCACCTTCGTGCGCTATCGCAAGGGCCAGTGCCGCGGCATGCAGAATGCGCTGCGTGTGATCACCGAGGTGCACGCGGAATATGCCGCCCGGTTCGGCCGCAGCTTTGCGCCGCTGGTCGAGCAGTATCGCATGGACGACGCCGAGTTCGCGTTGATGACGCTCGGCAGCATGACCGGCGCCGCCAAGGATGCGGTCGACGAGGCGCGCGACGCCGGCAAGCGCGTCGGCATCGTCAAGATCAAGACCTTCAGTCCGTTTCCGGTCGAGGCGTTGCGGTCGGCGCTATCCGGGATCAAGGCGCTCGGCGTGGTCGATCGCTCGGTCGGTTTCCGGTGGAATTGCGGGCCGATGTATCAGGAGGTGCAGGGCGTGCTGTATCGGCTCGGCCGCCATGTCCCGGCCGCCAGTTTCATCGGCGGGCTGGCCGGCGCCGACATCACGGTCGAGCATTTCCACCGCGTCATCGACCAGACCGAAGCGCTGCTCACCGGCGCCGTGCCGAGCGGGCCGGTCTGGATCAACGAGAATGATTGAGGGACGCGCGATGATGCAAGCCCAATATCTCGTCGTCGGCAGCAGCCACGCGGCGTTGGAGGCCGTCGATGCCATTCGGATGCATGATGCCGAGGGCAGCATCGCGCTGCTGACCCGCGACAGCCATTTGCCTTACTCGCCGACCGTGCTGCCCTATGTGGTGTCCGGCCGCTCGGCGCCGGACCATGTGTATCTGCGGACGCCGGCGTATTTCGCCGAGCGCCGCGTCTCCTACCTGCCGGGCCGCGCGCTGGCGCGGGTCGCGCCGGAGCGTAGCGCTGCAACGCTGTCCGATGGCGGCGAGATTGCCTATGGCAAATTATTGCTCGCCACCGGCGCGTCACCGGCGCTGCCGGCGATCCCCGGCATCGACGCCGTTCCCTATCATGTGCTGCGCACGCTCGACGATGCGTTGCGATTGAAAACCGCGATCGCCGCCTCGCGCCGGGCGGTGGTGCTGGGCGGCGGGCTGGTCGGGATGCACGCCGCTGAAAACCTGGTCAAAGCCGGCGCCGAGGTCAGCATCGTCGAGATGCAGAGCCAGGTGCTGGCGGCCTATTTCGATCCGGTGGCGGCCGGGCTGATCGAGCGCGCCTTCGCCGATAACGGCGCCCGCATCGTCACCGGACACCGCGTCGTCAGGCTGTCGCCCGGGGCGGGCGGTGCGGTCGTGCATCTCGACGATGGCCAGACCCTCGACGCCGACCTGCTGCTGGTGGCGACCGGGGTGAAGCCACAGATGGACTATCTCGAAGGCAGCGGCGTCGCGCACGCCACCGGCATTCTGGTCGACGACTACATGCGCACCAATGTCGACAATGCCTGGGCCGCGGGCGATTGCGCCCAGGGCAGGGACTTCTTCAGCGACCAGGCGGTGCTCAACGCGATTCTGCCCGATGCCGCCGAGCAGGGACGAATTGCCGGGATGGCGATGGCCGGCGATCCGGGCGTCAAGGGCTACGCCGGCGGGGTGCCGCTGAACACCTACAACTTCTTCGGCCGCCACGCGATCTCGGTCGGCGCCGCGCCGGCCGGCGCGGACGAGCGGGTCCGTTTCGATCCAGAGCGCGGCCGCTATCTGCGCGTCGTCAGCACCGATGGCCGGTTGCAGGGCGTGTTCGGCGTCAACGAGTTCTTCGACGCCGGCGTAATCCGGCAACTGATCCTGCGCCGCATCGATCTGTCGGCGGCGCTCGATCGGATGCTCGCCGATCCGCTGACCACCGCCCGCGAATTCATGTCTCGGTTGTGGAAGTGAGCATGGGACAGGCCTACACCACGATCGCCTTCGACGCCGCCAAATGCGACGGCTGTCAGCAATGCATGAGCGCCTGCGCCACCGCCAAGAACGGCGCCGACGACAGCGCACGGGCGCGCCTCCAGGTGCTGCCGACGGACGGCGGCTTCGAACTGGCGATGTGTCGCCAGTGCGGCGATCCGAAATGCGTCACCGTCTGTCCGGCCGGAGCACTGGCCAAGGACGGCGACACCGGCGTGATCGGATGGGACGCCGGCAAATGCGTCGATTGCCTGCTGTGCACGGTGGGCTGCGCCTATGCGGGGATCGCGCGCGACGCCGCTGACGGCCGCGTCGCCAAATGCGATATGTGCGACGGCGCGCCGGCCTGCGTCGCGGCCTGCCCGACCGCGGCGCTGAGCCACATCACCACCGCGCGGATCTACAACGAAGTCGGCGACTGGGAGGATTTGTTCACGCCGGGCCTCGCCGGCTGTCAGGGCTGCAACACCGAACTGCTGATGCGTCACGCGCTGCGCCGCGTCGGTCCGGATACCGTGCTGGCAACGCCGCCGGGCTGCGTGCCGGGGATGGGATCGGTCGGCTATAACGGCCTGACCGGGACCAAGGTGCCGGTGTTTCATCCGCTCCTGACCAATACCGCGCCGATGCTGGCGGGGGTCAAGCGCCAGCTCAAGCGCAAGGGCCGCGAGGTGACGGCGATGGCGATCGCCGGCGACGGCGGCGCGTCCGACGTCGGCTTCCAGTCGCTGTCGGGCGCCGCCGAGCGCGGCGAAGAAATCCTGTTCATGGTGGTCGACAACGAAGGCTACATGAACACCGGGATGCAGCGATCGAGCTGCACGCCCTACGGCGCCTGGACCTCGACCACGCCGGTGGGACGCGAGTCCAAGGGCAAGACCCAGGATGCCAAGAACCTGCCGCTGCTGATGGTCAACCATCGCTGCGCCTATGTGGCGACCGCTTCCACCGCCTTCATGCAGGATCTCTACGACAAGCTCGACAAGGCGATCGCCGCCTCCAAACACGGCTTCGCCTATCTGCATGTCTACTCGCCCTGCACCACCGGCTGGCGGTTTCCTACCGACCAGAACATGGAAGTGGCGCGCAAGGCGGTGGAGACGAATTTCGTCATGCTCTGGGAATTCACTCCGAGCAATGGCCTGCATTTCACCCATCCGGTCGACGCGCCGCTGCCGATCACCGACTACCTCAAGGCGATGGGGCGCTTCCGCCATCTCGACGCCGATCAGATCCGGCACATCCAGGCCAAGGTCGACGAGAACCGCGCCATCATCGAACAGCTCGCGACCGGGGTGAAGGCGGCCTGACGCGGCGCACGCACGACACGCAACGAAAAGACCGAAAAGGCGAAAAGCCAAAGGCAGAAAAAGTTCACAGCGTCCTCGAGGCGCGAACGACAGAACTTCGTAGCAGGGGGGACGGCATGAATATCAGCGTCAATGCGAAAGGGATCGAACCGATCGAACTCGCCAGCCGCGATGAACTGCAGGCCCTGCAGTTGCAGCGGCTGCAATGGACGTTGCGGCACGCCTACGACAATGTCGCGCATTATCGCGCCAAGTTCGATCAGGCCGGCGTCCATCCGGATGATCTGAAATCGCTGGCCGATCTCGCCAAGTTTCCACTCACCACCAAGGATGACCTGCGCCAGACCTATCCGTTCGGGATGTTCGCGGTGCCGATGCGCGATATTGTCCGGGTGCACGCATCGTCGGGCACCACCGGCAAGCCGACCGTGGTCGGCTACACTGAGCGCGATATTTCGACCTGGGCCGGGCTGATGGCGCGGTCGCTGCGCGCCGCCGGCGCCACCGCCGACGACATCATCCTCAATTCCTACGGCTACGGCCTGTTCACCGGCGGACTCGGCGCCCACTATGGCGGGGAGCGGCTCGGCGCGGCGGTGATACCAATGTCCGGCGGTCAAACCGAGCGGCAGGTGCAGCTGATCCAGGACTTCAAGCCGACCGTGCTGTTGTCGACGCCGTCCTATTCGCTGACCATCGCCGACGAGCTGACCCGCCAGAACGTCAAACCGGGCGGCACCAGCCTGCGGATCGGGCTGTTCGGCGCTGAACCCTGGACCAACGAGATGCGGCGGGAGATTGAGGCGCGGCTCGGCATCGACGCGGTCGACATCTATGGCCTGTCCGAAGTGATGGGGCCGGGCGTCGCCTGCGAATGCGTCGAGACCAAGGACGGTCCGCATATCTGGGAAGACCATTTCTATCCCGAGATCGTCGATTCACTGAGTGGCAAGCCGTTGCCGGATGGCGAGGAGGGCGAACTGGTGTTCACCTCGTTGACCAAGGAAGCGCTTCCGATCATCCGCTATCGCACCCGCGACCTGACCCGGCTGATGCCCGGCAGCGCGCGCAACATGCGGCGGATGGGCAAGATCACCGGCCGCTCCGACGACATGCTGATCATTCGCGGGGTGAATCTGTTTCCGACTCAGATCGAGGAAATCCTGCTGCGGAATACGAGCCTCTGCGCGCAATACCAGCTGCAGGTCAGCCGCGATGGCAATCTGGATAAGCTCGACGTGTTCGTCGAACTGCAACCGGATTTGTCGGACCAGACCGAGCGCGAGCAGCGCGAGGCGATCGGCCGCGACGTCGCGCATCACATCAAATCGATGATCGGCGTCAGCGCCACCGTCCATGTGGTCGCGACCGACACCATCGAGCGGACCATCGTCGGCAAAGCCAAGCGGGTGATCGACAAGCGCACGTCCTAGGTGCAGGCGCGCCGTTCCGGCGAAGGAGGCAAGATGTTCTCGCAGATCCTGCAATTCATGTTTTCCGGCGTCACGGTAGGCGCGACCTATGCGTTGGCGGCGCTCGGCTTCACGCTGATCTACAACGCTAGCAACGTGATCAACTTCGCGCAGGGCGAGTTCATCATGCTCGGCGGCATCCTCACCGTGTTCTTCTTCAAGACCGGCCTGCCGCTTCCGGTCGCGCTGTTGCTGGCGGTGGCAATTCCGGCGATGGTCGGCGTCCTGGTCGAGAAACTCGCGATCGAGCCGGCCAAGGGCGCCGGCGTCGAGAGCCTGATCATCATCACCATCGGCGCATCGTTGGTGCTGCGCGGTCTGGTGCAGATCTCGTTCGGCAAGGGCGCCGCTTCCTTCCCGGCGTTTTCCGGCGACGCGCCGATCAACATCGGCGGCGCTGCGCTGGCGCCGCAGAGCCTGTGGGTGCTCGGAACCACGGCGGTGGTCGTGCTGGCGCTGTGGCTGTTCTTCAACAGGACCGTCGCCGGCAAGGCCATTCTGGCGACGTCCTACGATCCGCTCGCCGCGCAGTTGGTCGGGGTCAATACCCAGCTGGTGCTGCTGGTCAGTTTCGCGCTGTCGGCGGCGATCGGCGCGATGGGCGGGATTCTGCTGACGCCGATCACGATGACCTCCTACGATGTCGGGATCATGCTCGGCCTCAAGGGTTTCGTGGCGGCGGTGGTCGGCGGTCTCGGCTCCGGGCTCGGCGCTGTGGTCGGCGGATTGCTGGTCGGAATCGTCGAAGCGTTGACCGCCGGCTACGTCTCCTCGGCCTACAAGGACGCCGTGCCGTTCTTGCTGATCTTCGTCATCCTGTTCTTCATGCCGCGCGGCCTGTTCGGCGCCAAGACGACGGAGCGGGTATGAAACGCGCCCATGCAGGCCTCCTCGTTCTCACCGCGATCCTGCTGCTGTTGCCGCTGGTACTGCCGAACGCGTTCTATTTCGACATCGTCAACCGCATGGCGATCAATGCGGTGATCGTACTCGGGCTCAATCTGCTGATCGGTTTTGCCGGCCAGATCAGTCTTGGCCACGCCGGCTTCTTCGGCATCGGCGCCTATGCGTCGGCGATTCTCACCACGCACTTCTCCTGGCCGCCGCTGGCGGCGCTGGCGGTCGGCGCGGTCGGCGCGGCGCTGCTGGCATTGGCGATCGCGCCGCCGATCTTCCGCCTGCGCGGCCACTATCTGGCGATGGCGACGCTGGGGCTGGGGATCGTGATTTCGATCGTGCTCAAGAACGAGGCGGCCTATACCGGCGGCCCCGACGGCATGTCGGTGCCGCCGCTGACGCTGTTCGGGTTCGAGATCTATGGCGAGCGGCAATGGTACTGGCTGTTCGCCGCCATCCTGCTGTTCAGCGTCTGGGCCTGCCAGAACCTGATCGACTCGCCGTTCGGGCGTGCGCTGCGGGCGCTGCACGGCTCGGAAGTCGCCTCGCAGGTCGTCGGCGTCGACGTCGCCCGCTACAAGGTGGCGATCTTCGTGCTGTCGGCGTTCTTCGCCAGCATCATGGGCAGCCTGTCGGCGCATTATGTCGGCTTCGTCACCCCCAACGCCGCCGAATTCCTCCACTCGATCGAACTGATGACGATGGTGGTGGTCGGCGGCATGGCCTCGGTCTACGGCTCGGTGATCGGCGCCGTGCTGCTGACCGCGTTGCCGCAGGCGCTGGCGACGTTCGAAGGCTGGGAGACGGTGGCTTTCGGCGTCATCCTGATGGTGTCGATGATCTTCCTGCCGAAAGGGCTGGTGCCGACGATCGCCGCCAAACTGGGAAGGAAGCGCTGATGGCGTTGCTCGAAATATCCGATCTCAGCAAGACCTTCGGCGGCGTGCTGGCGGTGCAGAACGTCAGCTTCAGCGTCGATCAGGGCATCGTCTATTCGGTGATCGGCCCGAACGGCGCCGGCAAGACCACGTTGTTCAACCTGATCACCGGCATCTATACGCCCTGCGACGGCGAAATCCGCCTTGGCGGCGAGCTGGTGTCGGGGCTGGCGCCGCATCAACTCGCGCGCAAGGGGATGGGGCGGACGTTTCAGAATCTGCAGATCTGCATGAACATGACGGCGATCGAGAATGTGATGGTCGGCGGCCATCTGTCGCTCGATCGCAATCTGATCAAGAGCATGTTGCGTTTCCCGTCGCTGCGCCGCGCCGACGCCGTGCTGCGGGAGCGCGCGGCCGAGCTGATGGTCTATGTCGGGCTCGAGGCCTATCTGAACAGCGAGGCCAGCGCGATGTCCTATGGCGCGCTGAAGCGGCTGGAAATCGCGCGGGCGCTGGCGGCCAAGCCCCGGATTCTGTTTCTCGACGAACCCGCCGCCGGATTCAATCCGAAGGAAACCGCCGAGATCGACAATCTGGTCAGAAAGATTGCCGATAGCGGCATCACCGTCGTCCTGGTGGAGCACGACATGAAAATGGTGATGAACATCTCCGACCGCATCCTCGTGCTCAACTACGGCAGGAAACTCACTGAGGGATCGGCGCGCGACGTTCGCGATAATCCCGAAGTGATTGCTGCCTATCTCGGCACGGCGGCGTGATCGCCATGACCGAGCCGTTGCAAACACCTCTCGTCGATCACGTTCCGGGTCAGATCGGGAAACAGGATGCGGGCGGGCCGGCGTCGGCGACGCCGCTGCTCGACATCCGCGCACTGGGCAGCCACTACGGCCGGATCGCGGCGCTGCGCGGGGTCAATCTCGCGGTCGGCCGGCGTCAACTGGTCGCGTTGGTCGGCGCCAATGGCGCCGGCAAGACCACCTTGCTGCGCACCATCTCCGGCGTGCAGAAGGCGACCGGCGGCGGCATCCTGTTCGACGGCGAGGACATCACCGGGATGCGCGCCGACAGGCGGGTGCGGCTCGGTATCTGCCAAGTGCCGGAAGGCCGCCGGGTGTTCGGTCCGCTGTCGGTGAAGGACAATCTGCGCCTCGGCGCCTATTGCCGCGCCGACGACGGCGAGATCGCGGACGATCTCGAGCGCATGTATGCGATGTTTCCGATCCTCAAGCAGAAGGCGAAGCTGCCGGCCGGAACGCTGTCCGGCGGTCAGCAGCAGATGCTGGCCATCGCGCGCGCTTTGATGGGGCGGCCCCGGCTTTTGCTGCTCGACGAGCCGTCGATGGGGCTGGCGCCGCTTCTGGTCGAGGAAATCTTCAGCGCCATTACCGAGCTGCGCAAGCAGGCGATGACGATTCTGCTGGTGGAGCAGAACGCGCACGCCGCGCTGGCGATCGCCGATCGGGCCTATGTCATCGAGACCGGCGAGATCGTGTTGTCGGGCAGAGGAAAGGAACTGCTCGATAATGAAAAGGTCCGCGAGGCCTATCTCGGGATTTGAGCAGAGCAAGTTTCAATCGTCGTCGTCGATATATCCAACGGGAGGAGCATTGGAATGAATAGGTTTCTGACAACATGTCTGGCCGCCGCATTTGGGCTCGGCCTGGCCGTGCAGGCCAAGGCGGCCGAGCCGATCAAAATCGGCTCGGTGCTTTCGGTCACCGGCCCGGCCGCCTTCCTCGGCGATCCGGAGCTGAAGACCCTGCAGCTCTATGTCGAGAAGATCAATCAGGAGGGCGGCCTGCTCGGGCGGCCGGTGCAGCTCATCCATTACGATGACGGCTCCGACGCCACCAAGGCGAATAGTTTCGGCAAGCGCCTGATCGAGGACGACAAGGTCGACGTGCTGATCGGCGGCACCACCACCGGCTCGACGATGTCGATGGCGCCGCTGGTCGATCGCGCCGGAATTCCGTTTATTTCGCTGGCGGGCGGCGTGGTGATCGTCGAGCCGGTGAAGAAATGGATGTTCAAGACGCCGCACACCGACCGCATGGCGGCCGAGCGGGTGTTCGACGACATGAAGAAGCGCAACCTGACCAAGGTCGCCTTGTTGTCGGAGACCAGCGGCTTCGGTCAATCCGGCAAGAAGGAGAGCGAGGCGGCGGCGGCTCGGCTCGGCATCACGCTGGTCGCCAACGAGACCTACGGTCCGAAAGATACCGACATGAGCCCGCAGCTCACCAATATCAGAAGCACGGCGGGGGTGCAGGCGCTGTTCATTTTCGGCCTCGGTCAGGGACCGGCGATCGCCAACAAGAACGCCAAGATGCTCGGGCTGAGCCTTCCGATCTACCATGCGCATGGCGTGGCGTCGGAGGAGTTCATCAAGCTGTCGGATGGCGCCGCCGAAGGCATCCGCCTGCCGGCCGCCGCTCTGCTGGTGGCGAGCAAGTTGCCGGACAACGATCCGCAGAAGCCGATCGCGCTCGGCTACGCCAAGGCCTACACCGACCGCTACAAGGAAGAGGTCTCGACCTTCGGCGGCCATGCCTATGACGCGCTGATGATCATGGTGTCGGCGATCAAGCGCGCCGGCGACACCGACAAGAACAAGGTGCGCGACGCGATCGAGCAGACCAAGGACCATATCGGCGCCGACGGCAAGTTCAACATGTCGCCGACCGACCATATGGGCCTCGACCTGTCGGCGTTCCGGATACTCGAAGTCCGGAACGGCGACTGGGTGCTGGTCGATTGATGGCTGGTCGCGTCCGGCGGCGGCCGGACGCGACTTTCGCCATCGCCTTTCGTCTCAGGGGGCGGACGCTGATAACTCCGTAGACTGTTGATTTTTCATCACAGTCTTACGGATGAATGCCGAGAGGGTCGCCCCTGGCGATCCTCGGGGTTACAATGCCGTCATGAAGAATCGCGTCTTGAGCCAGTGGATCGCAAAGCAACTGGCTGATCGCCCGTTGCGGGCGAACTCCCTGATCATCACGATCTATGGCGACATGATTGCGCCGCTCGGCGGCACGGTGTGGCTCGGCGGCTTCATCCGGCTTGTGGAGCCGCTCGGACTTAATGCACGCGCGGTGCGCACATCAGTCTTTCGCCTGTCGCGCGAAAAATGGCTGGTCTCCGAGCAGATCGGGCGGCGTAGTTACTACAGCCTGACCGGGACAGGCCGCCGCCGCTTCGAACTTGCCTTCCGCCGAATCTACGAAGATGCGAGCATTTCCTGGGCCGGCGACTGGCAAGTGGTGTTGACGCCGGGCGACAGTCTGACGCCGGCGCTGCGCAAGGAGCTGCTGTGGGCGGGCTATGCTGCTATTGCGCCGGGCGCTCTCGCTCATCCATCGGCGCAGACCGATGCATTGCTGGACATCCTGCAGAATGTCGGTGCGCATGACAAGGTCGTGGTCCTGCAGGCACGGACCTTCGGCGCGTTGTCCAGCCGACCGATCAAGGAGTTGGTCGACCAATGCTGGAATCTGGGCAAGGTCGCAGGCGAGTATCAGAGTTTTATCGATCGGTTTCGCAGCGTCGCGCGGGCGCTGCGCAGCACGACGAATCTCGACCCGGAACAGTGCTTCATCATCCGCACCCTGCTGATGCATGAGTTTCGCCGCGTGCAATTGCGCGACCCTTCTTTGCCACGGCAATTGCTGCCTGACGATTGGCCCGGCGACAAGGCGCGAGCGATGTGCCGGGATATCTACCGACTCTGCTGGGTGAAGACCGAAGAGCATCTGATGCAGATGCTGGAGACGTCGGATGGGCCATTGCCACCGGCGGAGAAGAGTTTCCATGCGCGGTTCGGCGGCGTGATCGACGAAGAGGCCGAACAGCGATCCTAGTCAGGCGCTCCGCACTGCAATGCAACATAATTTGGCAGCGCAATACCAAAAATAGTTGATGGCGATCAAGGATCGGCAAATCCCGCATAGGCTCTAGTTGGGGCTGACAGGGAGTGAGCGTCCTCGATGGCCTCGAAACTGACCGGCGGTGATCTGCAGATCATCACGCGGATCGCCGTCTTTCGCGGACTGAAACCGGAAACCGTCGCGCATATGATAGCGCCGGCGACCGCGGTGAACGTGCGGGCGCGCGAGCCGATCGTCCGGCAGGACGAGCCGGCGACCGCGTTCTTCATCGTCATCGACGGCTGGGTCAAGCTGTTCCGCAGCAACCTTGCCGGCGACGAGGCGGTGATCGAGATCATGACCAAGGGCGGCAGCTTCGCCGAAGCCGCTGCGCTCACCGGCAGCCGCTATCTGGCGACGGCGGAGGCGGTAAGCGAGGCGCGGGTCGCGCGGATTCCGGCCGATCATCTGGTACGCTGTATCCGCCACAATCCCGATATTTCGATCTCGATGATTGCCTCGATCTGCCAGCACATGCATTTCCTGGTGCAGCGGGTGGAGCAGCTCAAGGCGCAGAGCGGCGTGCAGCGGCTGGCCGAATTCCTCGTCTCGCTGGCTCTGAATCAGCAAGGGGCCTGCGCGTTAGTATTGCCCTATGACAAGACACTGATCGCCGGCGAATTGGGGCTGACCCCGGAATCGCTGTCGCGGGCCTTCGCCAAGCTGCGCAGCATCGGCGTCTCGGTCGACGCATCGCAGGTCGCGGTGCGCGACGTCGGCAGATTGCGCAAACTCGCCGCCGACGGCCGCAGCGCGGTGCGCGGCACGCTGCAGGTGGTGCGTTGAAGCGCGGTGCGGCAGCGCGGCGTCGGCGAACGACTGATCACGCCGCGGCGAGCGAGCCGAACAGCTCGCCGGTGAGGCGGCGGGCGATCGCGGCGGCGGCCAGCCGGCGGTAGTTGGACGACATCAGTGTGGTGCGCATCGGCTGCACCTGCTGCTGCACCAGCTGGTCGATCTGCTTCAGCATCGCCTCGTCGAGCGGGCGCTGCGCCAGCGCGTCGGTGCCGGCGAGCAGGAACGGCCGCGAATTGGTGCCGGTCAGCGCGATGCGTAGCTGCGCGATGTCGGCGCCGGACCGTGCCAGCGCCACCGCGACGCCGGCCAGCGGATAGTCGACGGCGCCGCGCACCCGCAGCTTCTGATAGGCCGAGGCGGCCGGACCGGCCGGGAGCCGGACCTTGACCACCAGCTCGCCCGGCTTCAGCGCCAGATGCGCCTTGCCGTCCTCGACATACAGCTCGGCGAGCGGAATCCGCCGGCTGCCGCCGGGTCCGGCGACGTCGATCTCGGCCCCGAGCACCAGCAGCGCCGGGGCGAGATCGCCGCTGAAGGCGGCGTGGCAGCGGTTGCCCTTGGGTGCGACGTGGCAGGTCTCGCCGTGGTTCTTCAGGCAGTAGGCGTTGGCGCGGCGCCACCATTCGCTCTGGTTGTAGTAGATGCAGCGGGTGTCGAGGCACAGATTGCCGCCCACCGTGCCGAGCCGGCGATGGCCGGGGCCGGCGATGGCGGCGGCCGCCTGGGCCAGCGCGCGATAGCGCGACGCGATCAGCGCGTCATCGGCGAGCGCGGCGATGGTGACGCCGGCGCCGATGATCAGCGCGTCGCCGTCCACACTCAGTTGCTTGAGCTCGGCAATGCTCGCGGCGTCGATCAGCAGATCGGGCTGCCTGACGCCGCGGCGGATGTTGACCAGAAGGTCGGTGCCGCCGGCGACCAGGCGGGCTTCGGGATGTTGCGCCAGCGCCGCGACCGCCTCGTCGACGCTGGCGGGCTGGAGCAGACGCAGCGAATGCAGCGCGTCGTTCATGATGCCGCCCTCGCAGGTTTGCCGCGTCTGGCCTCGCGCCGTCGCCGGATCAGCGCCTCGACGACGCGGTCCGGCGTCACCGGCAACGCATCGAGATCGACGCCGATCGCATTAGCGACGGCATTGACCATCGCCGGCGGAAAGCCGGCCAGCGCGCCCTCGCTGGCTTCCTTGGCGCCGAACGGGCCGAACGGATCGTGGCTTTCGACGATCTGCACCTCGATCGGCGGCGATTCCGCCATCGTCGGCATCCGATATTCGAGAAAGCTGGCATGGGCCGGCAGGCCGTCGAGATAGCGGGTTTCCTCGCACATCGCCTGGCCCATGCCCATCCACACGGCGCCTTGCACCTGGCCGACCACCGCCAGCGGATTGATGGCGCGGCCGCAATCGAGCGCGGCCCACACCTTGTCGATGGTGATCAGGCCGGTGGCGTCGTCGACGCTGACTTCGACCACCTGGGCGGCGTAGCTGAAGCCCATGGTCGAGCCGACCGCGCCGCCGCGATGCTTGCCGCCCTGGGACTCCGGCGGGCAGGTGAAGGTGCCCTTGACGGTGATCGCCCCCTCGGCGACCAGCGCGGCCTTGACCACCTCCGCGAACGACAGCGCCGCCTGCGCGCCGCTGCCGACGTAGAAAGTCTCGCCGGCGCATTCCACCTGATCCGGGCCGGCCTCGAGCTTGCGCGCCGCCGCCGCGACCAGAATCTCCTTCAACTGTCTGGCGGCGTCGATCGCGGCGTTGCCGACCATGAAGGTGATGCGCGACGAATAGGCGCCATTGTCCTTCGGCGTGATCGCCGAGTCGCCGGAGATCACCCGCACCCGGTTCAGCGCGATGCCCAATGTCTCGGCGACCGTGATCGCCACCACCGTCGACGAGCCCTGGCCGATATCGGCGGCCCCGGTCAGCGCGGTGACGCCGCCGTCGAAGTCCAGCCGCAGCGCCACCACCGCGTGCGGCTCGCCGGTGAAGTGGATCGGCTTCGCCGATCCACTGACATAATGCGAGCAGGCCATGCCGAGCCCCTTGCCGCGCGGCAGCCGGCCGATCCGCTCGCGCCAGCCGCTGGCGCGCTCGACCTTGTCGAGGCAATCGCCGAGGCCATAGCTGTTCACCATCAGGTCGTTCAGCGTCCGCGTCGGCGCGGTCAGCAGATTGGCGCGGCGGACCGCGAACGGATCGAGGCCGAGTTCGCGCGCCATCCGGTCGACCAAGGTTTCGAACGCGTGACGCACATTGACCGAGCCGTGCCCGCGCATCGCGCCGCACGGCGGCAGATTGGCATAGACGCGGTAGCCGTCATATTTGATCGCCGGAATGTCGTAGAGCCCCTGCAGCAGCGCGCCGGCATACAGGATGGTGACGATGCCGTATCCGGCATAGGCGCCGCCGCGCTGCACCACTTCGCAGGCGCAGGCGGTGAACCGGCCCTCGCGCGTCATCCCGATCTTCAGCTTGATATCGGTCTGCGGCCGCGCCCGATGGGTGATGAAGGTTTCCTCGCGCGTCAGCTGCATCGACACTTTGCCGCCGACCTTGCGCGCCAGCAGAGCGGCGATGATCTCGAAGTTGAGAACCTCGACCCGCGCCCCGAATCCGCCGCCGACGAACGGCTTGATCACCCGGATACGCGACTGATCGATCTCGAGGCAGCGCGCCAACATCAGATGCAGGTAATAGCCGACCTGGGAGACGCTCTGCGCGGTCAGCCTGCCGCTGACCGGATCATACTCCATCAGGCAGGCATGTGGTTCGATCTGGGCGTGATTGACTTCGGCGCAGTCGAAGACGTGCTCGCGCACCAGATCCGCCGCCTCGAAGCCGGCGCGCAGATCGCCGAACTCATTGTGCACCTCGCGCTCGATATTGCCGGGCTTGTTGTCGTGCAGCAACAGCGCATCGGCGGCGCGGGCGGAGTTTGAATCGTAGTAGGCCGGCAGCGGCCGCAGCTTCAATTCGATCAGATCGAGCGCGCGCTGCGCGGTTGCGGCGTCGATCGCCGCGACCGCGGCGACCGGCTCGCCGCGATAGCGGACCCGCCCGCGCGCCATCGGATATTCGTTCATCGCAATCGGCAGAACGCCATAGGTGCTGGCGCAATCCTCGCCGGTGACCACCGCCACCACGCCGTCGAGCGCGAGCGCCTTGCTGATATCAAGCACGACGATGTCGCCGTGGCTGACCGGACTGCGCAGGATGCGGCCGACCAGCGCGCCGGCATGGTCGAGGTCGGCGGTGTAGCGGGCCCGGCCGGTGACCTTGTCGATGCCGTCGATCAGCGGGACTCCGGCGCGGTCGAGGCCGCCCTGCGGCTGCGCGGCCGCGGTCATGGCGCTACGTCCGCGGCGGCCTGAACCGATTCGAGAATCTTGGCGTAGCCGGTGCACCGGCACAGATTGCCGGACAGCGCCGTGCGGATCTCGGCTTCGGTGGGCGACGGATTGCGCCGCAACAAGCCTTCCGCCGCCATGATCATGCCCGGCGTACAGAAGCCGCATTGCGTGCCAAGCCGCTCGTGGAACGCCTGCTGCAGCCGGTTGAGCCGGCCATTGCCGGCCAGGCCTTCGATGGTCTCGACGTGGCGGTCCTCGCAGCGCACGGCCAGCGTGATGCAGGACGGCACCGGGTCGCCGTCGATCAGCACGGTGCAGGCGCCGCATTCGCCGCCATCGCAGCCGCTCTTGACCCCGGTCAGGCCGACGACGTCGCGCAAGTAATCGACCAGCAACAGGCCGTCGGCGACCGCGTCCTCGCGCCAGCGTCCGTTGACCTGCAGGCGTAGCAGTCGCTTGTGTCGCCGTGGCAGTGGTTCATGCATGGGCCGCTCCCTCGCCGCCAGACTGTCGGCGCCGACCAAATGCTTCCATGACTAAAGTCAAGACGCATGAGGTCACGAAGGATTTTGACTTTCCGTACCTGGCAAAAGTCAAGGAAGCGGGCGCGATCAAGTGATAGCAGGAGAGGGACTCCAGCGCGGGAGAACGCATGCCGCTTCGTGACTACAATGCGGCGGTCGATTTCGTGGATCGCAATGTCGCGGAAGGTCGGGGCGACAAGATCGCCTTCATCGATCCGTTGCGGAGCCTGTCCTATGGCGAGCTACGCGACGCGGCGGCGCGGGTCGGCCCGATGCTGGCGCGGCTCGGCGTCGAGCAGGAAGACCGCATCGCGCTGGTGTTGCAGGACACCGTCGATTTTCCGATCCTGTTCTGGGGAGCGATCCGCGCCGGCGTCGTCCCGGTGCTGCTCAACACAAGGCTGACCACCGATCAGTACCGATATCTTCTGGAGGATTCGCGCGCGAAGGCGGTGTTCGTCTCGACCGATCTGCTGCCGCTGATCGAGGAGGCCGCGACCGACCTGTCGCATCTGCGCTCGATCATTGCGGTCGGCGAGGGAGCATCAGCGGCGGCGCGGCTGGCCGATCTGCTCGCCGCCGAAAACGAGGGCGGCGCGCCTGCCCGCACCTGCGCCGACGACGTCGCCTATTGGCAATATTCGTCCGGCACGACCGGAATGCCCAAGGGGGTGATGCACGTCCACTCCAGCCCGCGCGTCATGGCGACGAGCGCCGGCCAGCGCCGCATCGGCTATCGCCAGGACGATATCGTGTTCTCGGCGGCGAAGCTGTTCTTCGCCTACGGCCTCGGCAACGCGATGTTCTGCTCGATGTGGGTCGGCGCAACCTCGGTGCTCTACCCGGAGCGGCCGACGGCGGAATCGGTGTTCGACGTGCTGCGGCTGCACCAGCCGACCCTGCTGTTCGCGGTGCCGACGCTGTATGCGGCGATCCTTGCCGATCAGCAGCGCAAGCACGAGCGGCTGCCGGAGCGGCTGCGGCTGTGCGTCTCCGCCGGCGAGCCGCTGCCGGCGCAGGTCGGATTGAACTGGCGCAATCGGTTCGGCCGCGACATCGTCAACGGCGTCGGCTCGACCGAGATGGGCCATCTGTTCCTGACCAATCTTCCGAGCGCGGTGGAATACGGCACGTCGGGTGTGCCCGTCGATGGCTATCGGCTGAAGCTGGTGGACGATCAGGGATGCGACATCGCCGACGGCGAAATCGGTGAACTGTTAGTGAATGGCGGCTCCGCCGCTGCGGGCTACTGGAATCAACGTGACAAGTCGCGGATGACCTTCATCGGCGAATGGACGCGAACGGGCGACAAATATCACCGCCGCGCCGACGGCGTGTACACTTACCGCGGCCGCACCGACGATATGTTCAAGGTGAGCGGCATCTGGGTTTCGCCGTTCGAAATCGAGGAAGCGCTGATGGGGCACCCCAAGGTGGCCGAAGCGGCGGTGATCCCGGCCGAAGATATCGACGGGCTGATCAAGCCGAAGGCCTTTATCGTGCTCGCCTCGCAGGATGAAGACATCAACGTATTGATCCAAGACCTCAAGGACCACGTCAAACGCGCGATCGGTCCGTGGAAGTATCCACGCTGGATACGTGTCGTGAACGAGCTGCCGAAAACGTCCAGCGGCAAGCTGCAACGCTACATGTTGCGTGCGATGGTGCTGGACCAGGACGGTTCAGTATGATCCCGCCCGCTCGGTCGAGGAGAACTTGCTGGTCGCCGGACGTCTCAGGAGACGTCGGCCGTATGAACACGTCAGGCGCATTTGTCGAATTGAATTGTAAGCCGGCCTCCAGGCAGCGGCGGAAGGCTCCGTCCGTCTGCTCGGCGCCACATCCGAGGTGACTTCATGCCGAACACGCAAACGCAGTCGAATGTCGATCACGCGATCCGTCCGTTGACGCCGTCCGATCTCGAACGGGTGGTCGAGATCGATCGGGACAACACCGGGCATGCGCGCCGCGGATTTTTCGAGAATCGATTGACCGCCAGCCTGAACGAGCCGAATGCGTTTATCTCGCTCGCTTACATTGAGCACGACCGAGTCGAGGGCTTCGTCCTCGCCCATATGCTCGATGGCGAATTCGGCGGCTCCCGTCCCGCGACGATTCTCGATGCGATCGGAATAGCACAATCGGCGCGGGGGCATGGCGGCGCCCACGGGCTGTTACGCGAGCTTCAAGCCAAGGCGCGGCGGCGGGATGCGCTGGAGGTGCGAACGCAGGTGGTGTGGTCGGACCAGGCGATGACCCACTTCTTCGCGGGCCTCGGCTTCCGGCTGGGGACGCGGCTGGTGCTGGAGCGCGACTGCGCCATGTTGCCGGATGAGACGGAAGCTCAGGCTGAACCCGGCGAGGATTTGTCGCGGGATCGGATCGCGGTGCGGTCGATGGCGGTGGAAGACCTTCACACCGTGATCGGCCTTGATCGCCGCATCACCGGGCGCGATCGTTCCACCTACTATCAGCGTAAAATGGGTGAGGCGTTGCGCAAGAACGGGATCCGGCTGTCGATGCTGGCAGAAATCGACCAGACCCCGGCCGGGTTCGTCATGGCGCGGGTCGACTATGGCGAGTTCGGCCAGACCGAATTGGAGGCGGTGCTCGACACCATCGGGGTCGACGCGGAATTTCGGACGCAGGGAGTCGGGTCGTTCCTGCTGGCGCAATTGCTGTCGCATCTGGCAAGCTTGCGCGTCGACCGCGTGAGGACCGTGGTCAATTGGAATGACGTCACCCTGATCGGCTTTTTTGATCGACTGGGGTTCAGACCCACGCAGAATGTGGTTCTTGCCCTTGATCTTTAGGAGCAGGAACGATGCGTGGCGGTAATTGGGAGAACGTGATGAGTGGCGAGAACAAGGTCGCCGTGGGCGAAGTCGCTCGCGAGGTGCATATCCGGCCGGCTGAAGCCGACGACCTGGCATGGATTGTCAAGCTCGACGAATCCGCAACCGGACAGGCGAAGCCTCGCTATTGGCAGAACCTCTATGAGAGCTTTTCCCTCAATCGAACCGGTTGCCGCGCCTTTCTGGTGGCCGAGATCAACGGACAGGTCGTCGGGTTCATCTCCGGGGAGGTCCGGGATTTTGAATTTGGCGCGGAAAGCTGCGGCTGGGTGTTTGCGCTGACCGTCGATCCTGCGATAAGGGTAAATAGCATCGGCACGCAACTGTTTGATGAAATTTGCAGAATCTTCGCGGACGCCGGGGTCAGGAAGGTTCGGACGATGATCGAGCATGAGAACCAGCTGGTCATCGCTTTCTTCCGCAGTCAGGGCTTGATGGTCGGCCGATTCATCGGGATGGAGAAGGATCTCGACTAGTCGGGCTCGACCACTGGAGCGCGTGTCGTTCGGAACGACGGAAGTCGAGATCAAAAAGAAAAGTTTGAAGCCGATGAAACTGCAGAAATCGACCATGTGTGGACTGTATGCCGTGCTCGAGCTCGCGGCACACGCCGATCAGCAGATTTCCGCCGGCGACATCGCCAAGAAGTACGACATCTCGCTCAATCATCTTGCCAAGGTGCTGCGGACCCTGGTGCGCGCCCGCCTGATTGAATCGGTGCGTGGCCCCGGCGGCGGCTATACGTTCAGCGGCAATCCGAAGCGCGTCACGCTGCTCGACATCATCGCCTTGTTCGAGGATACCGCGCCGGCTTCCGACCTGACCGCTTCCGACGATCATGAAGAGAGCCGCGCGCTGCACAAGGTGCTCGGCGATATCGACGAGATCGCCATCACCACGCTGCGATCGGTCTCGCTCACCTCGCTGTTGAAGGTGATCGACATCGAGCGGCGCAAGAGCGAGCGGGCCGCGCACGGCCATGCGGCGCGCCTGCCGACAGCCAGCAGAGCTTAGGCCGCTGCGCTGCGCGCCCACCGTCACCGGCTCGCGCGAAACTGGTCTATCCAGCTGCGGCGATCATTCCGAATACAGCGGCGGATCGGGGTCTTCGTCCCAGCCCGGCTCGTCGGCGGGGAATTTCAGCAGCCACTGGTCGACCCAGGCGACGTGCTGGCGTTCCTCCTCGGCCATCTCCCTGGCGAAGCCGGCAATCGCCGGATCGGTTGCGGTCGCGGCGATCGCTTCAAAATAGCTGACCGCACGCTCCTCATTGTGACGCGCCAGCATCAGCGCCTGGCGCGGCGTCATCAAATAATGCAGTTGCTCGAGCTCGGTGGTTTCGGGGCCGTCCGGGGCGGTCCAACTGAAATTCACCGGCCGACCGGCGACCAGCGCATCGCCGGCGCGGCGCGCCACCTCGTCGCGATGCTCGGATTCGATCGCCGCCATTTTGCGGAAGATCTCGGCGATCTCGCGGTTGTTGTGCACCTCCATCTGGTCTGCAAGCAGCGTGTAGCGTTCGGCTGCTTCCACCTCGATCGCGAGGGCCTGGGCAAAGAACTCCGCGACGCTGTCGAAGCTCGGAATCTGGTCGTGCTGCTGGACCTGGCTCATATTGCAAACTCGGACTCGAAATGGCTTGGCGTGAGGTTGTCGGAGGGGCGGGGCTGATACGGCAGTCGCTTGCCGCGATACAGCACCCCGAGATTGAATCCGTCATCGGTCATCAGCCGCCGGGCGGCCCGCGCCGGATCGTCGGTCTCCGGCACGATGGCTTCGCGCACCAGGCTTTTCCAGGCCTTCTGCTGATCCGACCGGAAGGTGACGCAGGGGCTGAGGATCTGCACGAAGGAAAAGCCGGGGGTGCGGACCGCGTCGACGATCAGCTTGGCGCAGCCGCCGACGTCGCCGGTGAAACCGCGGGCGATGAAATTGGCGCCCGATGCGAGCGCAATCACCAGCGGATGGAACGGGCTCAGCCCGGTGCCGCCGGGCGCGATCGCCGTGTCCCAATCCGATTCCGTGGTCGGCGACGGCTGCCCCTTGGTCATGCCGTAGATGCGATTGTCCATGACGATATAGGTCAGGTCGAGATTGCGCCGGCAGGCGTGCAGGAAGTGATTGCCGCCGATCGAGAAGCCGTCGCCATCGCCGCTGGCGACCACCACGGTCAGATCCGGCCGCGCCACTTTCAGCCCCGAGGCCACCGCCAGCGCCCGGCCATGAACGCCGTGGAAGCCGTAGCAGCTGGTATAGGACGGGATGCGGGAGGAGCAGCCGATGCCGGAGACGACGGCGACCTGTTCCGGCGGCAGCGCCAGCTCCGCCATCGCCCGCTGGAACGCGACCAGCACCGAATGATCGCCGCAGCCGGGACACCACACCGGCTTGACCGCGGATTTGTAGTCGGCGGGCTTCAACGCCCTGACCTCGGTGGGGATCATATTCATGCCAGTGCCCCTTGCTGGATATGCGCCAGAGCCTCGCCGGGCCGGATCGGCAGCGGGCCCGGACAGTGAATCGGCACGACGTCGTCGGGCAGTGCGTAGTGGGCGCGCAGATAGCGCCAGAACTGCCCGGCGTGGTTCTGCTCGATCACCAGCACGCGTTTGACGCCCTGCAACGCCGCAGCGAGCCGCTCCGGCTGGGTCGGCGAGATCAGCCGCAGGGCGATCAGCCTGACCTGGATGCCGGCGGCGCGGGCGGCGGCGACCGCTTCACGCAGCGGCCCGCTCGACGACCCCCAGGTCAGCACCGCCAGATCGCCGTCGCCGTCGATCTCGGCCCAATGCGCGCCGAAATCGAACCGGTCGAGCTTGCGTTGGCGCTTGTCCATCTGCTCGACATGGTCGCGGGCCTGGCTCGAGGGGGCGCCGCGCGGCGTGTGGGTCAGGCCGTCGGCGGTGTACTGGCCGCCGGCCGTGCCGGGGATCGCCATCGGCGACACGCCGGACTCGGTCTGCGCGTAACGCTGGTAGTTGGTCGGATCGCCCTCGAGCACCAGCCGCTTGCCCGCAAACTCGACATCCTCCGGCCGATCGATCACCGCTCGGGTCTGGCCGAGCGACTGGTCGGACAACATAATCACCGGCGTCTGCAGGGTTTCAGCCAGATGCACCGACCATTGCGCGGTCAGCAGGCAATCGGCGATCGACAGCGGCGCGGTGACCACATGCGGTGCATCGCCATGCAGGCCATAGACGGCGATGTTCAGGTCGCTCTGCTCCGACTTGGTGGCGATCCCGGTCGAAGGCCCCGAGCGCATCACGTCGATGACGACAAGCGGGATCTCCGAGGCCACGGCGAGGCCGAGCGTTTCGATCATCAACGACAGGCCGGGGCCGGCGGTCGCCGTCAGCGAGGGCAGGCCGCCATAGCTCGCGCCGACGATCATGTTGATCGAGGCCAGCTCATCCTCGGCCTGCATCAGCACGCCGCCACACTGCGGCAATGCGCCGGCCATCCATTCGAGAATCTCGGTGGCCGGAGTGATCGGATAGCCGCCGACGAATTTGATGCCGCCGCGCAGGGCGCCGAGGCCGGTGGCCTCGTTGCCGGTGATCGACCAGCGCGGATGCGACCGCGGCTCGGCCGGCAGCGCCAGCCGCGCCACGCCACCGTCCGGCGCCTCGCTGGCGCCGAGGCGAACGGCGTTGGCGCTGGCCTCCATCGCCTCCGGCTTCTTCCGGCCGATCGAGGCGGCGATCGCGGCGATGATCGAGGATTCGGGAAGGCCGGTGAGCTTCGCCAGGATGCCGAGCGCGATCATCGCGACGCGGCCGCCGGCTATCGTCTTGGCGAGTTTCGCCATCGGCACGCTGGCCACCGCCGCTCCCGACGCGCGCAGGAATGCGGGGACCTCGCCGGCAGCCGGATCGACCACGATCAGGCTGCCGGAATCCAGCGGCAGTTCGGCGGCGAAGCGTTCGACATTCTCGAAGTCGAGCGCGAGCAGCAGGTCGAAGCGGTCGCCGGGCGTTTGCACCGGTTGGGTGGCGAGCCGGATCATCGCCGCGGCTTCGCCGCCGCGGATCTGCGGTCCGCTCGATCGCGTCATCAGGCCGTAGAGCCCGCAATGCGCCGCGGCGTCGAGCAGGATCTGTCCGGCGGTCATCACGCCGGCGCCGCCTGATCCGGTCAGAGCGATCGACAGGGTGGTCGGCTGCAGCGTTTTGCTCATCGGCTCGCTCTTCGAATGACGCCGCTGCCGTCGACGCCCGATGTCCAAGTTGATCTCGTTGTCTTCATCATCTCGGACTCAGGAATGCAGCTGATCGTATTTGGCCTGCAATTCTTCCGGCGTTTCCGACCAATCCGGATTGGCGACGACGCAGCCGGCAGGGCAGACGAGGCGGCACTGCGGCTCGTCCTCCGCCCCGACGCATTCGGTGCAACGCAGTGCGTCGATCACGAACAACGGTTCGCCGGCGGCAATCGCCTCATTCGGACAGACCGGTCGGCACGCGTCGCACGCCGTGCAGTCGTCATTGATCATCAGCGCCATCTCATCCTCCTTTTCGTCTTGTCGCTGCGACTTCAGCCCAACACGCCTTCGCGCAGTTTGAAGCGCTGGATCTTGCCGGTCGCGGTCTTCGGCAACTCATCGACGAACACCGTGCTGCGCGGATATTTGTAGGGCGCCAGCCGATCCTTGATGAAGGTCTTCAGTTCGGCCTCGGAGACGGTCGCGCCCGGCCGCTGCACCACATAGGCCTTCGGCTTGGTCAGGCCGTGCTCGTCGGCAATGCCGACCACCGCGGCTTCCAGCACCGATGGATGCTGCACCAACGTCGCCTCGATCTCGAACGGGCTGACATAGATGCCGCTGACCTTGAGCATGTCGTCGGTCCGGCCGGCATAGGTGTAGGAGCCGTCCTCATTGCGGATGTATTTGTCGCCGCTTTTGGTCCAGCCGCCCTGGAAGGTCTCCTGGCTCTTGGCGCGATTGCCCCAATACATCGTCGCCGACGATGGTCCGTGAATGTACAGATCGCCCGGCTCGCCATCGGCTACCGGTCCGCCGGAATCGCCGCGCAGCTCGATCTGATAGCCCGGCACCGGCCAACCGGTGGTGCCGTAGCGCACCCGCTCGGGCCGGTTCGACAGGAAGATGTGCAGCATCTCGGTCGAGCCGATGCCGTCGACGATATCGAGGCCGAAATGGCGCTGGAAGCGTTGGCCGATCTCCGCCGGCAGCGCCTCGCCCGCGGACGACGCCAGTCGCAGCGCAAGCTGCTCGCGCGCCGGCAGGTTCGGCGACGCCAACATGCCCGCGTAGCCGGTCGGCGCACCGAAGAACACCGTTGGCTTCAGGCCGGCGACGCCGCCGAGCCAGCGCTTGAACACGGCCTCCGGCGTCGGCCGCTCCGGCATCAGCAGCGTGGTCGCGCCCACTGTCAGAGGAAACGTCAGCGCGTTGCCGAGACCATAGGCGAAGAACAGCTTGGCGGCCGAGAAGCAGACATCGCTCTCTTGCAGCTGCAGCGTATTGCGGCCGTAGAGCTCGGCGCTCCAGTATGGATTTGCCTGGGTGTGGACGACGCCTTTCGGACGCCCGGTCGAACCGGAGGAATACAGCCAGAACGCCGGATCGTCGGCGTGGGTGGCCGCGGGCTTTTCCAGGGGCGCATGCGCGCCGACGAAGGCATCGAAGTCGACCTCGTTGGGTTCGAGCGGCGCGATCGGATGAGACACGATCACCTTGTGCACTTCGTGATCGCTTTTGGTGAGCGCCGCCTTCAACGTCGCCCGCAGCGCGCCGCTGACCAGGACCAACTGCGCCCGCGAATGCTCCAGCATGTAGGCGTAATCGTCCGCGGTGAGCAGCGTGTTGGCCGCGACCGGAACGACGCCGGCATAAATCGCGCCGAGAAACGCGACCGGCCAGTCGGTGCCGTCCAGCATCAGCAGGAAGACGCGCTCTTCGCGCTTCACACCGAGGGCGCGAAGGCTGGCCGCCATCCGCCGCGCTTTGTCGTCGAGTTCGGCGAAGGTGAGGGCGCTGGAATCGTCGACGAAGGCCAGCTTGTCCGGCCGGCTTCGATTGGCCGACAACAGATGCTGGGCAATGTTGAATCTCTCGGGCGGCGCCGCGACTACGGCAGCGTTCATGGTGTCACTCCCTGACCACTCTTGCGTCCGGACGCGATCTTGATGCCGCTTTCCGATTTCATCATGCCGTTGCTACAGGCACCGGCGCGGTGCCCTGGCTACGGCTCAGGCCGCGTTCGCCATGTCGGCGAGCTTTTGGTGGCGGAACGCGCCCCACAATGCGGCGCCGAAAGCGCCGGCAAAGATCGCGTCCGGATGGCTCTCGAGCGGCACGTTGAACTTGGCCTTGGCCACGGCGTCCTGCATCGCCTCGACCAGCCCCTTGTCGAGCGCCAGGCCGCCCGTCATCTGCACCACGCCGTCGATCGTGCCGAGGGTCTTGAGCAGCTTGGCGAGCCGGTCGGCCATCGATTCATGGATGCCGCGCAGGATGTTCGGCGCGGTGATGCCGCGCGACACCATGTTGATGACGTCGGTCTCGGCCAGCACCGCGCAGATGCCGGAGACCTTCTCCGGATTGTCGGCCTGCTTCGACAGCGAGCCGATCTCGTCCTGCGCGATGCCGAGATAGCGGGCGATGTTCTCCAGGAACTGGCCGGAGCCGGACGCGCACTGGCTGGTCATCTTGTAGGACAGCACCTTGCCGCGCTCATCCATCCGGATGGCGCGGCCGTGCAGCGCGCCGGTGTCGAGCACCGCGCGGGCATCCGGCCGCAGATAAATCGCGCCGCGGGCGTGTGTCGTCATCGAGTAGAAATGCCCGGTGTGGAAGGCCAGCGCCTCGCCTTCGCCGGTGGTGGCGCAATAGGCGATATCGCCGCGCGCCAATCCAGCCTCCTTCAGCGCATTGTCGTAGACCTCGCCGGCAAGCTTGAGCGGATCGCGTTGCCGCACCCGCTCGACCTGCTTGCCGAGGCAGATCTCCTTGCCATCATTCACATCGAACAGCGCCACCTTGATGGCGCCGGTTCCGACATCGATCCCGGATGTGATCGGCATAGAGAATCCTCCTTAGGCAGCGATGGCGCGGCGTGCGAACTCGGATGCGCCGAGCGCGCCGGTGTAGATCGAGTCCGGATTGATGTTGATCGTCACCTCGCCGTAGTTCTCCTTGATCAGCTTGCGTAGTTCGCGCACTGCCGCCTCGTTCTTGGCGACGCCGCCGGTGAAGGTGAACTGGTCGGTGACGCCGCCCGAGCGCGAAATGATCGAGATCGCGCGCAGGATGATGGCGCGGTGCAGGCCGGCGAGGATGTCCTCGCGCTTCTCGCCGAGCGACAGCCGGTCGCGCAGCTCGGCGCCGGCGAACACGGTGCAGGTCGAGTTGATCCGGGCCGGACGGTTCGACTGCATCGCCAGCGGCCCGAGCTCGTGCAGGCCCATGTTCATTTCGTCGGCGATGTAGCCGAGATAGCGGCCACAGCCGGCGGCGCAGCGGTCGTTCATCTGGAAATTCTCGACGATGCCGTGGCCGTCGATCTGGATGCCCTTGGTGTCCTGGCCGCCGATGTCGAGCACGGTGCGGGTGCCCGGATACATCATGTGCGCGCCAAGGCCGTGGCAGAGAATCTCCGAGCGGATGTGCTCCTTGGAGAACGGCAGCGTCACCCGGCCATAACCGGTGCCGACCAGATAGGTCTCCTCCAGCTCGATCCCGAGCGTGGCCTCGATCATTTTGGTGTAGTCGCCTTCGCCATCGGCGACGTGCGAATCGGCGTCGAGCATCCGCGCGGCGGCGCGCCGGAATTTCTCGCTGAGCTCGCCGCCCGGCGGACGGTTCTCGACCTCGATGATCGACTTGTCGTAGGCGTTCAGCACGATCTCGAGCGCCACGCCCATCTCGCGCGCCACCGCTTCGGCATGGACGTGGAAGCGCGAGCCGGCGATGTCACGGAAGAAGTCGGACTTGCGCTTGGCGTCGGGCGCGTACAGCGCCGGCGCCTCGGCGCGCAGCCGGGTGAACACCTCGTGCAGCGCCTCTTTGAGCGCGCCGGCGACGGCGGCGAAGCGGTCGCTTTTCAGTTGGCCGTGGCAGGTCTCCTCCAGATCGTCGAGCTGTTCGAGGAACTGGACCAGGCGGAAGTTGCGCTCCAGCGCGGCCAGGAAGTCGCGGCTGTGTTCGTGGCCGGACTCGCCGGCGTGCAGCGCCCGGCGGAACAGGGTGAAGCGGGCGTCGATCCGCGCTTCCTCCGAGGCGACCCGCGCCGCGGTGGCGTAGTTCGACCGCGAATTGGTGATGCCGCGGCCGATCACCTCTTTGTTCTCGTCGAGCAGCACCGCCTTGGTGGTGGTCGAGCCGAGATCGATACCGACAAAGGTACGCATCATCCCTCCCTCAGGCCGCGCCGCGCAGGCCGGCGCGCTTCTGCTCGATCATCTGGAAATAACTCTCCAGCCGGTTCTTGACGTTGGCGGCGGAGAAATAGCGCGGGTCGACGAGATCGGTTTCGATGAAGGCCGCCGGCTTGCCGGTGCGCTTCTCCACCTCGCGCATCATCAACAACTGGCCGGCCGAGAACGAATTGCAGCTCTTGATCGAGTTGATCAGCAGCCCGTCCGCCTCGTACTCGTTCATGTAATTTTCGAGCATGTCGACGCGCATCGGCAGATTGCGGTTGGTGTAGACGTTCAGGCAATACTCGGCCAGCGACTCCAGCGGCCGGTCGGGATCGTGGCGGAAGCCGAAATCATAGGTGCCGCCGACCTTGGTGTAGCTGGAGGCGACCACCACCGCGCCTTCGTCGTAGAACATCTTCCAGAACTGCCGGAAGTTGGTGTAGTTCGGCGGCCCCTCGACCACTAGGCGATAGCGTTCCTTGCCCATGTCGCCGTCCGGCGTCACCGGCCCCTTGCCCTCGGCGATCCGCTGCTCGACCTCGGCGCGGAGGAACTTGTAGTAGTCGATCGCGTCGTCGGTGCCGCGGAACGCGCCGAAGATCGGGCCGATGTAATAGATGCCGCCGAAATAGGCGTCGATCGGCGACGGCTTGTTCTTCGCCGATTGCAGCACCCAGACGTGATCGTCCTCCGCCTTGGCGGATTTACGCAGGTACTCGCGCAGCCGGTCGATGTCGAACTTGACGCCGGAGATCCGCTCCAGCTTCGGGATCACATCCTGCTTCAGCTGCTTGACCATATAGGCGATCATGTCCTTGGTGATCTTGCCGTCGGCGAGATACGGCGTCTGGAACATGATGGTCTCGCAGCCATATTGGCGGCGCAGCAGTTCGAACCACTTCATGAAGGTGAAACAGCCGGTATAGGACAGCAGCAGCACGTCCGGGTCCGGCAGCCTGCGGCCGTTCGGGCCTATATTGCCCTTCGCCATCATGCCGATGTCCGACTTCACATAGGTGCAGACATCCTCGGAATGGCCGAGCTTCTCTGCCTCCATCACGAACGCGCCGCTCTGGCGACGCAGCCCGTTCTGGATGGCGTTGACCTCCGGCAGGTTGTTGACCATGTCGAAGCACATCAGCAATTCGTTGAGATTGCCCGGCACGAAGGTGGCGGCGACCTTCTCGCCGCGCTCCTTGGCGTTGGCGAGACGATCGTAATGGGCGTTGACCATCTCCTTCTGCCGCGCCATCGAGGCGTCCTTGACGATTTCGGGCGGCCTGGTCTTCGGTCCGACGATGATGGTCATGCCCCGCTCCACAGTTTGATCGAATCGGCGAAGGTGCCGGCCTGCTCGCGGATCGGCTGCATCTGGCCGGAGTTCTCGGCGTATTTGAAGGCGATCTGCGGAATGTTGTGCTGCTTCAGCACTGCCTGCAGCATCGGCCGCTCGAGCAGTCCGGGATCGCAGAAGCTGGTCATCGCGAAGATCACGCCCTCGGCGCGGTTCTTGCGCACGCTGTCGACCAGATAAAGTCCCTTCTTCGCTTCGTCGGGCTCGTATTTCGGCGGCGTCGATTTGGAATCGTGCAGATAGGCACGGGCCAGATTGCCGAGCGGATCACCGTCCAGCGCGACGTCGGAATCCTCCCAGCGGGCGACCAGGATGAAATCGTCATCGACGATGTAGCAGCCGGACAGTTCGATCGACTTGATCAGGTTGAGCGGCGGCTGTTCGCAGAACATGCCGCAGATCACCACCCGGGAATTGTCCTTGATCGGCTGCTGCTGCAGCCGGGCCGCGGCGAGATAGTCGGCGAGAATCTGGTTGTGCTCCTCGACCGGGATCACCATGCCGGCGCGCAGCAGCAGATACAGCTCGGAGGACGGCACGTGCCACGGCTCGGCCGCGCGCAGCGCATATAGCTCGCGGATCAGCCGGCGGTTCTCGTTGAACACCGCGATCGAGCCGCGTAGCGCCTCGTTGGTGATCGGCTTGCCGGTCATCCCGGACAGCCATTCGCAGGTCTCGCGCAATTCGCTGACATAGAACTCGCCGCCGAGGTCGTCGTCGAAATTGTGCGGCAGATCGATGTAGCGCGCGCCCTTGTCGGGAAACATCAGTTTCCACATCCCCGACAGATTGCGGATCACGTCGCAGATCGAGGGGAACATCATGCCGTCGACGAAATCGAGGCGGCCGGAAACGCCGAGCTCGATGGTCGAACGCGGGATCCGGCAGATGTAGCTCTGGTAGTAGGCGTCGCCGTGGATCACCTCGAGCTGGTCGCCGCCGCCGAAGATCCCGAGCGGCAGGCCGCCGGCGGCGTGCACCAGCTCGCGCGGAGCGTAATACGGCAGGAAGCCGACCACGATCCGGCCCGGCTTGGCCGCCTTCCATTCGCGCGCGGCGGAGAAACTGAGATCGGAAAACAGCGCCTCGCAGCGGTTGACGATGTCACCCGTGGTCTGGCGCGCCCTGTCGAGCATACCGATGATCCTCCCTGTGCTCCGCAAGGTCGCTGAAGCGGTTGTTGCCCAGCTTCCCCGGACTATTAAATCGTAAACTAGTATTGGAATGCGAAAATAGAATTGATCTGGGTCAAATTCGATCTGGATCAACGACGCGGCGTCCGGGAGCGAAGATCTCTTCGCTTCGCCAGGGCGAGGGGGCGCTATGCCGCGCCCCGCTGTTGTTAGATATCGATGGCGATTTTGCCGAATTGCTCGCCGGATTCCAGCAGCGCAAAGGCGTCGCGGACATCGTCGAGCCGATAGCGGGCGTCGATCGGGGGGCGGAGCCGTCCTGCGGCGCACCATTCGATCAGTTCGGCGAATTCACCGGGATTGCCGAGCGTCGATCCGAAGATCTGCAGTTGGCGGATGAACACCCGGCGCAGATCGGCGGACGGATTGTCGCCGATCGTTGCGCCACAGGTCGCAATCCGGCCGCCCCGCACCAGCGATTTCAGCGCCGAGCTCCACATCGCGCCGCCGACATTCTCGATCACCACATCGACGCCGCGGCCGCCGGTCAGTCCCATCACCGCGGCGGGGATCTTGTCCGCCGGCGCATCGATCACCGCGTCGGCGCCGTGGGCGGTGGCGCGGTTCAGCTTCTCGGCGCTGCGCGAAGTCACCAGCACCCGCGCGCCGGCGGCCTTGGCGATCTGCAGCGCGGCGAACGACACGCCGCCGCCGATGCCGAACACCAGCACGGTTTCGCCCGGCTGCAGCTTCGCCTTGGTGAACAGCATCCGCCAGGCGGTGAGATAGTTCACGCCCAATGCCGCGCCCTGGGCGAAGTCGAGGCCGGCGGGAATTTCCAGCGCATTCGCGGCCGGGACGCAGACATATTCGGCCATGGTGCCGTCGCAATGCTCGCCGAGCAGGCGCATCTTGGCGCACAGCACCGGCTCGCCACGAGCACAGAATTCGCAGTGGCCGCAGACGAGGCCCGGGTAGATCGTGACGCGGCGGCCGATCAGCGCGCCCTCATCGGCCGCCTCGATCACCCCGGCGCCGTCGACGCCCATGATCTGCGGCAGCGTATGGGTGATCCCCGCGCCGCTGTCGCGCATATAGAGGTCGACGCGGTTGACGGTCGCCGCCTTCATCCGGACCAGAACCTCGCCCGGCTGACGTTGCGGCGTCGGCCGCTCGCCGACCACGATGACCTCGTTGCCGCCGTGGCCGGTCATAAAGGCTGCCTTCATTGCTTCCATCCCATTTTGCTTTTGATCGTGTGTGCGTCGCAGCTGAAACCTCACCGCATGGCGACGCAGTTCAGTCCCGAGGTTCCTCATCCGCATCCAGGTCGGATGCGCCGTCGTCGATTCGCTTCATATTGTCGAGGATCTTGAGCAGGTAGTGCAGCGCATGCGTGGTGTCGTTGATCGAGAAATCCGCAAGTACCTGATCGTAATAGGCGCGGATTTTCGGTTGGGCGAGATCGTTCCAGACATGGCGGCCGGTTTCGGTCATCGTTACCAGGCGTGAACGACGGTCGCGCGCATCGGGCACGATCGCGACATGCCCGTCGCGTTCCATGCGGCCGATCAGCCCGGCGAGATTCTGCCGGCTCACCATCAGATAGCGGGCGAGATCGCCGATGCTCATGCCCGCTTTCGCGACCGGGCGCGACAGCGCACCGAGCACGGCCCATTGCTGGGTGGTCAGCCCCTCCGCTTCGACTGCGCGCGTTCCGGTTTTATGCAACATATTGGCGCATTGATAGAGCCGAAAAAACAATCGGTTAGCGAGCTCAGTCTTCGTTGTAGCGGTGTTAGATGCAGTTTTTGTATTCCGTGCCATCGACTCCCTCTTGCGGATTTCGGCCCAGCGCGATAGATATAACAACATGTTGTCCTAAAAGCCAAGCCGTGGTCGTCGACCGTCGGCCAAGAGCGGGGGCAAAGTCAAACACCGGGAGAGGGAGCAAGCAGGGATGGCGCGTCTGCAGAACAAGACTGTCGTGATCACGGGCGGCGGCGGCGGCATCGGCGGCGCGACCTGCCGCAAGTTCGCGCAAGAGGGCGCCAAGGTTGCCGTGCTGGATCTCAATCTCGAAGCCGCCGAGAAAGTCGCCGCCGAGATCCGTGCGGCCGGCGGCGTCGCCGAAGCGTTCAAGTGCGACATCGCCGACCGGGCCAGCGTCGATGCCGCCGTGGCGGCGACGCAAACCAAGCTCGGTCCGATCGACGTGCTGGTGAACAATGCCGGCTGGGACATCTTCAAGCCGTTCACCAAGTCTGATCCCGGCGAATGGGAGAAGCTGATCGCGATCAATTTGACCGGCGCGCTGCATATGCATCACGCCATTCTGCCGGGCATGGTCGAGCGTCGCTACGGACGCATTGTCAATGTCGCCTCCGACGCCGCCCGTGTCGGCTCGTCCGGCGAGGCGGTGTATGCGGCGTGCAAGGGCGGTCTCGTCGCGTTCTCGAAGACGATCGCGCGCGAGCACTCCCGTCACGGCATCACCGTCAACGTCGTCTGTCCCGGCCCGACCGATACGGCGCTGCTGGCCGGCGTCACCAGCGGCGCGCCCAATCCGGAAAAGCTGGTCGAAGCCTTCACCAAGGCGATCCCGCTCGGGCGCCTCGGCCAGCCGGACGATCTCGCCGGCGCGATCGTGTTCTTCGGCAGCGACGAGGCGTCGTTCGTCACCGGCCAGGTGCTGAGCGTCTCCGGCGGGCTGACGATGAACGGCTGATCAGAACACAACAGCGGGAGGATGCCCATGAAGTTCGAGGACCTGATCTACGAAATCCGCAACGGCGTGGCCTGGATCATCATCAACCGGCCCGACAAGATGAACGCGTTCCGCGGCACCACTTGCGACGAGCTGATCAAGGCGCTGTACAAGGCCGGCTACGACAAGGACGTCGGCTGCATCGTTCTCGCCGGCGCCGGCGACCGCGCGTTCTGCACCGGCGGCGATCAGTCGGCGCATGACGGCAACTATGATGGCCGCGGCACTGTTGGCCTGCCGATGGAGGAACTGCACACCGCGATCCGCGATGTGCCGAAGCCGGTGATCGCGCGGGTGCAGGGCTATGCGATCGGCGGCGGCAACGTGCTGGCGACGATCTGCGACCTGACGATCTGTTCGGAAAAGGCGGTCTTCGGCCAGGTCGGCCCGAAGATGGGATCGGTCGATCCCGGCTACGGCACGGCTTTCCTGGCGCGCGTGGTCGGCGAGAAGAAGGCGCGCGAGATCTGGTACATGTGCCGCCGTTATTCCGGCAAGGAAGCGGAAGCCATGGGCCTCGCCAATCTCTGCGTGCCGCACGAGGAACTCGACGCCGAAGTGCAGAAATGGGGCGAGGAGCTGTGCGAACGCAGCCCGACCGCGATCGCCATCGCCAAGCGCAGCTTCAACATGGACACCGCGCACCAGGCCGGCATCGCCGGCATGGGGATGTATGCGCTGAAGCTCTATTACGATACCGAGGAATCGCGCGAGGGCGTCAAGGCGCTGCAGGAGAAGCGCAAGCCCGAATTCCGCAAATACGCCAAGTAGCACATTGCTCCGGACATCGAATGACGCCGAGGACACCCTCGGCTTCGGCGGGCAGTCAGGGAGGCGGATCGGTGAATCCTTATCTGAACGACGATCTGGTCGCGCTCGGCGATCAGGCACGGCGGTTTGCGGCCGATCGCATCGCACCCGGATTCCAGGAGCGCGACCGGACGCGCGTACTCGACCGCGGATTGATGCGGGCGATGGGCGAGATGGGTTTCATCGCGCCCGAACTGCCGGAGCAGTTCGGTGGGCTGGGCCTGGGCTGCCTTGCCGCCGGCGTCATCCATGAGGAGGTCGCGCGCGCCGATCTCAGCATCTCCTACATCAATCTGCTGGCGTCGCTGAACGGACAGATCCTGTCGCAATTCGGTCAGCCGGAGGTGGTGAAGCCGTGGCTTGCGCGGCTGACCGCGGGCGATGCGCTGGTGGCGATCGCGCTGACGGAAACGCGCGGCGGGTCGGACGCCGCCAATCTGCGGCTGCGCATCGCGCGCGACGGCGACGACTACATCGTCAACGGCGAGAAGACCTCGATCTCCGCCGCCGACCAGGCCGACGCCGCGGTGGTGTTCGGCCGCACCGGAACGGTGGAGGCCGGCGCGCACGGGGTGACGGCGCTGCTGATTCCGATGGACCTGCCGGGGATCAGCCGCAGCCGCTTCGACTGCCACGGCCAGCGCGCGATCGGCCGCGGCTCGCTGTTCTTCGAGAACGTCCGCGTCCCCGTTTCGCATCGCCTCGGCGACGAGAACAAGGGCTTCGTCCAGGTGATGCAGGGCTTCGACTTCTCCCGCGCGCTGATCGGACTGCAGGTGCTCGCGGTGGCGCGGGTCGCGCTGGAGGAAACCTGGGCGCATGTGGCCGAGCGGCAGGCCTTCGGCAAGCCGCTGTCGGCGTTCCAGGGCGTCGCGCATCCGCTCGCCGATCTCGACACAAAGGTCGAAGCCGCGCGCCTGCAGTGCCTGCAGGCGCTGTGGCTGAAGGACAGGGGCGCGCCGCACAGCGCCGAGGCGGCGATGTGCAAATGGTGGGCGCCCAAGCTCGCTTACGACGTCGTGCATCAATGCCTGCTGATGCACGGCCATGGCGGCTACGACCGCGGCGTGATGGAGCAGCGTCTGCGCGATGTGCTCGGCTTCCAGATCGGCGACGGCACCGCCCAGATCATGAAGACCATCATTGCCCGCAGCCGGGCCGGCCGCGCCGCCGTGCCGGCCTGAGCAGGGCTGCGGCGACGACAACGCGCGTCGATCACAACGGGGAGATGACCATGGAATTCGATGCCGTATTGCTGCCGGCGCGTCGGGCCGAGAGCATCGCCCGCGGGTTCTGGCACGACCGCACCATCAACGACGATCTCGATGCCTGCGTCGCCGCCTGCCCGGACAAGACCGCCCTGACGGCGGTGCGTCTCGACCGCGGTGAGCCGCGCCGTTTCAGCTATCGCGAACTCGCAACGCTCACTGATCGCGTCGCGGTGGGGCTTGCGCGGCTCGGGGTCGGACGCAACGATGTGGTGGCGATGCAACTGCCGAACTGGTGGCAGTTCAGCATTCTCTACCTCGCCTGTTCGCGCATCGGAGCGGTGCTCAATCCGCTGATGCCGATCTTCCGCGAGCGGGAATTGTCGTTCATGCTGAAGCACGGCGAGGCCAAGGTGCTCGTCGTTCCGAAGACCTTCCGCAATTTTGATCACGAAGCGATGGCGCGCGGGCTGCAGCCGTCTTTGCCGGCGCTGCAGCGGATCGTGGTGGTCGACGGCGGCGGGGCAGATGATTTCGACGCGCTACTGACCATCCCGGAATGGGAGCAGCAGCCGGACGCGCAGACGATCCTGAGCAGCAACCGGCCGGGTCCGGACGACATCACGCAACTGATCTACACCTCGGGCACCACCGGCGAGCCCAAGGGCGTGATGCACAGCGCCAACACGCTGATGGCCAATATCATTCCCTATGCCGAGCGGCTCCGGCTCGGCGCAGACGACGTCATCCTGATGGCCTCGCCGATGGCGCATCAGACCGGCTTCATGTACGGGCTGATGCTGCCGATCATGCTGAAGGCGAGCGCCGTGCTCCAGGACGTCTGGGACCCGGCCAAGGCGGCCGAGCTGATCCGGGCGGAGCAAGTGAGCTTCACCATGGCCTCCACCCCGTTCCTCACCGACCTCACCCGCGTCGTGAAGGAGAGCGCGCAGCCGGTTCCGAGCCTCAAGACCTTCCTCTGCGCCGGCGCGCCGATTCCGGGGCCGCTGGTCGAACAGGCGCAGATCGGCCTCGGCGCCAAGATCGTCTCCGCCTGGGGGATGACGGAGAACGGCGCCGTCACCCTGATCAAGCTCGACGATGACGACAAGCTGGCCTCGACCACCGACGGCTGCGCGCTGCCGGGCGTCGAGGTGAGGGTGGTCGACGGCGACGGCAACGCGCTGCCGGCCGGCGAAATCGGACGGCTGGTGGTGCGATCGTGTTCGAATTTCGGCGGCTATCTGAAGCGCCCGCACTGGAACGGCACCGACGCTGACGGCTGGTTCGACACCGGCGACCTCGCTTACATCACCGCCGGCGGCTACATCCGGATCAGCGGCCGCAGCAAGGACGTGATCATTCGCGGCGGCGAGAACATCCCGGTCGTCGAGGTCGAAGCCCTGCTCTACAAGCATCCTGCGGTCGCGCAGGTTGCCATCGTCGCCTATCCCGACGAGCGCCTCGGCGAGCGCGCCTGCGCCGTGGTGGTTCCCAAAAGCGGCGGGGCGATCGATTTCCCGGCGATGGTCGAGTTTCTGAAATCTCAGAAACTCGCGGTGCAGTACATTCCTGAACGGCTGATCGTTCGTGAAGCCATGCCCGCGACGCCTTCCGGCAAGATTCAGAAATTCCGCCTGCGCGAGATGCTGCAGCAGAACGACCTTTAGGGGACCGCGCCACGAGGAGCCGATCCGGCGACGCTGGATCGTCCTCACTGGAAATCGGTGGCGCGAGAGACAACACCAGGAGCAAGCTCGTGCCAGAGAACGTGATCATCGTCGAAAGGGAAGGGCGGGTCGGGATCGTCACGCTCAATCGGCCTGAAGTCCTCAACGCGCTCAACGATGAGCTGATGGATGCGCTCGGCGCCGCGCTGCTCGACTTCGACGCCGACGACGGCATCGGCGCCATCGTGATTGCCGGTACGGCGCGGGCGTTTGCGGCAGGCGCCGACATCGCGGGCATGGCGGAATGGAGCTACAGCGACGTCTACAGTTCGAACTTCATCACCCGGAACTGGGAGACCATCAAACGGGTCCGCAAGCCGGTGCTGGCGTCGGTCGCGGGTCTCGCATTCGGGGGCGGATGCGAATTGGCGTTGGCGTGCGACATCATCATTGCGGCTCGTAACGCGAAGTTTGCGCTTCCGGAGATCAAGCTCGGCCTGCTGCCGGGCGCAGGCGGCACGCAGCGCCTGCCGCGCGCCATTGGCAAGGCCAAGGCGATGGACATGTGCCTGTCCGCACGCCCGCTCGACGCCGAAGAGGCCGATCGCTATGGCCTGGTCTCACGCGTGGTCGACGACGACAGGCTTCACGAGGAAACCATGAAGCTCGCCACGACGATCGCTTCGTTCTCGGCTCCGGCATTGATGGTGCTGAAGGAAAGCCTCAATCGCGCTTTTGAAATTCCGCTTGCGGAGGGAATCCTGTTCGAACGGCGCGAACTGCACGCCCGCTTCGCGACCGCCGATGCCCGCGAGGGCATTCGGGCCTTTCTGGAAAAGCGAAAGCCGAGCTTCGTCCATCGCTGATCGCTCGGCGCCCGGCTTCGCAGCCGTAGCGCCGGTGCTCTTACCGGAATCTCCGGCGGGCGCACACTCGCAACGCATCCTTCGCGTCAGCGCGTCAGGCTGCCGAACAAGGTCGGCAATCGTTCCGGCAGGCGGCCGACGTGATCGATCACCGCAAAGCCGCCGGCGCCGAAAATCCGTTCGACATAGCGGTCCGCCAGCGGATCGAGGCTGAGGCAATAGGTGCGGATGCCGTCGGTACGCAAATCTTCGACCGCCTTCTTGGTATCCATGCGCAGGTGCTGCGGATCGCGCTCATCGACATCCGCCGGCGCGCCGTCGGTGATCACCAAGAGCAGCCGGTGCGCTTCGCGGCGCTGCGCCAGATAGCGGCCGGCATGGCGCATCGCGGCGCCCATGCGCGTCGATAGCCCGCCGGACATGCCGGCCAGTTTCGACTTGGCGTCGGCGTCGAAGCGCTGATCGAAATCCTTGAAGCGCATATAGCGCACGTCATGGCGGCCGTTCGAGGAGAAGCCGTGGATCGCGAACGGATCGCCGATTCCGGAGATCGCCGTCGACAGCAGCGCGCAGGCTTCGCGGGTCAGATCGATCACCGAGCGGGTCGAACCATGCACCGGCTCATTGGTCGATTCCGACAGGTCGATCAGGATCAGCGCCGCCAGATCGCGGCGATGGATCACGTTGCGCATGGTGATGCGCGCATCCGGCTGGCGGCCGAGACGCAGCATCACCATGGCGTCGACCGCCGCGCCAAGATCAAGCTCCTCGCCGTCTTCGAGCCGGCGCACCCGCTGCAGCCCCTGCGGGCGCAGCTGATCGACGATGCGCCGCACCCGCTGGCCGACCGCCTTCTGCTCGGTCAGCATGGTGTCGATCACCGCCGGCGCGCCGCGGGTGGCGGCGTGCTCGCGCAGCGTCACCCAGTTCGGACGAGCCACCTGCATCTGGTAGTCCCATTCCGGATAGTGCACCGGCGCCGACACCTGCGGCCGGCCCTCGCGCTGATTGTAGGAGACGCCTTCGTCCTCGTAGGGGAACAGCTCGGTGCCGAGCACCCAGATTTCCTGGGCGTCATCGCCGGCGTTTTCGACATCGGTCTCGTTGATGAACTCCATCAGCCCGACGCGGCGGCGAATCTGCGCTTCGCCGGATGCGGCGCCGCCGAACATTTCCAGCCGGTCGAAATGTTCCGGCTGCCACAGAAAGCGGTTGTCGTCGCGCCAGGGCAGACGAATCCGCTCCAGCAAGCGCAGGCTCGGCATGATCTTCTGCGCGGTCAGATGATCGGCCAGCGCCCGGCCAAGATTGAGCGAGATGTTTTCGCCTTGCTCGAGCGCGGCGTGGAAACGTGCCGCCAACGCGTCGAGCTTGGCATCGCCAATGCGCTCGGCCGGATCGAGCAGCGCCAGCGCAAAGCGTTCCAGCACGGCGATGGTCGGATGGCTGGGGGGCGGGGTCGCCTCGGTCGGCATCAACGACCGCCACAGCCGGCGCAGGCCGGGGAAGCGCTTCACCGCCAGACTCTCGACGCGGGCGTCTTCGACAAAGCCGATCAGAAAGCGTTCGGCCGGCGTCAGCCCGTCGAGCACCGGCAGCCGGCCGGTATAGACCAGATGCGCCGCCAGATGCGCGGCCATGGCGCGATAGACATCGAGGCCCGACACCGCGCCATGCACTTCGGCGGCGTCCGGCAGATGCAGCCGGCCGTCCTCGATGAAGCAGCGGAAATCCTCGTGATCGCTGATCGCCGGCCGCAGCAGGAAGTCGCGGCCCCAGAACGCGCGCAGATAGGCCGACAGCCGGCGCTGCACATCGACGAACAACGTGCCGCGGCGCTCGCGCTCCAGCACCGCGCGGCTGTCCTGCGATTCCAGCCCGAAATACGCGGCCTGCGCCGTCAGATTGCGCTGGTGTGCTTCGGCGCCGAATTCGGCCCAGGCGCGCAGCCCCGACAGCGTCAGCCGGTTCAACAACTCGTCGATACGGCTGAGCATCGGCCGCAGCCCGCGCGGCACGCGGGCTGCAAGACGATGCAGCAGTTGCAGATAGACGGCCACCAGTTCCGCATCGCTGAAGCGGCTGGCGGCCGCCGGCAGGCTGGCGAAGGTCATCGCCAGCACGTCGCCGGAGGTCATCGAGGCGAGCTTCATCACCGCCAGGCGGCAATCGCGGATCGCTTCCTCGCCGCACTCGCGCGCCACCATCGGCATCGCGTCGAGATAGGCGACGACGACGGCGCTGCCTTTGCCGAGCCGGGCCAGGCCGCAGGCGCCGTCGAACAGGTCTTCGAGCCCGGCCGGCGACAATTGCCGCACCGCATCGCTATAGACCGCCTGAACGAGGTCGGAGAGCCCGGGCGCAGTGGCGTCGAGTTCGGCTTGGTATGCTTCGAGCTTGATGGTCATGCTGTTCGCCTTCTGCCGTCAGATCTCAGCGCTGGTGTCTCACCCGAAGAAGGTGTCGACCGCGGCGTCGAGCGTGTCCTGCATGTCGGGATCGTCGGTCAGCGGCCGCACCAGCGCGGTGCGGCAGGCGTCCGCCGGCGGAATGCCCATCGCGATCAGCCGACCGGCGTAGACCAGCAGGCGGGTCGAGATGCCTTCATCGAGGCCATGGCCGCGCAGATTGCGGCTGCGCTGCGCCACCTCGACCAGCTTGGCGGCGACGGCGGTGTCGATGCCGGCTTCGTGCGCGACAATCTCGGTCTCGACATCGGGATTGGGGAAGTCGAACACCATCGCGCCGAAGCGCTGCCGGGTCGAGGGCTTCAGATCCTTGGTCAGGCTCTGGTAACCGGGGTTGTAGCTGATCACCACCTGGAAGTCGGGATGGGCTTCGACCACTTCGCCCTTCTTTTCCAGCGGCAGCGTGCGGCGGTGGTCGGTCAAAGAGTGGATCACCACCACGGTGTCCTGGCGGGCTTCGACCACTTCGTCGAGATAGCAGATCGCGCCCATGCGCGCCGCCAGGGTGAGCGGGCCATCGCGCCAGGTGGTGCCGTTGATATCGAGCAGGAAGCGGCCGATCAGATCGGCGGCGGTCATGTCTTCGTTGCAGGCCACCGTGATCAGCGGACGCTGCAGCTTCCAGGCCATGTATTCGACAAAGCGCGACTTGCCGCAGCCTGTCGGACCTTTCAGCATCATCGGCATGCGCGCCGCATAGGCGGCGGTGTAGAGGTCGACCTCGTTGCCGACCGGGCGATAGTAGGGTTGGGCTCCAATCCTGTAGGGGGCGCTGTCAATCTCGCTCATCGCGTGTGTCCTGTGTGACCGGTGAGGCGACCGGCGCGCCCTCAGAACTGGGCCCTGAGGGCCGCCGGGCGGAGGCCGGGGGCGCGCGACTGCGCTGCGCAGTCATGCGCCCCCGTCCAGTTTTGATGTCAGGGGAGATCCGTAGCTGCGGTCAGACCTCGATCGGGGCGCGATACACCAGCATGCTGGTGCCTTGGGTCTGGACGACGTTGTCGTAGCCGATCAGGCGAACGTGGTGGTTCGGATTGGCGGCGCGGCAGGCCTCGATCTCGGTGAGGACACGGTCGACGTCGGTTTCGCCGAACATCGGCAGCTTCCACATGTACCAGTAGTAACCGGTGGCATGGCTCGGCTCGGTGTGCTCGATCGCCGCCGTCCAGCCCTGGTTGACGATGTAGTTGATCTGCTTGCGCAGCTGCTCGGCATCCATCGGCGGCAGATAGGAGAAGGTGCCGAGCTTGCGGCTGTTCGGATCGGAGATACGGGACTGATAGTCCTTTATCGGAGTGGTCATGATGATCGTTTCCAAAAATTGGCGTGATGCAAGATGCAGTGGTTTAGCGGTGCGGCGCGTCGAGCTTGTCGACCACGTCGAACTCGAACTTGATCTCGCGCCAGGTCTCCATCGCCACCTTCAGTTCCGGGCTGGACTGCGCGGCGGCGGTGAGGATGTCCTTGCCCTCGCGCTCCACATCGCGGCCTTCGTTACGGGCGCGCACGCAGGCTTCGAGCGCGACGCGGTTCGCGGCCGCACCGGCAGCGTTGCCCCACGGATGGCCGAGCGTACCGCCACCGAACTGGAACACCGCGTCGTCGCCGAAGATCGCGAGCAGCGCCGGCATGTGCCAGACGTGAATGCCACCCGATGCGACCGGCATCACCGGCGCCATGTGGCCCCACGGCTGATCGAAGAACAGGCCGCGGCTGCGGTCTTCCTTGACGTGGCGCTCGCGCATCAGGTCGACCCAGCCGAGCGTCGCGGCACGGTCGCCTTCCAGCTTGCCGACCACGGTGCCGGAGTGCAGATGGTCACCGCCGAGCAGGCGCAGCAGCTTGGCGAGCACGCGGAAGTTGATGCCGTGGCGCGGGTTGCGGTCGATCACGCCGTGCATCGCGCGGTGGACGTGCAGCAACATGCCGTTGGCGCGGCACCAGCGCGACAGGCTGGAATGCGCCGCCCAGCCGATGGTCAGATAGTCGCTCATGATGATCGGCGAGCCGATCTCCTTGGCGAACTCGGCGCGGCGATAGATTTCCTCCATGTTCGGCGCGGTGACGTTGAGGTAGTGGCCCTTGCGCTCGCCGGTCTCCTGCTCGGCCTTCTCGATCGCTTCCTGGCAGAACTCGAAGCGGTCGCGCCAGCGCATGAACGGCTGCGAGTTGACGTTCTCGTCGTCCTTGGTGAAGTCGAGGCCGCCACGCAGACACTCGTACACGGCGCGGCCGTAGTTCTTCGCCGACAGGCCGAGCTTCGGCTTGATGGTACAGCCGAGCATCGGGCGGCCGTATTTGTCGAGCTTGTCGCGCTCGACCTGAATGCCGTGCGGGGGGCCGTCGCAGGTGGTGACGAACCACAGCGGGAAGCGCACGTCTTCCAGGCGCAGCGCGCGCACCGCCTTGAAGCCGAACACGTTGCCGACCAGCGAGGTGAAGACGTTGACGATCGAGCCTTCTTCGAACAGGCCCATCGGATAGGCGATGAAAGCGTAGAACGCTTCGTCGTCGCCGGGCACGTCTTCGATGGCGTAAGCGCGGCCCTTATAATAATCGAGGTCGGTCAAGAGGTCGGTCCACACCGTCGTCCAGGTCGCGGTGGACGACTCGGCGCACACGGCGGCGGCGGCTTCCTCGCGCGGCACCCCGGCCTGCGGGATCACCTTGAACACCGCGAGAATGTCGCTGTCCTTCGGCGTGTAATGAGGGTCCCAATAGGTTTCGCGGTATTCCCGCACTCCCGCCTGATAACTCTTCAGCATTGCATGTCCCCTTTGGTGCCGGCCGCTTGAACCGGGCCGTCATGGCGGGGAACCTAGGAACTTGAGTTCATAAACAGAAATTGATAGTTTCAATCGTAACGATTTACTGGATGTTATGATGGCGCGAATGCATCTGACCTTGCAGCAGCTTCGACTGTTCGAAGCAGTATCAAGGCACCGGCACTTCACCCGCGCGGCCGAAGAGTTGCATCTGACCCAGCCCGCAGTGTCGATTCAGCTTCGGCGCCTCGAGGAGAACGTCGGCGCCAAGCTGTTCGAGCATATCGGGAAACGCTTTTTCCTCACCCCCGCCGGGCATGAGATGCAGGCCGCCTGTAATGATATCCTTGGTCGGCTGCAAGTGCTCGAGCAATCGCTCGACTCACTCGACGACACGCTGAAAGGTCCGTTGCGGCTGTCTGTCGTCACCAGTACCAAGTACTTTCTACCGCATCTGCTGGGCTCGTTCATCGTCGATCATCCGGCGGTGTTGCCGCGGTTGATCGTCACGAACCGCGAGCGCGTGATCGAGCGCCTGGTCGAGAATCTGGACGATTTCGTCATCATGGGGCAGGCGCCCGACGACCTCGCGGTCGAAGCCCACCCGTTCTACGAAAACCTGATCGTCGTTGCGGCCCATACCCAGCACCCGTTGTCTGCAGTGCGTTCTATTCCGCCGTTGCAGATCGCCCGCGAACGTTGGCTTGTGCGCGAGGCCGGGTCCGGAACCCGTTCGGCGTTCGACCGCTATCTGATCGAAAATGATCTGGCGATCACGCCTTACATGGAGCTCGGCAGCACCGAGGCGATCAAGCAGGGTGTGATGGCCGGGCTCGGCGTGTCGGTGCTGCCGATCTCGAGCATGCAACTCGAACTGACCAATGGCTGCCTCGCGGTGCTCGACGTGCAGGGCTTTCCGCTGTGCCGGCGCTGGAACGCGGTGTGGTTGAAGGGCAAGACCCTGTCGCCCGTGGCGCGTGCATTCGTCGACTTCCTCCTTGCCGGCGCTTCGTCCGACCGGACGTCTCCGCTTGTCGGCGGGCGCCCCAGCGTGTCGAACGCGCCAGGGAACTCATGACGAAGAGAGGCTCGCCACCGTCAAAGTGATCCGCTGCGCACATCGTTGTCGAACCGCAATTATATCAGTCGGACTTTGATCGGAATCAACGCGAGACCTTTCGGTGGAGAATTCATGCTCAGCCGACCGTCAGAAGTTTTGTCTGGCTGAGATCGAGAAGGAAAGACATGAGTTCGCTCGCCACCAAGGGAAGTTCGCTTCAGTCAAAGTTGCTCTGGGCCGCAGTGATCGCGCTTGGTGTGTTTTCGTTCGGAATTGTCGCGCTCAGCAGAGGCGAGAGCATCAACGCGGCATGGCTCGTCATCGCTGCGGTGTGCGTCTACTTCATCGCCTACCGGTTTTATGCGCTGTTCATTGCCACAAAAGTGCTGGGCGTCGATCCTGCGCGGCAGACTCCTGCCTACCGCCACAATGACGGCCTCGACTACGTCCCGACCAACCGCTACGTGCTGTTCGGTCATCACTTCGCGGCCATTGCCGGCGCCGGTCCCTTGGTTGGCCCTGTGCTTGCTGCCCAGATGGGCTACCTGCCTGGCACGCTATGGATACTCGCTGGCGTCGTCTTCGCCGGTGCGGTGCAGGATTTCATCGTGCTGTTTCTCTCGACGCGGCGCGACGGCCGCTCGCTCGGAGATATCGTGCGCGCCGAAATGGGCCCTGTGGCGGGCAGCATCGCGCTTGTCGGCGTATTGCTGATCATGGTGATCCTGCTCGCCGTGCTGGCGTTGGTGGTCGTCAAAGCACTGGTCGGCAGTCCGTGGGGCACCTTCACGGTGTTCTGCACCATTCCGATCGCCATGCTGATGGGCGTCTATGCCCGCTTCATCCGGGTCGGTCGCATCGCGGAAATGTCGGTGATCGGCGTAGTCCTGCTGCTGGCGTCGCTGATCTACGGCCGGACCGTGGCGGACAATCCGGCGCTGGCGGCCTGGTTTGATCTCAGCGGCGAAACGCTCGCGCTGATGATCATCGGCTACGGCTTCGTGGCCTCGGTGTTGCCGGTGTGGCTGCTGCTGGCGCCGCGGGACTATCTGTCGACCTTCCTCAAGGTCGGCACCATGGCGCTGCTCGCGGTCGGCATCATCATCGTCCAGCCGGAATTGAAGATGCCGGCGCTCACCAAGTTCATCGACGGCACCGGCCCGGTTTGGTCGGGCGGCCTGTTCCCGTTCCTGTTCATCACCATCGCCTGCGGCGCGGTCTCAGGCTTTCATTCGCTGATCGCCTCCGGCACCACCCCGAAGATGGTGGAAAATGAGAGCCAGCTCCGGTTCATCGGCTATGGCGGAATGCTGACGGAATCCTTCGTCGCCATCATGGCGATGATCGGTGCCACCGTTCTCGAACCCGGAATTTATTTTGCGATCAACAGCCCGAGCGGCGTGATCGGCACCACCGCCGTGCAGGCCGCGCAGGTGATCTCGAGCTGGGGCTTCACCCTCACCCCCGACATGATCAACCAGCTCGCCCAGGACGTCGGTGAGAAGACGCTGCTGTCGCGCACCGGCGGCGCCCCGACACTCGCGGTCGGCATGGCGCACATCCTGTCGGGCATGTTCGGTGGCCGCGCCTTGATGGGGCTGTGGTATCACTTCGCCATTCTGTTCGAAGCGCTGTTCATCCTGACCACGGTCGATGCCGGCACCCGCGTCGCCCGTTTCATGATCCAGGATATGATCGGCAGCGTCGTGCCGTCGTTCCGCAAGACCGAGTCGTGGACCAACAATCTGATCGGATCGGCATTGGCGGTCGGCGCCTGGGGGTACTTCCTCTACCAAGGCGTGATCGACCCGATGGGTGGCATCAATACGCTCTGGCCGCTGTTCGGCATCTCCAATCAGATGCTCGCGGCGATCGCGTTGATCTTGTGCACGGTTGTCCTGTTCAAGATGAAGCGCCAGCGCTACGCCTGGGTCACGATCGTGCCGACCGTGTGGTTGCTGATCTGCACGCTGACGGCGGGGTTCCAGAAAATCTTCAGCGCCGAGCCGAAGATCGGCTTCGTTGCCCATGCGTGGAAGTTCAGCGACGCTGCCGCGGCCGGCAAGATCCTGGCGCCGGCGAAGACCATGGCGGAGATGAACCGCATCATCGTCAACGATTACGTCGACGCGACACTGTGCGCGATGTTCGTCGCCGTGGTGTTGTCGATGATCGTTTATGGCGCCATCGCTATCCGCCGGGCCTTGAGCGATCCGAGGATCACCGCCAACGAGGTTGGCATGCCTGCGAACATCCGAGGAGCCGACCTTGCGTGACCTCATGGCGCTGAAAGAATGGTCGGTACGCGCCGCGCGTCTGATGGTCGGCATTCCCGACTATCAGACTTACGTGGAGCACCGCCAGGAGCAGCATCCGGACAAGCCGATCATGAGCTACGACGAGTTTTTCGTCGAACGCCAGAATGCGCGCTTCGCCGTCGGCAAAGGCCGCTTCCGCGGCTGTTGCTGAGCGGGGACGGCGAGGGCGCCGGCGGGCGAGGATCGAAGCGCCCGCCGGAGGCGATATCGTTCGTCACGATCGGCGAGGTCGAGGTGCGCTGGCATTGCCTGGAGACCGGCTGGTGTCGCGCTTGCGCTTGTGCGCGGCTGTCGGCGACAGAGCGGGTGTCGTCGGGCCATAGGCCGCCAGAAAAACATCGATGGCGCGTTCGATAGCCTGATCGATTTCGGTCGCGTTTTTATTCTCCTTGAGATCGAGCGTCGACGACCAAAAGGTCTCCGCCTCGAGCAGAAATCGCAGGTGGTGCGCCCCCACGGTCGGGTCCGGCACGTTGAGGCGGCCGACCTTGGTGGCTGCCGCCAGATAGGCCGCGAATGCCTCGACGCCTTTCCGCGGCCCGGCGTCATAGAAAACCTGGCCGAGGTTTCCGACCGATCGTTGCGCCACCGCAAGACGTAAAGCAGTCACGGAACTGGGCGAAGTCACCAGCCTGATCAACTGCCTTCCGACATCGAAGATCACCTGGCGAGGGTCTTCGTCGGCCCGTTCCGCCATTCTGTGCAACGCGGGCATGATCTGTTTGGCGACGACCCGCAGGCTGACGTGGACGAACAACTCTTCCTTCGATGGGAAGTACCCATAGAGAGTTGCCTTCGACCCCCCCAGCCGCTTGGCGATTTCGGACATGGAGGCGCCGTCGAGCCCACGTTCGCGGAACACTTCGGCCGCCGTCTCCAGGATTGCTTCCCGCTTTGCCTCTGTCCGTACCCTTACCATGACCGCTCCATGGGCGTGTTGCCTGGGCCCATGTCTGGCGCGCCGAAATCCGCGGAATGGACAGCCGTTGATGCGATGCCGCCGGCCAGCCGTCAAACGCCGTCCACGGCCGACAAAGGGAGGCTCGTCGATGCAGCGTCAATACTGAACCGCTTGTACAGTATTGTTTGACAGCTCCAGCGCGTCAAGCTAAAACATCTAATACCGTACGTACGGTATTGTTTGTATCTTTTGGAGACGGCAATGGAGACCACGGCGAACCCGCAGGAGCGCTACACGCGCATGGCCATCCTTCTGCATTGGGGGATGACGGCGATCATCTTCGGCTTGATCGGCGTTGGTTTCTACATGAGCAACTTGCCGCCTTCGCCGCAAAAGTATGCGCTCTATGATCTGCACAAGTCGTTCGGCGTACTGGTGGTGTTGCTGCTCGCAGTGCGACTGGTGTGGCGTGCTGCGCACACCCCGCCGGAGCTTCCGGCGGCCTATTCGCCATTGCTGCGGAACGCCAGTCACCCCGGACACCTGCTGCTCTACGTCCTGATGTTCGCCGTTCCGGTCTCCGGTTGGGTGATGAGCGCAGCCGGTGGCCGTCCGGCCTCGCTGTTCGGATTGTCGATTCCTCCGCCGGTCGAAAAGAGCGAGCATCTCGCCGGCCTTTGGGGCGACATACACTTCACGCTCGCTGCAGCCTTTGTGCTGCTCATCATCGGCCACACGCTGTTCGCGCTGAAGCATCACTTCATCGACAAGGATGGGCTGTTGAGGCGGATGTGGGGTGGCCTGCTCCCGTAAAGACCGCGTGAGGGCGGGCTGTCCGATGCGGCGGGACGGTTCGCTCTGCGGCGCGATGATGCCGACCGACCAAACCTCTCCATCAAGGCCAAGGGCGATGAACAAGGCTCTCCTCTTCGGAAATACGCTCATCATCGTTATGGCGCTTGGGCTTGCGCTTGCGGCCTGCGACCCCGCCAGCCCTAAAGCCGAGCGCAAGGACGCGCCAACCCGCATGACGGATCGCCCGGTGCTGGTCACAGCAGTCCGCTTCGAGGACGATACCAGAACGCGCAATTTCGCCGCGACGGTCCGCCCCAGCATCGAAAGCGACCTCGGCTTTCGCGTCGCCGGCAAAGTCGCACGGCGGATGGTCCGAAATGGCGACCTGGTGCGCAAGGGGCAAGCCCTGCTGGTTCTCGATACCAACGACCTCGAGCTGCAACGCGAGCAGGCCCAAGCCGAGGTGAGGGCCGCGACCACCAGTCTGGCGCAGGCCGAAGCCGACGAAAAGCGCGTCACCGAGCTGCAAAGTAAAGGCTGGGCGGCCGCGGCTACCCTCGAAAAGGGCCGTGCTGCAGCCGAGGAGGCCCGAAGCCGGCTGACCCGAGCGCAGCGCTCGGTGGACCTTGCCGCTCACGCGCTCGACTACGCAACCCTCGAAGCCGACGCCGACGGCGTCATCACCGCGACGCCGGTCGAGCCGGGCCAAGTGGTCGCGCCCGGCCAGGTCGCTGTTCGCCTTGCGCGACTGACCGAGATGGAAGCGCTGGTGGCACTGCCGGAAACTTTCGTCGAGCAGGCAAAAAGCGCGATCCCCAGCCTTTCGCTCTGGTCGCTGCCGGATCGAACCTACCGGGTGCGATTGCGCGAACTGGCGCTCGCGGCCGACCCGGCGACCCGCACCTATGCTGCCCGCTACAGTATCCTGGATGCCGACCAGGCCGTGCGGCTCGGTATGAGCGCGACGTTGACACTGAGCGAGTCGATCGGAGTGCGTGCGGCGCGATTGCCGCTCACTGCGCTGTTCAATCACGGCCAGGGTCCGTCGGTCTGGGTTGTCGATCAGGACGGCAAGTTGACGCCGCGCCGGGTGACGACCGCCCGCTATGACGACCGCAGCGTGCTGATCACGGCGGGGGTTTCCGAAGGCGAGACGGTGGTGCAGCTCGGGGTCGAAAAGCTCGATCCTGGTCTGACTGTCCGTCCGATCTCCGCGCTTGCCTTTTGATCCGCGGAGGCCGTGATGCATCGCTTCAATCTCTCCGCCTGGGCTGTAGCCCATCCCACCCTGATCCTGTTCCTGATCCTGATGATCGGCGTCGCGGGGACGCTGTCCTACCGCAATCTCGGACGCGCCGAGGATCCGTCCTACACCATCAAGGTCGCGGTGGTGACGGCAGCGTGGCCGGGCGCCACCGCGGAAGAGATGCAGTTCCAGGTCGCCGACCGGATCGAAAAGAAACTGCAGGAACTTCCGTCGTTCTACAAGGTGACGACTTATTCCAAGCCAGGCTTCGTCGCTGCGCAAATGGAGTTCCGCGACACCACGCCGCCCGGTCAGGTGCCGTGGCTGTTCTATCTGGTGCGCAAGAAGATGGTCGACCTGAAGCCCGACCTGCCGGATGGGGTGATCGGGCCGAACGTCAACGACGAATATGGCGACGTCGATTCCATCGTGTACATGCTGAGATCGGAGAGCGCCGACTACGCTACGCTCAAGCGCGTCGCCGAGGCTGCCCGCCAGCGCCTGCTCAAGGTGAACAACGTCTCCAAGGTGACGATCTATGGGACGCAGGACGAGCGGATCTTCGTCGATTTCGACCACGTCAAGCTCGCCAATCTCGGAATCGCGCCCCAGGCGATCTTCGACAGCCTCGCCAGACAGAACGCATTGTCGTTAGCGGGGATGATGCAAACCGCTTCGACGCGGATTCCGCTGCGCGTCACCGGTGCGTTCGACGGCGTGAAGGCCGTCGAGGAAACGCCGGTCGCCGCCAATGGCGCGGTGATCCGGCTGGGCGATATCGCCTCGGTGAGCCGAGGCTTCATCGATCCGCCGGAGTTTCTGGCGCGTCATCGCGGCGTCCCGGCGCTGGCGCTCGGAATCGTCATGCAGAAAGGCGCCAACATCCTCAAACTCGGCAGTGACGTCGAAGCGGTGATGACCGAGGTCGACCGAGCGACACCGGTGGGGCTCGTCTTCGAGCGGATGGCCAACCAGCCCGCGGTTGTCACCGAGGCGGTCGACGACTTCATGCGCTCATTCGTCGAAGCACTCGCGATTGTGCTGGTCGTCAGTTTCCTGTCGCTCGGTTGGCGCACAGGCATCGTGGTGGCGGCCTCGGTGCCGTTGGTGCTCGGGATCGTGTTCAGCATCATGCTGATGATCGGCATCGACCTGCACCGGATCTCGCTCGGCGCGCTGATCATCGCACTCGGCCTGTTGGTCGACGACGCCATCATTGCGGTCGAGATGATGGTGGTGAAGATGGAGCAGGGAGTTGGTCGGGCGGAGGCGGCCGCCTTCGCCTGGCAATCCACCGCGTTTCCGATGCTGACCGGGACCTTGGTCACGGCGGCCGGTTTCGTTCCGGTCGGGTTTGCGGCCAGCGGCACCGCGGAATACGCCGGCAGCATTTTCTGGGTGGTAGCTATTGCGCTGATCGCGTCCTGGGTGGTCGCCGTGATCTTCACGCCGTATCTCGGCTTCAAGCTGTTGCCGACCCTCAAAACGACCCATGCCGGCGATCCCGGCGCGATCTACCAGACCGGCATTTATCGCCGGCTGCGCAGCGTCGTCAGCTGGTGCGTGCAGCATCGGATCAAGGTCGTGGTGGCGACCTTTGCTATGTTCGCGCTATCCGTCATCGGCTTCGGCAAGGTATCGAAGCAGTTTTTCCCGGCGTCGGATCGGCCCGAGCTGTTTGTCCAGCTCCGGCTGCCGGAAGGCAGCGCGATCGGCGCCACGATCGAGGCGGCGAAGCGGGCTGAAGCACTCCTCGCCGGCGACGACGACGCCGCGACCTGGGCCAGCTTTATCGGGAAGGGGCCGCCCCGTTTCCTGCTCAATTTCAATCCTGCGCTGCCAAACGAGGCTTATGCGGAGATCGTGGTCGTCGCCAGAAGCGGCGAGGCGCGAGAGCGTATCAAGGCCAAGATCGAGCACGCGGTGGCCGATGGAGCAATTCCCGATGCCCGCGTGCGCGTCAATCGGCTCAGATATGGGCCGCCGATTGAATTTCCGGTCCAGTTCCGGGTCATCGGCGCCGATCCCAACACTGTGCGCGGCATCGCCTATCAGGTTCGGGATATCCTGAGGGCCAATCCGAACGCCATCGAGCCGCAACTCGATTGGAACGAACAGATGCCCTCGATCCGGCTGGTCGTCGATCAAGACCGCGCACGCGCGCTCGGGCTCGATCCCCAGACGGTCGCGCAGACGTTGCAGACGCTGGTGACCGGCTCCACGGTGACCACCGTCCGCGATCGCACCGAAAAGGTTGCGGTGGTGGCCCGCGCGGTGGCGCCGCAGCGCGGCGACATCGGCGCCATCGGCGATCTCACGGTGCTGTCGCGCAACGGCGTTCCGGTGCCGTTGTCGCAGGTCGCCCGCATCGAGCAGGGCCACGAAGAAGCGATCCAATGGCGTCGCAACCGCGACATGGTGATCACGGTGCGTACCGACGTTCGCGACGGCGTACAGGCGCCCGATGTCTCCGCCGCGGTTTGGGCGACGCTCGGCGACCTGCGCCAACGTCTGCCGGAGGGCTACCGGATCGAGCTGGGCGGCGCGATCGAGGACTCCGGCAGGGCCAATGGCGCGCTGGTTGCGGTGATGCCGATGATGCTGGTGATCATGCTCACGGTCCTGATGGTGCAACTGCAGAGCTTCTCGCGGTTGGCGTTGGTACTGCTGACGGCGCCGCTCGGTCTGATCGGGGCCTGCCTCGGACTGCTGGTCTCGGGCAAGCCGTTCGGCTTCGTGGCGCTGCTCGGCCTGATCGCCCTGGCCGGAATGATCATCCGCAACGCCGTCATTCTGGTCGATCAGATCGAGCATGATGTGGCGGCCGGCCATCCGCGCCGGGTGGCGATCATCGATGCGACCGTGCGCCGCGCGAGGCCGGTGGTGCTGACCTCGCTGGCCGCCGTGCTGGCCATGATCCCGTTGTCTCGATCGAGCTTCTGGGGCCCGATGGCCGTCGCCATCATGGGCGGCCTGCTGGTCGCAACCGCTCTGACGCTGCTGTTCCTGCCGGCGCTCTATGCGCTCTGGTTTCGGCGGTCGCTCGATGGGACGGAGACCGTATCCGGATGGGAAAACCTCAAGAGCACGTTCCGGTCACTGCCGACTTCCCTGCCGACCATCTCGAGACGCCGACGATCCGCTGTTCGCCAGTCAGACAATCGATGACCGGATGGTCGAACGTTAGACGTACCAACTTCGAACGTTCCAACTCGCGAAATCTCATGCCGTCCCAATCAGCGAGCCGCCGCCGAAGATGAAAGTCGATCGAATGGGCAGGCCAATCTCCAACAACCTCCAGGGGGCGTCACTGAATATCGGTGACCGCGTCAGGATGAGCGCGCTGGGGCGCGAAAGACACCCGCGATACGGCGATCGACAGGGTGTGATTGTCGGTATCGCTTCTCCAAGCATCTTGCGCGTGAAGTTCGACGCGACAAAGACGACCGTGTCGATTCACAGGGGCTATTTGGAGCACGTATGACGGGCTTCCATCTCAGGAATGCAGCCGAGGCAGTTGCCGCTCTGCATCCAGCCTCTGCGCGGCGATCACGACCTCGAGCCGATTGCGCACCTGCAACTTCTGCATGAGGATCGTCATGTAGTGCTTGACCGTCTTCTCGCTGATACTGATCGCGTGGGCGATTTCCTTGTTGGTCTTGCCCTTCAGCAATAGCCGCACGATCTGTTCCTCGCGGATGCTCAGCTTGACCGCCATGGCGGCACGGCGCCGGATAGTCGCATCGCGCAGCGCCGAGATCACTTGGGTGGCGAAGTTGCGCGTGATGTAGGTTTCCCCGGACCGCACCGAGGCGATCGCATCCAGCAGCTCATCCGGGCTGCTACCTTTGAGCACGTATCCGCTCGCCCCGCTGTCGAGGGCGCGAATGGCGGTGTCGACGCCGGTCGAAGCCGTGAAGGCGACGAGTTTGGTCCCGCAGGAGTTCGAGGCGACGCTCGCAATCGCCGCGTAGACGTCGCCGGGGAGCCCCAAGTCGACGATCATGATTTCCGGTCGGAGTAGTGTTCCGATGTCGACCACGTCCTTCGCGCTGGTTCCGGTCGCCACCACTTCAAATGAATCAATTCGGGAAAGGAGGGAGAAAACCGCTTCGATCATCAACGGATGGTCATCAACGAGGGCAACCGAGACCCTACTCATAAATCCACTCCATCAATCCGGCTCTAAAATGCCCTGGTCTATTCACAAAGGTCAGCGGATCTCCCTAAAAGGTTCAATCACATCTGAGGCCAGAGCGGCGAACCCACCACAATTTGATAGAATTATTGCCGCAATTCAATAAAGTATTCGGTCAGGAGAGTTGTGTGGTCGATCACTACCGTTAACCGCCGGCCGGATCGCCCATCGGCAAGGTTGCCCGAAGTTCGGTTCCCGGCGACAATTGTGCGATCTCAAGCGAGCCGCGGAACCCTTGGACCCTTCGGTGCAGGCCCGGCAAACCCAGGCCGGTCTTGCGTAGGCGGGGACTCGCCGGTGCATCGGCGCTGCCGCTGTCGCGGACAACGATCGTGATCTGGCCGGCGCTCCCGCTCGCCGACACGTGCTGGCCCTGTCCGCTGGCGTAGTAATAAGCGTTGTTCAGGCCTTCCTGAACGATCCGAAACAGGCAGGTTCTCAGGGGAGGCGGGGGGAAGAAAGTGAGGTCGCCGATCTCGGTGAGGACACGCGTTCCCGTCAGAGCTTCGTGCTGACGCACGGCCAGCAAGAGCGTCTCTCGGGCGTTGAGCCCCTCCAACTGCGGTAAGACGAGACCGATAGAGAGGTCGCGCAAATCGGACAGTGCGGCCGCGGTGAGGTCGGCAAGACCGCCGGTCGCACTGCCGGTCACCATGGGAAGCGCGGTGCTTCCGCTATCCGCCGGCTTCATCTCCGACAGTTTGAGCGTCAGGATGCTGAGGAGCTGGATCGGGCCATCATGCAAGTCCTGCCCGATCTGACCGAGCAGGCCCTCGTTGGATTGGATAGCATCCAGACGGGCCTCGTCGGCCTCGCGCCGCAATTGATCATTCTGGTCCGCCAGTGCCTTGGCCTCGTCCACTTTTCGCGACAACGCTGCGCCGTGTGCCGCCACGATTGCACTCGCTCGCCGGACGATCAGGAACAGAAGCAGCATCATCGGTGCCGTGACCGCCCCGACGATGCCTGCAGTTACGGTGCGGATATGCGACAACTCTCCTAGAAGACGCGAGCCATCGTTGTAGACCTCTCCGACCGCGATGACTTCTCTGGTTCCTGTTCGATAGAATGGCGCATAGATTTCGATCAGCGGAACCTTCAATTCGCGCTCATAAGTGTTTTCATCGTCATCGAGATCGTCGAACGAGCCTGATACGCGGCCGCCGAACGCCTTGTCGAGGTGATCGGACGGGAATTTCTCGCCGATCAATTTGTTGTTGGTCGCATAGACCAGCCTGCCGTCCTTCATCCAGATCTTGATGACCTTGACGCGCTCGTTGAGCACGGTCTGCAGCATCGCGTCGAGCCGTTCGACGTTCTGCGGCGACAAGACGTCGGAAGAAGCCAATTCCTGCACGTGCGGGCCGATGAAGTGGCCGACCAACAACGCGCCTTCCTCCGCGGCTGCTTGCATTATGCTCGACTCAAGCCGGGTCGAGACCGAATAGGTCAGGACGGCCATCGACACACAGATCGTGACGGTTGCAGCGGCCAGGAATTGCTGGAGCAAGGTCGCGCGGCGCCAAATCGACCGGATGCGATGAAGCGGCTGCATCAACCGAAGTCCCAATTCACTGCCGGAGAACGATGAAATCGGCGCCTTGTCGAGGTCCGAAAACTTTGTTCGAAACATATTAACACCCCGGTGCACGCTTCATTCCCAACGATCTATCGAAGCCGCCGCTCGTAGACCTCGCAACACCTCTTCCACCGCGGATCGATCACTCCGGGTTGTCTTCGCTCCACCGAATAGCGCGCAGCTATCAGACCAAAGTCCGGGACCAAGGCCGAATACCGCGTGTGGCCTTGGTCCGACTGCTGATCAGACCTTGCGCGGTCCCGAGTCGGTCCCGCGAATGCTTAACGTAGCATTAATCCGAAGCCTGGCCGCCGTTCGGGTCAGGGCAACAAATCCACGCAGGGAGACGGAAAATGGCTGCATTTACGCTCAATCAGGCTGATCTCGCTTTCATTCTCCGTCAAATCAAGGTCGCAGAAGCCCACGCGGCGGGCGCGCCGCTCACCAGCATCTACGTCGACGCGCTCGGCAACGTCGTTCCGGCAGGTACGCCGGGCGCATTGCTCGCCGTCGCCGATCCGAAAGTGCCGGTCGGGCTTCGGACGGTGGACGGTCAGGATAACAACATCGTCCCGGGACGCGAGCAATGGGGCGCCGCTGACCAGTCAATGCCGCGCCTGCTAACGGCGAGCTATACGACAGGGACCGGCTCGATCGATCTCAACGGCCCGGCGCCGGGCGGCGTGGTGACTGGCGGAAACTACGCAGCTCCCGGCACCATTGTCGACACCTCGCCCCGCACCGTGTCCAATCTCATCGTCGACATGAGCTTGAACAATCCGGCGGCCATCATTGCCGCGCTCACCTTCGCCGGCTCGGAGGACGTTCTTGCCGACCAAAGCGAGATCACCGCCGCCTTTCTGGCGCTGAAAGCGGCGCGCGACGCCGACCCGCTCGGCGATCATGCTGCATTGCAACTCGAACTCGACACGATTCTCGAACAGAAGGGCGTCACGGTCACCAACGGTTCGATCGACGTTCCGAACGTCGCGCCCGACGAAGGCCTCTCCGCGCCGTTCAATGCCTGGATGACTTTCTTCGGCCAGTTCTTCGATCACGGCTTGGACCTGATCAGCAAGGGCGGCGCCGGCACCGTCTATGTTCCACTGGCCGCCGACGATCCGCTCCGCACTCATGGTCCGGATGGCATCGCAGGAACCGGCGATGAAGTCCCCGGGCAGATGGCGTTCATGGCGCTGACCCGCGCGACGCCCGCAGCCGACGGATCGCAAGTCAACACGACGACGCCATTCGTCGACCAGAACCAGACCTACACCTCGCATGCCTCGCACCAGGTGTTCCTGCGCGAGTACAAAATGGTCGGCGGCGTTCCGATGGCGACCGGCAAATTGCTGGGCGGCGCGGAAGGCGGCCTCGCAACCTGGGCCGACGTCAAGGCGCAGGCGCAGAACATGCTCGGCATCGTGCTGTCCGATCTCGACGTCCTCAACGTGCCGCTGCTGCGCACCGATGCCTATGGTGAGTTTATTCGTGACGCCAATGGCTTTGCGCAGGTGATCATCGGTCTCGGGGGCGACGGGATTCCGAACACCGCCGATGACCTCGTCGCCAGCGGTACCAACCTGGCGCCCCTCAATCTCGCGACGTTGAACAATGGCGCGGGCCCGGTGCGCACCAGTCACGCTTTCCTCGACGACATCGCGCACAATGCGGCGCCGGTCGTGGTCGATGGCGTCCTCACACCCGATACCGATTCCGCGACCGGAAACGACGTCGCGATCAATCCGCTCACTGGCCAGAGGCTCGAATACGACGACGAGCTGCTCGACCGTCACTACATCACCGGGGACGGCCGCGGCAACGAGAACATCGGCCTCACCGCGGTGCACCACATCTTCCATTCCGAGCACAACCGCCAGGTCGACAGCCAGAAGCTGACGATCCTGAACTCCGGCGACATCGCGTTTATCAACGAGTGGCTGGCGACGGATATCGGCGCGCTCGATCCCGGTTTCGGAACGATGACCGCACTGCAACAGCTGGACTACGCCAACAGCCTGAACTGGGACGGCGAGCGGCTTTTCCAAGGGGCGCGCTTCGCCACCGAAATGCAGTACCAGCACCTGGTGTTCGAGGAGTTCGCCCGCAAGATTCAGCCGGCGATCGATCCCTTCGTGTTCAATTCGGTCACCGACATCAACCCGGCGATCTTCTCGGAATTCGCCAACACGGTGTATCGCTTCGGCCATTCGATGCTGACTGAAGGAATGCCGCGGCTCGACGCCAACGGCAATCCGATGGACAGCGAACTCGGTCTGGTCGAATCCTTCCTCAACCCGGTCCTGTTCGACAATGACGGCGCCATCTCGCACGACGCCGGCGCCGCTGCGATCGTGCGCGGCATGACCATCGAGCGCGGCAACGAGATCGACGAATTCGTCGTCGACGCGCTGCGCAACAATCTGCTCGGCCTGCCGCTCGATCTCGCCGCTATCAACATCGCGCGCGGCCGCGACACCGGCATGCCATCGCTGAATGAGACCCGGACGCAACTTTACGCGGCGAGCGGATCGACCTTCCTCAAGCCCTACGACCATTGGGTCGACCTCGCCACCAACCTGAAGAATCCGGCCTCGATCGTCAATTTCGTCGCCGCCTACGGCACGCATGCGACGATCGTCGGCGCCACCACGCTCGAAGCCAAGCGCATGGCCGCGATGGAGCTGGTGTTCGGCGTCGATCAGAACGGCGACGCGACGGTGGCCGCCGACCGGACCGCGTTTCTCACCGGCACCGGTGCCTGGGCCGGTGTGGAGACCGGCCTCAACCGGATCGACCTGTGGATCGGCGGTCTGGCCGAGAAGAAGATGCCGTTCGGCGGCATGCTGGGCTCGACCTTCAACGCCATCTTCGAACTGCAGCTCGAGAACCTGCAGGACGGCGACCGTTTCTACTATCTGACCCGAACCCAGGGACAGAACTTCCTCAACATGCTGGAGCAGAATTCGTTCGCCAAGCTGATCATGGCGAACACCGATCTGGCGCAGCCGGGCCCGGACGGCATTCGCGGCACCGCCGACGACATCGTTCCGCGTCACATCGGCGTCGATTCCTTCGCCAACTACGACTACGTTCTGGAAGTCGACGAGTCCAACCAGGCTGACTACAACGGCGCGGCGCCGGGCAAGGACCCGCAAGGCGCCGACCCGTTCCTGGAAGCGCTCGGGCTCGGCAAGGTCATCCGCAATGATCCCGGCACGGCCGGTCTCGACGAAAACTACATCCGGTTCAGCGGCGGCGAGCACATCGTGGTCGGCGGCACCGACGGCGACGATACGATCATTACCGATTTCGGCGACGACGGCATCTGGGGTGATGCCGGTGATGACCGAATCGAATCCGGTGCTGGCGTCGATCTCGTCAATGGCGGCGCCGGCAACGACATCATCACCGACTCCGGCGACACCGGCGACTTCCTGAAGGGCGACGAGGGCGACGACGTCATCGCCAATTCCAACGGCATCGACATTCTGATGGGCGGCTCTGGCAAGGACGTTGTCTTCGTCGGCGTCGACGACACCGAAGTGTTCGCCGGCGAAGGCGACGACTTCGTGCTCGGCGGCGACGGCGTCGACTTCCTGCTCGGCAACGAGGGCGACGACTGGATGGAGGCCGGCGGCGGCTTCGACACCACCGCGGGCGACAATTCGGAACTGTTCTTCAACTCCGCCATCAAGGGCCACGACGTGATGTTCGCCGGCTCGGAGGAGCACGATTTCGACGCCGAATCCGGCGACGACATCATGGTCCAGGGCGAAAGCGTGATGCGCAACGAGGGCATGTTCGGCTTCGACTGGGCGATCTTCAAGGGCATGAGCCTCGACGGCTATGCCGACATGAACATCCCGATCTTCACCACCGATCAGGCCGACATTCTGCGAAACCGGTTCGACAAAGTCGAAGCGCTGTCCGGTTGGGACAATAACGACACTCTGATCGGTGACAGCCGGGTGTTCGGCGACATCGCCGCCGGTGATATCACCGCTACCACGGAAGGCGTGTTCTTCAACGACGGCCTCGACCAGGCCGGCCTCGACCGCATCGCCGGCCTCGATCAGATCGTGCAGGTCGGCCAGACCGGGCTCTTCGAGAGCGGTAACGTTTTGTTCGGCGGCGGCGGCAGCGACGTGATCGAAGGCAATGGCGGCGACGACATTCTCGACGGCGACCGATGGCTCAACGTCCGCATCCGCATCACCGGTGCCGGCGAGGCCAACACCGCCGACAACCAGATCGCGACCGTCGATAGCCTGAAGCACGTCTTCACCGCCGCCGACGCGGCGGACCCGAGCTGGGTCGGCAAGAGCCTGTTCGAGCTGATGATCGCGCGCACCATCGTGCCGAACCAGCTTTACATCGTGCGCGAAATCATCGAGGACGACGGTGCCGGCGACACCGATATCGCGGTGTTCAACGACATTCGCGCCAACTATGTGATCAGCGGCAATGCCGACGGCAGCATCCGCGTCGAGCACGTGACGGTGTCGAACGTGATCGACCCAGCGAACGGCCGCAATATCGTCTCCGACGGCGTCGACACGCTGCGCAACTTCGAGGTGCTGCGCTTCGCCGACGGCGATTTCACGCTGACGCCGCCGGAGCTTCGGCTCAACGGCTTCGATTCCCTGACCGTGGCGGACAATTTCGATGCCGCCAATTATACGAATTCGACGGGCAATCGCGTCTGGGGCTCAGGCTGGGTCGAAACCGGCGATGACAACAGCGCGACCGCCGCGGCGGGCCAGATCCGAATTACCGGTGGTGTGCTGCAGTTCGATCAAGGCAACGGAGCGCAGATCCAGCGCACGATCAACCTCGCGGGCGTGACTTCGGCACGTTTGAGTTTTGATGCCGACCCCAACAATCTTGACGGCGGTGAACTCGTCCGAGTCTTGTACTCGGCAGACGGCGTCGTCTTCAATCAGCTCGACACCATCGTAGGCAACGGCGGAAACACCACGCGCAGCTTCGATCTGACCGGCCCGTTCACGGCGAATTCGGCGATCCGCTTCGAAGTCACCAGCTTGAACGCCGCCAACGAGACAGTGAACATCGATAATCTGTCGGTCGTGGTCACGGTGCCTGCGGCAATTCCGACGATCGATGTCGGAGCCACCTTCACGGAGGACGGCCCGGCGACGCCGATCGCCTCGTTGCCCAACATCGCCGACGATTCGGCGACGATGGCATCGGCGCGGATCGTCCTCACCAACGCGTCGGCCGGCGATCAACTTGTCGTCGGTGGGCTTCCGGCCGGCATTGCCGGCGCGATCGACACCTCGGTCGACGGGCGGATCACTGTAACGTTGACGGGCGCGGCCTCCCGGGCCTCCTATCAGGACGCGATCCAGGCGATCACGTTCCGCACCACGTCGCAGTCGCCGAGCGTCGATGACCGCATCATCCAGGTCACCGTCAATGACGGCCTCGTCGATAGCAACATCGCCACCTCGACCATCCAGGTGATCAGCGTCAACGATGCGCCGAACGCGGTCAACGACCGTATCGTGACCAACAATGGCAACGGGGTGGCTTTCCAAATTCCGGACTGGGCGTTGACGGCGAATGACACCGACGCCGACAGCCCGTTCGCGATCACCGTCGTGAACGGCGCCAACAACCTCACCGCGACACGCCCCGCTGGCGGTCCGGTCACCATCACCGATACCGGCACGATCAACGGCGGATCCTTCAACTACACGGTCAGCGATGGCTTCGCGACCGACCCCGCGAGTGTTCAGGTGGTGCGCGACACCACTGGTGCAATCAACGGCAATAATGGCGTCGACATCCTGGTCGGCGACGGCGCTGCGAACATCCTGGAAGGCGCCGGCAGCAACGACCTGATCTTCGCCGGAGCCGGCGACGACACCATCAACTGGACGGCGACTTCGATTGGCGGCGTTGACATCGCCAATGACGGCCGCGACTTCGTCGATGGCGGCGCGGGCACGCTTGACCGCTTCGTGGTGAATGGCTCGGGCTCTGAAGAGGCCTTCGTGGTCTATGCCGCGTCTGCCGCCCTGGCGGCGGGGTTCACTGGTCTGAAGCCCGGCACCGAGATCGTCATCACCCGCAACGGCACGGTGATCGCCGAGCTCGACAACATCGAGGAAATCACTATCAACACCGGCGCCGGCAGCGACACTGTGACGGCGGTCGGAGATTTCGACCCCACCAGCCTGAACTTCAACACCATCACGATCAACGGCGACGGCGGAAACGACACCGTCGACGTCTCTACGCTGCAATCTGCCCATCGTATCCTGTTCCGCTCCAACGGGGGCAACGACACTATCGTCGGCAATCTGCGCCCGCAGGATGTGGTCGAGCTGGCGCCGGGGACAAGCCTTGCCAACTATGTGCTGGCGGACAATGGCAACGGCACCAAGACCCTGTCGAACGGCACGCACTCGATCACGTTCACCGGCTCGGTGCCGCCGCAATTTCAGAATGGCTCGGCGCCGGGCGGCAATGGCGTGACCGGTGCGTTCGAGTACACAGCGAGCGACCTCGCCGGATTGAAGGCGCTGGTCAACGGCCAGCGGCCGGTGGGCGACGACGATGATGGCGCCACGGGCGTTCGCGACCTGTCCGGCCACAACAACAACGTTGCCAACCCGAATTGGGGCTCTGCAGACCAGCCGTTCATTCGGATCACCAATCCCCATTATGGTGAGGCGGACGCCAACGGCAATCTTGCGATCAATCCGGTGTTCGACGGACTCGACCCGCGCACCATCAGCAACGTCCTCGGCTCCCAGGAGGCCGGGCTGCCGAACGCCGGCAATGACGCCAATATCTTCTTCATGGCGATGGGGCAGTACATCGACCACGGCCTCGACTTCCTCGGAAAGGGTGGCAACGGCACGATCCAGATCGGGGCGCTGGGCGGCGGCGCACCGGGATCGGGCAACCCAGCCGACCTCACCCGCGGCAGTGTCGCGTCTTACGACGCGAACGGCGTGCCGCAGCACATCAACCGCACCTCGCCCTATGTCGACCAGAACCAGGCCTACGGCTCCAACGATCTGGTCGGCCAGTTCCTGCGCGCAGGCGATGACAATGGCGGCCTCGGCGCGCATCTGTTCGCCGGCGCGCCTGATCCGTCGAATCCGGAATTCGCTTTACTGCCGACGCTGCGCGAACTGATCACGGAGCATTGGCAGAACAACACCGTGTTCCATTCAGCGAGCCTGCAGGGCGGCTCGGTCGCGTTCCGGGATTATTTCGCGGGCCTTGTCGGCCAGAACGGCGTGATCAATCAAGCGTTGCTGCCGTCCATGATCTCGAACTTCATGGGCACCAACCATGCGCTGTTGCTGGACGCCAACCCGTTCATCAACGTGCTGGATCACTATGTCTCCGGCGACGGCCGGACCAACGAGAATTTCGCGCTGACCTCGATCCACACGATCTGGGCCCGCAACCACAATCACCATGTCGAGGGGCTTGCCGCCGCCGGATTCCAGGGCACGGCCGAGGAGCTGTTCCAAGCCGCCAAGATGATCAACGAGGCGGAGTATCAGCGCGTCGTCTTTGACGAATATCTCGAGACGTTGCTTGGCGGTCTGCGCAGCCAGGGCACTCACGGTTTCGAGGAGTACGATCCGAACGCCAACGCCGGCATCTCGCACGAATTCGCCGGCGCAGTGTTCCGCTTCGGCCATTCGCTGATCGGCCAGACCATGACGGTGCTCGATGCGAACGGCAATCCGACTCAGGTCAACCTGTTCGACGCCTTCCTCAATCCGAGCAACGACCCGTCGGCGTTCCCGAATCCGCTGCCCCCGGGCTACACGCCGCAGCCGGGCTATGCGCAGCACGGCGTCAACGCCATCATCGGAGGCACCGTCAGCCAACCGGCCGAGGACGTCGACTTCAACATCGTCGACGCCGTGCGCAACGATCTGGTGCGGATCAACGCCGATCTGTTCGCCTTCAACGTCGCCCGCGGTTGGGACCTCGGTCTCGGCACGCTGAACCAGGTGCGGCGTGACCTCGCCGCATCGACAAACCCCTACGTCGCCGAATCTGTCGGCTTCGCCGGCAGCGATCTCACGCCGTACAGCTCTTGGGAGGACTTCCAGCAACGCAACGATCTCAATAATGCGGTGATCGCCCAGTTCAAACAGGCCTATCCTGACCTGACACTGGCGGCCGCTGATATTGCCGCCTTCCGCGAGGTCAATCCCGACATCGCGATCGCAATGCAGAATGACGGCACCGGGATCGTCAGCGGCATCGACCGGCTCGATCTTTGGGTCGGCGGCCTGGCCGAAAAGCACATCAATGGCGGCCTGGTCGGTGAAACCTTCTGGGTAGTGCTGAGTGAGCAATTCGAGCGGCTGCAGGACGGCGATCGGTTCTATTACATCTCGCGGTTCGATAATTTCGACTTCTACGAGAACTTCATCGACGGCCAGCAATTCGCCGACATCGTCACCCGCAACACCGGCATGACCGGTCTTCCGGAGCACATGTTCCAGACTGATCCGATCGACCAGAATGAAAACGAGGGAGAGGGAGAGGGAGACGGCACGCCGGTGGGAAATGGCGACCCGCCGACCGACGATGACGATGACGATGGTGACGGTACCGCCGGTGGTGATGACGATGATGACGACGATACTCCACCCGCCAATGGTGAGGGCGATGGGACGACGCCGCCGGTCGGGGGTGTGATCCGCACGGGAACGCCGCAGCCCGACGTGCTCGTCGGCGGCGCCGGCGACGACAACATCGTCGCCTTTGCGGATGACGACGTGATCGCCGCCGACGCCGGCGCCGACGCGATCTCGGCCGGTGACGGCAACGACTTCGTCAACGCCGGCGCAGGTCGCGACGTGATCTTCGCCGGAGCGGGTAACGACCAGGTATTCGCTGGCGACGGTGCCGACATGATTTACGGCGACGCCGGAGCGGACCGGATTTTCGGTCATCAAGGTAACGACCTGATCAACGCCGGCGCGGGTGACGACATCGTGTTCGGCGGCGCCGGCAACGATCTGATCGTGGCCGAACTCAGCGACGGCAACGACGTGTACTATGGCGACGACAGCGAAGGTGGCAGCGGCATCGACACGCTCGACCTCTCGGCGGCGACGGCCAACGTCACCGTCAACCTCGGTTCGGGACCGCTGTTCCACGGCAGCGCCTTGGGTTCGCAGACCGGCAATGATACGCTGTGGAGCATCGAGAACGTCTACACCGGCTCCGGCAACGACACGATCACCGCCAGCAACGCGGTGAACGTGATCAGCGGCGGCACTGGCAATGACACCTTCCGCTTCACCTCGACGTCGGCGGCCAACGGCGACACCATCCTCGATTTCGAGCCGGGCGACCGGATCGATCTGACGGCGATCGACGCCAGCACCAGCGCCAACGGCGATCAGAGCTTCGAACTGATCAATGGAGCGACGTTTACTGCGGCGGGCCAGCTCGCCGTCAGCTTCGAGAGCCGCGAAGACGGCGACTTCACCGTGATCCGCGGCAACATCGACGGCAATGCCGATGCCGATTTCAAGATCGAGGTCGCCGGGCATCACAATCTAACGTCGTCGAACGTCGGTCTGTAGGCGGCTTGGTGGCTCGCGGCGTGGCGCCGCGAGCCACCGAGACCTTCCCTCGTTTCAAGCGGGTTGATTCATTATGGCCAAGCCGAAAGAACTTTCGTCTGCGAAGCGGCGAAATCTCGCCGAGCTGACCCGTGGTTTGCGCGGCGTTGCGATCTTCCTGTTTCTGGTCTCCGGGATGATCAATATTCTGGCGCTGACCGGATCGCTGTACATGATGCAGATCTACGATCGCGCGCTCACCAGCGGCAGTATTCCAACGTTGCTGCTGCTGTCGGCGCTCGCAGCCGGACTCTACCTTTTCCAGGGCTGCTTCGACGTGATCCGGTCGCAGGTGCTGGTGCGGGTCGGCGCGCGGCTCGACAAGAAGATCGCGCCGCTGGCGCACCGCGTCGCGATCGACATGCCACGGTTCGGCTTCTCGACCTCCGAAGCGCTCGAGCGCGGTCGCGACGTCGACACGGTTCGCGGATTCCTTGGCAGCCAGGGTCCGTCCGCGCTGTTCGATCTGCCGTGGATGCCGATCTATCTCGTCTTCATCTACTTCCTGCACCCGCTGCTCGGGGCGCTCACCTTCGCCGGTGCCTTCGTGCTGACGATCATGACGGTCGTCAGCGAGGTCCTGACCAAGCGCCTCAGCATCGCCACCCGCAAGGCGGCGATGGCGCGCAACACCATCGCGGATTGCAACGCGCGCAATGCTGAAGTGCTGAAGGCGATGGGATTCGCAGATCGTGCCGTCAGTCGGTTCAACATCGCCAATGGCGAGCACCTCGAGTTGCAGACCAAGGCAAACGACATCACCGGCAATTTCGCGGCGGTGTCGCGGGTGTTGCGGATGCTGCTGCAGTCGGCGGTGCTTGGTCTTGGCGCCTACCTTACGATCAAGAACGAGCTGTCGGCCGGCGCGATCATCGCCTGCTCGGTGGCTTCGGCGCGCGCGTTGGCCCCGGTCGATCTCGCGATCGGTAATTGGAAGTCTTTCATCGCGGCGCGCATGGCTTATCACCGTCTGCGCGACACCGTGGTGGCGCTCGCTTCGGCAGACGAACCGATGCAACTGCCGGCGCCGAAGAATCGCCTCACCGTGGAGAAGGCGACGATCGCCGTGCCGGGCACCGGCCAGATCGTGCTCAGCGATGTCAGCTTCGAACTCGAGGCCGGGCAGGCGCTCGGCGTGATCGGCCCGAGCGCCGGCGGCAAGACCACCCTGGTCCGCGCGCTGACCGGGATCTGGCCACTGCTACGCGGCAGCGCGCGGCTTGACGGCGCTGATCTCAGCCAGTGGCGCGAGGACGAGATTGGACGGCACATCGGTTATCTGCCGCAGGAAGTCAGCCTGATGGACGCGACCATCGAAGAGAACATCTGCCGCTTCGAGCCGCAGCCCGACTATCGCAAGGTGGTGGAAGCGGCCAAGGCAGCCGGCGTGCACGAGATGATCGTGAAGTTGCCGGACGGTTATCGAACCCAACTCGGCCCGCAGGGGTCCTCGCTGTCGGCCGGCCAGCGTCAGCGCGTCGCGCTGGCGCGGGCGCTATACGGCAATCCATTCATTGTGGTGATGGATGAGCCGAACTCGAATCTCGACGGCGAGGGCGGAACGGCGCTCACCGCCGCGATCGAGGGAATTAGCGCGCGTGGCGGCATCACCGTCGTGATCGCGCATCGGCCGAGCGCCCTGGTTGCGGTCGATCTGGTGGCGATCGTCCAGGGTGGACGCATGGTCGCGTTCGGCAAGAAGCAGGACATCATGACGCCGGGCCTGCAGCCGCAGGCGCGGCCGGCGGCGGAAGAGCCGCAGGAACTGATCCGGAGGCCGGCATGATTACAGCCAAGCCGATCAGGCAATCTGAATCCAAGACGCCGACGCGCGAAGACTATGTCAGCGAGGAATCGGACAAGCGCCGCTGGGTGCCGCTCGCCTTCTTGCTGTTCTTGACCGGCTGCGCCGCCTATCTGAAGAGTTTCATGCCGGTGGGGCTCGAAGCGCGCGAGGAAGGCAAGCCGAAACCGCCGGGTGGTGATGACGAGGCAGCCGGTCCGAAGCCCGATGAAGCCATCGCCACCGAGGACGATGATCTCACGACCGCAAGTATCCGGCCTCAGCCTAAATCGTCCGACAATGTCATTCCGGTGCGGTTCGCCCTCTCGAAGGACGGCGCCGTCGTGATGACGTCCGCGCCACCGCTGAGTTCAAACGATCAGCCTCCGCCAGTGACGATCGACCGCTCGACGTTCGGGGACCGCCCGGGTGCCCCCAACGACAACCGGGCCGGCAATCCCGGAGGTGGCGGCGGTGGAGCTGGCGGCGGCGGTGGAGCTGGCGGCGGCGGCGGAGGTGGCGGCGGAGGTGGCAGCGGCGATCGCGGGAGTGGAAACGACGGCCCGCTGCGGCCGCCGCCGGAACGTCCTCCTTCAGTCAACCCGCCCACGCCCGAAAGCCAGCGCAATCGCGCGCCGCGCGTCGCCGGGCCTGTCTATCTGTCGAACGTCGTCGGCTGCGAAGGCATGACGATTGCAGTATTGGCTCTGCTCGCCGGCGCCACCGATCCCGATGGCGATGCGCTCCGTGTTCTTGGTGTCAGGTCGAGTTCCGGCACGCTGAAGCAGGCGGAAGATGGAAGCTGGGTTTTCGCGCGAGATCAGGGAATGCTCGGCGAGGTGACGCTGACCTACTGGATCACCGACGGCAATCTGCTGATCAAGCAGACCGCGCATTTCAACGTCGTCGAACCGCCGCCGATCATCGGTGGCGCCGGCGACGACAATCTGCTGGGCACGCGCTGCGCCGACACGATCATCGGCAATGCCGGTGACGATAATATCGACGGCCGCGAGGGCAGCGATACGATCAGCGGCGGCGAGGGCCACGATCATATCGTCGCCGGATCCGGAAATGACATCGTCTATGCGGGCGCCGGCAACGACATCGTTTTCGCAGGCCCGGGCAACGACGTGGTGTTCGGCGGAGCAGGGAACGATCGCCTGTTCGGCGAGGACGGTGACGACATCCTGTTTGGCGAGGACGGCAACGACACTCTGTTCGGCGGCGCCGGGGCCGATATCCTGATCGGGGATGTGGGCGACGACAGGCTTTACGGCGACGCCGGCAATGACACGCTCGACGGTGGTGACGGCGACGACGAGCTCGACGGCGGCGACGGCAACGATCGGATGGCTGGCGGCGACGGCGACGACACCCTGGCGGGCGCCGCCGGCAACGACACGCTGATCGATGGGCTTGGCGCAGACATCGTTCGCGGCGGCACCGGCAACGATTACGTCGTCGCCGCGGCGGACGGCGCGCCGGATGATTATTCCGGCGATTCCGGTCGCGACACGCTGGACTATTCTGCCGCAAACACGCGCATCGCCGTGGACTTGGAGCGGGGCACGGCCGATGGCGACGAGATCGGCCATGACACGATCGCTGGCTTCGAGGAAATTATCGGCGGCAGCGGCGATGACGATCTCAGCGCCGGCGCCGATGCGGTGACGATCCGGGGCGGTTCGGGTGACGATCTGGTTTCCGATGGCGCCGGTGAGGACGTCGTTGACGCAGGCGCGGGCGATGACCGCGTGCTGGCGGCGATGGATGGCGCCGACGACCGATACGACGGCGGAGCCGATTGCGATACCATGGACTACTCGCGGGCAACGCTGCGGGTGAACATCGATCTCGGCGAGGAGACAGCGGAAGGCATCGAAATCGGCAAGGACCTGCTTGCCAATTTCGAACGGATCATCGGCGGTAGCGGTGACGACGACTTCATAGCCGGGTCATCCTCGGTGTCGTTCACCGGCGGCGAGGGCAACGACACGTTCCAGTTCCAGCGACGGGACGATGATCATCAGCCTGACATCGTCCGCAAAATTACAGATTTTGCGGTCGGTGATCGCATCATCGCCGCGACTTACGAAATCTACTATCGCGACGAGAACGACGCTGCCGATCAAGTCGCCGACCTTTTCGAGGACATCTATCTCGCCGATCAAGGCGATCAGCGGCCCGTCCGCTTCCGGTTCGAAAAGCAGGACAACGACGAATTCACGATCATCGAGGTGCAGGACAGGCCCGACAATGATCAGGATTTCTACGCGATCCAGCTGTCCGGTCATCATCAGCTTCAGTTCACCGTGTCGGTGTCCTGAGCGATCCAGGAGAATTCGTTATGAAACACGTCGATTCCAGCGAGTTCGTCCCGGTTGCCGTGAGCCCTCGAGAGTCAGGGGCAACGAGCGAAGACAAGCCGTTCCGGCTTTGGCCGCGTGTCCTCGGCGGCGTTTCGCTGGTCGCGTTGCTGGTGATCGGCTGCGGCGGCTGGAGCGCGCTGGCAAAACTCGAAGGCGCTGTGATCACATCCGGCGCGGTGAAAGTCGATCAGAACCTCAAGGAGGTCCAGCATCGGGATGGCGGCATCGTCAAGATGCTCGCCGTGCGCCAGGGCGATTTCGTCCGCGAGGGGCAGGTGTTGGCGACGCTCGACGACGTGCAGATCAAGGCCGAACTGTTGATCGTCCGTTCGCAGTTGAGCGAAGCCCTGGGGCGGCGCGCGCGGCTGACCGCCGAGCGTGACAATCTCGCCGCCATCGACTTCCCCTCGGAACTCACGGGGCTCAGCACGACGTCGGAGACTGTGATGGTCGGCGAACGTCGGCTGTTTGCCGGCAACAAGCTGACCCGGGACAGCCAGAAAGAACAGCTCGAGCTCAGCGTCGGCCAGACGGGCGAGGAGATCAACGGCATGGAGGCGCGGCTGGCGGCCAAGGAAGAGGAGATCAAGCTGGTCAGTGCCGAAAGAGAGAAACTGCTCGGCTTATTCGACAGGAAGATCGTGGAATACGCCCGCGTCTATTCGGTGCAGCGCGACTGGGCGCGGATTCTCGGCGAGCGCGGCGAGATCGCCGACGGCATCGCGCGGGCCAAGGTGCGCACCACCGAGATCCGGCTGCAGATCATTGCAGTCGATCAGAATGCCAGCACGGAGGCGCAGCGCGAACTACGCACGGTCGATGCACGAATCGCGGAACTCAGCGAGCGAAGGGTGGCAATCGAGGATCGGCTCGCACGGACCGACATCAAGGCGCCGATCGCCGGCTACGTCAACGAGCTGTTCGTGTTCACGGTCGGTGGCGTGATCACGCCGGCTGCGCGGATCGCGACGATCGTTCCCGACAACGCTGCGCTGCGCTTCGAGGTCAAGATCGCGCCGGTGGATATTGACCAGGTCCGTGAGGGGCAGCCCGCGCGCGTCCGGCTGTCGGCATTCAGCCGCGCGACGACGCCCGAGCTGCAGGCCCGTGTCGCACAGGTTTCGCCCGCGCCCGCGCGCGATCCGGCGACGGGCCAGGAGAGCTACATCGCCTATGTGCAACTGACCGACGAAGCCGCTGCGCTGATCCACGGCCTTCGCCTGGTGCCCGGAATGCCGGCGGAGGTCTTCATCTCCACCCAGGAGCGGACGGCCGCATCCTATCTGCTGAAGCCGATGAGCGACCAGTTCAACCGAGCCTTCCGGGAGCGTTGATCGGAGATGCCGGTTGCCTTTCGATCAACCCTTGCTGGCAAAGGCTTTTCGACAGGACAGTCGTGACGGCCTGTACGCCCGTCTGTGGTCGGCGCGGGGACGATCCATGCCAGCAAAGCGCGCCCATTCAGCCGCCTTAATTCTTGCTCTTTAACAAAGTCCGATAGAAATCAATCAGCGTTTTCGACTCGCGATCCCAGTTGTATTTGTTTCGAACGGCGGCCTGCCCGTTTCTGCCCATGGCTTCTGCTTGTTCGGGATGATCGAGAATCCAGCGCATCGCATCGGCGATCGCCTTGGGGTCGAGAGGATCGACAAGCAGACCGCATTTTGCGCCGTCGATGATCTCTCTCCACAGGGGAAAATCAGAGGCCACAACAGGTAGTCCAGCTGACATATATTCAAACATCTTGTTGGGCTGAGCATCGATGTGGTTCGGCATCGGATGGAACAGGACGAGTCCGCCTCTCGCGCCCCCCAACAATTGAGCAACTTCGGACCGATTGAGAGATTGGCGGTATCTCACACGGGACCAGCTGCTCAGTTCGCGCAATTCGGCGGCCAGACCTGCCGGGCTGATTGCCCCAGCTATCTCCAAGTGTGCGTCAGGTCGATCTTTCAAATGATCGAGCGCTTGCACCATGCCCTTGACGCCGCGGATGTCAGTGAGCGCGCCGACATAGGCAAACGCTTGAGGCCTTTGGTTGTATGGTTGCGGTGTTGCGAGAACCAGTTCAGACTGGATTGGAAAGTTCTGAACGATGACTGTCCGCTCGAGAGGAAACCGAGCCGCAATGGTCGAAGTAGCGGGTACAATTCCGTTGAAGAACCTGCCGGCCAGCCATTCCATCGCTGAAATTGCCTTGGCCACTGGCCACCGCAACACGACCGGGATCCAATGCTTGCTCATTATTTGTCGTGGGACATCCTCATGGACGTCGTAGATCACTTCGTGTCCAAAAACACGAAGGACGAGACCCAACGGAATCAGCTCGGGGTCATGAAAGTGCACAAGACGGGGTTTAGTCCGGCGAATGAAATCAAAAGCGCGCTTGTTACCGTGGATGGCGCGCAGCAATCGACTTTCCGGCAGTTTTCCAAGATCGTGAACATTGGCACTGCCAGTCCCGAGACTGTCGCCGAGCCCATCCGCAACGACAAGAGCGACGTCTGCGTCGAGCGCGGCATGCAAGGTCTGCACCTGCTTGACGAAGATGCGGATATCATTCCGTGGATGGACGGTAGAGAGCTGTATCAGCTGATGTTTGTTCATCGTCAGGTCAAGAATACACTTTAACTTCCCGGCCGATCGCGCGCTGAATCAAGCGTTGCACTTTCTTCAGCAGCTTGTGGCGGGCCTCCCAGGTCGGGAAATCCGTGTGATGATGCGATGGGGCGGTCAGATAGCTGTCGAATTGCTCGCGAGTAATCCTGAGTTTCTTGCAAAAATACTCGATGTCGGTCTCGAGCTCTTCCGGATCGTAAAGCGGCTCCTGCAGCTTCGCCAGCGCCTCGTCACGAGTCATCTGACCGGATACGATCAGGCTGGCGAAATGCGGTCTGCGCTTGTCGTAACCGAACTTGGTCGGCAGGTAGTAGTTCTGAAACAGTTTTGTGAACAGTGACTCGCCGTGTTTGCGTGGATAGGCGCGCCAGCCGATCTGCTCGAGTTCGCGAATGGCGAGCTGCTTGTCGTAGGGCATGAAGTTGAGCGGGCGGACGGTGCGCATCTTCTTGATCAACGGATACCAGAAATAGTAGTCGAAGAATCCGATGGTGCTGTAAGTCTCCAGCTTTCGTTCGCCATACTTTGCGTGAATTGCCCTGAGGTTGATCGCGTCCATCGCGCTGCCATGCCAGGCTTCCGGAAAAATGCCTTCGGTCGCCAGGTTGCCTCCGCTGAGGATGTAGCGGATGTTGTTGCTGGTCGCGAAGTGATACAGGCTTGCAAAGAAAACGTGGTCTTGCGGAACGTCCTGGTTGGCGACGCCTGCTTTCAGGTAAGCCAACTGCAGGTCGCGCATCTCTTCCCAATCGACCACATGGGTGTGGAGATCGAAATTGCAGTGCTTGACGATCTTTTCGATGTTCGCGACGGCGAGCTCGCTATTCCATCCGGCGTCGACGTGCACCACCAGCGGGCGCAAGCCCCAGTCCCTCACCTTCAGTGCCATGTATGAACTGTCGACCCCGCCACTGAGGCCCAGAATACAGTCGTACTCCTGATCTTTTCCGGAAAGACGGATCTGCTCGCAGGTCGCGGCCCACTTCTCGGCGCCGATCTCGTTGGGAAACCATCCGAGCCGCGTCTCCTCTTCGAACTTGCGGCAATGGTTGCAAACGCCTTGCGGGTCGAACGTGATCTCAGGATCGCTCGTATCCATGACGCAACGGATGCACTGCTGATACTGTTGCACGAAGATTTCTCGCTTCCGAAGACTGATGTCTGACGCTCAATTCGACCGCGGTGGTTTGCGACGGCGTCTATAGCTGCGACCCCCATGAGGCTCGGCATCAAGCAAACTGCTAAGTGCGCTCGCCTGGGACTTCAAGCCGACGCCAAGCTCACCGACAACACCGGAAATTATCGGTGATGGGCCGAAGGGTTGCTGCAAGACCGGGTGGAATTGCTATAACGGTCACGACGTCGATTTACAAGTGACGGTGGAATATTCGCGAATCATGACCATTTCAATTCCATTCCTGCGCCATACCGCGATCTTGATGGGCGGGACCGCCTTGGCGCAGGCGCTGGCGTTGCTGGCTGCGCCAGTTCTGACGCGGCTCTATCAACCGGCGGATTTCGGTGTTTTCGCAGCCGTCACTGCCGCTGCCGCCATTCTGTCGATCATATCGACCCTGCGCTACGAGCTTGCCATTGTGCTTCCCAAGAGTGAGGCCGAGGCGGCCGATCTCACGCTGATTGCCATGGGAACCGCGGTCGCCTTCGCGGTCGCTGCTTTCGTTTTGCCATGGCTGCTGCCTTCGTCGGTGGAAAGGCTCTTGGGACCGCTCGCGCCATTGTGGTGGTCTGTTCCTGTCCTGGCGTTGTTGATGGCGTCGACCCAGATCCTGAATTGCGTCGCCAATCGTCATAGAGCCTATCGGGCGATTGCGAGCGGGTTGTTGCTTCAACAAGGTGGGACAGCAGGCTTCTCGATCCTGATTGCGGCGTTTGCGATGATGCAGAACGGTCTCGTTGTGGGGCGTCTCGCGGGTCAGTTCGGCGCCGTCGCAGGTCTTGCGATCTTGCTGCGCTATGCGTTCGCTGCGCGGGGCGCATTGAACTGGCGGCAGATTCGTGAGGCTGCGAGCCGCTACCGCCAGTTTCCAATATTCAACGTCCCGTACAGCCTGTTCGGAACTGTTTCGAAGGAGTTTTTGGTTCTCGCGTTCACCGCGACGGGCCACCTGTCGGCTGCTGGATTTTACGGCCTGGCGCGTACGGTTCTGACGGTCCCGATCAGCTTTCTGTCGTCCTCGCTTAGCCAAGTCTTCTACAAGGAGGCTGCAACCAGCATCGGCACGCCGGCCTTCGAGAGCCTGATGCTCGGCTTGTTACGCGGCATCGCGTGCGGGATGGCGCCCTTGTTCGTCTTCGCGTGGTTTTGGAGCCCGTTGGCGTTCGCCCTGATTTTTGGGGAGAACTGGCGGGAAGCCGGGCAGTACGCATCAATTTTGATGCCGATGGCGTTCCTCGCACTGTTTACAAGTTGGCCCGAGCGGATCTTCGAGGTTCGAAGCAAGCAGCAGTACGCATTGGGAATCCAGGCGACATTCGATATCGCCTCCTTGTTGACGGTGATCTTGCTCCTGAACAACGGTTATTCGGAGATCGCCGTCGCACGCGCTTACGTGGCGATCCAGATCGCGTACCATGTGAGCTATTTGTTCGCGGTGTTTGTTCTTTCCGGGCTGGGCGCACGACGATATCTAGGATTCCTGCTGCTGCTGGCTTCGGCAGTCGCAGTATCGCTCGCTATTCAGCTGCCAATTCAACGATACGGGCCGCCTGATTATGTCGGGATGCTGTTCGGAGCGCTGGCCGCGATCGCCGTTGCGGCGCCATGCGCGATCTATTCCTTCAGGTCTCGTGCCCGGTCCTGAGTTGTCCGTGGCAGCGAGGTGTGCCTCGATGTGCAGGCCCTCGGCGCCGGCCCAACAGCGAACCGCGGATGGGCGCCCGGATGAACTACACCAACGGCATCCGCGCCGGTTTTGGTTGCTCTTTTCAGACTTATCCGAACGTGCTTACGATCGGCAAGGGCTGTGGAGGCCGTGGCATTTCGGCTCGCCGATGACGGGACCTCGACAAGGGGCGGCCGCGAACGGCCCACGTCCCAAGGACACGTGCGAGGCAGATCTCTGTCCTCGGAAAGAAAGGAAGCTGCTCGGGGTGGGGCCCGGCATCGCCGATTTCGCCTCGATCATTTTTCCGACGAGACCGTACTCTGGACGGCGAGCCAGATCCGGATATCGCCTCAGCCGATCTGTTCGGGCAAATCCAACCGGGGACTGTTCGACGTCGCGGATTGCAGTACCTCCGTCGATTTTCAACTGATTGCTGACCGCGATGTCGGCCGCCTCGCGCAACTCGACACTGCGCGGCGTCGCAGCCCCCCTTGAACGATTGAACGGGGCGGCTGGTCGAACTCGCCCGGTGCGAGAAGCCGCTGGTACTGCCGTTGCCGCGCGCGACGCAGGTCTTTACCATCAGGGACGCGGTCGCTATTTGAGAGCTGGGTGGCGGATCGATTCGACGGTCCAGGTCGTTTGACCGAGCCTCGTTCCCAATACTGGTGGTTCTAGCGTATAAAATTTGCCAGTTCGGCATATGTTGACCTACGGGCTTCGGCCCTTATACAGAACGGCACGGCTTCGCCCTGCATCCAGGCTGGGCAGGGGCATCCGTTCGAGCGATCAAGCGTCCGAATGGCGTTCGAATCCGTCAGAACATCGCGAGCCGGCAAATGAAATCGAACCTGATCGACAAGCTCAAGTCCAGAAAGGCCGTCATCGGCATCGTCGGTCTGGGCTACGTCGGCCTGCCACTGACTCTCCGTTACTGCGAGGTCGGATACAAGGTCATCGGCTTCGATATCGACGAGGACAAGATCGACATCATCAACCGTGGCGACTCCTACATCGAGCATATCTCGGCGGAGAGCATCAGGAAGGCGGTGGCGGCCGGTTTCGAGCCGACGACGGACTTCTCGCGAGCCGCCGAGGTCGATGCCCTGATCCTCTGCGTGCCGACGCCGCTCAACAAGTACCGCGAACCTGATCTTAGCTTTGTGCTCGACACCGCCGACTCGCTGGTGCCGTATCTGCACCGCGACATGGTCGTCTCGCTGGAGAGTACGACCTATCCCGGCACAACCGACGAAGAGCTGAAGCCGCGGATTGAGGCGCGGGGCCTCGCTGTCGGGAGCGACATCTTCCTGGTGTTCTCGCCCGAACGCGAGGATCCCGGAAACCAGAATTTCTCGACCCGGACCATTCCGAAGGTCTGCGGCGGACATACACCTGGCTGCCTCGAGGTGGGTCTGGCGCTGTACGGAAGTGTTATCGACAAGGTGGTGCCGGTCAGCTCGACGCGCGCGGCCGAGCTGACCAAGCTGCTGGAGAATATCCATCGGTCGGTCAATATCGGCCTCGTCAACGAGATGAAGATCGTTGCCGACAAGATGGGGATCGACATCCACGAGGTGATCCGCGCCGCGGCCACCAAGCCATTCGGCTTCGTTCCCTACTTCCCCGGGCCTGGCATCGGCGGCCATTGCATCCCGATCGACCCGTTTTACCTGACCTGGAAGGCGCGCGAATACGGCATGCATACGCGCTTCATCGAGCTTGCCGGCGAGATCAATTCGTCGATGCCCGACTACGTCGTCGCCAAGGTCGCGGACGGACTGAATTCGCGCAGGAAGTCGATCAACGGCAGCAAGATTCTGATCCTCGGGATCGCGTATAAGAAGAACGTCGACGATATGCGCGAGTCGCCGTCGGTGTTCTTGATGGAGAAGCTGCGCGATCTGGGAGCGTCGATCGCCTACAGCGATCCGCATATCCCGGTGTTCCCGAAGATGCGACAGCACCAGTTTTCGCTGTCCAGCGTTCAGCTCACGGCCGATAGTCTCAAGGACTTCGACTGCGTGTTGTTGACGACTGATCACGACAAGTTCGACTATGACCTGATCGGATTGAACTCACAGTTGCTCGTGGATTGCCGCGGCAAGTTCCGTGAGCCCGCCGATCACATCATCAAGGCCTGAAGATGCGCCAGTATCCCCCGAACATCACCGACCGGAAAATCCGCTTTGCGCTCGTCGGATGCGGGAGGATCGCTCAAAACCACTTCATGGCGCTGAAGAAACACCAGGATCGCGCCGAGATCGTCGGGGTTTGCGACATTGACCCCAAGTCTTTGGCGGCTGCGGCGGAAACCACTGGCGCCACGCCCTATTCGAATTTGCGCGATCTGTTGGAAAATTCCGACGCCGATGTCTTCTCGCTGACGACGCCGAGCGGCTTGCACGCCGAGCACGCGATCGAAATCGCCGCAGCCGGCCGCCACATCGTGACCGAGAAGCCAATGGCGACGCGGTGGCACGATGGGGTGCGCATGGTGAAAGCCTGCGACGATGCCAGTGTCCGCCTGTTTGTGGTCAAGCAGAACCGCCGCAATTCGACGCTTCAGCTGCTGAAGCGCGCGATGGAAAAGGGTCGATTTGGCCGGGTCTACATGGTGAACATCAACGTGTTCTGGACCCGCCCGCAGGATTACTACGACAGCGCCAAGTGGCGAGGGACGTGGGAGTTCGACGGGGGCGCGCTGATGAACCAGGCCAGCCACTACATCGATCTGCTCGACTGGCTGATCGGTCCGATCGAGAGCGTGCAGGCTTACACCGCCACCCTGGCGCGCAACATCGAGGTGGAAGATTCGGGTGTCATCGGCGTGCGGTGGCGCTCCGGCGCGCTTGGCTCCGTCAACGTGACGATGCTTTCATATCCGAAGAACTTTGAAGGCAGTATCACCATCCTTGGGGAAAAGGGCACCGTTCGGGTCGGCGGTCTTGCCGTCAACGAGATCCAGCATTGGGAATTCGCCGAGCCGGATCCGGATGACGCCGAAATCAACGCCGCAAGCTACGCGACAACCTCGGTCTATGGGTTCGGGCACCCGCTGTACTACGACAATGTCATCAAGGTGTTGCGCGGCGAAGCCGACCCGGAGACCGACGGCCGTGCGGGCTTGCGGTCGCTCGAAGTCCTGATTGCCGCGTATCTGTCGGCCCGGGACGGACGGCGAATCCCGCTGCCGCTGGATTTTTGAGATGAGTGTCACCATCCATCCGAGTGCGATCGTTGATCCTGGCGCTGAGATCGGTGACGGCTCCCGCGTTTGGCACTGGGTTCATGTTTGCGGCGGCGCCCGGATCGGTCGCAGTTGTTCGCTGGGGCAAGGCGTTTTCGTCGGGAACGACGTCACCATCGGCAACAACGTCAAGATTCAGAACAACGTTTCGGTCTACGACGCCGTGCGGATCGAGGACGACGTGTTCTGCGGTCCGAGCATGGTGTTCACCAACGTCTACAATCCGCGCTCGGCGATCTCCCGCAAGGAGGAGTACCGCGAGACGTTCGTCCGTAAAGGCGCCACGCTCGGCGCCAATTCGACAATCGTCTGCGGAGTCACGGTCGGAAGCTATGCGTTCGTCGGCGCCGGTGCGGTCGTAAACCGCGACGTCCCGGCCTTCGCCCTGATGGCAGGGGTGCCTGCTCGCCGGCTCGGATGGATGTGCGTCTGCGGCGTGCAGTTGCCGAAGGCGACCGGCCGGATCAGGTGCGAGAGCTGCGATCGCGCTTATGACATCGACCATGCCGCCTGTCGGCCCGCCGAAGCGCAGGATGGCGATCGGTCGCCGTCGTCCGACGCCCCGCCGACAACGAAACCGACGCCATGAAGATCGCCACCATTGTCGGAGCGCGTCCGCAGTTCATCAAGGCGGCTGGCGTATCGCGCGCGATTCGCGGCGAGTATTCCGGCCGCGTGACCGAGGTCCTGATCCATACCGGGCAGCACTACGACGACAATATGTCGAAGGTGTTCTTCGACGAGCTCGATATTCCGGAGCCCGACCATCAACTCGAGATATCCGGCGGGTTGCACGGCGCCATGACCGGGCAAATGCTGGCGGCGATCGAACTCACGCTGTTGGCAGAGAAGCCGGACTGGGTCTTGATTTACGGCGATACCAACAGCACGCTGGCTGGCGCGCTGGCGGCGGCTAAGCTTCATATCCCAGTCGCGCATGTCGAGGCCGGCCTGCGATCCTTCAACATGCGAATGCCGGAAGAGATCAACCGCATCGTCGCAGACAGGTTGTCGTCCCTGTTGTTGTGCCCGACCGCGTCGGCGGTCGAAAATCTCGCGGCCGAAGGCCTCGTGAAGTCCGTCTACAATGTCGGCGATGTGATGTACGACGTCGCGCTTGCGTCCGGACAACGTGCACGCGACCGCAGCCAGATCTTGAAACGTCTCGGCCTCGACGCAGGACGCTTTATTCTCGCGACCTGCCACCGCGCGGAGAACACCGACGATCGTGAACGGCTGGCGCAGATCATGACTGCGCTCGCCGAACTGGCGCGCGACATGCCGGTGGTGTTGCCTCTGCATCCGCGCACGCGGAGGCTGTTGGCGCAGCATGACCTGGCTGGACGACTGGAAGGCTTGACGGTCGTCGATCCGCTGCCGTTCCTGGACATGGTTGCTCTGGAGCAGTCGGCGCGGACCATCGTTACTGATTCGGGCGGCGTTCAGAAGGAAGCCTACTTCTATCGGGTTCCCTGCGTGACCATGCGCGACGAAACCGAATGGGTTGAAACGGTTGCGCTGGGCTGGAACAAGGTGGTGGGTCCGCACAGCGACGCCATCGTCGCAGCAGCTCGCGATTCTTTCGTTCCCGAAGACACCGGAGCGACGCCCTACGGCAATGGTCAGGCCAGCGCCGCCATCGTCGCTCTGTTACTGGCGCAAGGCGAAGGCGCTGCGTCCTGATCGCAGCGTATCGCTCCACATTGATATCGCCGGCTTAAGCTTTTCCGGCTCCGATCGAATCAGAACCGCAGCTCCAAACTCTCTGTTCTGACGCGTTCTCGCGACGCGAACCGGCATCCACTTCGCTCGAAAACGCTATCACGCACGTCGATCAAGCCAGGAACTGCTCCAGTTCCTTCTGCGTCGGATAGCTGATCAACACCGCGCGGTGCTTGCCGTGGAAGACGAACATGCTTCCCGCCGCGACCGCCGGGATCTGTGCCTGCTGGACCAGCGCCTGCATGTCTTTCAGCGAACCCGCGCCACCACATGCGATGATCGAGACGTCGACCGCCGCTGAGATTTTCTTCAGCAGGTCGATGTCATAGCCGCTACCGGTGCCGTCGCGATCGATCGAATTCACCAGGATTTCGCCGACCCCGAGCCTGTTGAGTTCCTCGGCGTATCGGACTGGGTCTTCCTTGGTATTCACGGTTCCGCCCTCGATCCAGACTTCATGGCGGCCGAACAGCGTCTTCCTGGTGTCGATGGCAGCCACGATGCTGGAGCTGCCGAACACGTGACAGGTCTCCTTGACCAGCTGTCTGTCCTTGAAGGCGGCGGTGTTCAAGGAGATCTTCTCGACGCCGAGCCGATGCAACTTGCGAATCTGATCGAGGGAGTTCACGCCGCCGCCGTAGGTTAACGGCATGAAGCACTCACCAGCGATATCGCCGATCAGCTCGAAATTCGGTTCACGCTTGTTGGGAGTAGCGCCGATGTCGAGCAAAATCAGCTCATCGACCTCCTTGTCATTGAAGATTTTGACTGCGTTGATGGGATCGCCGACGTACTTGGCATCCTTGAACTTCACGGTCTTGTAGAGGCCGTGATCGCGGAGCAGCAGGCAGGGAATGACGCGGGTCTTCAGCACGCGACGAAACTCTCGCTGAACTGCCTGAAAATCTGCAGTCCGAACTTGTGACTCTTCTCGGGGTGAAACTGCATCGCCAGCACGTTCTTCCGTCCCATCACGCTGACGAACCTGTAACCATAGTCGGTGGTGGCGAGAGCGTCGTCCGAAGATGCAGGCAACATATGGTACGAATGCACGAAGTAGAACCGCATTGGATCTGGCGCATCGGTGAAAATGCCGATGCCCGGGCGTGTGGGAGTGATCGTGTTCCAGCCCATATGGGGGATTCGGAGCTGGGTATTGGACGCAGCTTTGAACCGCACAATCTGAGCATCGATCCATCCGAAACCAGGAAGGGTCCCTTCCTCGCTCCCGTTCGCGACCAACTGGGCGCCAAGGCAAATGCCGAGGATCGGCTTCTGCTGTTCGACAACCAGTTCGTTGAGCAGATCGAACAGCTCCAATCGGCGAAGATTGGAAATCGCTTCATCGAACGAGCCCACTCCCGGCAGAACAAGCTTGTCTGCCGCGCGGAGGATGTCCGGATCTCGGGTTATCGTTGCCTTCGCGCCGACCTTTCGCAGCATGTTGGACACGGACGCGACCGTGCCGACGTCGTAGTCAACGATGGCTATCATTTGTGGCAACGCATAGGTTGAGGCGACAGGACGACACGACCGGACCAGCCTGGTTTCATCGCGATCAGACATACCAGATTCAGCACGTCGATGTCATGTTCCGCACGGGCGGCCTCGGGAGGGGATCCCGGACACGGCGCGAAGAGTTGGCCGGGGGCGGATCAAGCCTGTGCGCCGGCTTTCGACGTTGCCGGTCGTGCGGTCTATCCATCCGACCCGTGTGCCGGCTTCCGCCGGAAGACGACGAGATGTGACATCGAGAAGTTCACCACGAAGCTGACGACGATCGCAACCAGCTTTGCGGTGAATACGGGAACATAGGCCGACAGTACGACCAATGTCGTGGTGTTTGCGATCAGCCCCAGCAGCCCGGACGCCACGAAGCTCAGATAGTCCTTCCTCTTGAGCACACGCCCCGACTCCACGCGGAAGGTGATCATCGTATTCATCACGTAGGAACAGGACGCTGCCACCAGCCACGCCAGCACGTTCGCAAGCACGATCGGGAGTTCGAACACCTTGTAGGCGAGGGCAAAGACGCCGAGGTCGATGAACGTATTGACGACGCCGATGCTGGCGAACGCAACCATCTTGGACGCGAGCGACCTTGAAATGCGCAGGTCGGAAAGTCGGCGGAGTTGTGGGTGCATGACGGGCGTCCGGACGATACGGACCCGCTCTTAGCAGGATCGAGAGGCGCTGTCTGGCCGTTTTTGCTGGATTTCCGGCGAGTTGCAGGGGAGATGCAGGGCCGCCGGTGCGATCGATCCAGATCAAGCGCTGGAGCTGAACTGGCGCGTTATGGTCCCACCGCAGTCGCCGCGCGACAAGGGTTCCACAAATCCGGGAACCCGAGATCGGAGAGCCCTATAGCCACCGCTTCCGTCTCTTGAAGCTCTTCAAATTCTTGAAGCTCTTGCGCTGATCGCCGGCGCCGCCGAGGTAGAATTCCTTGACGTCTTCGTTGTCGCGCAGTTCCTCGGCGGTGCCGTCGAGCACGACCTTGCCCTGTTCCATGATGTAGCCATGGCTCGCGACGGACAGGGCGGCGCGGGCGTTCTGCTCGACCAGCAGGATGGTGACGCCGAGGTCGCGGTTGATCTGCTTGATGATCGAGAATACCTCCTTCACCAGCAATGGCGACAGGCCCATCGAGGGTTCGTCCATCAGGATCATCTTCGGCCGGGCCATGAGCGCACGGCCGATCGCCAGCATCTGCTGTTCGCCGCCGCTGAGATAGCCGGCGAGGCCGGTGCGCTCCTTCAGCCGCGGAAAGTAATTGTAAACCATCTCGATATCGGAGGAGACCTTGCGGTCGCTGCGGGTGAAGGCGCCGAGCCGCAAATTCTCGAGCGAAGTCATGTCCGAGATGATCCGGCGCCCCTCCATCACCTGGAAGATGCCGCGGCGGACGATCTTGTCGGGGTCGGTGCCGTCGATTCGCTCGCCGTCGAACACGATCTCGCCGCGGGTGACCTCGCCGTCCTCGGTTTTGAGCAGGCCGGAGATCGCCTTCAGCGTTGTCGACTTGCCCGCGCCATTGGCGCCGAGCAGAGCCACAATGGCGCCTTGCGGAACCTCGAGGCTCAGTCCGCGCAGCACCAGAATGACGTCGTCATAGACCACCTCGATGTTCCTGACGCTGAGCAGCGGGGCGGGCACCGGGGTGGCGGCCTGCGATCGATCGAGTGCGGCGGCTTCGGTCATGGACAGTCCTGATCGTCTTGGGCGTCATGTTGTTTTGAGCGAGGCTGATGCTGGCCCCGTTTACCGACGTCATCCCCTGCGAAAGCGGGGGACCCAGTATTCCAGAGTGTTCGTTCTTCGAACGAGAAGCTGCGGCGTACTGGATCCCCGCATGCGCGGGGATGACGGTTGGTGATGTTGCGGCGCCGCGGCTCTAAGCGGCGGCGGCACCGCACTGTTGCTCAGGCTTTTTCCAGCCGCATTTTTCAGCTCACCAGCCGAACCATTCCGGCTTGCGCGGCAGGTCGACGGTCTTGACCTTCTCGAGCTTGATCGTGCCCTTGGCGATCAGGTCCTTGATGTCGCCATCGGTCGGTCCCGTCACTTTCGAGCGATACAGGTCGACCTTCATCGTTCCGCGGTGGTCCTTGTCGGTCCAGGTCGAGGGATTGCAGACGCCGTCCATGCCGGCCGGCACCCAATCCTTCTTCTGGTAGAAGCCCTTGGCGACGTTCTCGCCGGTGGCGCCGCCGTTCTTGGCGGCCCATTCGATCGCCTCCTTCATGTACAGCGCGGAGCACACCGCCGCGACGTAATGCACCGGACGATAGACGTTGCCGGTCGAGTCGGAGATCTTGGAGACTTCCTCGACAGTCTTCATGCCGGGCGCATTGCCGCCCCAGGCGACCGCGGTGCGCAGCGGGAAGATCACGCCATCGGCGGCGTCGCCGGCGGTCTTGGCGGCGTTCTCGTCCATGCCCCACACGTTGCTCATGAACTGCACGTCGACCCCGGCCGCTTTGCAGGCCTTCATCACCGAGATGTTGGAGGCCGCGGTGTTGCCGAGATAGGCGTAGTTGGCGCCCGAGCTCTTCAGGCTCAGGCATTGGGCGCTGTAGTCGCCCGGCGCCAGCGCGAACACCAGCGGCGGCAACACCTCGAAGCCGAGCTCCTTGGCGAGGGCTTCGCCCGCCGCCTTCGGCGCGTTGGGGTAGGGATGGTTGGCGCCCATATGCACGAATTTCGGAGCGCCCGACTTACCCTTGGCCTTCCAGTCCTCCGCCGCCCACATCAGCTCGGCGCGCAGCGCGTCGGAATAGCTCGGGCCGTAGAAGAAGTTGTAGGGGGCGGGCTTGGCCTTGCCGCTGGTGCCTTCCGGATCGGTCAAAGCGGCGGCGTAGGAGCCGGACATGTCGGGGATTTTATCCTGGGCGAGGAAGCCGGTCAGCGCTTCGGTGTCGGCAGTGCCCCAGCCCATGATCGCTGCGACTTTGTCGCCGCCGGACCACTTCTTGTACAGCGCGATCGCGCGCGGCACCTGGTAGCCGTAGTCGTTGCTGTCGACATTGAGCTGCTTGCCGGCGACGCCGCCGTTCTTGTTGACCCATGCGAAGGTGTCGGCGACGGCCTGGCCGTAGGGCGTGCCGACATCAGAGGTGCCGCCCGAATAGTCGGCAAGATGCCCGATCGCGATCTGCGCCTGCGCGGTCGCCGAGACGGTTGCAATCACGAGCGCCAGCGACGCCGTGCTTAGTAGGGTTTTCATCGTCATGGTTGTTGTCCTCCGGTCGTCTTTTGTGAGGTCTCGTCGTGCATTCCCCGTTCCAACCTCAATGCGAGAACGGGTAGAGTTTCCAGTACGCCTTGATCTGCCGCCAGCGATGCGCCAGCCCGTCAGGCTCGAACACCAGGAATGCAATGATGATCAGGCCGATCGCGATCTCGCGCAGGAAGGTCAGGTTGTTGTTGAGCTGCAGCACGCGGTCGATCGCGCCGCCTTTCAGTTCCATGCTGATCCATTCCATCGCTTCCGGCAGCAGCACCACGAAGGCGGTGCCCATCAAGGTGCCGCTGATCGAGCCGATGCCGCCGATGATGATCATCGCGAGGAACAGGATCGAACGCTCGATGCCGAAGCCTTCGTTCGAGACCACGAGCTGATAGTGGGCGTAGAGCGCGCCGGCGATGCCGGCGAAGAACGCGGCGAGGCCGAACGACAGCGTGCGATATTTGGTGAGGTTGATGCCCATGATCTCGGCGGAGAGATAGTGGTCGCGCACCGCCACCAGCGCCCGGCCGTCGCGGGTCCGCATCAGATTGGTCACCAGCAGATAGCTGACCAGGAGATAGGCCAGCACGACGTAGAAATACGATTTATCCCCCCGCAGCGTATAGCCGAAGATCGAGAACGGATTCGCGGAAGCAGGCACCGATCCGCCGGAGAACCATTCGGCGCGTGAGAAGAAGTCGATCAGGATGTACTGCGCCGCCAGCGTCGCGATGACGAGATACAGCCCTTTCAGCCGCGCCGCCGGCAGGCCGAACACGAGGCCGACCAGCGCGGTGATGACGCCCGCGAGTGGGATCGTGAAAAACACCGGGATCGGCAGCGTGTTGTTGAGATAGGCCGAGGTGTAGGCGCCGAGCAGGAAGAACGCCGCGTGGCCGATCGAAATCTGCCCGGTGAAGCCGACCAGAATGTTCAGGCCCAGCGCGGCGATGCCGAAAATGCCGATCTGGATCAGCACGCTCAGCCAGTAGCTGCTCAGCACCAGCGGCGCGAAGCAGATCAGGATCACGCCGACGATCGCCGCGTTGCGGCTCGTCCTGGTCGGGAAGATCGTGGTGTCGGCGGCGTATGTGGTGCGAAAATCGCCGGCGGGAATCAGTGACGTATTGGCCATGGGGCGCTACCGACGCTCACTCTTGAATGAAGTCATTCCAACGCCCCTTTGTGTCTGGGCACAGCCGTGCCCGAAAACCGCTGTCCGCTTTTCGGCGATGATGCCTAAATGCGCTCGATGTCCTTGGTGCCGAACAGTCCGTAGGGCTTGATCATCAGGATGATGATCAGCACGTAGAACGGTGCGATCTCGTAAAGATTGCCCCAGTGCAGATATTCGCTGTCGACGTATTGGGCGAGATTTTCGAGGAGGCCGATGATGATGCCGCCGAGCACCGCGCCGCCGATCGAGTCGAGACCGCCGAGGATCGCCGCCGGAAACACCTTGATGCCGTAGGCCGAAAGGCCCGACGACACGCCGTTGACCACCGCGACCACGACGCCCGCGACCGCGGAGACAGTCGCCGAGATCGCCCAGGCCATCGCGAACACGCTCTTCACCGAGATGCCGAGCGATTGCGCCACCTGCTGGTTGAACGCGGTGGCGCGCATCGCAAGACCGTATTTCGAGACCCGGAAGAACCAGGCCATGCCGATCATCATCGCGATCGAGACCACCAGGCTCATGACGTAGACAGTCTGGATCTGCAGCCCGGCGAACGACACAGACTGGCTGGTGAAGATCTGCGGGAACGGCTGCGGGCTGACGCCGAAGATCCATTTCAACGCCGCCTGGAACACGGTGGAGAGCGCGATCGTCACCATGATCACCGAGATGATCGGCTCGCCGATCATCGGCCGGAGAATGACGATCTGAATCGCGATGCCGAACGCGAACATGAAGACGAGCGTGATCGGCATGCCGAAATAGAATGGCACCTGGTATTTGGCGAGCAGCGTCCAGCACACCCATGCGCCGATCAGCAGCAATTCGCCCTGTGCGAAATTGACGACCTGGGTCGCCTTGTAGATCAGCACGAAGCTCATCGCGACCACGCCGTAAAGCGTGCCGACCACGAGACCGTTGACCAGAAGCTGGATGAGGAGCTGGGAATTCATGCGGGATAACCGAAAGCGGATGAGGTTGTCCTTCCCTCTCCCCTTGCGGGAGAGGGTGCCCGAGCGAAGCGAGGGCGGGTGAGGGGGGTGCGATCACGATGCGCGCAACCCCTCACCCGGCTGGGCCCGCGGCGGGTGCCGAGGCCGCCGTCTCCCGCGAGGGGACAGGGCACCGACATCAGCGTTGCGGTGTGAAGCGATGCAATCATTCCGCCGCCTCCGCATGGGCGGGGAGGCCGAGGTCGACCACTTTCAGCGAGGTGCGGATGCGCTGGGTGGTGCCGTCCTGGAACTGGATCACGGTGTCGACCGGGATGTCGCTCTTGCCGCCGTAGATGCCGTCGATGATGTCGGCGTATTTCTCGTTGATCACGGTGCGGCGGACCTTGCGGGTGCGGGTCAATTCGCCGTCGTCGGCGTCGAGTTCCTTGTAGAGCAGCAGGAAGCGGGAGATCCGCTGCGCGGCCGGCAGCGTCGCGTTGACGGTCTCGACCTCGCTGCGCAGCATCTCGTAGACCTCGGGGCGCGACGACAGATCCGAATAGGTGGTGAAGGCGATCCGCTTCTTCTCGGCCCATTTCGAGATGATCGAGTAGCGGATGCAGATCATCGCCGCGAGCCGCTCGCGCCCGGCGCCGAGCACCACGGCTTCGGCGACGTAAGGCGAGAATTTCAGCTTGTTCTCGATATATTGCGGCGAGAACTTTTCGCCGTGCGAGGTTTCGGCGAGATCCTTGATGCGGTCGATGACGACGAGCTGGCCCTTGGCGTTGAAATAGCCGGCATCGCCGGATTGCATCCAGCCGTCCTTCATGTCGGCGGCCGAGGCTTCCTCGTTCTTGTAGTAGCCGAGATACATGTTGGGGTGGCGCACCACGATTTCGCCGATGCCCTGAACGTCGGGATTCTCGACCTTGATCTCGATCTCGGGTCCCATCGGCACACCGGTGGTGTCGGGGTCGACCTCATCCGGCCTATGCAAGGTGTAGGCGCCGAGCAGTTCGGTCTGGCCGTACAGCGTGCGCAGCGGCACGCCCATCGCGCGGAAGAACTTGAAAGTGTCGGGGCCGAGCGCCGCGCCGCCGGTCGCCGCCGAGCGCAGCCGCGTGAACCCGAGCCGGTCGCGCAGCGCGCGGAACAGCACCGCGTCGGCGAAGCCGGAATGTTTGCCCTCCGCTAATGCGGCGAGCCCCGCTTTCATGCCGGTCTCGTACAGCCGCTGTTTCAGCGGTGAGGCGTCCATCACCCGCGCGCGGACATCCGCCGCAAGGCCTTCCCAGACCCGCGGCGCGAACAGCACGAAGGTCGGCGCGATCTCGCGGAAGTCGTTCATCATCGTGTCGGGCTCTTCGACGAAGTTGACCTTCATCCGGCACAACAGCCCTTTGCCGAGCGCGTAGACCTGCTCCATGATCCAAGGCAGCGGCAGCACCGAGACGTATTCGTCCTCCGGCCCCTTCGGGTCGAAGCTGAGATAGGTCGCGCAATGCTTCAGAATGCGTCCCGCAGCCAGCATTGCGAGCTTGGGATGCGCGGTCGTGCCCGAGGTCGTGCACAGGATCGCGACGTCCCCGCCTTGCGTCGCGTCAACCAGCCTGTCGTACAGCCCCGGCTCGCGGGTGGCGCGGTCGCGCCCCATCGCGGCGAGCCGGTCGGCCGGAATCAGCCGCGGGTCGTCGTATTTCCGCATGCCGCGCGGATCGGAATAGACGATATGCTCCAGGTTGGGCACCCGGTCGGCGAGGCCGAGCAGCTTGTCGACCTGCTCTTCGTCCTCGGCGAACACCAGCTTTGCCGCGCCGTAGGTCAGCAGATAGGCAGCCTCCTCGTCGAGCACGTCGCGGTACAGCCCGAGGCTCATCGCGCCGATCGCATGGGTCGCGATCTCCGCCGCCACCCAATCGGGCCGGTTGTCGCCGATGATGCCGATGACGTCGCCGCGGGTCAGCCCCAGCTCCAGCATGCCCAGCGCGAAATCATGGACCCGGGTCTGGTAGTCAGCCCAGGTGAACACGCGCCAGAGGCCGAGGTCCTTTTCCCGCAAGGCGATCTCGCCGCCGAACTCGCGGGCATTGAGACGCAGCAGCTTGGGGAATGTGTCGGCTTGCGCGACGCGGCCGGCGTAGTCGATCATGCCACGCGCTCCGCAATCGGCGGATGGTCCGGCGCATCGTCGGGGTCGACCAGCACTTCGTCCTCCTCACCGAGATAAGCGCGCTTGACGTGCGGATCGGCGAGCACCTCGGCCGGGTCGCCCTCGGCGATCTTACGGCCGAAATCCAGCACCACGACGCGGTTGGAGATATCCATCACCACGCCCATATCGTGCTCGATCATCACGACGGTCATGCCGAACTCTTCGTTGAGGTCGACGATGTAGCGGGCCATGTCCTCCTTCTCTTCGAAGTTCATGCCGGCCATCGGCTCGTCGAGCAGGATCAGTTTCGGCTCCAGCGCCATCGCGCGCGCGAGTTCGACGCGCTTGCGCAGGCCGTAGGAGAGGGTGCCCGCGGTGGCCTTGCGCACCGACTGCAGATCGAGAAAGTCGATGATCTCCTCGACCTTGTGGCGGTGCTCGAGCTCTTCGCGCCGCGCCCCGAGCCAGTACAGCGCGCCGGTGAAAAAGTTGTTCTTCAGCAAATGGTGGCGCCCGACCATGATGTTGTCGAGCACGCTCATGTGGTGGAACAGGGCGAGGTTCTGGAAGGTGCGGCCGATGCCGAGCGGGGCGCGGGCGTTCGGCTTCAGCGCGGTGATATCGCGGCCGTGATAGAACAGATGTCCTTCGGTCGGCCGGTAGCGGCCGGAGATGCAGTTGACGATCGAGGTTTTGCCGGCGCCATTGGGGCCGATGATGGAAAACAATTCTCCGTCATTCACGGCGAAGCTGACCTCGCTCAGCGCGCGGACGCCGCCAAAGCGCAGGGACACATTGCGCACTTCCAACGCGTGTTCCAAACCGTTCCTCCCCGAGCGCCTTTCGCCACAGCATTGCTGTGTGGTGGCGGGATGCTCCTAGCGCTTGCCGCGCTTTACCTGCCGCGGTCTTTAGCCCGCAGCTTATAGCTTTCCCTGAATTTACTACAGGCGGGTTGCCGAAGATATGCGACTATTTTAGTCTGGAAAATGGGCTTGAGCGCAAGGAGGGAGGATCGGGACGCGCTTGATTACCTCAATCGTGCTTCAGGACGCGTCTGATTCTGCACTTGGCCGAGGGGCTTTCCAGCCGGCTGTGGAAGCTTGTTGCTGCATCACAGCATGAGCTGAGCTATGGTGTGGGACGTTATCGTCGCGAGGGTCTGGCTCATCTGCCGGTGCCTTAGTTCTTCTCCCTTGGATGATCCTTGCTTGGTGCAGCGGGCCGCGGATGGCTCACTGGTTGCTGGAGCACCGGCAACTCCCTGGGCGTAGGCTGGTAGCTGGTGCACTCAAGTCAATGACCAAGAAATTCATGATTACGGGCGGCGCGGGCTTCATCGGTTCGGCCGTCGTACGTCGACTGATCGAAACCAGCGATCATGAGGTTGTTGTCGTCGACAAGCTGACCTATGCCGGAAATCTGGAATCGCTTGCGCCGGTGTCGGCCAGTCCGAAGTTCAGCTTCGAACGGGTCGACATTACTGATGTCGAGGCCATGCGCCGGGTCTTCGCGGAGTTTTCGCCCGACATCGTGATGCACCTCGCAGCCGAGAGTCACGTCGACCGATCGATCGACGGTCCCGGTGAATTCATCCAGACCAACCTTGTCGGGACGTTCGTGTTATTGCAGGCGGCCCTGGACCATTGGCGAACGCTGCCGGCTGGTCGCAAGCCTGGTTTTCGCTTCCACCATGTCTCGACCGACGAGGTGTTTGGATCGCTTGGACCGTCCGGCTCCTTCAACGAGGAGACGGCCTACAGACCGAATTCGCCCTATTCAGCCTCGAAGGCCGGATCCGACCATCTGGTGCGCGCCTGGCATCATACTTACGGCCTGCCGATGGTGATGACCAACTGCTCGAACAACTATGGTCCCTATCAGTTTCCGGAGAAGCTGATTGCCCTGATGATCATCAATGCGCTGGAAGGCAAGCCGCTTCCGGTTTATGGGACCGGCGAGAATGTTCGCGACTGGCTTCATGTCGAGGATCATGCCGAGGCGCTGCTGCTCGTTGCCGAAACCGGAGGCGTTGGCGAAAGCTACAATATCGGCGGAGATAACGAGCGCACCAACATGTCGGTCGTTCGTTCGATCTGCCGGATCGTCGATGAACTCGCGCCCGACGCAGCGATCGGTCCACGCGAGAAGCTGATCGAATTTGTGGTCGACCGGCCGGGTCACGATCTGCGTTATGCCATCGACGCAACGAAGATCGAGCGCGAACTAGGTTGGAAGCCGCGCCATACCTTCGAGACCGGGTTGCGCCACACAGTCCAATGGTATCTCGACAATATGGGCTGGTTGAAACGGGTCCGCTCCGGTGCGTACCGCGGCGAGCGCCTCGGCATCACCGTCTGACTGCAGCCTAAGGAGGACATCTGTGCTTACTGTCACGCCGTCCGCCATCGAGGCCGTCAAGGTCGTCGTTCCAAAGAGCTTTGCCGATACGCGCGGGACGTTCTGCGAGACCTACAATCACAAGCGCTTTGTCGAGCATGGCATTTCGTTCGAGTTCGTCCAGGACAACCAATCCTTTTCGGCGGAGGCGGGTACAATCCGTGGCCTCCACTTCCAAAGCCCGCCGGCAGCTCAGGCCAAGTTGGTTCGCGTCCTGCGTGGCCGCATCCTGGATGTCGCCGTCGACTTGCGGCGCTCCTCGCCGACATTCGGTAAATGGGTCGCCGAGGAATTGTCCGCGGAGAATGGCAAGCAACTGCTCGTTCCTGTCGGATTTGCGCACGGCTTTTGCACACTCGAGCCGGATACCCACGTTCTCTACAAGGTCACGAGCTACTACTCCCCGGCGCATGATCTGGGGGTAGCTTGGGACGATCCGGATCTGGCGATCGACTGGCCGATCACGCCGGACAAGGCGGTTCTGTCCGACAAGGATTTGAGACAGCCGTCATTTCGCTCGCTTGCGCCCGTTTTCGAGTAGCCGATGCGCCTCGCGGTAACAGGTCGTATCGGCCAAGTTGTCCAATCGCTGCTGGAGCGTGCGCCTGCCGATATCGAGATTGTCACGATCGCCCGTCCTGACGTCGATCTGCAAGACTCGCTTGCGGTTGCGGAGGCGATCGGCGCTGCTCGGCCTGATGCCGTCATCAGCGCCGCGGCCTATACCGCGGTCGATCTCGCCGAGAAAGAAGCCGAGCTGGCTTACCGCATCAATGAAGCCGGCGCCGGCGCGGTGGCGACGGCCGCGGCCGATCTCGGCATCCCCGTGGTGCATCTGTCCACCGACTACGTATTCGACGGCGTTCTGTCACGGCCCTATCGCGAGGACGATGCGCCGGCGCCTCTCAGTGTCTACGGCGCCAGCAAGCTCGCCGGCGAAAGGGCTGTTGCAGCCGCAAATCCCGACCACGCCATCCTGCGCACGGCCTGGGTCTACAGCCCCTTTGGCAAGAATTTCGTCCGCACCATGTTGATGCTTGCCGACAGTCGCGCCGAAGTGTCGGTTGTTTGCGATCAGCGGGGCGCGCCGACCTGCGCCCTGGACATTGCGGACTGTGTTGTCGCGGTGGTCCGCAACTTGTTGGCGCGCCCGAGCGATGCCGCACTGCGTGGCATTTTCCACATGAGCTGCACCGGTGAAACCAGTTGGGCCGGTTTCGCCGAAGCAATCTTTGCTCACTCGGCCGCCGCGGGTGGTCCGTCGGCACGCGTCAAGCCGATTCCGACCTCTGAATATCCCACCCCGGCGCGTCGCCCGGCCAACTCCCGGCTCGACACCTCGCGTCTCGCCGAACGTCACGGCATCCGCCTCCCGAATTGGACCGATCCGCTCCCGCCCTGCATCGACCGGATACTCGCCGCACAGCGCGCCAGCCATTGAGCCAAAGGCTTCAACATGACCAGGGTTTCCAAGGGCATCATTCTGGCAGGGGGAACAGGAACGCGCCTGCATCCGATGACGGTGTCAGCCTCCAAGCAACTGCTGCCGATCTATGACAAGCCGTTGATCTACTATCCGCTATCCACGCTGATGATGGCGGGCATCCGCGAGATCCTGGTGATCTCGACCCCGGCGGACCTGCCGCGGTTTCAGCAATTGCTGGGCGATGGCGAGCGCTGGGGGATGTCGTTCAGCTATGCCGAGCAGCCGCGCCCCGAGGGGCTGGCGCAGGCTTACATCATTGGCGCCGACTTCGTGGCTGGCGGACCCTCGGCTCTTGTGCTCGGTGACAACCTTTTCTACGGCCACGATTTGATCGCGTTGTTACAAAGCGCGGCGAGCCATGGCGAAGGCGCCACCGTGTTCGCCTATCAGGTTAGCGATGCCAGCGCCTATGGTGTCGTCGAGTTCGACGAAAACCAGTTGGCGATCTCGATCGAGGAGAAGCCGGTGGCGCCCCGATCGAACTGGGCCGTGACTGGCGTGTATTTCTATGATTCTCATGTGGTGGATATAGCTGCCAATCTGACGCCTTCGGCGCGCGGCGAACTCGAGATCACCGACGTCAATCGGGCCTATCTCGAACGCAAGCAGCTTCGCGTCGAAAGGATGGGCCGGGGGTTTGCGTGGCTCGATACGGGGACACCTGACAACCTGCTGGATGCGGCAGAGTTCGTGCGCGTTTTGGAAAAACGGCAGGGTCTCAAGATTTGCTGTCCCGAGGAAATCGCCTTCCACATGAACTGGATCGATGCCGGGCAACTCGAGAATCTCGCCAAGCCGATTGCGAACAGCGGCTATGGCCGATATCTGCTCGACGTCGCCCGACGTTGATGGACGAAGCTCATTGAGCGTTCTCCAGAGCTTTTCCGGTTCTGATAGATCAGAACCGGAGCTCTAGCTTTTTGTTCTGACGCGTTTTCTTCACGCGAACCGGTTTCCACTTCGCTCGAAAACGCTCCATTGCGACGGCTTGGAGCAAGCGTTTCAGCGCCGACGCCAGATCGTCGCCTGCGCCTGTTCGTCCGGCAGGTCGTAGGTTGCCGCGCGCGCGAAGCGGGTCTGTTCGGCCATGGCGTCGAGGATGCCGGCCATCCGGGAATACACCCAGCCGACCGAGGGCAGCTGGTAGTGGCTGGTCGGCGAATCGATGGTGACGATGATGTCGGCGGTCGACTGGGCGATCCGCTCGGTCATGACCTGCCGGACTTCCTCGCGCGAGCCGAGATTGGCCGGGACCAGATCGTCGACGATCCGGTTGCAACGGCAATGCTCGCGGATCACCCACGCAAACAGCTTGCTGCCTCCGAAGGTGGTGAACACCGCGACTTCGCGTGCGCCGTCCAACTCCGGGAGATAGGGGCGCACCAGATTGAGGTCGGTCGGGCCGGTTTTGGTGTGGATCGCATAGGTGTAGGCAGCTTCCGGCATGGGGTGGCCGAGATTGACGACGAGCAGCGACGCGGCGGCGGCCACGGCGAGAACGCCGCGCACCCAAGGCGACAACAGGTTCCGCATCCAGCCCAGGATCAGCCCGGCGCCGACGCCGGAGCAGATCCAGACCGCGAACACCCAGGTCGACATGAACCGGCCCTGGTGCTGCGGATGGATCACCACGCCGGCCCAGGCCAGTAGCGCGAACAGAAACACCGCGCGGGCGCCCGGCGTGAGACGTGGAATTCCGAATGCACCGATCACCGCCAGGGCCATAACCGGGATCGCCAGCCAGGGCATGGTGTGGAAACCGTCGGCGAACACCTGCCAATAGAACTGTGCGCCCTGCCACAGGCCGGCGTTGGGATCGGGATTGTTGGCTGGCCCGACAAACCACAGGAACCGCGAAAGTCGGTGCGGGAGCAGGAACGAAATCGCGATCGGTGAGACGTGCCAGTACAGCATGGCGCGGCCGGGAACGCCGAGCGCAGCGTCGATCGCCGCCTTGTGTCGCCACCACAGCAACGTCCACCACAGAAACACCAACGCGTAGGCGAGAGTCGTCAGGTTCTCGGGCGGATACAGCGACACCGATTTCCCGAACAGTTCGATCGCCGTCGGGCCGCGGGCGTAGATGAAGGCGACCAGCGCGACCAGCAGCGCGGCGAGGATCAGCAGCGGCTGGCGGAGGAGCGCTGCGATCGCAGTGCCGACCCGGACCCGGCCAATCGTGCGGGCAACCCGGACGGTGGCGCGCCAGTGTTCGGAGGCGAAGGCGATCGCGATCGGCGCCACCAGCAGCCCCCAGTAATTGCCCTTGTGGAAGAACAGCGCGGTGAGGATCACCGCGAGCAGCCGCCAGCGTGCGGCGCTGTCGGGGGCGGCGGATGCGCGCAGATAGGCCCACAGCGCTGCAGCCGAGAGGCCGGCGCCGAGGCCTTCCAGCATCACGTCGGCGCTGATCAACCGGAAGGTGGGGCTGGCGGCGGTCAGGGTCGTGGCGATTGCAGCGGCGAAGAGTCCGTCGATCCGGTCGGCGAACAGCCGGCGGGCGATCAGCCAGACGAAGGCGATCGTCGCGACCCAACCGATCAGGCTCGGCACGATGCCGAGGCGATAGTCGATGCCGCCGATCAGCAGGACGACGCTCAGCACCAACCCGTGGAATGGCGGCCACACCTTGGCCTTTTCCAGCTCGCTGAAGAACCAGGCGGGGTCGAGATGACACATCGCCAAGGCGAGGTCGAGCCCGAAACTGTAATGCGAGTTGCGGTCATGATAGAAGACGCGCCACAGCAGATCCGGCGCGCGCGCGTACTCCGCGAACATCCAAGCGGCGATGGCGATCGCAGCGCTCAGGACAATCACGAAGGCCAGCGCCTCGGGCCACCATGTGGCGCGGGCGGCCCGGCCGCTGATCGGCTGCGCTGTACTTTGCACATGCGCACTGGCCATTGGACGGTCGGTTGTTCGACCGTCCTGTCGCTCAGCATCCGCCATCACGATCCCCAGGGAATTCTCTCGCGGTCATCCGAAGGGATTCCGGGCCTTCCCGGGGCATCGGATAGCATATCGGCCGCGGCGGCTGAAAGTCATGCCTTGGATCGGAAAGCTGCGAGCGAGGGCTCAGACCTCGAAGGGCTCAGACCTCGAGCCACTCCTTGCGGACCGCCTCGTTGGCCTTGAGGTCTCCCGGAGTACCTTCGAACACGATCTTGCCGTGGCCCATCACATAGACCCGGTGCGAGATGCGCATGGCGATCGACAGCTTCTGCTCGACCAGCAGGATGGCGACGCCGCGGCGGGCGATCTCGACGATCAGGTCGCCGACCTGCTGGACGATGATCGGCGCCAGTCCCTCGGTCGGCTCGTCGATCATCACCAGTTCCGGATCACCCATCAACGTGCGGCAGATGGTGAGCATCTGCTTCTCGCCGCCGGACAGCACGCCGGCCGCGGTATCGGCGCGTTCCTTCAGGTTCGAGAACATGTCGAGCATGTCGTCGAGCCGCCATTTGCCGGGGTTGCGCGGATTCTTGACGCCGAGCATCAGGTTCTGCCGGACGGTGAGGCCGGGGAAGATGTCGCGATGCTCGGGGACGTAGCCGAGTCCGAGATGCGCGATCTTATGGCTCGGCAGGCCGGCGATATTTTTGCCTTTGAACATGATCGTGCCGTGCGGCGGCACTTCGCCCATGATCGCCTTGACCGTGGTGGAGCGACCGACGCCGTTGCGGCCGAGCAGGCTCACCACTTCGCCGGCGGCGATATGCATGTCGACGCCCTGCAGGATGTGGCTCTTGCCGTAATACGCGTGCAGATCCTTGACCTCGAGCATCAGGCTGCCTCCTCGCCGAGATAGGCTTCCTTGACCTTCGGATTGCCGCGGATCTCCTCCGGCGTGCCGGAGGCGATCACCTGGCCGTAGACCAGCACCGAGATGCGGTCGGCAAGGCCGAACACCACGCTCATGTCGTGCTCGACGATCAGCAGCGTCCGGCCTTCGGTGAGGCGGCGGATCAGCGCGACCGCGCGCTCGGTCTCGGCGTGGCTCATGCCGGCGGTCGGCTCGTCCAGCAGGATCACATTCGCGCCGCCGGCGATGGTGATGCCGATCTCCAGCGCGCGCTGCTCGGCATAGGTGAGGAGACCTGCCGGCATGTCGCGGCGTGAGGTGAGGTGGATGTCCTCGAGGATCTGCGCGGTCCGCTCGCGCACCTCCGGCAATTTGTCGACGTTCTTCCAGAACGCGTAGCGGTGGCCCGTCGCCCACAGCACCGCACAGCGCAGGTTTTCCCACACGGTCATGTTGGTGAACACGTTGGTGACCTGGAACGAGCGCGACAGCCCGCGGCGGTTGATCTGGAACGGACGCAGGCCGGATATTTCCTCGCCCCGCAGCAGGATGCTGCCCGAGGTCGGCCGCATATAGCCGCTGATCAGGTTGAAGGTGGTGGATTTGCCGGCGCCGTTCGGGCCGATCAGTGCATGGCGCTCGCCCTGTGCGATGCTCAGGCTGATGTTCTGGATGACCTTGGTGATGCCGAAGCTCTTTTCGACGCCGCGGAGTTCGATCGCGTTGCTCATCGGGCGTGAACCTTGGCGCGGGCGGCGGTCAGCGTGGTGTCCCAGGTGTGGCCGACCCGCGCCCAGGCGAGCCGCGCCAGGACGAACCCGGCCACGATCAGCACCGCGGAGATGGTCCAGGTCAGCGGGCTCGCGGCGTTGAACGGGATGCCGAACGCCTTGATGTGCGGACTCTCGCCCGGATTGACGGTGTAGTGCACGGTGGTTTCGATCATCAGCATCAGGCCGGTGACCAGCGCCAGCGTCGGCAGCGCCGCCAGCAGATAGCTCGGCAGCATCTGCGTCAGCATGCCGGCGCGCAGCAGCGGCCGGTGCATCATCATCAGGCCGGTGATGCCGCCCGGCGTGAACATCACCACGGCGATGAAGAACAGCCCGAAATACAACTGCCAAACGTGGGTGAGGTCGCTGAGCCCAAGCGACAGGATGGTCACGAAGATCGCGCCGACGATCGGGCCGATGAAGAAGCCGATGCCGCCGATATAGGCCGCGAACAGCACGGTGCCGGATTGCACGGCTCCGAGATAGGCGGAATTGGCGATCTCGAAATTGATCGCAGCGAGCGCACCGGCGATGCCGGCAAAGAAGCCGGAGAAGCAGAACGCCAGATAGCGGACGACATGTGGATCGTATCCGACGAACTGCACCCGCTCGGGATTGTCGCGGACCGCGTTGCACATTCGTCCGAGCGGGGTGCGGGTCAGCGCATACATCGCGATGATCGCAATCAGGGTCCAGGCCGCGACCAGATAATAGATCTGGATCTGCGGACCGAAGTTCAGCCCAAACAGCTTGAACAGCTTGGTCCGGTTGGCCGAGATGCCGGCCTCGCCGCCGAAGAAGGTGCGCAGGATCAGCGCCGAGGAGGCGACCAGTTCGGCGAGGCCGAGCGAGATCATCGCAAAGGCGGTGCCCGAGCGTTGGGTCATCACCCAGCCGATCAGGGCCGCGAAGAACAGCCCCGCGACGCCGCCGATCAGCGGGACCAGCGGCAGCGGGATCGGCCATTTATTGCCGCCGAGCAGATTGATGGCGTGGATCGCGAGGAAGCCGCCGAGCCCGTAATACACCGCGTGGCCGAACGACAGCATCCCGGTCTGGCCCAGCAGGATATTGTAGGACAGCGCGAAGATGATCGAGATCCCGACCAGACTGAACGTGGTCAGCGATCCGCCGGATGCGAAGATCTTCGGCAACAGCAGCAGCGTGAGCGCTGTCGCGATCCAGATCCCATAGAACTTGAGGCGGTCGGACAAAGCCGGCCGCGGCGGCGCGACGCGGGAGGCGAGGTCGGTCATGTTTCGCGGGTTCCCAACAGCCCCATCGGCCGGAAGATCAGGATCAGCACAAGCAGCAGGTAAGGCATGATCGGCGCAATCTGCGCGACCGTCACGTTCCAGATGTCGCTGAGCCAGGATTGCGCCAGGTCCGGTCCGAGCGGTCCGAACACCGAGGCGAGCGAGCCGTTGATCGAGACGGCGAAGGTCTGCACCAGGCCGATCAATAGCGACGCGATGAAGGCGCCGGGCAGCGAGCCGAGACCGCCGACCACGACGACGACGAACAGGATCGGGCCGAGCAGCCCGGCCATGTTCGATTGCGTCACCAGTGAGGGACCCGCGATGACGCCGGCGACCGCGGCGAGCGCTGTGCCGACGCCGAACACCAGCATGAAGATCCGTTCGACGTTGTGGCCGAGATGGCCGACCATGTGCGGGTGGGTCAGCGCCGCCTGCACGATCAGGCCGACCCTGGTCTTCTTCAGGACCAGCAACAGGCCGATAAAGATGACGATCGACACCGCCAGCATGAACATCTTGTAGGCGGGGTAGTTGGTCGAGAAGATCGTGAACGCCGGGAAGTCCAGCAACGCCGGCGGCCGGAAATCGACCGGGCTTTTACCCCAGATGATCTGCACGATCTCTTCGATCGCGAAGGCGAGGCCGAAGGTGAACAGCAGTTCGGCGACGTGGCCGTTGCGATGGACGCGGCGCAGGCCGAACCGTTCGACCGCGGCGCCGATCGCGCCGGCCAGCAGCGGCGCGAACAACAGCGCCGGCCAGAAGCCGAACCAGCGGCTGATCTGAAAGCCGAAGAATGCGCCCAGCATGTAGAAGCTGGCGTGGGCGAAATTCAGCACGCCGAGCATGCTGAAGATCACCGTCAGGCCGCTCGCCATCAGGAACAGCAGCATCCCGAACAGCACGCCGTTGAGGGTGGAGATGACGATCAGCTCGAGCATGGTGTTCCAAGGCCGGGTGACGACATGATTTCGTCATGGCCGGGCTTGTCCCGGCCATCCACGTCTCTTGCGTCTCCACACCGTCAGGCGTGGATGCCCGGGACGAGCCCGGGCATGACGGGAGCGCCTTACGGCCGCTCCATCTTGCAGGTGGTCGGCAGAACGGTCTTGGCGGTGTCGATCTTGGCGACCTCCTTCCAGCCCCAGCCGGTCTTCTCTTCGTCGAACTGACCCGGCTTGATCTCGCCGAACGAGGAGATGTAGATCGGCTGGAAGAACTGATGGTCGTCCTTCCGCATCATGCCCTCGCCGCCGCTGAACACCTCGAACTTCATGTCCTCGAGCGACTGAGCGACCTTCACCGGATCCAGCGACTTGGCTTTCTCGGCGGCTGCAGCGAACATCCGCATTTCATTGACCGCGCGCGGATACCAGAGACTCAGGTCAACCTTGGCGCGGAACGCCTTTTCGAAGTCCTGCGACGTCTTGTGATCGACGTTGGCGAAGCCTTCCGTGATCTGGAACACTTGATGGTTGAGCCCGGTCTGCTTGATCGCGGTCGGACAGCCGGCGCCGCCGGCGTAGTAGGTGTACCAGCTGACCTTGAGCCCCGCGTCGGCAGCTGCCTTCAACAGCAGCGCGATATCCTGTCCCCAATTACCGGTCACCACGGTGTCGGCGCCCGAGGCCTTGATCTTGGCGACGTAGGGGGCGAAGTCGGTGATCTTCAGCAGCGGATGCAGTTCGTCACCGACGATCTGGATATCGGAGCGTTTCGCGGCCAGCATCGCCCTGGCCTGGGTTCGAACCGACTGACCGAAGGAATAGTCCTGATTGATCAGGTACACTTTTTTGATCGAGGGGGCATCCTTCATATAGTTGGTCAGCGCCTCCATCTTGATGTCGGAGTTCGCGTCCCAGCGGAAATGCCAGAAACTGCACTTGTCGTTGGTGAGCACCGGGTCGACCGCGGCGTAATTGAAGTACAGCACTTCCTTGCCGGGATTGCGCTCGTTGTATTTGGTGATGAAGTCCGACAGCGCGCCGGCGACCGACGAGCCGTTGCCCTGGGTGATGTAGCGGACGCCTGAGTCGATCGCCTTCTGGGCCTGGATCAGGCTTTCCTGCGGATTGGTCTTGTTGTCGAGCGGGACGATTTCGACCTTCTTGCCGAGGATGCCGCCCTTGGCGTTGAGCTCTTCGGCGAGAAACTGAAAGGTCTTCAGCCCGCCTTCGCCGACGCTGGCGCCGCCGCCGGACAAGGGATCGATATAGCCGATCTTGACGGTTTCCTGGCCCATCGCCGCGGAGCCGAGCATCGGCAGCGCGATCGCGACGGCTGCGAGAAGTCTCTTCATCGTGGTCCTCCCTGAATCCCCTGTTGGGTTCTTGATCTTGGATCGGTGTTAGCGCAAATCGGTCAGCGGTTTCAACCCGCCGGTTACGCTCCTTCGGTCGCATACTGGTCCAATGACGGTTCCGCAGCAAGACGGCGTTCGCTACGTGGCTGCGTCCAAACGTCGGATGCTTGCTCTCGAGATCGGACTTGCTCTGCTGGTGCAAAACGACCTTGGCGGACTTCTCTGCCGCGTCATGGTCAAACGCGGCCGGCAACCTTACTCCGCCGCAAGCCTAACGCCGCCGCTCTTTTTCGTGGTTGCTACATTTCCGATCACACCCCGATCGAGCAGGCCTTCGATCTCGGCTTCGCTTAGTCCAAGCTCGCGCAGTACCTCGTCATTGTGTTGGCCGAGCGTGGGCGCGAGTCGTTCGATCGGGTACGGCAAGTCGGCGAAGTCCTCGCGATAGGACACCGACGGCAACAGATGCGCGCCCATGAACCGGCGCACCACCGGTTGCCAATGTCCGGTTTTGAGCAAATGCGGATCGCCGACCAGATCGATCGGCAGCCGCGCGACCCCTGCGGCGATGCCGGCCTCCTGAAGCGTCACCATCGCGAGGTCCGGCCGCACACTGGATGTCCAGTGTCGGACTGCGATCTCGATCCGATCCTCGTCGGCGCGACGACCGTCCGCCGTCGCGAGCGAGGGATCGGCGGCGAAGTCGGGCCGGTGCATCACCCTGCATAATGCCTTCCATTGCGCGTCGGTCTGCACGGCCAGCGTGACCCATTGATCGTCGCCGGCGCAGGGAAAGCAGCCGCTCGGCACAAAGCGCGAGTGACGGTTGCCGATCCGCCGACCGGTGCGTCCCGTCGCCGATTGCTCGATGATCGATGACGCCAGCATCGGCAGCATGCATTCGACCTGCGAGAGGTCGATGTGCTGACCTTCGCCGGTTCGCTTCTGATGCATCAGCCCGAGCATCAGCGCGGCGGCGGCGTTCAGTCCGCCGACCGGATCGCCGAGCGCCGCGTGCAGCATGGTCGGCGGATCGCCGTCGCGGCCCGTCACCGACGGCAGGCCCGACGCCTGCTCGAGCGTCGAGCCATAGGCGCGAGCGGCGCTCCAGCGGCCGGTGATGCCGAAGGCCGGCATCGTCACCACGACGAGGCGCGGATTGATCGCCTGCATCGCAGCGACGTCGAGGCCGAGCCGCGGCAGCACATCGGCCGCGTAGTTGTCGATCACCGCGTCGGCGCCCGCGAGCAGCCGCTTCAGCACGGCGCGCCCGTCGTCGGTGGTGAGGTCCAGCGTGATGCCGCGCTTGTTGCGGTTCATGGTCTGGAACCAGTAGGTCTTCTCATAGGTCCGTTCGGGATGGTAAGGCCCGCGTGGATCCGTTCCGCGGAACCAGTCCGGATATTGGCAGGACTCGACCTTGATGATATCGGCGCCGAGATCGCCGAGCTGACGCACAGCCGATGGTCCCGCCCAGCCCATGGTGAGATCGACGATGCGGATGCCCGACAACGGCAGAGCTTCGTTCGGGCGGACGGCACGTTCGGCGGCGCGCCGGCGCGGCGACAGCTCCGCGTCATTGTGTTCACCGGCGCGTGGGGCGCGGCCGTTCGGCTTGCCGGGTGATTTCGTCAGACGCTGCGGCAGCACGGGCGCGTCGAACGACGAGGCGCCGATCTCGACCGTCGCAAAAGCTCCGCGCTCGCGCATCACCGGCTGCGCCAGCAACTGCGCCATGTCCGGAACCAGCGCCAGCGGCAGCCGCAATTCGATGCCGCGCTCGAACCATTCCAGCGCGGTTTTGTGCATCAGCACCGGCCGGATGATCGAGTTGAGTTCGTCGGCATGGATGAAGCGATCCGCGGTCGCGGAGTAGCGCGGGTCGGGGCCGAGTTCGGGCAGGCCGATCATTGCGCAAAAGCCGAGCCATTGCGCCGGAGTCACCACCGTGACGCCGAGCCAGCCATCCTTGGTGGCGTAGTTGCCGACCGGAAAGCCCCGGCCGAACCGGTTCAGCCCAATCCGCGGCCGGGTGGAGCCCGCTTCCAGCGCCAGTGCGATATCGAATTCGGTGATCTGCAGCATCGCCTCGAAGGCGTTGACGGCGAATCGCCGCGCGCCCTGATCGGCGCGGGCATAGAGCCCCGCCAGGGTCGGGATGAACGCCGTGAGGCCGGTGATCACGGCGATCTGGCCGTCGCGCGGCAGCACCGGCGGACCTTCCGCCGGGCCGACCAGTTTCACCAGACCGGCGAGGCTGCGGCACACGGAATCGGTCGCGAGATAATCGCGATAGGGACCGTGTTCGCCGAACCACGACAGCGACGTGATCGCAAGGCCGGGCTGCTCCTCGCGCAGACGCCGATGCGACAGCGGCGATGCTTCGACCGCTGCCGGGTGACGCGCGTCGAGCAGCAGGTCGCTGTCCGCAAGTAATCGTTCGATGCGTGCGGTGTCGTCCGGTCGATCGAGGTCGCCGACAATGCTGTATTTGTTGGTGTTGAGCCACGCGAAGGTGGCGCTTTCGCTTCGCCCTCCGGCATCGACCAGCGGAGCGATCTGTCGATCCGGATCGCCGCCGGGCGGCTCGACCTTGATGACCTCGGCGCCGAAATCGGCGAACAGCTTCCCACAATAAGCCAGCGCGTCGCCGGATCCGATTTCCACGACGCGCAATTCCGACAAGGGTAGCGCCCGCATTTCCACCCGACCTTGTTTCTTGGTTGTCCGCATCTTGGCGGCGTGGGCGCGGGCGTCAAGTCAAAGCTGCAGGCTGACCCGACGATCGCCGAGGTCGCGTCGCTGATCGCGACCATCGGTCATCGCAGAGCCTCGGCGCCCGGCTCGGCGAGCCGCCGGGCGAACTCCGCTTCCTCGCGGGGGTCGAGCTCAGACTGCCACAGCCGTCGAGCCGGCCAACCAAACCCCGCCGGGCGCCGTGCTGGGTGATCCTGCGTCTTTGATCGGGATTGGCGCAGGCGTCGCGGCGGTGCTAGAGCAGGGTCCCGAACCGAGTTCCAGCGCATTCGCCGCTGCTATCAAGATCGCCAATGCCCCATCATCAGTATGTTCTGACCCTGTCCTGCCCCGATCGCGCCGGTATCGTTGCCGCGGTGACGACCTTTCTGTTCGAGAACGGACAGAACATTCTCGACGCCCAGCAGTACAACGACACAGAGAGCGGCCACTTCTTCATGCGCGTGGTGTTCAACGCGGCCGAGCGCGTGGCGCCGCTGGCGGAATTGCGCACCGGCTTCGGCGCGGTCGCGGTCAAGTTCGCGATGGGCTGGCACATGCGGGATCGTGCGACTCGCCGGCGGGTGATGCTGCTGGTGTCACAGTCGGATCACTGCCTCGCCGATATTCTCTATCGCTGGCGGATCGACGAACTGCAGATGATCCCCACCGCGATCGTCTCCAACCATCCGCGTGAAACCTTCAGCGGCTTCGATTTCGGCGAGATCCCGTTCTACCACATGCCGGTGAACAAGGAGACGCGGCGGCAGCAGGAGGCTGCGATCACCGCGCTGGTCGCGCAGACCAAGACCGATCTCGTGGTGCTGGCGCGCTATATGCAGATCCTGTCGGACGAGATGGCCGGCCGTCTGGCGGGGCGCTGTATCAACATCCACCATTCATTCCTGCCGGGCTTCAAGGGCGCCAAGCCCTATCACCAGGCGTTTGATCGCGGCGTCAAGCTGATCGGCGCGACCGCGCATTACGTCACCAGCACGCTGGATGAAGGTCCGATCATCGATCAGGACGTCGAGCGCATCAGCCATCGCGACACCCCGGCGGATCTGGTCCGCAAGGGCCGCGATATCGAGCGGCGGGTGCTCGCCCGCGCGATGCACTATCACCTCGATGACCGGGTGATCCTCAACGGCCGCAAGACCGTGGTGTTCACGGATTGAAGGCCGCGCCGAGGTTCCGATCCCGGACTACTTGGCCGGCAGAGCGGCAGCCAGATCGCGGGCAACAGCCGTGGGAAGGATCAGCCCGGACATCTTCCATCCCGAACCGTCGAAATGCAGCTTGATCGCGCTGTAGGCGTCGGGATCGGAGCTTTCGCTGATCCTGATGGCGAATTCGACCGGCTGAATGAATCGGAACCGCTGCAGCAGCGACAGCACATTGCCGGTGTCGAGATCCGTCAGCTTCGGCACGCCGGCGAACGACGGCAAGCTCGGATCGGCGTCGAGACCGCCGGTCTTCAAAATCTGGGTCAGATGCTCCGGCGTCAGCATCTTCGCGATCATCGCCTCGGCTAATCCGAGCCCTGCGCCCCGCACCAGCGTTCGCTCCATCGGCCGAACCTGACGAGTCTGCCCGATGCGGTCGAGATACGCGGTCACGATCTGGTCCGCCAGCGATTGGGTCAGCGATTTGACGTCGGTGCGCGCGATCACCGCAGCGCCGTCGCCGGCGCGCGCCGCGGCGGCGAGGCCGGCCAGGGACGCCGCCGCTGATCCCAGATAGATCAGAATGCCGACCACAATCACCGCAAGGACGCCGAAGAACCAGCGCATCTCTATCGCTCCGTTGCTGGAGTCACCGCATTCATCGCGCCGGTTGACGCCGGCCGCGATCGCTCAACGCAGAGGCCCGCCGCTCGGCGCCGACTGCCCGGACTCTGTCGCTGCGGTTCCTTCGATCTTCTGGCGTTCGGCCGCTGGCAGATTTCGCAGCCTTTCCTGCTCGCGCATGTAAGCGTCGTATTTCGCCGTCCCGGGGCGCGGCGGCGCGTTCGCCGGCAGGCCGCCGGCCCATTGCGGTACGAAGTCGGCGAGCCCGACGGTCAATTGCTCGTTGATGGTGCCACATCCGGTCAGACTGCAAAGGATCAGACCGGCGGCGGCAGCGACCGATAGACGCAACGAACTTAACTGCATTGGGCTTTCGACGTCCTGGTTCACTGCCGGCTTCGCATTGTCGGCCGGCTCTGCCGCGCGGCGGCGGATCAATCACGCGGGATGTTATGTCTTCCATCCGATATTGGCATACCTGATATTGCACCCATCATTCCGGTTTCCATGGCAATGATGTGACCAATCGGCCGATCGAAGCCGTGGATTTCTGGTCGGAGGCTGGGGGCCTCGCACCCCCACCGTAGCACGAGACCCTTGGCAATTCGTTGCCACGGGTCGCGCGGTGAGATCGTCGCGGGGAGACTTCGCTAGGTCGCGGATAGCCGGCTCCAGCCTGCAAGACACCGCGGCGCCACCTCGGCTAGGATACGGACCGGGGCAAAAGCCTCGGGACGAGAGGCATCGGGACAAGAGGAAACACTCATGCTGATTGGCAGACGAACACTGCTGCAGGCCGCCTGTATCGCCGTCGCAACGGGCGCCCCGATCGCGGCGGCGCAAGCCGAAGACACCTTCAAGGTCGGTCTGATCGTGCCGATGACCGGCGGCCAAGCCTCGACCGGCAAGCAGATCGACAACGCGATCAAGCTGTACATCAAGAAGCATGGCGTCACCGTCGCCGGCAAGAAGATCGAGGTGATCCTCAAGGACGACGCCGCGATTCCGGACAACACCAAGCGCCTCGCCCAGGAACTGATCGTCAACGACAAGGTCAATGTGATCGCCGGCTTCGGCATCACGCCGGCCGCGCTCGCCGCGGCGCCGCTCGCCACCCAGGCGAAGGTGCCGGAAATCGTGATGGCCGCCGGCACCTCGATCATCACCGAACGCTCGCCCTATATCGTCCGCACTTCGTTCACGCTGGCGCAGTCCTCGATCATCATCGGCGACTGGGCGGCGAAGAACGGCATCAAGAAAGTCGCAACGCTGACCTCGGACTATGCCCCGGGCAACGACGCGCTGGCCTTCTTCAAGGAGCGCTTCACCGCCGGCGGCGGCGAGATCGTCGAAGAGATCAAGGTGCCGCTCGCCAATCCGGACTTCGCACCGTTCCTGCAGCGCATGAAGGACGCCAAGCCGGATGCGATGTTCGTGTTCGTGCCGGCCGGCCAGGGCGGCAACTTCATGAAGCAGTTTGCCGAGCGCGGCCTCGACAAGAGCGGCATCAAGGTGATCGGTCCCGGTGACGTGATGGACGACGATCTCCTGAATAGCATGGGTGACGCCGCGCTCGGCGTGGTCACCGCCCATATGTACTCGGCGGCGCATCCCTCGGCGATGAACAAAGAGTTCGTCGCCGCCTACAAGAAGGAGTTCGGGCAGCGGCCGGGCTTCATGGCGGTCGGCGGCTATGACGGCATCCATCTCGTCTACGAGGCGCTGAAGAAGACCGGCGGCAAGGCCGATGGCGATTCTCTGATCGCGGCGATGAAAGGCATGAAGTGGGAAAGCCCGCGCGGTCCGATCTCGATCGATCCGGAAACTCGCGACATCGTCCAGAACATCTACATCCGCAAGGTCGAAAAGGTCGACGGCGAACTCTACAACATCGAATTCGCCAAGTTCGACGCCGTCAAGGACCCCGGCAAGACGAAGAAGTAGTTCTAAGTCACGCAACTCGGATTTGACGTTCGTCATTCCGGGGCGTGCGCAGCACGAACCCGGCATCCATAATCCCGGTCGGTGACTATGGATTCCGGGTCTGCGCCCCAAGGGGCGCATCCCGGAATGACGAACTCGAAGTGATCGCAAGCGTCATGACCTTCCTTACCATCCTGTTCGACGGCGTCGCCTACGGCATGTTGCTGTTCGTGCTCGCATGCGGGCTGGCGGTGACGCTCGGACTGATGAATTTCGTCAACCTTGCGCACGGCGCCTTCGCGATGGCCGGCGGCTATGTCTGCGCCGTGCTGGTCAACAAGATGGGCTGGCCGTTTTTCGCGGCGCTGCCAATCGCCTTTCTCGCCAGCGCGCTGATCGGCGCGGTGTTCGAGCGGCTGCTGTATCGCCACCTCTACGATCGCTCGCATCTCGACCAGGTGCTGTTCAGCGTCGGCCTGGTGTTCATGTCGGTCGCCGCGGTCGATTTCATCATGGGATCGTCGCGGGTGTTCATCAAATTACCCGAAGCGCTGCAGGGCCAGATCGATCTGTTCGGCGTCGGCATCGGCCGCTACCGCATGATGATCATCGTGATCTGCGGGCTGCTCACCGTGGCGCTGCAATTGACGCTGGCGAAGACGCGGTTCGGCAGTCGGCTGCGCGCCGCGGTCGACGACCCGCGCGTCGCGTCCGGCCTCGGCATCAACGTGCCGCAGGTGTTTGCGCTGACCTTCGCATTCGGCTGTGGGCTGGCCGGCTTCGGCGGTGCGCTGAGCGCGGAAATCCTCGGCCTTGATCCGCACTTCCCGCTGAAATTCATGATCTACTTTCTGATCGTCGTCACCGTCGGCGGCTCGTCGTCGATCACCGGGCCTTTCCTCGCCTCGCTGCTGCTCGGCATCGGCGACGTCGCGGGCAAATATTATCTGCCGAAGCTCGGGCCGTTCATGATCTACACCATCATGATCGTGATCCTGATCTGGCGCCCCAACGGCCTGTTCGGCCGCACGGCTACGCGATGACCGGCATGACGACGCCCTCCGAGAATGTCGGCTTCCATGCCCGCCGAACCGCGCGGTGGCACGCCGGCGAGGTCGTGTTCTGGATCGTTCTGATCGGCTGCGGCCTGCTGTTTCCGTCGCGCTATCTGATCATGACCGAAATCCTGCGGATCGGCCTGTTCGCGCTGTCGCTCGATCTGATCCTCGGTTACGCCGGCATCGTCTCGCTCGGTCACGCCGCGTTCTTCGGCGTCGGTGCTTACGCGGCGGGCCTGCTGGCGCTGCACGGCATCGTCGGCGAGCCGGTGCTGGCGCTGCTGGTCGCGGGGCTGGCCGCCGCCGTGCTCGGCTTTGCCACCAGCTTCCTGGTGATCCGCGGCGTCGACCTGACGAGGCTGATGGTGACCCTCGGCATCGCGCTGCTGATGGAGGCGCTGGCGGAACGGTTCTCGAACATCACCGGCGGCACCGACGGCCTGCAGGGCATCGTGATGCAGCCGATTCTCGGACTGTTCGAGTTCGACCTCTTCGGCAAGACTGGGTTCTGGTACAGCGTCGCGGTGCTGTTCGTGATGTTCCTGCTGGCGCGCCGCATCGTGCATTCGCCGTTCGGGCTCAGCCTGCGCGCGATCCGCAACAATCCGCTGCGCGCCTCGGCCGTCGGCATTCCGGTGAACCGGCGGCTGGTCGCGGTGTATACGTTGGCGGCGCTGTATGCGGGCATTGCCGGCGGGCTGTTCGCCCAGACGACACAGCTCGCCTCGCTTGACGTGTTCTCGTTCGAGCGCTCGGCCGATCTGGTGCTGGTGCTGGTGCTCGGCGGCACCGGCTATCTCTATGGCGGCCTGATCGGCGCGGTGGTGTTCAAGATCCTGCAGGAGTTCTTCTCCACCATCACCCCGCAATATTGGCAGTTCTGGATCGGGCTGGTGTTGGTCACGATCGTGCTGATCGGCCGCGAGCGGCTGGAGCGCTGGGTGATGTTCGTGCCGCGTCGGGCGATGCGCGCGCTGCGCCGATCCAAGGCGGAGGGCGGAGGCGCAACATGACCCTGGCGCTGCAGACCATCGGGCTCGAAAAGCATTTCGGCGGACTGAACGTCACTCGGAATCTCTCGCTCAATGTCGAGGCGGGCGCGCGCCATGCGCTGATCGGCCCCAACGGCGCCGGCAAGACCACCGTGATCAACCTGCTCACCGGGGTGCTGAAGCCGAATAGCGGCCGCATCCTGCTCGAAGGCCGGGACATCACCAATACGCCCGTGCATCAGCGCGTGCTGCGCGGGCTGTCGCGAACATTCCAGATCAATCAGCTTTATGCCGATCTGACGCCGCTCGAAACGATCGGCCTCGCGGTGTCGGAGCGTTCCGGCCATGGCGGCGACTGGTGGCGGCGGATGGGCACCCGCACCGACATCAACGACGAGATCGCCGAGAACCTTGCGCGCTTTCATCTGCTCGACGTGATGAACGAGCCGACCGGCCGGCTGCCTTACGGCAAGCAGCGCCTGCTGGAAATCGCGGTGGCGATCGCCACAAGGCCCCGCGTGCTGCTGCTCGACGAGCCGGCCGCCGGCGTGCCCGAAAGCGAGCGCCACGATATTCTCGCCGTGGTCGCCAACCTGCCGCGCGACGTGACCGTGCTGCTGATCGAGCACGACATGGATCTGGTGTTCTCCTTCGCCGACCGGATCTCGGTGCTGGTGTCCGGCGCGCTGCTGGTCGAAGGCCCGCCCGACGAGGTCGCGCGCGATCCCTTGGTCAAGGCGGTGTATCTCGGCGAGACGCCCATGTCTGAGCTTCCAGATGTCTGAGCTTCCAAATGTCTGAGCTGTTGTCGATCGAGAAACTGCGCGCCGGCTACGGCGAGGCCGTGGTGCTGCCTGAGCTGTCGCTTGCGCTCAAGGACGGCGAGGCGCTGGCGCTGCTCGGCCGCAACGGCACCGGAAAGACCACGCTGATCAACTCGATCGTCGGCGTCACCCGACGATTCTCCGGCCGGATCGCGCTCGGCGGCGTCGACGTCACCACGATGCGGCCCGATCAGCGGGCGCGCGCGGGGATCGGCTGGGTGCCGCAGGAGCGCAACATCTTCAAGTCGCTCACCGTCGAGGAAAACCTGACCGCGGTGGCGCGGCCCGGTCCGTGGACGGTGGCGCGGATCTACCAGATGTTTCCGCGGCTCGAAGAACGGCGCGGCAATTTCGGCAATCAGCTCTCGGGCGGCGAGCAGCAGATGCTGGCGATCGGTCGGGCGCTGACGCTCAATCCGAAACTGCTGCTGCTCGACGAGCCGACCGAGGGGCTGGCTCCGATTATCGTTGACGAATTGCTAACAGCGCTCGGCGCGATCACCCGGTCGGGCGGCATCTGCACGATCATCGTCGAACAGAACGCGCGAAAAATCCTCGGGCTCGCGGATCGCGTTGTGATATTGGAGCGCGGAGCGATCGTGCATGACGCGACCAGCGCGGCGCTGAAGGACGACCCCGCAACGCTGGAGCGCTATCTCGGCGTTTCGGGCGCCGCCGGCACAAAGAGCTGATCCTGTCTGGGAGTGAATCGATGCAGAGAACCAAAGCCCCGTTCCGAGCCGACGAGGTCGGCAGCCTGCTGCGTCCGCAGAGTATCAAGGACGCGCGCGCCAGGCTGGAGAAGGGCGAAATCTCCGCCGCCGATTTGCGCAGGATCGAGGACATGGAGATCGAGAAGATAGTCCACAAGCAGTCGGCGATCGGACTGAAGCTCGCCACCGACGGCGAATTCCGCCGCTCCTGGTGGCATTTCGATTTCCTCAGCCATCTCACCGGCTGCGAGCTGTACCATCCCGACACCGGAATTCAGTTCGCCGGCGTGCAGACCCGAAACGATTCGATCCGGGTGATCGGCAAGCTGGATTTCCCCGACGACCATCCGATGCTCGAGCATTTCCGCTTTCTGAAGAGGCATGCCGACATCGCGCATGTGACGGCGAAGATGACGATCCCGTCGCCGGCGGTGCTGCATTTCCGCGGCGGCCGCAAGGCGATTTCCAGCGAGGTCTATCCCGATCTCGACGGCTTCTTCGAGGACCTCGCCAGGACCTATCGCAAGGCCGTGAAGGCGTTCTACGACGCCGGCTGCCGCTATCTGCAATTCGACGATACGGTGTGGGCCTATCTGTGCTCGCAGGACGAATTGCAGAAGGCGCGGACGCGCGGCGACAATCCGGACAATCTGCAGCAGATCTATTCGCGGATCATCAACTACGCGATCGCCGAGCGGCCGTCCGACATGGTGATTACCACCCATGTCTGCCGCGGCAATTTCCGCTCGACCTGGATTTCGTCCGGCGGCTACGAGCCGGTGGCCGAGACGCTGCTCGCCGGCATCAATTACGACGGCTACTTCCTCGAATACGACTCCGAACGCGCCGGCGGCTTCGAACCGCTGCGCTTCCTGCCGAAGGGCAACAAGGTGGTGGTGGTCGGCGTCATCACCTCGAAGTTCGGCGAGCTCGAGAAGAAGGACGACATCAAGCGGCGGCTCGACGAGGCGGCGAAATTCGCGCCGCTCGCGCAGCTCGCGCTGTCGCCGCAATGCGGCTTCGCCTCCACCGAAGAGGGCAACATCCTCAGCGAGCAGGAGCAGTGGGACAAGCTGCGGCTCGCCGTCGAAGTGGCGCAGGACGTCTGGGGCAGATAGCGCCCTGCGGCATGGCGTGCCTCGGTCGATCGTGTCGCTTGAGAGTTCCTTAAGCGGCGCGTCCTTATCATCGCGGGGTTGAAACCCTAACGATTGCTTAAGGATTGCAGCATGGCCGCAGCGCCAGAGACCCGACGCCCGATCCGCGGCGATCTCGCGTCGATGGCGCAGGCGCTGCACGATTTCGCCGAGCAAGAGTTTCCGCAAGCCGCCGCGCAGCCGCGCGTCGCGGTGCTGGTGCCGTGCTTCAACGAGGAAGCGGCGGTCGCGACCGTCGTCGCGGATTTCCGCCGCGTTCTGCCGGACGCCGCGATCTACGTGTATGACAACAATTCGACCGACCGCACCGCCGAGGTCGCGCGCGAGGCCGGCGCCGAGGTGCGCCGCGAGCGGCGGCAGGGCAAGGGGCAGGTGGTGCGGCGGATGTTCGCCGACATCGACGCCGACGTCTATCTGCTGGTCGATGGCGACGCCACCTACGACGCCGCCAGCGCGCCGAAGATGATCGCAGCGCTGATCGACGAGCATCTCGATATGGTGGTCGGATCGCGGATCGATCAGGCGCGCGGCGCCTGGCGTCCCGGCCATCGCACCGGCAATCTGTTGCTGACCGGGTTTCTCTCGGCGGTGTTCGGCCAGGCCTTCAAGGATATCCTGTCCGGCTACCGGGTGTTTTCGCGCCGTTTCGTCAAGACCTTTCCGGTGCTGTCCGACGGCTTCGAGATCGAGACCGAGCTCAGCGTGCATGCGCTCGAACTGGCGATGCCGGTGCGCGAGATCGAGACGCCGTATTTCGAGCGGCCGCACGGTTCGTTCAGTAAGCTCAACACCTGGCGCGACGGCTTCCGCATTCTCGGCACCATCCTGAAGCTGTATCGCTCGGAGAAGCCGCTGCGGTTCTTCGGCTCGATCTCGCTCGGCCTCGTGATGCTGTCGCTCGGCCTCGCGACGCCGGTGATCGTGACCTATCTGGAAACCGGCCTGGTGCCGCGGCTGCCGACCGCGGTGCTGTCGATGGGGCTGATGATCGTCGCCGTGCTGTCGGTTTCGTCCGGCCTCGTGCTCGACACCGTGACGCGCGGACGCCGCGAGATGAAGCTGCTCGCCTATCTCGCGCATCCGGCGCTCGGCGAGACCCGCCGCGACGGGTAGCTCGACCGCGTCGTCGTCCGAGCCGGACCCTTACGATGGCCGGCCGATGCCGTGATAGACGAAGCCGTGCTCCGCCATCTGCTCCGGGCGGTACACGTTGCGCAGATCGACGATGACGGGTTGCTTCAAGGTCTGCTTCAGTCTGGCGAGGTCGAGCGCGCGGAACTGGACCCATTCGGTGACGATGACGAGGGCGTCGGCGCCCTGCGCGCAGTCATAAGCGTCGGTGCAATAGGTGATATCCGGCAATTCTTCGCGCGCCTGCGCCATTCCGGCGGGATCGAATGCGCGAACCGTCGCGCCCATATCGAGAAGGCCGGTCACCAGCGGGATCGACGGCGCCTCGCGCATGTCGTCGGTGTCGGGCTTGAACGTCAGCCCGAGCACCGCGACGGTCTTGCCGCGCAGGCTGCCGCCGAGCGCATGCAGAACCTTGCGCGACATCGCGCGTTTGCGGTTTTCGTTGACGGCCAGCACCGCTTCGACGATCCGCAGCGGCGCCTCGTGGTCGAGACCGATCTTGACCAGAGCGCGGGTGTCCTTGGGGAAGCACGAGCCGCCGAAGCCGGGGCCGGCATGCAGGAATTTCGCGCCGATGCGGTTGTCCATGCCGATGCCGCGGGCGACGTCCTGCACGTCGGCGCCGACCTTTTCGGCCAGATCCGCCATCTCGTTGATGAAGGTGATCTTGGTCGCGAGGAAGGCGTTGGCGGCGTATTTGATCAGCTCGGCCGTGCGCCGCTCGGTGTACATCAGCGGCCCCTGATTCAGCGACAACGGCCGATAGATCTCGCCGAGCACTTTGCGCGCGCGCTCGTCGGCGGTGCCGATCACGATCCGGTCGGGAAATTTGAAGTCGCGGATCGCCGCGCCCTCGCGCAGAAATTCCGGGTTGGAGGCGACGGCGGCATCCGCCTCGGGATTGGTCTCGCGGATCAGCCGTTCGACCTCGTCGCCGGTGCCGACCGGCACGGTCGACTTGGTGATGACGACGGTGAAATCCTTCAGCGCGGCTGCGATCTCGCGCGCCGCTGCATAGACGTAGCTGAGGTCGGCATGGCCATCGCCGCGCCGCGACGGCGTGCCCACCGCGATGAACACCGCCTCGGCTTCGCCCACCGGCACGCTCAGATCGGTGGTGAAGCCGAGTCGCCCCGCTTTGACGTTGGCCGCCACCAGTTCGTCGAGCCCCGGCTCATAGATCGGGATTTCGCCCCGATGCAGCGCGGCGATCTTGTCGGCGTCCTTGTCGACGCAGACGACGTGATGGCCGAAATCGGCAAAGCACGCCCCCGACACCAGCCCCACATAGCCGGTTCCGATCATCGCTATTCGCATCATACGCTCATTCTGCTGGCGAGTCGGCAGAACGCCGACGCGGGAGCCTCTTAGCAGACCGACCCCGGTTTAAAAATAACAGCAGGCCAAAGAGGAAGCTGATTATACTATTTTCGCGGATTTAGTATAACTCGCTTTCCGTCGGTCCATGTCTGTTATACTGTTTTCGTGAAAGCAGTATAACGAGGGTCCCATGGCGGTATCTGCGGCGCTCGATATCTCCTACCAGACCCTCTACTCGGAGCTGGTCCAGCGCAGCTTGGACGACAGCTTCACGTCCGAATTTTCAACCGACGGACGCTTCGTCGCCGTGACGGTGAAGACCCGGAAATACTGGTACTTCGACACGCCCAAATCTGAAGGCGGTGCACAGAACCGACGATATGTCGGTCCCGTCGACGATCCTGAAATCACCAAGCGCGTCGAAGCCTTCAAGGACCTCAAGGCGGACCTGAAAGGTCGCCGGCGCCTCGTCGCGACGCTCACGCGCCAAGCCTATTTGCCACGACCGCTCTTGAAGAGCGGCCAAGTAGTCGAGGAACTGGCGAAAGCCGGCTTCTTCCGTCTCCGAGGCGTCCTCGTGGGGACGGTTGCATACCAATGCTATCCCGGCGTGCTTGGCCGTCGGCTTGACGCCACCGCAATGCAGACCGGCGATGCCGACTTCGCCCAATTCCACGAAATCTCGGTGGCGGTCGGTGACAGCCTTCCGCCGATCCTGGACGTCCTTCACCGCGTCGACGAAACTTTCCGCGAAATCCCCAGCCAGGTGGACGGACGTGTTTCCACGCAGTTCGTCTCGCGCGACAAGTTCAAGGTCGAATTCCTGACGCCACACCGCGGTCCGGACGATATCGCGGGTAAGCCGGTGCAAATGCCGGCCTTGGGCGGCGCTGCGGCATTCCCGCTCCGCTTTCTCGATTTCCTGATCCGTCATCCGGTTCGGGCCGTGCTGATGCACGGAGCCGGCGTGCCGGTTCTGGTTCCGTCCCCCGACCGCTATGCCATGCACAAGCTCATCGTCGGATCCCGCCGACGGGAGGACCAAGACACCGCCAGCAAGGCAGCCAAAGATCGCCTTCAGGCCAAATCCATCATCGAGGCGATGATCGCCAACCGGCAGCAAGACGATCTGGCCGCCGCCTATATGGAGGCCTGGGACCGCGGTGATCATTGGGTCGCCGCGATCCGCACCAGCCTGGCGACATACGACGATCAGTTCCGCAGCTTGCTCGGGTGCGAACTCGGGAAGGGTATCAAGAACAACGGCGGCGAGCCAAGCGACTATGGCCTCGACGACGAACCGAAGGGAACGGCCACGCCGGGGCCGCGGTAGAAATCGCCAGATGGGGATCGCAACGATCCGCGCCGACAGCGGTCCATTCGGTTCAAGCCGCGGTTCCCGTAGACCTCCGTCATGTTGCATTCGGGCGGTGGGCAGGCAATGGTGCGCTTCCTGTCCGATCCCGTTCTGCCCACCGCCGGATCATGAAGAACGACCAGCTCCTCAGCCGGATTTCCGACTATTGCCGTCAGGCGGGCATGGCCGAGACCACGTTCGGCCGTCGCGCTGTCAATGACGGCAAGCTGGTGCAGCGGCTGCGCGAGGGCAAACGCATCACCGTCGATACGCTGGAGCGGATCGAGGCCTTCGTCGCGGCGGGTCTGGGAACCGCGCCGCCGCCGCGGGGGCTGGTGGTGCCGCCGGAGCGACGCGACGCCCGCAGCAACTTCCGGTTCTTCGAGAATCGGCAGAAGTATCTGCTGTTCGTCCACACCTGCAGCGAAAAGCGGGTGGTCGCCGACCGGGTCGCGCTGGAACTCGCCAGCATCCATCCCCGGCCGCCCGCGCTGCGCGTGTTCGACGCCGGCTGCGGCGACGGGACCGTGCTGGCGCGCGTTCTGCGTGCGATGCATGGCCGGTTCCCGCATATGCCGTTCTATGTTGCGGGCAAGGAACTCAGCGTTGAAGACGTCCGCCTGACGCTCGACAAGGTCCCGGACCGGCTGTTCGAGCACCCGGCGACGGTTTTTGTTCTCACCAATATGTATTACGCCGAAGCGCCATGGCTGACGCCGGCCTCGCCGACAGCGGCAGCCGGGATGATCTGGCATGAAGTGCCGCTGCGCGGCGCTTCATCCGGCGAATTCGAGACCCAGATCGCCGAACTGGCGCCGTTTCTGCAGGAAAACTGGCGCGCCAGCGTCAGCCCGCGCTCCGGAATGCCGGTCTATGAGCGGCCGGTGGCGATCGTTCTGTATCGCGAGGACCATCGGTTTCTGCTCGATTCGGTGATCCCGCGGGCAGGGCGGACCGAGGCGAATTTCGACCTGATCATCGCCTCGCAGCCCTATCGGGCCAAATCCAGCGTGAATTTTCGCGCCAAACGCATCATCGCGCCGTTGGCGCGGGCGTTGCGGGCCGGGGGGCGGCTGATCGGAGTTCACTCCCACGGGCACGATCCGGGGCTGGAAATCGTCCAGTCGGTGTGGCCGGAGGAAAACCCGTTCTCAGTGAGCCGCCACGAACTGCTACGTGCGGTCAAATACGAGCTCGGATCGGCCGGAAGGGACCTCAACTTTAACGCATATGCGGATAGCCGGTCGATCTTTCGTTATGATATGGAAGCCCTGCCAAACGAGGTCACCGGGTCGATTGGCAATTCGACGGCCTTTGCAGCCTGGAATGCGGCGGTGTATGTCGCGCAGATCGAGGATGATCGGCTTACCGAGATGACCCAGGGCGGCCAGTATCTCGATGCTACCAGGGAAGTTCTGCGCAAGCACAGCGGGCTCTGGTTTTACGACGAATCCTACGTCATCTCGCGCCGTCGCGACTGACATTTCAGGGATATCATTCACGAAAGCGCCGCCGGATCCGGCGGATACAGGGGTTGGTGATGCGCGCGTCTTACATGTTCACGAGTGAGTCGGTGTCGGAAGGACATCCGGACAAGGTCTGCGACCGGATTTCCGACGAGGTCGTCGATCTGTTCTTCCGCGAGGGACCGAAGGCGGGGATCAGCCCCTGGGCGATCCGCGCCGCCTGCGAGACGCTCGCAACGACCAACAAGGTCGTCATCGCCGGCGAGACCCGCGGACCGGCCTCGGTGACCAACGACCAGATCGAGAGCGTCGTCCGCGCCGCGATCAAGGACATCGGCTACGAGCAGGAAGGCTTCCACTGGGAGACCTGCGACATCGAAATCCTGCTGCATCCGCAATCGGCGGACATCGCGCAGGGCGTCGACGCGCTGCAGCCCGGCACCAACCAGGAAGAGGGCGCCGGCGACCAGGGCATCATGTTCGGCTACGCCACCAACGAGACGCCCGATCTGATGCCGGCGCCGATCTTCTACGCCCACAAGATCCTGCGGCTGATCTCGGAAGCCCGCCATTCCGGCAAGGAGAAGGTGCTGGGCCCCGACTCCAAGAGCCAGGTCACCATCCAGTACGAGAACGGCAAGCCGGTCGGCGTCCGCGAAATCGTGGTGTCGCACCAGCATCTCGTCGAGGACATGACCTCGGCCCAGGTCCGCGAGCGGGTCGAGCCGTATGTGCGCCAGGCGCTGCCGGCCGAATGGATCACCGACAAGACGATCTGGCATATCAACCCGACCGGCAAGTTCTACATCGGCGGTCCGGACGGCGACACCGGCCTGACCGGCCGCAAGATCATCGTCGACACCTATGGCGGCGCGGCCCCGCATGGCGGCGGCGCGTTCTCCGGCAAGGATCCGACCAAGGTCGACCGCTCGGCCGCCTATGCCTCGCGCTACCTCGCCAAGAACATCGTCGCGGCTGGTCTCGCCGACCGCTGCACCCTGCAGCTCGCTTACGCCATCGGCGTGGCGCGGCCGCTGTCGATCTACATCGACACCCATGGAACCGGGAAGGTCTCGGAAGACAAGCTCGAGAAGGCGGTCGCCGAGGCGATGGACCTGACCCCGCGCGGCATCCGCACCCATCTCGACCTCAACAAGCCGATCTACGCCCGGACCTCGTCCTACGGCCATTTCGGCCGCACGCCCGACGCCGACGGCGGCTTCTCCTGGGAGAAGACCGATCTTGCCGACGCCCTGAAGCGCGCGGTTTAAGAAGACGTTCCGCCTCTCCGGCCGATCGCCGGGGAGGCGTCTGCCGTCATCCTGAGATGCTCGCCGTGCTCGGCGAGCCTCGACGGATGACCCAGCGAAGTGCCCGCAGCGCTCCTTCGAGGCGCGCACGAGAGCATGATCCCGAAAAGCGGATGCCGGTTTTCGGAAAAGATCATGCTCGGACAGGAATCTCGAACGGGATGATGATTCGAGGAAGCATCGTCCCGCTCGAGCGTGCGCCTACCTCAGGATGACGTTTCGTTTGCGGTTCGTCACAAAACGTTCGATTTCGCTTCGTATCGACGTTTCCGAATTACTCCGTTCAGGAAAGTACTCATGACCGCCAAGTTCACCGATTACATCGTCAAGGACATCGGCCTCGCCGAGTTCGGCCGCAAGGAAATCTCGCTGGCCGAGACCGAAATGCCCGGCCTGATGGCGACGCGCGAGGAATACGGCCCGAAGCAGCCGCTGAAAGGCGCCAGGATCGCCGGCTCGCTGCACATGACGATCCAGACCGCGGTGCTGATCGAGACGCTGACGGCGCTCGGCGCCGATGTGCGCTGGGTGTCCTGCAACATCTACTCGACCCAGGACCATGCCGCCGCGGCGATCGCCGCCGCCGGCATTCCGGTGTTCGCCATCAAGGGCGAGAGCCTGGAGGATTACTGGGACTACACCGCCCGGATGTTCGACTGGCACGGCGGCGGCACGCCGAACATGATCCTCGATGACGGCGGCGACGCCACCATGTACGTCCATCTCGGCCTGCGCGCCGAGAACGGCGACACCGCGTTTCTCGACAAGCCCGGCTCCGATGAGGAAGTGATCTTCTTCGCGCTGCTGAAGAAGCAGCTGAAGGAGAAGCCGAAGGGTTACTTCGCCGAGATCGCCAAGAACATCCGTGGCGTCTCCGAGGAAACCACCACGGGCGTGCATCGCCTCTACGACATGCAGAAGGCCGGCACGCTGCTGTGGCCGGCGATCAACGTCAACGACTCGGTCACCAAGTCGAAATTCGACAACCTCTATGGTTGCCGTGAATCGCTGGTCGACGGCATCCGCCGCGGCACCGACGTGATGATGTCCGGCAAGGTCGCGATGGTCGCGGGCTTCGGCGACGTCGGCAAGGGCTCGGCGGCCTCGCTGCGCCAGGCCGGCGCCCGCGTGATGGTGTCGGAAGTCGATCCGATCTGCGCGCTGCAGGCGGCGATGGAAGGCTATCAGGTCGTGACCATGGAAGACGCGGCGCCGATCGCCGACATCTTCGTCACCGCCACCGGCAACAAGGACATCATCACCATCGAGCACATGCGCGCGATGAAGGATCGCGCCATCGTCTGCAACATCGGCCACTTCGACAACGAGATTCAGATCGCACATCTCAAGAACATGAAGTGGGACAACATCAAGCCGCAGGTCGACGAGATCACCTTCCCGGACGGCAAGCGGATGATCCTGCTGTCCGAAGGCCGCCTCGTGAACCTCGGCAACGCCACCGGCCATCCGTCCTTCGTGATGTCGGCCTCGTTCACGAATCAGACGCTGGCGCAGATCGAACTGTTCGCCAACAACAAGGACGGCAAGTACAAGAAGGAAGTCTACGTGCTGCCGAAGTCGCTGGACGAAAAGGTGGCGCGGCTGCATCTGGCCAAGATCGGCGTCAAGCTCACCGAACTGCGCAAGGACCAGGCCGACTACATCGGCGTCAAGGTCGAGGGGCCGTTCAAGGCGGATCATTATCGGTATTGATGGGGGAGGGCGGCGGGCGAGGTTGCGCGGCCGCTGCTACCTACTCACAGCGTCATGGCTGGGCGAAGGCTCGGCCATCCATCGGAAAACAACGAAGCCCCGGAGCGATGCTCCGGGGCTTCCTTGTTTCCACACATCTGGCAAAAATAAGTCCGCTTAGCCTGTTCATACTCTGACGTCTAAAGGACAAATCGCGCCCCTTGCCGTAAGACAGTTCCAATTAACAACCAACCTAGTGGCGGTGAAATTGGATCATTCTTTTGAAAATTTGGGGCCCGATAGATTTCAACAGCTTGCTCAAGCATTGCTCGTCGCAGCGAACCCTCGCACTGTCTGCTTTCCGATCGGGCAGCCTGATGGTGGGCGGGATGCGATACTTCCAGCCTCGATTGAGGCGGGGCGGGATGAATTCATTGTTTATCAAGTCAAATACAGCCGAGATCCAGCAACGGTCGAAAGCACAAGTGAATGGTTGCTAACAAAAGCCGCCGGTGAAGCGGCTAAAATTGAACGACTGAAATTCTTGGGAGCTAAGGAATACTTTCTGATTACCAACGTTGCGGGAACCGCGCATCTTGGAAGCGGGGCGATTGATAAGACGCTGGCCGCCCTGAAAGCGTCGTTCGGTATTCCGATACATTGTTGGTTTCGTGACGACCTAAACCGAGTTCTCGACGGGCAGTGGGACATTAAGTTGCGTTATCCTGAGGTTCTCTCAGGTCATGACTTCTTTCGTATTCTCCTTGAATCGGCGCCGCGCGAGGATCACCAAAGGCGACTGAACGCCCTTCGAGCATTTCTGGCTGATCAGTACGAGGAAGATGTTCAGGTAAAATTCAAACAGGTTGAGCTTCAGAACAAGTTGCTAGATCTCTTTATAGACTTGCCATTTAGGGTTACGCTTCGAGCGAGAGATAAGACTGCCATCTATCATGGGCTGGATAGCGAAGGCGCCCAATTCTACTATGATGGTGACTCGGCGATTTTAACAAACCAGAATGACGATAACGACACGTCGGGCACCGCTAGTCTACTGCTAGGAACCTTCGGGCAATCGCGACTTCGCCAAGTGGTGGTCGAGGGCGCGCCAGGCCAAGGAAAATCCACGCTTGCCCAATATGTGTGTCAAGTTCACCGAATTCGGCTTCTTAATAAGGCAATCGATTTTCAAAAGCTTCCCGTGGCTGATCAACAGTCGCCGCTTAGAATTCCATTCAAAGTCGATTTGCGTGACTTAGCAGCTTGGCTGGCCGGCAGTGATCCATTCGAAACGATAAGCGTAGACGCTTCGCCGGTGCCAGAACAGAGGACACTGGAGTCATTTCTTGCGCGGCTTGTTCGCCTTCTATCTGGTGGGATTCAGTTTGATGTAAATGATCTGCTGCAAGTATCGAAGCTTGCGCCTCTCTTAATTGTTTTAGACGGCCTCGACGAAGTCGTTGAAATAAAGCAACGAAGTGACGTTGTGGCGGCTGTTACAAAGGCTTTGCCCCGTATTCGAGAAAATTGTCCGAATCTCAGCGTCGTAATTACATCCCGCCCGGCCGCATTCGCGAACTCTCCAGGCTTTGATTTATTGAATTTTCCACACATAGATCTGCTTTCTGTAAAGCGGTCGCAGATATCTCTTTACGCCGAGCGTTGGATGGATGTGCGCGGATTGAATGCGAAAGAGAGGGAAGAATTTCGGTCAATCCTCAAAGAGAAGATGACCGCACCACATCTGCGAGATCTATCTCGTAATCCGATGCAGCTTACGATTCTTTTGAGCTTGATTTTGACGCAAGGATCGGCGCTGCCCGATAAGCGCACGAATCTTTACGACGACTACGTCGATCTCTTTTTCAGCCGTGAGTCGGCGAAAAGTCCAGCAGTGCGCAAGCATATCGTCCTATTAAAAGATTTGCATAGATATTTGGGGTGGATGCTTCACTCGAGCGCGGAAACTGACAGGCGTAAGTCGAGTGGTCGAATCTCGGCGGGTGAACTACGAATTGCGCTGAATCAATACCTCGTGGCGGAGGGGCACCCGACGGAGGTCGTGGAAGAAATCTTCGGGGCTATGTTAGAGCGCGTGGTGATGATCGTGCCCCGCATACAGGGTACCTATGAGTTCGAGGTGCAGCCGCTAAGAGAGTATTTCGCTGCTCGCTTTCTTTACGATACCGCCTCGTATTCGCCGGCGGGGAAGGAAAAGAAAGGCACAAAGCCTGATAGATTTGATGCCGTCGCTCGAAATTTCTATTGGCTAAATGTCGTACGTTTCTTTGCTGGTTGCTTCAGTAAGGGCGAGCTTCTTGACTTGGCCGACCGAGTCAAAGCTCTCATAGAAGATCCGCTTGTTGGGAAAACGCGTCACCCGATCGCTTTGGCGGCGAGACTCTTGGCGGATTGGGTCTTCGAGCAATCTCCAAGAGCGGTGTCCCAGCTAGTCGAGTTGCTTTCTGTGCCAAACAATATGCAGCGGCTGGTGTCTCCGGTTCGTTATCAAGGTGCTGATGTGGTTACTCTACCGCCGAAGTCTGGTGGGCGTGCGATTTTCGACGCTGCTTTCAGGCTTCTCGAGAGCGATGATATTCCGCATGATAGGCGGCACAAGCTCGCCAAAATTGCGAATGCTCAATTTTCGGATGAAGAGTGCGATCATAGGTGGCTTAACAGTGATTCGTACGTAAGTAGTCCGATTAGATGGTTGCGGGTGGGGCGGAGCTTGGGGTCGTTGTTGCGTGTTAGTAAGGAGGTGCTGACTGATAAGCTTAGTAAGCTCTCCATCAACCGTGACATGATGATGGTCTTGGCCTCTGCTGGGCGTGGTGAGTGCGCAACTTCGTCTGATCGAAACATACAGCTGTTGTTGAATGTAATCTTGACTTCTCCCGCTTATCGTCCAGGGGAAGGGCCAGTGCAGGGTCCATTCTACTTCTTGCAATATCTCATGTCTCAAGTTGCGTGGGGCTTGCAGTATATGCCCGCTCAGCATTTCGAAGAAATTGCCGGCTTCAAAGACGTTATTTTGAGCGAGCGTGAGTTGAGGGCTGTTGATGCGTCGCCGGAGATCCGACAAGCTTATGAAATATCGGTAGAATGCTCTCGTCGTTTTGCTAGTGCAGCTACGGCAGCTCAGCAATTGGGCGCTGTAGAGATGGCCCTGGAAGAGTGTCAGGCAAAGTGGGGCGCGCGCCCCTCTGTGGTGGTGAACCAGTTTGTATGCGCACTGCAGCGTCGTGTTAAGCCTTCTATCGCGGCGTTTGACTTCTTTTCTTCGAGTGCTGCGACGTCTCAAAGGTTGCGAGGAGCCAAGGCGCGTGGGAGCAACGTTGAGTGGTGGTTAGCGTCGCTGAAGCAGTCGAAGAACACTTCCAAGTCGCTCCGGCTGCTGCTAGTGGAGGCGTTCTTTCTTTTCTGCTCGGTGGACGTCATGGCTGCCTGTGAGAGCGATCTTTCTGCAGAGTTGGACGAGATGCCCGATGAAGATTGGGAAGTCGTAGTGCATGTTCTTTCGTATTTGAGAGGAGGTGTACGAGGCAAAGCGCAACGCGAGGATGTTGCGAAGAATACAAATCTTAAGCTCGATTCGTTCCGGTTTTCCTACCTCGCAGCGCTACGCGATTCGGATCGCTATGGTGGGGCGGTCTTTCTAAAATTCTTCAAGTCTGATTTGGTGCAAATGGACCTTCAGTTTCGGCAGATGGAAGCAGCAAGTTGCGCCATCGCGAATTTACTTCCTTGGAACGAAACGCTAAAGATCATCCGAGAGTGTTATGCAAAAGGTATTGCGGCGGGCGGATTGGACTATCGAGTTCGAAATGCGAGCTCTACAATGCCACGAGATATCTATACGGAGGTATTGAATAATCTCCATTTGTATCCAGTCGCGATCTGCGAGGTCGCAGAAGCTGCCGCGACCCGTGCCGCCCGTAAGGCTATCAAACCTGTGGCTCGTGTGGCGAGAAACGAGCGATGGTTTCCATTCGATGGCGATGCGAGATAGTGGGTAAGCTCTTAAGACGAATTTAGCGCGGCGTAATCCGCCGTTGTGCAGCCCGTAGGGCGGATTAGCGTAGCGTCATCCGCCATCGCGCCGAGACAAGTCCTGCGGCTGTTCGGCGGGTTACGCCTTCGGCTAACCTGCCCTACGAAGAACGCGCTTGCTGTCCCGAATGTCGCTGCGCTCGTTCGGGCTACGGCTCGCTACCTCCCCCTCCACGGATCAACCACCGTGATCCCGCAATCGTCGAAATCCGCCACATTGCGCGTCGCCAGCCGGGCGCCGCGGGAGCGGACGATGGCGGCGATCTGGGCGTCGATCTGACTGATCGCTCGCCCAGCTTGTCGCCGGCTCGCCGCGATGGCCGGGTAGGCGTCCGCGGCGTCGGTGTCGAACGGCAGCACGCGACCGGCGAGGTCGCTCTCGAAGATCGGTCGCGCGGCGGCGATCAGGTCGTCGCGGCGGCGTCCTTCCGGCAGCAGCGCCAGGCCGTAGAAGATCTCCGCCTGCGTCAAGCTCGTGGTGAACAAGCCGGCGATCGGTTGTTCGCCGATCCATGCCATCACCGCGGCATCCGGCTTTGGACTCATCAGCTCGGAAATGACGTTGGTATCAAGGACGATCATTCGCCGAAATCCGGCGGCTGCCGGATCGCCTCGCGCGGCGTGTCGGGGAGGTCGACGCCGCCCGTCGCCGCGAACCGCTCATGGATGGCTTGCGCGAGATTGCGCGCGCGCGGCTCGTCGGTCGACAGCGCCGAACGCAGGATGTCCCGCGCCTCATCCTCCATCGAGCGCCCGTTGACGGCGGCGCGCACCCGCAGCCGCTTCTTGATGGCGTCGTCGATGTTCCGGATCGTCATCACCGCCATGCCGGCCTCCATCAGTCAATGACTGCAAAATAGTCATTGATGGGCAGGCGAGCAAGCGTTGAAGGGGCGACATCCCAAGGTTCGGCCGGGGCAAGGGGTTGACGAAGCAAGCGGAGCCCGGGTGAGCGAAGCGACACCCGGGGATTCTTGACGGAAGCGCCCGCTTTTCCCGGATATCGCTGCGCTCATCCGGGCTACGCCTTCCCAAACGGATCGACCACCGCTGCCCCGTCGGCGCAAAATCCGACACGTTGCGCGTCACCACGGTCAGTCCGTGTTCGAGCGCGGTGGCGGCGATCATCAGGTCGGCGCTGTCGTTGCCGAGCCCGTAGGGCGGATGAGCGAAGCGTCATCCGCCATTGCGCGGAGGCAAGCCCTGCGGCTGTTCGGCGGGTTACGCCTTCGGCTGACCCGCCCTACGAAGAATGCGTTCGCCGTCCCGGATGTCGCTGCGCTCATCCGGGCTACAGATCGCGACAAGTCGCGGCGCTGCGATTGATCACGGATCGCGGTGATGATGGTTTCCGGGTTCGCGAGCGACGCGCGCGCGCCGGAATGACGGACGAGAGGTGACGCGCCCGTCCGCGGGCGCGCTCGTCTCGTGCGCTGTTACTTCTTCTTGCCGGTGCCACCCTGCGTCGGCTGCCAGCCGCCGGTCTTCTGGCTCGGGGCGGCGGCGATGGTCTTGGGCTTTTCCTTCTTGGGCTTCTTGGTCTCGCGATTACCCTTTTGCTCGCCTTTGGCCATCGTGGTCTCCTGTTCGACTGGGATTGAGGACGTCTGCTGCCGATCGCGACAGCGGAACCGCTTGCGATTCGCGTCGCGCGGCATTGGTGGCGCCATCGTGCGCCCTTTGCGGCCGCGGTGCCACGGATTTCGCGCGCGCCGCCATCGTCAGCGCCCGGTCGCGTTCAGCGTCGGCGCGGCCGGCTGCGGATCGGAACCGGGCGCGCTCGAAAGCGCCGCTTGACAGACGCATCGAAATAGGATTATAGTCCGCTCATCCCGCCCCATTGAGAGGGGCGTTTCGCGATCGTCACGATCCGCGGGGCGGGAGGCGGTGGACGCAGTCGGCGTCGGCCGGAGCGGCGTTGCGGGGATCGGCCGCAACCCGCCCGGCAGACGACACGCCGAACGCGGACGGCCGAAGTCGCGTGGTCCTGACGTCGCGATGCTGACGTCATGTGGGAGGTGGAGGCCCCGGCCTGATGCCGACAGCGGGGATCTCTCAATCACCCACGAGCGGTGGCGAAACAGCCGTCCACCGGGGAGAGCGCGAAATAGGCGTTAACCCACCGCGCGCGGAACGCCGGATGTTCTCCGGTGTGACCGTGGTTTCGAACTCGTGTGCTTTTTCACTTTGCACACGAGGCCGCGGGTGCATCGGGCACCCGGCGTTCCGCGCGCCCTCTTCTCGAGGAGGGCGAAACGAACGGCGCAAACCTCGGGCGCGTTGCGCCGCGAGAACGCGGAGGCGTGGGTGGTTGTGTGTGGGTGGTTGGGATGGGGCTGTGACCATCGCGCGCAGCCGGTAGGCTGGTAGCAAGTGGCGTCGCGATCGCCAGCCATCCGTCGTCGCACATCATTTGACAGGCGCTCCGCATCGCGCTGCAAATTCCGCCGATTCAAATTTTATTAACCGCACGCCGGCATCGTCTCCCGCAACGCAACAGGAGTTTTCGATGCAGGATTTGGAACAGGCGATCCGCGAGCGCGCCTATCATCTCTGGAACGACGCCGGTCGCCCGGACGGCAACGCTGAAGGCTTCTGGCTGACCGCTCAACGCGAACTGCTTGCGCAGTCGTTGGCGCAGATCACGCCTGTCAAACCGACCGCGTCCAAGAAATCCGCGAAGACGACCGCGACGCCGCGCAAACGCAAGGTCGCTTGAACGCCGCCGGATCGGAGGTCGCCAAGATCGGCGATCTGCACTGACCGAGTTGGATCCGTCTCCCGTCGGTCAGTCGCGGTTGAATAGGGGGAGTTGCGAAACCCGTCGCAAGACCCGGCCGCGTCGCTCTCGTGCGAGCCGTTGGGCAAGGGGTTCGATTCAGAGACCCGTTGGGTCGGTGTGAATCAAGCTTTGGCCTCGATCGAACGCGAAACCGCCGCCGCTTCGGGTTTGCGGAATGCGGCGGCTGCGACGCAGCCGATCGGCAGCAGCAAGTAGATCCATTGCCAGTTGGCAAGTTCGACCAGCAGCACGCCCTCGACCAAACCATGAACAAACACGTACACAGCCATGCTCAAGGCGAGCACGTCCCCGCCACGCCAAGCGATCGGCACCGCCGACTTCACCATCACGAACAGAACGCCAGCCCAGGCAAGGCACGCGGGAATCCCCGCATATAACAGAGCGATCAGAAACATATTGTGCGGATTGTCGATGGGCGATCCCGCGATCTCGAACACCAGCGCGAATTGCCGATCGATCCCGATGCCGCGCCAAATATGCTCCGAGATCGGCTGCCAGAATGCTCGCCAGACCTCGAACCGTGCGGAGTCGCCTCTCGTGAGATAATTCAGTGGTTGAATGAACCCCGCGGCAGTTGCGGCAGCCATGACGACCGGCAGGGGGATGGTCAACAGCAACAAGGCTTTCAGAGATCGGCGTGCGAGAAGGGCAACGAAGCAGGCGGTGATCACAGCCAGAAGGGTGGCGCGACTGAGCGAAAAAACGATCTCGATCGAGAGTCCGAACAGCAGAACTGCAATCAGATATCGCAGCGGCCCGTTCCGGCAATTCAACAAGGTGCTGACAAGCAGCAGCGTCGCCACGCCGGTCACAGCCGCTCCGGTATTCGAGTTCGGCCATAAAAACAGCGTCATTCGGCCGCCGACGAACGGATCGTTCTGTCCCCATAAGGACAGGACAAGTGCGATGAAAAGGCTGCCTCCCAACGATAGGCTCGCCAGGAGTTCTGTGCGGTTGCGGTCGTGTTCAAGAAGCCAGGCGATCAGCGCCACAAAGGACAATTCAGCGAGAAGGTTTCGCGCGTAATATATCGTCCACGTCGGAGTGGTGTGACCATTCCAGAGCAGCGACAACCACAGCGTCGCAAAGTAGACGGCGAGTGCGATGAGCACACCGTTCCGCGCCAGCTGTTTCGCCTCCGCAGTGGTGATCGCCAGAAGAAACGGCAGGAGCAGCAGAAGATAGTAGTAATTCTGGGTGATCGATTTTCCGTAGAAAACCAGCAGCACGAAGAAGCCCGCCAGCACCCAGGCGAATGGATACTTCTCCCGACAGAAACGTCGCGTGATGGTCAGCCGCTCCGATAGTGTCGTCATCGACGCGTTGCATGCCCCTGGATCAGATTGAGGAAGCGATCGGCGATGGCGTCGACGGAAAATTCCGGGCGCGCCGCATGATCGAGCGCGAGTTTGGATGTTTTCCGGTAGAAATCCTCATCGAACCACAATTTGTCGAGCGCCGCGGCCCACTCTCCGATCGGCGCATCGCGTGCCACGACGACGCCGCCGGCGCCGACCGCTTCGGGCATGCCGCCGCTGTCGCTGACCAGAGCCGGGATGCCGCTGACCTGAGCTTCAGAAATCACCCGTCCCCACGCTTCCTCCCAAAGGCTCGGCGCAAGGATCAGCCGTGTATTGGCGTAGATCTGGCGCATGTCCCCCACCGGCGGACGCAACTGGATGTTGCCATGATGGGCGATCCTCTGCTGCAGATATTTGCGAACCCGTGCGCGCAAGTGCCATGCCTCGACGAATTGGAAGCCGATTTCGGGCCTCCGCGCCGCCAGTTCGAAGGCGATCTCGATTCCCTTGCGCGGAATTGGATTGACGAAGGTGATCAAATTGCCGGGAGCGGGGACCCGATAGGAGACCGGATCAATCAACACGGGCAACACGGTGGCCTCGATGCCGATGTTGCGTAGCGCCGCGGCGACGCTGCTTGAGCAAGCCGCGTAGGCGTCCGCGCCACGCTTGACCTGTGCGACCGTGCCGGTGTCGTGCAGGTAAGCCAGAACAGGGATATCCGCCGACTTCAGCGCACCGACCATGCCGGCAATATCGCCGAATTGCACCACGGCGAGATCGGGCCGATAGCGCTGGCATACGTCTCGCACCGCGCCAAGCGGATCGTCGACGCGCGTGACCGGATAGCCGAGATCGACCTTGCGCGCCCATGGCATCAGCCGCGTGAGCCCGCTGCGAAGATCTCTGCACAGCACCATCACCTCGTGTCGGCGCGCGATCAAAGCCCGGCATAGAGCGTCGGTATTTGTCAGCCCGCCGCCGAACTCATGAGGTAGATAGGGAACAGTCTGGCTGAACAGAATGCGCATCGGCTACCTGGTAGCGACCCCAGCACGGGCTGGTACAACTAAGGTCCTACGCCATTTGGAATGGGCTTACCAGCGGCAAGAGGTGCTGATTCTCTGGCGGAATCAAACGCCTCAACGGTATTCATCGTCATCACGCCGCTGACGCCTACGCCACCGGCCCGTCGGTCGTCGAGGGAGCGGAATGCAAGAGATTGCAGGAGTTGTCGGGCACAACTTATTCCGCCTTGCCGATCGTCACCTTCAGCGTACCGAGGCCGTCGACGCCGCATTCGATCTTGTCACCCGGCACGAGCGCGGCGACGCCGGCCGGGGTGCCGGTCATGATGATGTCGCCGGCGCCGAGCTGCACTTGCTGCGACAGCCTGGAGATGATCTCGGCGACGTTCCAGATCATCTCGGAGAGATCGCCCTTCTGTCGTTCGGCGCCGTTGACCGACAGCCAGATCCGGCCTTTCGCCGGATGGCCGATCTCCGACGCCGGGCGCAGCGCGCCGCAAGGCGCCGAGAGGTCGAACGATTTGCCGATCTCCCAGGGCTGTTCCTTCTTGCGCGACGCGGTCTGCAGATCGCGCCGCGTCAGATCGATGCCGACGCCGTAGCCCCAGACGTGATCGAGCGCGGTGTCGACCGGAATGTTCAGCCCGCCGCTTTTCAGCGCCACCACCAGTTCGACCTCGTGCTGCATGTCCTTGGTCAGCGTCGGGTAGGGGATGGTGGCGCCGTCGGGCGCGACCATGTCGGCGTGCTTGGCGAAAAAGAACGGCGGGTTGCGCTCGTCATTGCCGAGTTCGCGGATATGCTCGAGATAGTTGCGCCCCACGCACCAGATCCGGCGTACCGGGAAGGTCTTGCTGTCGCCCTGCACGGCCAGCGCGGCTTGCGGCGGCGGCGCGATCACGTAGGAGGCGTTGCTCATAGCTGACTTTCGCCATTTGGGATTGCAAATCGGGTGATCGGTGCGGAAGCGCGCAACGTCGTTTTCGTGAGTCTAGATCGCGGTGTCTGCGGGCGCCAGCGGCGCGGCGTGGCGCTGCTGCAGACGGAAGAACGAGGCGTAGCGGCCGCTGCGCCGCAACAAATCGTCGTGCCGGCCTTGCTCGACGATCTCGCCGGCTTCGACCACCAGGATGGCGTCGGCGTGCATGATGGTGTGCAACCGGTGCGCGATCACGATCGTGGTGCGGTTGAGGCACAAACGTTCGATCGCTTCCTGAACCAGCTTTTCCGACTCGGAATCGAGCGCCGCAGTCGCTTCGTCGAGCAGCACGATCGGCGCATCGCGGAGCAGCGCGCGCGCCACCGCGATCCGCTGGCGCTGGCCGCCGGACAGTTGCGCGCCGTGTTCGCCGACCGGCGTGTCGTAGCCGAGCGGGAAGCTCATGATGAAATCATGCGCGTGGGCGGCCTTGGCCGCGGCGACGATCTCGTCCTCGCTGGCGCCGATCTTGCCGAAAGCGATGTTGGCGCGGATGCTGTCGCGGAACAAATAGACGTCCTGGCCGACATAGGCGGTCTGCTGCCGCAGCGACCGCCGCGACACCGCCGCGATCGATTGGCCGTCGATGCGAATGTCGCCGGAGCCGGCTTCGTACAGCCGAAGCAGCAGCGCCAGCACGGTCGATTTGCCGCCGCCGGAGGGGCCGACCAGCGCGGTCATCTTGCCGGGCTCGGCCGTGAAACTCATGTGATTGAGCACCGGCTCGTCGGGGCGATAGGCGAAGCAGACATTGTCGAACTCGACGCGCGCCACGGTCAGCGCGAGAGGCGGCTTGTCGCTGTCGTCGGGCTCGCTCTGCGGGCTGTCGACGATCTCGAGCAACATCCGTGCGCCGACCAGGGCGCTGTTGAGCTCGATGTTGAGCCGCGCCAGCCGCTTCGCCGGCTCATAGGCCAGCAGGAACGCGGTGAGGAAGGAAAAGAACTGCCCCGGCGTCGCGCCGGTCGCGACCACGCGGTAGCCGCCATACATCAGCGAGGCCGCCACTGCGAAGCCGCCGAGCGTCTCCATCAGCGGGCTGGACCGATTCGAGACCCGCGCCATCTTGTTGGCGTTCCGCTCGACCGCGCTGATGCTGGCGTCGATCCGTTCGCGCATGGTCTGTTCGAGCGAGAATGCCTTCACGGTCCGGATGCCCTGCAGCGACTCCTGCATGGTCTCGAGAATTTCGGCGTTACCAGTGAACTGGGTGTAGGCGAGGCCCTTCACGCGCCGCACCAGCTTGCGCAGCACGAACACCGCCGGCGGCGCGATCAAGAGGCCGAACAGCGCCATGAACGGGTCCTGCGAGACCATCACGATGACCAGAGCGATCAGTGACAGCAGATCGCGGCCGACCGCGTTGATCAGCAAATTGAGGACCTCGGTGACCGAGTTCGCGCCGGATGTCAGGCGCGCGAGAAACTCCGAGGAGTGCCGCTGCGAGAAGAAGCCGAGGCTCTCGTGCATCAGCTTGGCGAACAGCCGCCGCTGATTATTGGCGAGGATCGCGTTCCTGATCTGGGTCAGGATCACTGACTGGCCGTAGGTCGCTGCCCCCTTCAGCGTGAAGATCGCAAGACTCACGACCGACAGGATCATGATGCCCTGCAGATTGCGGTCGACATAGGCCTGGTTGATTACCTGTCCGAGCAGATAGGCCGACAGCGCCGTCGCAGCCGCGGCCACCGCCATCAGGCTGAAGGCCAGCAGATAGCGACGCCAATAGACTGAGGCCTGTTCCATCACCAGACGACGCACGAGCTGCGCCGCGCCGTAGGGATCGTCCGTTATCTTACGTGGGGCGTCGGTCATCCGCTTTCCATCGACGGCGTCGAACAGGTCGCGCGCGTCCGAGCATGTTTCGGCAAAGTGCCAACCGGTTTGCCGAAAGACAGTGCTCCAGTCCATGAGCCTGCCCGTATCCTGATCACAAAACCGGGTACAGTTTTGCGGGATCCGCGCGGGCGTGCGTAACGAACGCCTCCTTGCCCTTGATGGACCGGGTTTTCAAGCCAAAAGCTAGGGAAGCGGGGCTGACTTAAGCTGGAATTGCTTGCCGTTCAAAGCCTTGGCGCTGGGCGACCAGCTTGCGCTCCCATCCCAGCGCATCCGCCGCGATGGTGTCGAGGTCGTCGTAGCGCGGCGTCCAGTCCAGTGTCGCGCGAATCCGGCGCGTGTCGGCGACCATCGCCACGATGTCGCCGGGCCGGCGGGCGGCGGTGGACACCGCGAAATTGCGTCCCGCGACGCGCCGCACCGCCTCAATGGTTTGCAGCACCGAGTAGCCGCGGCCGTAGCCGCAGTTCAGCGTCACCGGCGCGCCGCCCTGGCGCAGATAGCCGAGCGCCGCGCCATGGGCCTGTGCGAGGTCGCTGACATGAATGAAGTCGCGGATGCAGCTTCCGTCGGGCGTCGGATAGTCGGCGCCATAGACCTCGACCTGCGGGCGCTGACCGGTCGCGGCTTCGACTGCGATCTTCATCAGATGCGTCGCTCCGGCGGTTGCGAGCCCGATCCGCGCCTGCGGGTCGGCGCCCGCGACGTTGAAGTAGCGCAGCGCCACGTAGTTCATGCCGTAGGCCGATGCGGTGTCGTGCAGCATGATCTCGGTCATCAGCTTGGAACAGCCATAGGGCGACAGCGGTCGGGTCGGCGCTTCTTCCGGGACCGGCGTGCGGTCGGGATTGCCGTAGACCGCTGCGGTCGAGGAGAAGATGAAGTTCTTCACGCCGCACGTAACTGCTGCGCTCAGCAGGTTGCGCGAGGTCATGGTGTTGTTGCGATAGTAAGCGAGCGGATCGCGCATCGAGTCCGCCACGATCACCGAGCCGGCGAAATGAATGATGGCGTCGACGCCGTGATTCCTGATCACGCCCTCGACCAGATTCTCATCGCCGGCATCGCCGATGAACAGCGGCACGCCTTCCGGGATGAAGCTGGAGAAGCCGGTGCTCAGATTGTCGATCACCACGACGCTTTCGCCGGCCTCGACCAGCGCCAGCACGGTGTGACTTCCGATGTATCCGGCGCCGCCGGTCACGAGCACGGTCATGAAGGGCTCCCGTGTTGAGGTTGCGGATCTGCGCCCGCGCGGTCGGCCTCAGTCTTTCGTCAAACGGTGGACTTGCGGTGTAGCCAAGCCCCTGATCTTCGCGATTTTCCAGCGCTCCACAGGGGGAATCGACAATATGGTTGCCAAACTGTAACGAGTGCCGCTGTTGTGGCGGCCATCGGCGGCAATGTCGGACATTCTCATCATCAAGACTTCCTCGCTCGGCGACGTGGTGCATCAGATGCCCGCGATGACCGATGCCGCGCGCGCGGTTCCCGGATTGCGGCTGTTCTGGGTGGTCGAGGAATCTTTCGCGCCGCTGGCGCAATTGCATCCGTCGATCGCGGAGGTGATTCCGGTGGCGACGCGACGCTGGCGATCGAAGCTCGCTTCGCGCGCGACCTGGCGCGAGATCGGCGCGTTCAATACGCGACTGCGCGAGCCGGATTTCGACAAGGTGATCGACACGCAGGGGTTGATCCGCTCCGCGGTGATCGCGCGCCTCGCGCATGGCGAACGTCACGGCTACGATGCCGACAGCATCCGCGAGCCTCTCGCTGCGCGGTTCTACGGCGTCACCCACGCCGTAAGCCGCGACCTCCATGCGGTGGCGCGCAATCGCCTGCTCACGGGTCGCGCGCTCGGCTATCAGCCGCCCGCAAAAATCGACTACGGCCTGATCCGCCCGCCGCGCGCGGAGGAAAACGGCTACGCCGTGCTACTGCACGGCACTTCGCGCGCCTCCAAAGAATGGCGCGCGGAGGACTGGATCGAGACCGGCCGCTGGCTGCAGAAGCGCGGAATGCAGGTCGTGCTGCCGTGGGGCACCGAGGCAGAACGGCAACTCGCCGAAATGCTGTCGGGCGCGATCGAAGGCAGCCGCGTGCTGCCGCGGCAGCGCCTCGATCTCACCGCGCAGGTGATCGCCAATGCGGCGCTGGTGGTCGGCGTCGACACCGGTCTGATGCATCTGGCCGCTGCCTATCGGGTGCCGCTGGTCGGCATCTATGTCTCGACCGATCCGGGGTTGACCGGTCCGGTCGGCAGCGGTCCGATGAGCGTGCTGGGCGGCAAGGCCGGCGCGCCATCGGCCCGACAGGCGATCGAGGCTGCCGAGCGCCTGCTCGATTAGTTCGATACGGCGCCGCGGGCCATTCGATCGAGCACTTGCACGACGAACGCGTCGATATCGTCGCCTTCGAACAAAAAGCCCGGAATGCCAGCGGCCCGCGCCGCCTCGATGTCGATGTCACTGTCGCCGATCACGAAGCTGCCCTGCAGTGACACCGGCCAAGCGCGCGCCAGATCGAGGATCATGCCGGGCTTCGGCTTGCGGTCGTCGCTCGCCCTTCGGTAGGCCTCGACGACGCCCTCTGGATGATGCGGACAATAGCGAATGTCGTCGATCCGCGCGCCTTGCGGACGCAATTCGTCCAGCATCCAGCGATGCAGGGCCTGCACGTCGTCCTCGCTGAACATTCCGCGCGCCACGCCGGACTGATTCGAGATGATGAAGACGTAGTAGCCGGCGTCGTTCAACCTGCGGATCGCCGCAGCGATCCCGGGCATCCAGCGAAACCGCTCGCGCGTGCCAACGTAATGGTCGTTGTAGTTGATGACGCCGTCGCGATCGAGGAATGCGGCCGGCCGCAGCGGCGCTGTGGAGCTCGACGTCATGCCTTTGTCGCGCCGAGCACGCTTTCGATCTCGTCGCAGATTGCGTGCGCGGCCATCAGATGGATCTGCTGAACCAGCGCGGTCTCGGCGCCGGGCGCCACCAGCAGATGATCGCACCACGCGGCCATCGAGACGCCGCTCGGCCCGGTCATGCCGATGGTGACCAGGCCGCGTTCGCGCGCCATCTTCAACGCGGCGAGAATGTTGGGTGAGCGGCCCGACGTGGTGATGCCGATGAAGACATCGCCGCGCTGGCCGAGCCCCTCGACCTGCCTCGCGAACACCCGATCGAAGCCGTAGTCGTTGGCGATGGCGGTCAGCGCCGAAGTGTCGGTGGTGAGCGCGATCGCCGGCCACGCGGGTCGATCCCGCTTGTAGCGCCCGATAATCTCGGCGGCGATGTGCTGGGCGTCGGCGGCGCTGCCGCCATTGCCTGCGATCAGAATCTTGCGACCGTCACGCAGCGCCGCAATTGAAGCCGCGGCGATCGCGCGTGACGCCGACAACACGGCCTCGTCGCCCACGGCGGCGGTCATCGCGACGAGCGAGTTGTGAAAATGCGCGGCGATCCTGTCCTGGCTCACGTGACACCTGAAAGCTGAAAGGCACTGGTTAAGCGCAGGGCAGGGACGGGCGCAAGTCGCGCGGCGCTACTGCGCCGGGGCGAGGCCGGCCGCGCCGAGCGCCCGCAGCGCCGCGGTCATGACATCCTCGACCGGGATGTCGCGCATGCATTTGTGGTGCACCATCCGGCAGGTCGGCTTGTGACAGGGGCGGCAGGGCACGTCGGTTGTGGTCTCGATCACCGCTTCGATCGGGTTCAGCGGCGCGTAGTGCCAGGCGCTGGTCGGGCCGAAAATCCCGATGGTGCGGCTGCCGATGGCCGCTGCGACGTGGAGCAGGCCGGAATCGTTGGAGATCACCAGATCGGCCGCCGCCAGCGCCATGATGCCGTTACGCAGATCGGCGCCGGTGAGGTCGCGCGCGCGGGGACCGGCCATCGCCACGATCTCGGCCGCCTTGTCTGTCTCGCCCGGCCCGCCGATCACCCAGACCGCGAAACCGCGGTCCGTGAGCGCTTTCGCCGCCTCGGCATAATAGGTCCAGCGCTTCGAGGGCCCGACCGCGCCCGGCGCCAGCGCCACGGCGGCCTGACCTTCCAGCCCGTTCGCCCGCCGCCAGGCGGCAATTTCGGCCTCCGGCACGACGAGCTGCGGCTCCGGCCAGTCCATCGGCAGTTCGATTCCGGACGGCAGCGCCAGTGCGGCGCAGCGGTCGATCATCCGCGGCAGTGCCTTCTCACCGCGCCGCCAGTCGTTGAGCAGGCCAAATCGGACCTCGCCGATGAAGCCGGTGCGTTTCGGGATACCGGCGAGGAATGGCGCGATTGTGGATTTGAAGGTGCGCGGCATCACCAGCGAATCGCCGTAGCGCTGTTCGCGGAGCTTGGCGGCGAGCGCCCGCTGCTGGTCGAGCGCGAGCTGCTTGCGCGGCAGGTCCCACACGATCCCCTGGCGCACGCCCGGCATGTAATCCACCAGCGGGGCGCACAGCGTCGTGGTCAGGACGTCGACCGGCCGATTGGGCCAGCGGTCCTTCAGCACCCGCACCACGGTATGGCAGCGCACGAAATCGCCGATCCACATATAGGGGATCAGCAAAACCGGGCTGGTCTCAGAGCGGTCGACCGCCGTGGCCAGGCTCAATTTGAGTGAATCATAATTCATTACGCTGCGGGCGGAGTCTCTAATAACCCGAGAGGAAAGCGGTGATGCCGGTTAGCGCTTGCGTCGCCCCGCGTCCAGCCGGATTTCTGCGGCATGCAGGTTCCGATTTCGCCGAAAGTCAGAGTTCGAGTTGCCTGCCCGGGCGGAGTGGGGCAAAGGTGGCCGCTCAAATCAAGGCGGGGGACACATGCTGCTGGTAACCGGAGGCGCCGGTTTTATCGGATCGAACATCGTGGCCGCGCTGAACGACGCCGGCCGCAGCGACATCGCCGTGAGCGATGTCCTGGGTCATGACGGCAAGTGGAAGAACCTCGCCAAGCGTCAGCTTGCCGATGTCGTGCCGCCGGCCGAACTGGCCGACTGGCTGAAAGGCCGCAGGCTCGAGGCGGTGTTCCACATGGGCGCGATCTCGGAGACGACCGCGAGTGATGGCGATTTGGTGATTGACACCAACTTCCGGTTGTCATTGCGACTGCTCGACTGGTGTACCGAGAACCGGGTACCGTTCATCTACGCATCTTCGGCCGCGACGTATGGCGACGGCGCGCAAGGCTTCAGCGATGATGCCTCGCTTGCCGCCTTGAAGCAGTTGCGGCCGATGAATCTCTACGGCTGGAGCAAACACCTGTTCGATCAGGTGGTCGCGGAGCGCGCCGCGCGCGGCGACCGGCTGCCGCCGCAATGGGCGGGGCTCAAGTTTTTCAACGTTTTCGGCCCCAATGAATACCACAAGGGCACGATGGCGAGCGTGCTGGCGCGGCGTTTCGACGACATCAAGGCCGGGCGCGTGGTGCAGCTGTTCAAGTCGCATCGCGACGGCATTGCCGACGGCGACCAGCGCCGCGATTTCATCTATGTCGACGATGTCGTTCGGGTCATGTTGTGGTTGTTCGCGACGCCGTCGGTGAGCGGCCTGTTCAATGTCGGCACTAGCCATGCCCGCAGTTTCCGCGACCTGATCCTTGCGGCCTATTCGGCGCTCGGAACCCCACCGCATATCGAGTACATCGACATGCCGGAACAGATTCGCGGCAGCTATCAGTATTTCACCGAGAGCGAAGGCGACCGGTTGCGTGCCGCAGGCTATAATGGCGGCTTCACGCCGCTCGAAGATGCGGTCGCTTCCTATGTCAGGGGCTACCTTGACGGTAACGATCGCTTCCGCTGATCGCGCTCCAACTGCGTCGAGTTTGATGTCCAGATTTGACACCCTGCTGCAATCGATTGCCCGCACGACGGTGCTGTGCGTCGGCGATTTGATGCTCGACGAGTTCGTCTATGGCGAGGTGTCGCGGATTTCACCGGAGGCGCCCACGCCGGTGATCGCGGTCCAGCGCAGCGAGATCAATGTCGGCGGCGCCGGCAACGTGGCGCGTAACATCGCGGCGATCGGCGCGCGATGCATTTTTGTCGGACTGATCGGTGACGACGAGGCGGGCCGGACGCTGAGCGCCGAGATTGCCCGGGAATCCCGGATCGAGCCGCTGCTGGTGTGCGATCCGGCACGGCCGACCACCCGCAAGGTGCGGTTTGTGTCCGAACATTTCTCCACCCACATGCTGCGCGCCGATTGGGAGACCGCGTCGGCCGCATCCAGCGAGATCGAACAGCGCCTGCTCGACGCCATCCTGCCGCAACTTCAACGCGCCGACATCGTCCTGCTGTCCGACTATGCCAAGGGGGTGCTGACGGAGCGGGTCATCGCAAGTGTGATCGAAGCCGCACGAAAACTCGGCAAGCGGGTGATTGTCGACCCCAAGAGCGCCAACTTCGCGATCTATCGCGGCGCGACGTTGCTGACGCCCAACCGTAAGGAATTCGTGTCCGCGACACGTAGCGCCGCGGAGACTGTCGATGACATCGCAGCGGCGGCGCAGGACGCGATGGCGCTCGCCGATTGCGAGGCGATGCTAGTGACGCAGAGCGAGCACGGCATGACGCTGGTGCCCCGCGTCGGCGAGCCGATCCATGTGCCGGCGATGCCGGTGAAGGTGCGTGACGTCTCCGGCGCAGGCGACACCGTTGCTGCCGTGCTGGCGGTTGTGCTTGCCGCCGGCGCCGACTGGGCGACCGCGATGCGGGCCGCGAGCGCCGCGGCCGCCGTCGCGGTCAGCAAGAATGGCACCGCGGTGGTGACGCCGGCGGAGTTGCGGCGAAAGATCCTGCCGCATGCCTCGCTCGCCGCGGAGGAGAAAATCATCGGCAGCGAAGCCGAGCTCGACCTTCGCCTCGCCGAATGGCGGCGCGAAGGGCTGCGCGTCGGCTTCACCAACGGCTGCTTCGACATCCTGCATCCCGGCCACGTCAAGGTCCTGACCGCGGCCCGCGGCGCCTGCGACCGGCTGATCGTCGGCCTCAACAGCGACGCCTCGGTGCGCCGACTGAAGGGCGAGAGCCGTCCGGTCCAGAACGAGCGGGCGCGCGCCGAAGTGCTGGCCGCGCTCGAAGCGGTCGATCTGGTGGCGATCTTCGGGGAGGACACCCCTCTGAAGCTGATTAAGCGGATCGTGCCGAGCGTGCTGGTCAAGGGCGGCGACTACACGCGCGAGCAGGTGGTGGGCCACGAGATCGTCGCGGCCAGAGGCGGTGAGGTGCTGCTGGTCGACGTGCTGCCGGGGTTCAGCACGACCTCGCTCGTCGAGAAAGCGCGGGAGGGGACCACATGAGGCGGTCCCTGGAATCGGAATCCGTCTATCGGTTGCGATCGCACAGGAATATGGCAATCGTAATGGGAATGAGATATCAGCGCGTTGTGATTAGAGAAATTCCAGATTTTCAAGTTGCGGGCGAATGGTAATGCGTTTTTTTTCAAAGATGCGATCGCGAAACTACCTCATCATTTTGCACGATGTGATTGCGACGGCGTGCGCGATTCTGACGAGTTTCTATCTTCGCTTCGACGGTGAAGATCTGTCTGCTCGCCTCCCGCTGCTTTGGACGTTGATGCCGGGCTTTTTGCTGCTGAGTGTCGTCGTTTTCTATGTCTTCAGGCTGACGACGTCGAAATGGCGGTTTGTTTCGCTTCCCGACGGCATCAATATTCTTCGTGCAGCAACCGTCCTCACGGTCGTCCTTATCATCACCGACTACATTTTCCTGGCGCCCGACGCTTACGGAACCTTCTTCCTGGGTCGGATCACCATCGTCCTGTATTGGTTTCTCGAAATCGCCTTCCTGAGTGCGCCGCGATTTGCTTACCGTTACTTCCGCTACACACGAACACGCAATCAGGCCAAGGCGATCAATGCCGCTCCCACGGTTCTGATCGGCCGCGCAGCCGATGCCGAGATTCTGATTCGGGGAATCGAGAGTGGCGCCGTCAAGCAGCTTTGGCCGGTGGGGATTTTATCGCCTTCGGCCGCTGACCGCGGCCAGCTCGTTCGAAATATTCCTGTCCTCGGAGGGATTGGCGACCTTCAGGATGTCGTCGCGGACTACGCGAGACGTGGAAAGCCGATCGAGCGCGTGGTAATGACGCCGTCCGCCTTCGAGCCTGACGCCCATGCGGAATCGATTTTGGTCCGCGCACGAAAACTCGGACTGCTGGTCAGCCGGTTGCCGTCACTCGAAGAAAGCCGCGACGCGCCGCGGCTGGCAGCCGTCGCGGTCGAAGATTTGCTGCTCAGGCCGACCGAGAAGATCGACTACGGCCGTCTGGAGGCCCTGGTGAAGGGCAAGGCGGTGATCGTGACCGGAGGCGGCGGCTCGATTGGCGCTGAAATCTGCGCCCGAGTCGCAACCTTCGGCGCCGCAAGATTGCTGGTGATCGAAAATTCCGAACCGGCGCTCTACGCGGTCGTCGAAACGCTCTCGGCGACTCCGGTTCAGATCCGCGTCGAAGGTCGCATCGCGGACATCAGGGATCGCGAGCGTATTCTTGGCTTGATGAACGAGTTCAAGCCGGATCTGGTGTTCCATGCCGCCGCGCTGAAGCACGTTCCAATTCTGGAGCGCGACTGGAGCGAGGCCGTCAAGACCAACATTTTTGGATCCATCAACGTTGCAGACGCGGCCTTGGCTGCGGGTGCGGAAGCGATGGTGATGATCTCGACCGACAAGGCCATCGAGCCGGTGTCGATGCTGGGGCTCACCAAGCGTTTCGCGGAGATGTATTGTCAGGCGCTCGATCGCGAACTCTCGGACAAGGGCGCAGGAAAGACGCCGATGCGGCTGATTTCCGTGCGATTTGGTAATGTGCTGGCTTCGAATGGCTCCGTCGTGCCGAAGTTCAAGGCTCAGATTGAAGCGGGCGGTCCTGTGACTGTCACCCATCCGGATATGGTGCGGTACTTCATGACGATCCGTGAGGCATGTGATCTGGTCATCACGGCGGCCACGCATGCTCTGACGTCTGCATGTTCCGACGTGTCGGTTTACGTGCTCAACATGGGGCAGCCGGTACGGATCGTCGAACTGGCCGAGCGCATGATCAAATTGTCGGGCCTTGAACCCGGGCACGATATCGAGATCGTCTATACGGGCGTGCGCCCAGGTGAGCGCCTGAATGAAATCCTGTTCGCGCATCAGGAGCCGACGATTGAAATCGGGATCGCGGGGGTGATGGCGGCGAAACCCAACGAGCCAAAAATGCAGACATTGAGAGACTGGATCATCTCGCTCGATGAGGCCATCGCAACCAATGACCATGCAAGAGTTCAACTGGTGCTGAAAGATGCGGTTCCGGAGTTCGGCGTCAGCATGGCGTGACGTGATGGTGGTGATGTCCGCGATGCGCGGTCTCTGGCGCCGCCGATGTCGCACCTCTGTCGTCAAACGTGATGGCTGCCGCCTCCGTCCGCAGAGGCGCGCAGCGAGGTTCGAACGGGTTGCCTGCTTGTATTTGGGGGGGGGGAGATGCCGAAAAGCGCGGTTCTGGTCACGGGAGCGGCTGGCTTCATCGGGTATCACCTATCCCGCGAGCTTCTGGAGGCCGGCTACGATGTCGTTGGACTGGACAACGTCAACGATTATTACGATCCGGCGTTGAAATCCGCGCGTCTGGACCTGCTGCGGGACAATCCCAGGTTCGATTTCGTGAAGCTGGATCTGAAGGAACGTTCGGCGACCGATGCGGTGTTCGCTAAGGGCCGCTTCCCGGTCGTCTTTCATCTCGCCGCCCAGGCCGGCGTTCGGTATTCGATCAGCAATCCGCATGCTTATGCCGATTCCAACCTCGGGGCCTTCGTCAATGTCCTGGAAGGCTGTCGGCACAATGGATGTCGTCATCTCGTTTATGCTTCGTCGTCCTCCGTTTACGGCGCGAACGCCAAGCTGCCTTTCTCCGTCGGTGACCGGACCGACCATCCGATCAGCCTGTACGCCGCGACCAAGAAATCCAATGAGTTGATGGCGCATTCCTACAGCCATCTGTTCGGATTGCGGACGACCGGTTTGAGGTTCTTCACGGTGTACGGCCCCTGGTATCGACCTGACATGGCGATCTTCCTGTTCGCCAAGGCGATATCGTCCGGCGCGCCGATACGGCTGTTCAACCATGGCCGAATGCGGCGTGATTTCACCCACATTTCCGACGTCACGCGTGTGATGCGTCGCCTGTTGGACGTCCCCGAAAACGCAGGCGATCCGACCGCGCGCGTCTATAATGTCGGCAATCATCGACCCGAAGAGTTGATGCGTGTCGTCGATCTTCTGGAGGCCGAATTCGGACGCAAGGCGGAGAAGGAGTTGCTACCGATGCAACCGGGTGACGTGCCGGAGACCTTCGCCGACATCGACGACCTCAAGCGCGATTTCGGTTTCAGTCCAGAAACGCGGATCGAGGATGGTATTCGCGATTTTGCGTCATGGTATCGAAGCTACTATGGCGTCTGAAAAACGGATTGGCATTCAATGGACAAGAAAATCGTTCCTGTGATCATGTGTGGTGGAGCGGGGACGCGACTCTGGCCGGCCTCACGTGAGGCGCGTCCAAAGCAGTTCTTGCAGCTGTTCGGTCCACGATCGACGTTTCAAGACACACTGCTGCGGGTCGCGGATTCGACGCTGTTTGCGCGCCCGATCATCATCACCAACACCACCTATCGCTTCATCGTCAAGGAGCAACTCGACGAGATCGGGATCGCTGCCGACATCCTGCTTGAGCCTCTCCGCAGAGACTCCGGTCCGGCGATCGCAGCTGGCGCCGCTTTTGCGCGAGCGGTGAATAGCAACGCCGTGCTGCTCGCACTGGCGTCTGATCATGTCGTGCGCGACAACGAGGCGTTCGTCGAGGCCTGCCTGAAAGGCAGGGACGCCGCGGAATCGGGATACATCGTCACATTCGGAATCAGACCGGAACGTGCGGCGACCGAGTACGGTTACATTCGCGCAGGGGACAAGATTTCGTCCGATGTTTTCAAGGTCGAGACATTCGTCGAGAAGCCGGACGAGACAACAGCGAACGAGTACGTTCGGGCCGGCTATTTGTGGAATAGCGGCAATTTCATGTTCGGCGCAGCAATGCTGCTCGATGAGTATCGAAAGACCGATTCAGTCAGCGTCGAAACGATCGAGGAGGCCGTTGCACATGCTGGATCGGACCTCGGGTTCGTCACATTACAACCGGAAGCCTTCGCTGCAGCCGTGCCGATTTCGATCGACTATGCGGTGATGGAAAAGACCGCCCGTGCGGCCGTCGTGCCCGTGTCCTGCGGGTGGTCCGATGTCGGCTCGTGGCATGCGGTTTGGGAACTGTCCGACAAGGACGAGCACGGCAACGCCGCCCGGGGCGCGGTCGTCTTCGAGAATTCCCACAACTGCAATGTCGCGACAGATGCCGCGCTGGTTGCGCTCGAAGGCGTCGACGACCTCGTCGTGGTCGCAAGTCAGGATGCCGTACTGGTTTCGAGCCAACGCGATCCTGCCGGTTTGAAGCGCCTGGTGGCGAAGTTGAAGGCGATAGCGCCGGAGGTCACTGACCATCATCTGCATGTGCTGCGACCATGGGGAAGTTACCAGTCGCTCGACACCGGCGAACGCCATCAGGTCAAGCGGATCGAGGTCAAGCCCGGCGGACGCTTGTCGCTGCAGAAGCATCACCACCGGTCGGAACACTGGATCGTCGTTAGGGGCGTGGCTCTTGTCACCGTAAACGATGATGTCAAAATGATTCACGAGAACGAATCAACCTACATTCCCATGGGGGCAACCCATCGGTTGGAAAACCCCGGCAAGATTCCCCTCGAACTGATCGAGGTGCAAACGGGTAGCTATCTCGGGGAGGATGATATCATCCGGATCTCCGACGAATACAGTCGACAATGAGCCGGTCCGCAGTGCCTGTCGCCAAGCGGCGCTTGCGTAGTTTCGTTCAGCGTGGCGTCGGAGCTCTGTAATCTTTTGAATCAAAACGTGTTTGGGCAGTTTCCCCGGCGCATCGCCACATCTGTGGCGACGTGCTAGGAAGCCGCATCGCCAATGTCCGAGGCATTACGCAATGACTTCACCTTCTGATCCGGCCACGAACTCCCCGCTCAGGATCGGCGTTATCGGCGCCGGCGTCATGGGAACCAATCATGGTCGGGTTCTGGCCGGTTTGCCGGGTGTATCGCTGGTCGGCATCGTCGATCCGCTGGAAGAGCACCGCAGTCGCGCGGTCGAGCTGATCGGTTGCCGAACCTTCGCGACGGTGGACGAATTGCTGCTGGCCGGCGTCGACGCGGTGACGATCGCCGCCCCCACGCATCTGCATCATGACATCGCGCTCACCTGCATCGGCCGCGGCGTCCATACGATGGTGGAAAAGCCGATCGCCTCGACCGTCGCGGAGGGGCGCGACATCGTTGCCGCCGCGCGCCGCGCCGGGGTCACGCTGATGGTCGGCCATGTCGAGCGCTTCAATCCCGCCGTCGCCGCGATCAAGCAGGCCATTCGCAACGAGGACATTCTGTCGATCGGCATCACCCGGGTCGGACCGTTCCCGCCGCGAATGTCGAATGTCGGCGTCGTCATCGATCTCGCGGTGCACGACATCGATCTGATTCGCTGGTTCACCGAATCCGAGATCGTCGAAGTGCAGCCGCAGCTCTCGAGCGCGGTCGCCGAGCGCGAGGACATCGCGCTGCTGCAATTCCGCACCGCGTCGGGCGTGCTCGCCCATATCAACACCAACTGGCTGACGCCGTTCAAGGCGCGCAACGTCACGGTCGCGACCCGCGGCAAGTACGTGATGGGCGATCTGCTCACCCGTCAGGTCACCGAGTGCTTCGGCTTCAAGGCCGACGGCAGCTATTCGATGCGGCATCTGCCGGTCGGACACGACGAGCCGCTCCGCGCCGAACTGATCGCCTTCATCAGCGCCGTCCGTTCGAACGGCGTTCCCGCCGTCACCGGCGAGGAGGGCGTCGCCAGCCTCGAGATCGCCATCCAGTGTCTGGAGCAGCCACCCAAGGCCGCCGCCGTTCGGCACACGCAGCCGCTGCGCGCCGCAGGTTAAGCGCACCAGTCCGTCTGCTCGCGCGCCGCCCGGCGCATTATCGTTCTCACCGATCCCAGCCAGGTCTCATGAATCAGCATCTCCGAACCGAACCGGTCCCGTTCATCGATGTCGAGGCGCAGCGCCGCCGACTTGGCGGTTTGCTCGATGAAGCGATCGGACGCGTGTTGACGCACTGCAATTTCATCAACGGTCCCGAAGTCACCCGCCTTGAGGCGGATCTTGCAGCCTTCAGCGGCGCGCGCCACGTGATTGTTTGCGCGAGCGGCACGGATGCGCTTTTGATGGTATTGATGGCCAAGGGCATCGGTCCGGGCGACGCCGTCCTGTGCCCCTCCTTCACGTTCTGCGCAACCGGCGAGGTTGTGGTGCTGACAGGCGCCACGCCGGTTTTTGTCGATGTCGATGAAAGTACCTTCAACATCGACATTGCCTCGCTGAAACGCGGCATCGACACGGCGCGCAAGCTCGGCCTGAAGCCGCGGGCGGTGATTCCGGTCGATATGTTCGGGCAGGCCCTCAATCATGACGCGATCGCGGCGGTGGCCGCCGACGAGGATCTGTTCGTGCTCGATGACGCCGCCCAAGGGTTCGGCGCCAGCTTTAACGGCAGGAAGATCGGCACCTTTGGTCTCGCCACCGCGACCAGCTTCTTTCCCGCCAAGCCGCTCGGCTGCTTCGGCGACGGCGGTGCGATCTTCACCGACGATGCCGAACTGGCCGAGGTGTTGCGCAGCATACGGGTCCATGGTCAGGGCAGCGAAAAATACGACAACGTCCGGATCGGGCTGACAGCGCGCCTCGACACCATGCAGGCCGCGATTCTGATCGAAAAGCTGAAGATCTTCGACGATGAGATCGTTGCCCGGAACAAGGCCGCGGAGCGTTATTCCCGCGCGCTCGGCAATCTCGTCACCGTGCCGCGGCTGGCGGAGGGCTGCACCTCGGTGTGGGCGCAATATACCATCCGTTTGCCGCAGGGCGTCGATCGGAACGACTTTGCCGCCACGCTGAAGGCGCAGGGCATCCCGACCGCGATCTATTATCCGAAGTCGATGCACCAGCAGACCGCCTATCGTGGCTTTCCGGTGGCCGAGGGCGGGCTGCCGGCGTCCGAGCGGCTGTCGCGCGACGTCATCAGCCTGCCGATGCACGCCTATCTGGACGAGGCGACCCAGGATCGGGTGATCGCGGCGGTGCGCAGCGCGCTCGGGGCCTGATTTCGGCTCTGCCTGATTTCGCCGTTTTGCCCGCCCGCATCATGATGTAAAGCGGGCGGATGCTCAGGCGTATTTTCACCGTCGGCGGCTTTACCCTGCTGTCGCGTTTGACCGGCTTCGCCCGCGACATCCTGCTCGCGGCGATTCTCGGTGCGGGCCCGATCGCCGATGCGTTCTTCGTGGCGCTGCGGTTGCCCAACCATTTCCGCGCGATTTTCGCCGAAGGCGCGTTCAACGCCGCCTTCGTGCCGGCCTATGCCCATGTCCATGGCGAGCGCGGCGAGGCATCGGCGCGGCTGTTTGCCAGCCGCATCTTCACGCTGCTGTTCGCGTCCCAGCTGGTGCTGCTGGCGGCGGCGCTGCTGTTCATGCCGCAGATGATGAGCATCCTGGCGCCGGGCTTCACTGATGATCCGGCGCAGCGGTCGCTGGCGATCGAACTGACGCGGATCACCTTTCCGTATCTGCTGCTGATCACGCTGGTGACGCTGTATGGCGGCATCCTCAACGTGATGCAGCGCTTTGCCAGCGCAGCGGCGGCGTCGATCTTTCTCAATATTTCGATGATGGCGACGCTGGCGCTGGCCGCGTTCTTCCCGACCGCCGGACATGCGGCGGCGTGGGGTGTGCTGATCTCGGGTTTCCTGCAGTACTTCTTGCTCGCCGGTGATCTGTCGCTGCATGGCGGGCTGCCACGCTTCGCCAGGCCGAAGCTCGATGAAGACGTGCGCGCCTTCTTCCGCGCGCTGGGACCTGCGACGCTGGGTTCGATGGGCACCCAACTTGCGCTATTTGCCGACACCATCATCGCGACCTTTTTGGCCGCCGGCGCGCTGTCGGCTTTGTACTACGCCGATCGCCTCAACCAGTTGCCGATCGGCGTGATCGGCATCGCCATCGGCACCGTGCTGCTGCCGGAAATGTCGCGGCAGCTCGCTGCCGGCGACGATGCCGGCGCAAAAAAGTCGCAGCGGCGGGCGTTCGAATTCACGCTGCTCTTCTCGGCGCCGTTCGTCGCGGCGTTCCTGACGGTCCCGGACGTCATCATGCGGGCGATGTTCGCGCGCGGCGCGTTCACCCGCGCCGACGCGATCGCGGCCGGGGCGACGCTCGCGGCCTACGCGATCGCGCTGATTCCGTTCGTGCTGATCCGCAGCGCGGTGGCGCCGTTCTACGCCCGCAAGGACACCGCGACGCCGGTGAAGGCGGCGTTGACCGGCGTTGCCGCCAATGTCGTGCTGAAAGTGCTGCTGATGGGACCGCTGGCGCAGGTCGGCCTGGCGCTCGCGACCGCCGCCGGCGCCTGGATCAATCTGCTGCTGGTGATCGGCTTCTCGGTGCGCGCCGGATATCTCGAGTTCGACCGCGCGCTCACCAGCGCGATCATCAAGTTTCTTGCGACCGGCGTGGTGCTCGGGGCGGCATTGTGGGCGACCAACGGGTTGGCCGCGCCCTATCTCGCACAACTGCCGACGCTGCGCGACGAAGCCGCGCTGCTGTTGCTGATCGTCGTCGGCGCCGTCATCTACGGCGCCGCGGTCCTGATGTTGTTCGGGCCGCGCTGGATCAAGACGCTGCTGCGGGGCTGAGCTCAGCCCGCGCGGGTGGCCGATCGCACCAGATTGCTGACGTCGGAATAGACCTCGAGCACCGGGTTGATGAAGCGGTGCGCCTTGTTCTTCGACACGATGGTATCGTGCATCACCAGATGGTCGATGCCGGTGGTGAGGAAGCAGGCCATCGCGTCGCGCGGCGTCTCGACGATCGGCTCGCCCTTGATGTTGAACGAAGTGTTCACAAGCACCGGCACGCCGGTGAGGGCCTCGAATTCCTTCAGGATGTAATAGAGGTCCGGTGCGGTCTCTTCGTCCACCGTTTGCACACGCGCGGTGCCGTCGACGTGGACCACAGCGGGAATCTTGTCACGCCACGCCGCGGCCACCGGCTTCGCCATCAGCATGAATGGCGAGTCGCCTGTGCCTTCGAAAATCTCGTCGGCGCGTTCTTTCAGCACGATCGGCGCAAAGGGGCGGAACGGCTGGCGATGCTTCACACGACTGTTGAGAATGTCCTTCATCTCCGCCTTGCGCGGGTCGGCGAGCAAGCTGCGATGGCCGAGTGCGCGGGGGCCGAACTCGGAAGAGCCCTGGAACCACCCGATCACCTTCTGGTCTGCGAGCAGCTTGGCGGTTTCCTTGTAGACGCTGTTGCTGCGGATTATGTTGATCTGCGGCTTGACGAAGAACCGCTTGGTCGCTGCCTCGACCTCGCCCTCGGTGTAGGCCCGGCCGATGAAGGCGTGCTTCATCTCGAATGAGCGCTGCTTCTGCTGGACTGCGAGATGGCCGTAGTAAGCACAGCCGATCGCGATACCGTCGTCGCCGGCGGCCGGCTGGATCCAGACGTTTTCGAAGCCGCTCTCGCGCGCGATCCGGCCGTTGGCGACGCAGTTCAGCGCCACACCGCCTGCGATGCAGAGATTCTTCGCGCCGGTGGTCTCGCGCAGCCAGCGCGCCCGCTCCAGCAGAACGCGTTCGGTGTCGTCCTGGACCTGCCAGGCGATGTCCTCCCAATGCCGCATCGAGGGGTGGCTCTCCCACTTGCCGGGCGAGTCCATGATGTAGGGCTGGTTCAATTCGGGAGTCCAATGCGGCACCGTCAGAACATTGTTCTCGATCTGCAGCATCGGTTTCACGGCGCCGGGGCGGCCGTATGGCGCGAGACCCATCAGCTCGCCGCATTTGTTCCAGTCGCCGAATACATAGGTCGAGGCGCGGCTGTAATACGCGCCGAGCCCGGGCATGTTGTAGAACTCGTCGCTGAGGAAACCGCGCACCGGTTCCATCCAGATTTTCTTGAGGCACTCGAGCTTGCTGCCGTTGAACTTGTAGTAGCTCTCGGATTCGCGCGCGAGCGGGCTGGCTTCGTCGCCGGGAAAGCTCTCGTCGACGTCGGAGCGATAGCTGCCGACGCCATCGACGACCATCACCACGCCTTCATCGAATGGCGACACCGCGAACGCGCTGTAGGCATGCGCGAGGTGATGCGAGATCGTCATCACCTTATTGGAATTGGTGCGGAACAGCGCATGGGTGCCGGCGTCGCCGCGCTCATATTCGGGCAGGAAGGCCGGCATGTCCTGATAGATCAGCCGGTCCTCCATCTCCTGCACCGGCAGGATGTAGCAATTGCGCACCACCAGATCGACATTGGCCATCGTGATGCCTTCGGCATTCAGGCAATAGTCGATGACCTCCTTGTAGAAGCCGCTGGCGTGCTTCTCGCGGGTAATGCGTTCCTTCGCGATACCGAAGGCGATCTCGCCATCGCGCAACAGCACGGCGCTGACGTCGTGATCGTAGGTGTTGAGGCCGAGGATGTAGGTGTGTTGATTTGACATTGACCACTTTTCTGAAGGCCCGGCGGCCGCGGATATCGCAACCGGCACTTTTTACCCTGAAGGCGATCCGCACGAGGCTGCGGTTCAGTGAATTTGCAGGATATCAGTATAGTGTGTCGCCTGCGCTTGAACACGACTTTGGATGCGATGCTCATTGCCTCTGCGGTCTTGCGTTTTGAACTTTGAAATGCCGCATTGCACAAGGAAACTTATCGCCGTTGAAACTGTTTCGCACGCGTATCGTTTGGTGTTTCAGTTTTCGACGCAACTTGACCCAAACCGGCGCTTGCTCTTAAGCTCATTTGTTGAGACGGCAAAGATCGGTTTGAATCGACCGGCATTTTTGAACCTTCAGGACTTGCGTGCCCACCAATACGGGCGAAGTTCTGGTCAAATGCTCAAACGATCGGAGAAAGACGTAAGATGGCTCAAAGTGTTTCGAAGGCCCGGAAAGGTTTGCTGGCGCGAGTGATCGCGGCTGCAGCGTTGACCGGCATTTATTGCCTCAGCCTGGTGGGCACCTCGGCGGTGTTCCTCACAGCCTCTACCACCAAGGCGGACGCCCAGCGTGGCCGCGGGCGTGGTGGAGGACGCGGGCGAGGCGGCGGTTTTTATCGCGGCGGACGCGGGCGCGGGTACTATCGTGGTCGTGGGCGCGGCTACTATGGCGGCGGCTGCGTGTTCAATCCGGTCTACGGCCGGGTGGTCTGCTACTAACGCACCGCTCCGGGCGGTGACGCCGGAAGCTCTAACGAATCGAAAAGGTGCATCGGCAAGCCGGTGCACCTTTTTCTTGTCGACTACGTTGTCGTTTCTTGTCGACGACGTCGTCGACCACAGCTGTCATGTCGCCTTGCTGCCGCACCGCGGCCTTTCCGAGATTCGGTTCGTTTTGCGGCTGCTGGAAGCAGTGATCGAGCGACGTTGTTTGCGCGGAACGCCGATCCGCTGCATGATGGCGGAAAGAACCAGAGAGGGTGATCGATGGCTCCCACAAAGTTCGGCGTCGGCCAGAGCGTCCTGCGCAAGGAGGATGACCCCCTTATCCGCGGCAAGGGACGCTATACCGACGATTATGCGCCGCAATCCTCGGCGCACGCGCTGGTGCTGCGCTCGCCGCACGCGCACGCCAAATTCACGCTCGACGCGACGGCCGCACGAAATCTGCGTGGGGTGCTCGCGATTTTGACGGCGGCCGACGTCCAGGATCTCGGTGGGCTGCCGTGCCTGTTCAACCTGCCGGACACTCCGTTCAAGGGCCCTGACTACGCGATCCTCGCCAGCGGCGAGGTGCGGCATGTCGGCGATGCGGTAGCATTTGTGGTGGCGGACACGCTGGCGACGGCGCGCGACGCGCTGGAAGCGATTGTGGTGGAGTGGACGCCGCTACCGGCCGCGATCGGCGCGGCCGAGGCAGTCAAGCCGGGTGCGCCTCAGGTCTGGCCGGAATTCGCCGGCAACGTGCTGTTCGATACAGCGATCGGCGACAAGAGCGCCGCTGACGCGGCCTTCGCGAAGGCGCATGCGGTCGCCGAGATCAAAATCGTCAATCCGCGCATCGTCACCAACTACATGGAAACCCGCGCCGCGGTCTGCGAATACGACGCCAAGAAGGATCATCTGACCCTCACGGTCGGCAGCCAGGGCAGCCATCGCCTGCGCGATATCCTGTGCCAGAACGTGCTCAAGATCCCGGTCGAGAAGATGCGGGTGATCTGCCCTGATGTCGGCGGCGGCTTCGGCACCAAGCTTTTCCCGTATCGCGAATATGCGTTGCTCGCGGTGGCGGCGAAGAAGCTTGGCAAGACCATCCGATGGACCGCCGATCGCTCCGATCATTTCGTCGGCGACTCCCAGGGCCGCGACAACATCACGACGGCGCGGATGGCGCTCGCCGAGGATGGCAAGTTTCTCGGCATGGACGTCGATCTGATCGGCGATCTCGGCGCCTATCTGTCGACCTTCGGGCCGTACATCCCCTATGGCGGCGCTGGTATGCTGCCGGGTCTCTACGACATTCAGGCGTTTCACTGTCGCATTCGCACGGTGTTCACCCACACCGTGCCGGTCGATGCCTATCGCGGCGCGGGGCGGCCGGAGGCCGCCTATGTCATCGAGCGCCTGGTCGATGCCTGCGCGCGCAAGCTTGGGATTTCGCCGGATGCGATCCGGCGCAAGAACTTCATCGCGCCGCGCGCGATGCCCTACAAGACCGCGACCGGCAAGGTCTACGACTCCGGCGATTTCAACGCCCATCTGAAGCGGGCGATGGAGATCGGCGAGTGGAAGGAATTCCCGAAACGCGCCAAGGCGGCCAAGAAGCTGGGCCTGGTGCGCGGTATCGGGCTCGGCTGCTATGTCGAGGTCTGCGGCACGATGGGCGAGGAGACCGCCAAGGTTGTGCTCGATCCCGATGGCGACATCACCGTGCTGATCGGCAGCCAGTCGAGCGGGCAGGGCCACCAGACTGCCTACGCGCAGATCGTCGCCGAACAGTTCGGCGTGCCGCAGGAGCGCGTCCGCGTTGTTCAGGGCGACACCGACAGGATTGCGACCGGGCTCGGCACCGGCGGCTCGGCATCGATCCCCTCCGGTGGCGTCAGCGTGCAGCGCGCGACTCACCAGCTCGGTGAGCAGTTGCGCGAGACCGCAGCCGATGCTCTGGAAACCAGCGCCGCCGACCTGGAGATCAGCGACGGTATCATCCGCATCGCCGGCACCGACCGGTCGATCTCCTTCGCCGACCTCGCCAAGCGCCCCGGCGTCGACCCGTCGAAACTCAACGCCAGCGCGACCTTCTCCAGCGCCGACGGCACTTTCCCGAACGGCACCCATCTGGTCGAGATCGAACTCGATCCCGCGACCGGAAAGATCGCGATCGTCAACTACGTCATCGTCGACGATTTCGGCGTGTCGTTGAACCCGCTGTTGCTCGCGGGACAGGTCCATGGCGGCACCATCCAGGGGATCGGCCAGGCGCTGATGGAGCGGGCGGTGTATGATCCCGACGACGGCCAGCTCGTCACCGGCACCTTCATGGATTACGCATTGCCGCGCGCAGAAGATGCCGCGCCGATTATCTTCGAGACTCACAACGTGCCGTGCACGACCAATCCGATGGGCGTGAAGGGCGCGGGCGAGGCGGGCGCGATCGGCTCGTGCCCGGCGGTGGTCAATGCGATCGTCGATGCGCTGTGGCGCGAGTACAAGATCGATCACATCGACATGCCGGCGACGCCTGAACGCGTCTGGATGGCCATCCGCGAACACGAGCGCCAGCATCGGTTGTGAGTCGTTGACGATTACGTGATCGGCCGCGTCTCGCGGTACGATCATGCGCTAATTCTGCACGGTGCGATGAGACACCGCACCCGTAACGTCTTCGTCATATGCGCGATATGGAATAGTCCGATTGGATCGGGGTTTCCATGGTGCGGTTCGGGGCAGGCTGCCGAACCGTGCTTCGTTCGAATTGAGCCAGTGGGAGATGATTGATGTTGCGAACATTTGTAGTAGCCGGAGCCTTGTTGCTGAGCGTGAGCGCGGTGGTCGCGCAGCAGGATATCGTCGACAAAACCCAGAAGCTGATGAAAGACAACGGTCGCAACGCCATGCTGCTGGGCGCGATGGCGAAGGGCGACAAGCCTTACGATCAGGCCGCGGTCGATGCGGCGCTGAAGCAGTTCGACGAAACCGCGAAGGAGCTGCCGAAGCTGTTTCCGGCCAGCGTCAAGGGCCTGAAGGCGTTCGACAGCAAATACAGTTCTTCGCCGAAGATCTGGGACGAGCGCGCCAAGTTTGACGCCGAGATCGCGGATTTTGCCAAGGCCGTAAACGCCGCGCAGGGCAAGATCAAGGATGTCGACACGCTGAAAGCGTCATTCCAGCCGATCGGCAAGCAGTGCGGCAGCTGCCACGAAACCTTCCGTCTGAAGGACGGTTAGTCTCCGCAGGGAAGGCGGGCGCCGCACGCGTCCGCCTTTGACCTGTGCGCTGGGATCTGCCCCGAGAAGGCGGATTCGACGGGTGTTGCCTTCGCCAGTGAGGAGCGGCAGTGGCTCGAAGATTTGGTTTGGCGATCGTCGTGATCGCGTTCATCGTCGGCGGCGGGTTATGGGTCCTCACAACGCCGGCAACGATCGCCGCCAGTGCGCTGCCCTCGCGGACGCCCGACCTCGCCAATGGCAAGATCGCATTCGATGCAGGCGGCTGCGCCTCCTGCCACGCCACCCCAAATCAGAATGACCGCACCAGGCTCGGCGGCGGGTTGGCGATGCCGTCTCCGTTCGGCACGTTCCACGTGCCCAACATCTCGCCCGATCCGAACGACGGCATCGGCAAATGGAGCGAAGCGGATTTCGTCAGTGCGGTGATCAAGGGCACGTCGCCCGACGGCGCGCATCTGTATCCGGCGTTTCCTTATCCATCCTATGCGCATGCCCGGCTGGACGACGTCCGCGATCTGTTCGGCTACATCAAGACACTGCCGGCGGTGGCCGGGCAGGCGGCTCCGCACGAACTGCCGTTTCCGTTTAGCATTCGCCGCGCTGTCGGAGTTTGGAAGTTGCTGTTCTTGGACGACAAGACCTTCGCGCCGGACCCGACACAGACCGCGCAATGGAATCGCGGCGCCTATCTGGTCAACGGCTTCGGCCATTGCGCCGAATGCCATAGCCCCCGCAATGCCCTCGGCGGCATCGTGGCATCGCAGCGTTTCGCCGGCGGGCCTGATCCGGAAGGCAAGGGCTGGGTGCCGAATATCACCTCGAAGGGCCTGAAAGACTGGAGCGAGAAGGATATCGCCTATTTCCTCGAGACCGGTCAGACGCCCGAGGGCGACAGCGCCGGCGGCTCGATGGCCCGCGTGATCCGCAACACTTCGCAAATGAGCGCCGAGGATCGCAACGCGATGGCTGTCTATGTGAAGTCGCTGCCGCCGATCGACGGGCCGACGCGCCCGCCGCGCAAGAATTGAGACCCCGAGAACTGAGGCCGGACGCTATTTCGGCCCGAACGCCTTGAAGGTGATGATGGTGTGGGTGTCCTTGATGCCCGGGATCACCTGCACCTTCTCGTTGACGAAGTGGCCGATGTCGGTGGCGCGGTCGACGTAGAATTTCACCAGCAGATCATAGTCGCCCGCGGTCGAATAGATCTCCGACGCGATCTCGGCCTCGGCGATCGCATTGGCCACGGCATAGGACTTGCCGAGCTCGCATTTGAACTGAACGAAAAAGGGGACCATCGCTTGTCTCTCCGGGTCTTGCTTTGGCCCCATCAAGCCCAAAACCACCTGGCGTGGCAAGCTTGCGGCGACCTTGGCGGCACGCTACCACCGGTCCGAAAGCATGGGTTCGGCGCCGGCCGGCCTCAGATGACGACGACGAGCATGACATGGCTATTCCGATCGCGCTGACGATCGCCGGGTCCGATTCCAGCGGTGGCGCAGGGATCCAGGCCGACCTCAAATCGTTTGCCGCCAACGGCGTCTACGGCGCCTCGGTGATCACGGCGCTGACCGCGCAGAACACACTCGGCGTGAGCGCGATCCATTCGGTGCCGGCTGAGTTCGTCACCGCGCAGATCGATTCGGTGTTCAGCGATCTCGCGGTCGCCGCCGTCAAGATCGGGATGGTCTCGCAGCGGCCGGTGATCGAAGCCATCGTCGCCGGCCTCGACCGCTGGTCAGCCGCCAACGTCGTGCTCGACCCGGTGATGGTCGCGACCTCCGGCGATCGCCTGATCGCCGACGATTGCGTGGAAGCGCTGCGAACCATGCTGATCCCCCGCGCGCGGATCATCACTCCGAACCTGCCCGAGGCGGCCGCGCTGCTGGACGAAGCGGTGGCGACCGATCAGGCGGCGATCGAAAGCCAGGGCCGTCGGCTGCTGGCGCTCGGCTGCGGTGCAGTGGTGATCAAGGGCGGCCACGGCCACGGGCCGACGAGCACCGACTATTTGTTCAGCGAAGCCGGCACTTTGGTGCTGGCGGCGCCGCGGATCGACACCCGGAACACCCACGGCACCGGATGCTCGCTGTCGTCTGCGATCGCCGCCAATCTCGCCAAAGGCGAGGATCTGGCGACGGCGATCGGTCACGCCAAGGCTTGGGTCAGCGAGGCGATCGCCGCCGCCGATCGTCTCGAAGTCGGCAAAGGCCACGGTCCGATTCATCATTTCCACGCCTTCGACTAAGGCCGGAGGGACTGCGGGACGGGTTGTCGCAGCACCGTCGCACTCCGCTGCTAATCGGAAATCAATGATGATTTCCAGATTCGCGACGGACCCGATGACCCCCGACCTCGACAAATCTCTGGTTGAAACCGCCTACGCTCGCTGGGCGCCAATCTACGACGCGGTGTGCGGGCCGGTGATGGTCAAGGGGCGTCGCGCCGCGGCCGCCGAAGCGCGGGCGCAGGGCGGCAGGATCCTCGAAGTCGGCGTCGGAACCGGGCTGTCGTTCGATGATTACGATGCCTCCACCGAGATCATTGGTATCGACCTCAGCGCGCCGATGCTCGAGAAAGCCCGCGCCAAGATGTTGTCCGGCCGCTATCCGTGGGTGAAGGACGTGCGCCAGATGGATGCGCACCATATGGACTTCGCCGACGCGAGTTTCGACTGCGTAGTGGCGCAGTTCGTGATCACGCTGGTCGCCAATCCCGAGCGCGTGCTGTCGGAGTGTCACCGCGTGGTGAAGCCCGGCGGTCGCATCATCCTGGTCAATCATCTTTACTCGGAAGTCGGCGTCGCCGCCGCAGTCGAACGCTGGGCGGCGCAGAAGACGCGCGGACTGGGACTGCGCCCTGAATTTCCGTTCGCGCGGCTGCAGGCCTGGGCGCAGGCGAACAGCGACGCGATTCTGATCGAGCGGCGAAAGATCAAGCCGTTCGGCATTTACACGCTGGTGTGTTTCGAGCGAGCCGGCCCACCGCTGGCGGCGTGAAGCCACCGCATTGTCATTCGCTGCCGTGGCAGCCTGGCATGGGACATAGACCGATGAGCGACGACGGCCCGGAACGGCGTTTCCGTACGCTTTTCATTTCAGACGTTCATCTCGGCGCGCGGGGTTCGCAGACCCATCTGCTGTTGGATTTCCTGCGCGTCCATGACGCCGACACGATCTATCTGGTCGGCGACATCATCGACGGCTGGGCGCTCAAATCGAACTGGTACTGGCCGCAATCGCACAACGACTTCGCGCAGAAGCTGCTGCGCAAGGCGCGCAAGGGCGCGCGCGTCATCTACATCCCCGGCAATCACGACGAATTCCTGCGTTCCTACTACGGCACGCATTTCGGCGGCATCGAGGTCGCGGAAACCGCGATCCACACCGGCGCCGACGGCCGGCGCTATCTGGTGATCCACGGCGACATGTTCGACCTCGTCGTGCAGAACGCGCGCTGGCTCGCCCATGTCGGCGACAAGGCCTACGACCTCGCAATCCGGCTGAACCGCATGGTCAACGCGCTGCGGCGATGGTTCGGCGTGCCGTACTGGTCGCTGTCGCAATGGGCCAAGCACAAGGTCAAGAACGCCGTGAACTACATCGGCGCGTTCGAGCAGACGCTGGCGCAGGAAGCCCGCCGCCACGGCACCGAGGGCGTGATCTGTGGCCACATCCACACCGCCGCGATCCGCGACGATCACGGCATTCGCTACATGAACTGCGGCGATTGGGTCGAAAGCTGCACGGCGCTGGCCGAGCACGAGGATGGCAGTTTCGAAATCATCACCTGGACCGATCCGCTGAAGCGCAATCTGCCGGTGCCGACGGTCGCAGCGCGTGCCGCCTGATGCGCATCCTGATCGCCACTGACGCCTGGCATCCGCAAGTCAACGGCGTGGTGCGGACGCTGACCATGATGGCCGAGGCGGCGAAGTCGCTGGGCGCAGAAGTCACGTTCCTGACGCCCGAAACCTTTTCGACCGTGCGATTGCCGAGTTACCCGGATCTGCGGATCGCGATCCCGAATCCGGCCAAGGTCGCGCGGATGATCATCGCGGCGCAGCCCGACTGTATCCACATCGCGACCGAAGGGCCGATCGGGCTGGCCGCGCGGCGCTACTGCCGCAAGCGCGGCCTGCGCTTCACCACGAGCTTTCACACCCGTTTCCCGGAATACGTCTCGGCGCGTATGCCGATTCCGGAATCCTGGGTGTGGGCTTTGCTCCGCCGGTTTCACGGCGCCAGCCACGCGGTGATGGCGGCGACGCCGGCGCTGGCCGATGAGCTGCGCGGACGGGGCTTCCGCAATGTGGTGCTGTGGCCGCGCGGGGTCGACGGCGAGCTGTTTCATCCCCGCGCGGGCGCCGATCTCGGCCTGCCGCGGCCGGTGTTCCTGTCGGTCGGACGGGTCGCAGTCGAGAAGAACCTCGAAGCGTTCCTCGGGCTCGATCTGCCCGGCACCAAGGTCGTGGTCGGCGACGGGCCGGCGCGGGCAGCGCTGCAGCGCGACTTCCCGCAGGCGGTGTTCCTCGGCGCCAAGCAGGGCGAGGCGCTGGCGCAGGTCTATGCTGCAGCGGATGTGTTCGTGTTTCCGAGCCTGACCGACACCTACGGGCTGGTGCTGCTCGAAGCGCTGGCCAGCGGCGTCCCGGTCGCCGCGTTCCCGGTCACCGGCCCGCGCGACGTGATCGGCGATGCGCCGGTCGGCGTGCTCAGCGACGACCTTCGACAGGCCTGCCTCGCGGCGCTCGGGATCTCGCGCGACGCCTGCCTCGGCTTTGCCGCGGACCACACCTGGACCGCGTCGGCGCGCGCTTTCATCGACAATGTCACCCGGGTCTGGATGATGGACCCCGGCCAGGTTCTGGCGGCGGATTCTGTGAAACCGCGGCGTCTGGTCGCCTGACCTCAAGCCAACGTGCGTTGCCGCGCCCAGCCGCACCGCGTTACGATCCGCCCATGATGGATCAGCTTTCGTTCCCGATCACCGCTGCGGATATCGACGCGGCGGCCGAGGTGCTCGCGCCCTATGCGGTGCGCACGCCGTTGTTGACGTCGCCGGCGCTGGACGCCGCCACCTGCGCACGCGTGTATCTGAAGCCGGAGATGCTGCAGCGGACCGGCTCGTTCAAGTTTCGCGGCGCCTTCAACAAACTGTCGTCGATCCCGCAGCAGGCGCGGGCCGGCGGCGTCGTGGCGTTTTCCTCGGGCAACCATGCCCAGGGCGTCGCCGCGGCGGCGCAGATTCTCGGGATGCGCGCCACCATCGTGATGCCGGCCGACGCGCCGGCGTCGAAGCGCGAGCGCACCAAGGGCTACGGCGCCGAGGTGGTGCTGTACGATCGCGAACGCGAGGATCGCGAAGCGATCGCGCGGGACATCGCCGACAGTCGCGGCGCGACGCTGGTGCCGCCCTATGATGATCCCAAGGTGATCGCTGGACAGGGAACGGTCGGCCGCGAGATCGCGGCAGACCTCGCCGCGCTCGGCGTCACGCCCGATATCGTGGTCGCTCCGGCCTCCGGCGGCGGCCTCGTTGCCGGCACTGCGGTCGCGGTAACGACGCGCTTTCCCGAGGCCGCGGTGATGTCGGCGGAGCCGGAAGCGTTCGACGATCACGCCCGCTCGATCGCCGCCGGCCGCCGCGAGCCGCATCGCGCGCAGGGCCGCACCATCTGCGATGCGCTGATGGCTTCGATCCCCGGCGAACTCACCTTCGCGATCAATCAGCAGCTTCTGGCGCGTGGCGTCACGGCATCCGACGCAGAGGTCGCGACGGCAGTAGCCTTCGCATTCCGTGAGTTGAAGCTGGTGGTCGAGCCCGGCGGCGCGGTGGCGCTGGCGGCATTGCTTGCGGGGCATATCGATGCGCGCGGCAAGACCATCGCGATCGTGCTGTCAGGCGGCAATGTCGATGCAGACTTGTTCGCGAGGCTGATTGCTTAGCGGCGAGGCCCTGAAGGCAAGGTTCCTGGAGTTCCGGCATTGACGCGTTCTCTTGACGCGAGCCGATATCCACTTCGTTGAAAACGCGACAAGGCAAGGCTCAGGAGAAGAACGCGACCTTCTCGGCCTGGCTCATCCGTCGCAACGGCGCCAGCGGGTCGCTACGCGGCTGTGAGGGTTGCGCGACGACACCGCTCGCGATCAGCGCCGCGCCAAGCGACGCCGTCGCCCCCGGGGCGGGCGTCTGCGCTGACATCGTGGCGGCGGCGGCCATGATCGGCTGCGCTGCGTGCTGCGTTCCGTGCAACGGCTCGCCACGCTCGCCAATCTCGAACGTCGAGACATCGATCGACGGCGCCGCGGCTTCGGCGAGCCCTGCGGCCTCCGCATGTTGCTGCTGGATTGCGACTTCTACAGCGAGCTGTTCGATCTCCGAGCGCTCGACGGCGGCGATCCCGGCTTCGGCCGTCTGTTCGGCATCGGCCTGTGCGGCAGCGATTGCCGCTTCGAGTTCGCCGGGTTCGGGAGGCTGCGGGGCCGACATCTCGGTCGCGATCAGATCGAGCATCGCGTCGACGTTTGCAGCCTCGTCCTCGCTTGCGGTTTGTGCTTCGGAGGTCTCTGCAACAGCGGCCGACTGATGGTGCGAAGTCGTCGGCACGACGTCGGCCGGCGTTGCCATCGGCTCGACGAACTCGATCCCGTCGGTCTCGGCCGCGGTCACGATCACCAGCTCGGACTCGGGTGTCGCTTCCGGCCTTGCCATTGCTTCCGGCGTTGCCATTGTTTCTGGCGCAGCCGCTGCGTCCGGCGCTGCCATTGCCACCAGCTCTGCGACTGCGGTCGGCTCGGGCGCTTCAGTGACGGACTCTGCGGCCGGCTCAATCGCGGCCGCAGCTTCGGGCAGTTCGCCATCGGCGGCCGGGAATGCTGGTTCGTCCTGGTTTGCAATGGGCGATTCGCCGGGGCTCATGCGAGCTTCGCCGGCGAGTTCGTGGATGCGGTCGAGCAGCCTGTCGAAGGTGGCCAGCGCAGCCTCGCTGTCGACGTCCGCGATCAGCCGATGGCCGGCATCGATCGCCGACAGCTGGGTATCGAGCAGGTTGCAGATCCGAATATCGGCGCCGCATTCGCGCAGCGTCCAGGACACCTCGCGGATGATCCGGGCCCCGTCATGCGCTGCCACCAGCACGGCGTCGTTCTCGAGCCCTGCAATCGCCTTCGCGACTTCGGCGCGCGCTTCGCCGACGACGGCCCGGATCGCGATCAGTGATTCGCTCAAGGACGGGCCGATCGGCTGCTTCTGCGCGGCGAGGTTCTTCTCGATTCGCGCCACCGCATCGAGCACCATGTGGGTGTCGGCGTTGCGGTTGCGCTTGGCGTATTCGCTGAGAAACCAGCGTCCGCGCGAGGTTTCCATGAAGGCTTCGCGGATCGCATCGTAGTCAGCGTCGCTCGGCATGGCCGGGCGAGCGGAGATCGGCGAGAGTGCGAAAGCTTCGTCGGCCATCAGGGACTCATTGCACAAATCACTGTGCGTCAGGATAACGATCACCACGATCCGCGTCGAATCGCAATTGAATTGATGTCTACCGAATCAGGAATCCCCATCAGAGCCAAGGCTCCAAAGCGATTCGCTGCAGGGCTTGCGGTGTTCTACGCGACGGTGTTCGGCGTCACCGGCGCCTATCTGCCGTTCTTTACGGTGTGGCTGAAAGCGATTGGCATCGAGGCGTGGTGGATCGGAATCATCGTTGCGACGCCGGCGATCACGCGTTTCACGGTGTTGCCGTTCATCACCGCCGAGGCGGAACGGCGCCAGGCGCTACGCGCGGCGCTTGTTATCACGGCGATCGTCACGACGATCGGCTTCATATGCCTCGGAGTGCTACGAGGCCCGCTGGCGATCCTCGCGGTGTTCATGGTGACCGCTTGCGCCTGGACGCCGATGGTGCCGCTGACCGACGGCTATGCCCTCAAGGCGGTGGCGCGGTTCGGCCTGAACTACGGACCGCTACGGCTTTGGGGGTCTGCGGCCTTCGTCGTCAGCGCGCTGGTGAGCGGGGCGCTGGCCGATATCATCTCGCCAGAACACCTGATCTGGTTGATCGCGGCCTCGGCGGGCCTCGGCGTCATCGCTGCCCTTGGCTTGCAGCCGCTCGATGCCCCGGGCGCGCGACAGGGGCCTGCGCGTCGCGTCGCGCTACTGCGCAATCCGGCCTTTCTTGCGATCATCATCCCGGCCGGGATGATCCAGGGCAGCCATGCCGCGTACTACACGTTCGGGTCGATCGTCTGGCAGGGCGCAGGCTACAGCGGCATGACGATCGCAAGCCTCTGGGTGCTCGGCGTCCTCGCCGAGATCGTCGTGTTCGCATTGTCGCCGCGTTTCACGCTGTCGCCGGCGTTGATGATGCTCGGCGGCGCGCTCAGCGCGGTGGTGCGCTGGCTGATCACCGCTCAGGATCCGCCGCTCGCCGTCCTCGTCGCCGTGCAGCTGCTCCACGGCCTGACATTCGGCCTGACGCAACTCGGCACCATGGGGCTGCTGATCCGCCACGCGCCCGGGCACGTCATTGCGCGCGCGCAGGGCTATTACACCGCCTGCTCGGGGCTCGCGATGAGCAGCGCGGCGATGCTGTCGGGCGCGCTGTTCGAGCGCTACGGCTTGGCCGTCTATGATCTGATGGCGGTGATGGCATTCACCGCGGCGGTCGTTGTGGTCGTGTCGCGTCGCCGGCTGGAGGCGCAGCCGGCAAGCGATCAGCCCCACAGTCCGGGCTCAGGCGGATAGACGGTGCTGCCGTCGTAGCGCAGGCCGTTGTCGCGGTCTCTGGCGAGCAGCAAGGGGCCGTCGAGATCGACGAAACGGGCATAAGGCGTCAGCAGCATCGCCGGCGCCATCGACAGCGAGGTTGCGACCATGCAGCCGACCATGATGTCGAGGCCGAGCGCCTGCGCCGCTTTCGCCATCGCGATCGCCTCGGTCAGGCCTCCGGTCTTGTCGAGCTTGATGTTGATCGCGTCATAGCGTCCGCGCAGGCCTTCGAGCGAACCGCGGGCGTGGACACTTTCGTCGGCGCAGACCGCGATCGGCCGCCTGATCTGCGCCAGCGCCTCATCGCGCCCGGCCGGCAGCGGCTGCTCCACCAGCGTCACACCGGCATCCGCGCAGGCCGCGAGGTTGCGGGCGAGGTTGTCGGGCGTCCACGCCTCGTTGGCATCGACGATCAGTTCAGCCTGCGGCGCCGCGCGGCGGACCGCGGCGATCCGGGCGTCGTCGCCGTCGCCACCGAGCTTGATCTTCAGGAGCGGGCGGGCGGCGGCCCTCTCGGTCGCTTCGGCCATTGCGTCCGGCGTGCCGAGCGAGATGGTGTAGGCGGTGATCGCGGCGCGCGGCGCGGCGCTGCCGAGCACGTCCCAGGCGCGCCGGCCGCTGGCCTTGGCCTCGAGGTCGAGCAGCGCGCAATCGAGCGCGTTCCGCGCGGCGCCCGGCGGTATCGCGGAGTGCAGGCCGGCGCGGTCGAGCCCGCGACGCAATGGCTCGCGCATCGCCTCGATCGCGGCCAGGGTCGCATCAGGCGTCTCGCCATAGCGGGCATAGGGAACGCATTCACCCCGGCCGGCTTGTCCATTGCGGCTGATCTCGGCAATCACCACGACCGCTTCGGTCTTGGCGCCGCGGCTGATCGTGAAGGCGCCCGCGATCGGCCAGCGCTCGATACGGGCGGTCAATTCGGGCAGTTGAAAGGAAGTCATCCGGATTTCCGGCACATTGAAACCGGAGGGTTGCCCGGCGCAACTAAGTATGGCTGGTACTGACCCTTCCTCACAAGTCGCTGATTGAACTCCGGATTGGCTCAAAATGGCACAGCAGCTGGCATTGGACGGCGGTCCGACGCTCGAACATATCGCGCGAGGCGAGGGGCTGGCCCTGTGCGCCGCAGGTTCCTGGACCGCGCGGTTCGCGCCGTCGCTCGAGCGGATCGTCGCCGACGCCGAGAAATTGACCGGGACGCGGCCGAACATCTTCATCGATGTGTCCGAAGTCGCACGGCTCGACACCTTCGGCGCCTGGCTGATCGAGCGGCTGCGCCGAAATCTCACCCAGGATGGCGTCGAGGCCCGGATCGCGGGACTGTCGGCGAATTATGCTAGCCTGGTCGACGAGGTCCGCCAGGTCCAACCGGACGTCCCGGCGGTCGCATCGGGCGGGGCATTGCGGGCGCCGATCGAGAAGCTCGGCCGGACCATGTATGTCTTCGCGGACGACATCGTCGCGTTGATCAGCATGTTAGGCGCGGTGCTGGCCGGCGTGATGCGGGCAATCCTGCATCCGACGACGTTCCGTCTGACCTCGACGGTGCATCATCTGGAGCAGGTGTGCTGGCGCGCGGTGCCGATCGTCGTGCTGATCACTTTCCTGATCGGCTGCATCATCGCGCAACAGGGCATCTTCCATTTCCGCCGGTTCGGCGCCGACGTGTTCGTGGTCGACATGCTCGGCGTGCTGGTGCTGCGCGAAATCGGCGTGCTGCTGGTGGCGATCATGGTCGCCGGCCGCTCGGGCAGCGCCTACACCGCCGAACTCGGCTCGATGAAGATGCGCGAGGAGATCGACGCGTTGCGCACCATGGGGTTCGACCCGATCGACGTGCTGATCGTGCCGCGGCTGATTGCGCTGCTGCTGGCGATGCCGATCCTGACGTTTCTGGGCGCGATGTCGGCGCTGTATGGCGGCGGGCTGGTGGCGTGGCTGTATGGCGGGGTCGATCCGGAGGCGTTCTTGCTGCGGCTGCGCGACGCGATCTCGATCAATCACTTCACCGTCGGCATGATCAAGGCGCCGGTGATGGCGCTGGTGATCGGCATCGTCGCCTGCGTCGAAGGTCTGGCGGTGAAAGGCAGCGCCGAGTCGCTCGGCAGTCACACCACCGCCTCGGTGGTGAAGGGGATCTTCTTCGTGATCGTGATGGACGGCGTGTTCGCGATCTTCTTCGCCTCGATCGGGATTTGACGATGGCGCCCGAAGCAAACGACCCGATCATCCGGGTCCGCGACGTCTCCGTGCAGTTCGGCGCCACCAAGGTGCTGAACAATCTCGATCTCGACGTCCGTCGCGGCGAGATCCTCGGCTTCGTCGGCCCGTCGGGGGCCGGCAAATCGGTGCTGACCCGCACCATCATCGGGCTGGTGCCGAAGCTCAGCGGCCAGATCGAGGTGTTCGGCGTCGACCTCGACGCCGCCGGCAAGGTCGAGCGCCGCGGCATCGAGCGGCGCTGGGGCGTGCTGTTCCAGCAGGGCGCGCTGTTCTCGTCGCTGACGGTGCGCCAGAACATCCAGTTTCCGGTGCGCGAATATCTCAAGCTGTCGCAGCGGCTGCTCGACGAGATCACCATCGCCAAGCTGGTGATGGTCGGCCTCAAGCCGGAAGTCATCGACCGCTACCCGTCGGAGTTGTCGGGCGGCATGATCAAACGCGTCGCGCTGGCGCGGGCGCTGGCGCTGGATCCGGAGCTGGTGTTTCTCGACGAGCCGACCTCGGGCCTCGATCCGATCGGGGCCGGCGACTTCGACGAACTGGTGCGCACGCTGCAGCGCACTTTGGGTCTCACCGTTTTCATGGTAACTCATGACCTCGACAGCCTTCATACCGCGTGCGACCGGATTGCCGTTCTCGGAGACGGCAAGGTGATTGCGGCCGGATCGATGGCGGATATGCAGGCGTCGCAGCATCCGTGGCTGCGGTCGTACTTTCATGGCAAGCGCGCGCGCGCGGTGGTCGGCTAGGCATGGTCGGTCTTGCCGGGCGAGATGTTGTTTTCAGAGGCGGGCGCCGCTTTGAGTCCGCAATTGGCGCGCAAGGGGGGCCATGCGTCCGTCGTGCGGCGCCGGGCGTCGTTGGAGTAGATTGATGGAAACGCGGGCGAATTACTTCCTGATCGGCACTTTCACCCTGGCGGTGATCGCCGCGGCGTTCGGCTTCGTGCTGTGGTTCCAAAGTCTTCATTCCACCAAGGCGCGCAGCCCCCTGCGGGTGGTGTTCGAAGGCGCGGCCTCGGGCCTGCGCAACGGCGGCAGCGTCAATTTCAACGGCGTTCGGGTCGGCGAGGTGATTTCGGTCAAGCTCGACAATCCGAAGCGCGTGGTGGCGCTGGCGATGGTCGAGAACACCGCGCCGATCCGCAAGGACACGCTGGTCGGGCTCGAGTTCCAGGGCCTGACCGGGGTCGCGGCGATTTCGCTGAAGGGCGGACTGGATTCCGCCCCGCCGGTGCCGCTCGACGAGGACGGCGTGCCGGTGCTGACCGCCGACCCCGAGCTGCTGATGGATATCTCGGAATCGGTGAAGGCGACGCTGCGCAACCTCAACAAGGTCGTGGCCGAAAATGCCGAAACAGTGAAGGAGTCGCTCTCCAACCTGCAGACCTTCACCGCCAGTCTGGCGCGCAGCTCGGACAAGATCGACAGCATCATGGTCAAGGTCGACGGTGTGATCGGCAAGACCGACAGCGTGATGCAGGGGATCGACGCCTTGGCCGGCGGCAAGGACGGCGGCGAGCTGTTCCAGGCGGTCAAGTCGTTCCGGGAACTCGCCGACAACCTCGACAAGCGCTCCAACGCGCTGATCATCGACGGCCGCCGCACGCTGGTCGATATCAGCCGGGCGGTGAACAATCTCGACCGGAACCCGACGCGTCTGTTGTTCGGGCCGAGCAACAACGCGGCGCAGGAGCAGGTGGCGCCGCCGCGCCTACAGGTCGCCCCGCCCACGGCCGCGCGCGCCGAACAACCCCGCCCGCCGCGCCGGCGGGTGGCGCAGTAGGCGCCGGCTAATCAGCGGGCCGGGCGATGACTGACGTCACTGCCGGGTGTAGTTCGGGATGTGCAGCCGCCGCACCAGCCCCTGTCGTCATCCCCCGCGGATGCGGGGGATCCAGTATCCCAGAGCGCTGATGGTGACACGCGGCAGGTGTAGTTCACTTCGCCGTTTCGCAGCGCGAACGCTCTGGGATACTGGGTCGCCCGGTCGAGTCGGGCGATGACGGGGCAGAGTGGGTGGCGAGGTCTGCCCCCATCTCAACGTCGATCTGATTCAACTGTCAAACAGCCACGTCCCAAACAGCCACGATTTCGCGATCCCGCGGCGCGGAGCGCCCGGGGTTTGCTGCGGTCGCTTCGCCCTCTTTGGAAAGAGGGCGCGCGGAACGCCGGGTGCCCGATGCACCCGCGGCCTCGTGTGCAAAGTGAGAAAGCACACGAGTTCGAAACCACGGTCGCGCCGGAAACATCCGGCGTTCCGCGCGCGGTGGGTTTTGTCGGCTTGCTCCGCGACGGGGCCCCCGGCGGCCGGTCCGTGCGTAGGACCACCGTTGTGAGGACTGACGAA